>Ga0163217_1044366_pt1 | contig 12051 bp, 19 predicted proteins | sample SynspAceP_FD_185933 | JGI IMG/M metagenome (GOLD analysis project Ga0163217, IMG submission 185933) | Saline lake microbial communities from Ace Lake in Antarctica - Synechococcus sp. Ace-P (PacBio error correction) | ecosystem: Environmental > Aquatic > Non-marine Saline and Alkaline > Saline ... | reverse complement strand
ATGGATTTTTGGTGGCAGGAAATTTGAGGAAAAATTTGCGGCTTGGGCAATTCTTTAGATAGAAACAGAGCGGCAGCAACACAGCTTCTGCAGCGCAGGACACCAGCCAGGATACTCTTTACGGCACAGCCAGAATGCAGCCATGCCAATTGCTGTGCGCAAGGCGCAGCAGCATTGAGGTGTGGCTCAATGGTCCGCTGTTAGGGAACAGAATAAGTTTCGAAATAACACTGCAAATCGCGCAGATGCGACGGCTTGACCCGCAAGCAAATTCGAATCTCGCGCAGCGCACTCACCCACAAACCACCAGCCAACGCCACATTTGTGGCAAAAGAGAACAGCCAGCAATATGAAAACATAGGGCCACACAGGCGTCCAACACTGAAAAATGTCTGAAGTTCATCTTCGTGCGCCGCTTTCTTGATCTGCTTGTACAAAGAACGCAAGGTGCTGCAGCAGGCCCGAGGAACAGGCAGTCAAACTGGATTCCTTGCATGTAAATAACGGGCGAAATCAATCGAACACAATGCAAAACCGGTCTCGTGGCAGCTTTGGGCGGTGTCAGCGATGTAGAGAAAATAGATGGCGTTCAAAAACAGCAAAGGTGCTCGCCAATTATCAGATATTCTCCCGCCACGATAAAGCTTAAGGATCGTCACAAGCGTGTTGCAAAACAGTCAGGTGGACCAAATTCCGATAAAGAGCTTCACGCCTTCCCGAGGGATATAAGCTACGGTTTCATTTGGTACATCCAGAGCCAGGTAATAGCCACAATTGAGACATCAAACCAAAGGGAAGCTTGGGGTGCTATTTTGGGCCCTACCACTTGGCACCACGCCGCACATGGGTAAAATAAGATGCCAAGCAAACCAACGCGGACCAAGCTCAAATAATGGTGCCGGCAGCCCAAAGCACCGGCCAGAACCCTGACTGGGCAGCGCCCATATGACAGCGGTGTCTGAATGCCAGCTTGCGTCACACTCAGTCTTGCTTCCTGGGGGCTAGGCGCCCAAAGCCGACATAGTCATCGATCAAGATGAAAGTAGGCACCGAACGCAATGCCTCTCAACCCGCAACAATACCATTGAATCGGGTCAATGAGAGTTGGGCATTCAGAGCATCAGGTGAGTTTTCTTGTTCGAACGAGGTTTCATTTTCTGCAGATTAAACGGGGAATACCTTCGTGGGCATAAAAAGCGAATTGCCCTAGCTCAAAACACCGTGCTCAAAATAAATCAGCGATCAAATTAAACTCGGGATTTGGGTTTTTGTGCGAAGCGCACATGCCAGCGCGGGCAACAAATGGCCGATCCAGATATCACAAGACAACTCCAACCGAACCGAGCATTTGACAAAACATGCCTGCTCTTCTGCTGGCGACCAACAGCGCCTGATACTATGCAGTGTCAATGATCCATCATGGTGCCTGTGCACGCTTTTGGTTTCTGACATTCAAACATCACTTCTTCTCCTCATTTATTCGGATGCAAATTCACCACAGAACACTGGTCTCTGCTTGAGAGGCCCTTAGAAAACGTTGATCTTTTCCTCTGATTGTCGCCATCCATGCGATCTTTGAGAACGACACAATCCAGCCGTCTACTGAGGCCATGAATCTCGGAATTTATCAATTTGCACGTTGATTCGGCTCGCCATGGATTGGTTCCGAGATGGGAAAATTGTTTCACGGTCGAACCAACAAGTGTTTGTATTCTGACTCTATTCGCTGAACAAAGCCGTAGGCGCTGATCACGAAAGACCTCTGAATCTCGAATTCTGGCAGGGCTTTCAGTTTCGATGTCTACAATCATTGCCCGTTATGGAATGCCGCCACGCAAAGCCATTGGGACAATGGAAAAAGTCAAAAGAGTTCAGGAAAACTGTCTAAGGCGGGGTTCCAGTTTATCGCCAAGGTTGGCCAGGTCGCCACAATCAATCTGAGGCTCGAGCTGGAGGCCGATCAGCAGAACAGGGACATATCGATTGTCAGTCCACGGCACGCGAGTCAGATGACTATGCACGCCGGGAAGTGGTACCAGGGCCTGATCCGTTGTGAGGCATGGCTGTCACATCTTGAACTCGATTGCGCAATGCCCGGTCTTGGCGCCCTTTCTTCGGATTGCCTGCGGCAAAAAAACTTCACCACGCTCTACCGCTATGATCAAAGAGGACCGGCTGATCCAGGTCGTGAATTGTAAGGCTTGGGAATGATGCACAGTTTGTTTGATGATCTGGAAGCGTGCAGAATGCAAGGTCGGCTTAGAAACAGTTTCCATTATTTGCCGGCATCTCAAGCCGTCCCGGTTGCCATCGCCTAGCGGAAAAATTCCCTCAGCGTGTCAGCCACGTTTGATCCTGCTATGGCGGCTATGCGGGAAGGGTTGACGAAGCCTTTCGCCAACCCTCCAATGCGGACGTAGAATGAACAGACGGTATTGAGTTTGATAAAGCCGGGTGGGGCCAGCCAGAGCATAACATTCGCAAAAGGGCCTTTACATCGCTCTTCATGCCCTGATGGCACAACTTGAGCAGCATTGGACAGTATCACCAGATGCCAGCGTTGAATCCGCTTCACCGAAACGCTGTTCAGGCTTCGTTATGTGGTTGATCGATTTATGGTGCGAGACTACTACAAATCACCACGCCACATTGGCGTGCAATTCGCGTGGCGATAGTCAATCACCCGATCGATCAGGACGCATTCTGGCTAGTGAAGATTACCCGGTGGCGTTTTGTATGCGTGGACAGAACAAAATCACATCCGATCCCTCAGGATCCGGAGTGGAAAAACTGATTGCAGGTAATTGAAACAGTTCCTTGGCGAAGGGGTGTCCGGTTCACATGAATGAAAAAAGCCGCGTCTGCAAACAAGACGCGTTAACAGATTTATCAAATAAGCTCTATCTCAAATTTTTGCGAGCGGTACCCTGGAACAGCCTGCCCGCGCTCGGCTTCTTGCCAGCGGCTTTGGCTTTCGGCGCGCTTACGCTTCTTTGGGCTTCGTCGGAACGGTATCTTTTTTCGGCTTAAACGGGTGGTTTCAAACAATTCAAATCACAGAACGGTTTTTGCGTCATCATCAGTCTTGGTATCGACTTTGACCGACCGCCCTTTTGGCAAAGCGCCAAACAGGATTTCCTCAGCATGGACGCTTGATGTTTTCCGAATGATGCGGCCAAGTTTTCTTGCACATCAACCCATATAAGCCAGGAATTTGCAGCCACGCTTGCGGTTTCGCAGTTCAAACGTCACGCGCGATACATCAGTGCGTTCCAGCTGCTGACGAATTTGTCGACAAACTTTGTAGACACATTCACGCGGGCATGGCTGCCAAAACGGATAATCGCGTTCAAGCGGTTACGGAATTCAGGTGAAAAGAGCTGTTGATGGTTCTTTCAATCATCACCTTCAGCTTGGTGGATCCAACCGATGGGGTTTTTGGCCTGCTTAGAAGCCAGCATTGGTGGTCATGTGATACCCACATTGGCGGAAATCATCGTGTTGCCGTTGTGATTCGGTCAGTTTGCCGTGATCCATGACTGTAAGCAAAGATGTTTGGAACAGATCCGGATGACGGCTTTTTCACCTCATCGAGCAAGCAACACGCAATGTGGATTTTGATTCCACCACATCTGTCACAATCCACCCTGATCAACCGACATATCCGGGAGGTGCGCCAATTCAGCGTAAACGTGTATGAACGTTCCAGGTATTCCGACTATTGGTCAAGCGCAGCAACTCACGCAATAAAGGGATTGCAATGCGTGCAGCCTCGGTTTTAACAACGCGGTGGGGCCGGAAACAGATTAAGTGCGATGGCTTTTTCGGATTCACGCACCGGCACGAGGACAGGAGGCTTGATGGCAGAGGAAAAAGGAGCTCCATCGCCGCATCCTGTCCGTAGACAACCCGCTTCAAATTGTATCGAGATTTTCCAGGGCTCTGATCATCCTTTGGAGAAGAATTCGGCGGTATCGCGCCATGTGTCAGAGGGCAAAAAAAAAAAAAAAATTCTTTTGGTTTTTTTTTTTCTTCGATCTGTTTGACACTTTTTGATTGTTTTCTTACGACGGTCCGAGAGCACACAGCATTTGCGACGCCACCTGTTTCTGTTCAATGACATCAAATTTGCCTTATCGGCAGCTTCTCATCATTGATATAGCGCGGCAGATAGTCCACCGCCGCCTCAGCAGCATCATATGGTGTAGCGAACCCTTATGATGATCTCGTAACGTGACTCAGACCTTTTAGAATGTCGATTGGTATCCCAGAGAGTGCTCGGCTCGTTGAATCGATTTTCTGGAACCGGCGCACAGCGGCGGTCCTTCTCGAGGAAACTGGCGGTATTCCTGTATAGGTGGTCGACCCTATGCCACCGCATGGCGCCAGCCGCCAGAGGCCGGTTTCAGCCAATTGGACGCATCATCGCTCCGCCAGGGTGCCCGGCGCCGATAACCGTATGAATTTGTCAATGAAGAGGATTTGCGCATCATATTCGTTCAATCTTTTCATGACTGCTTGGGGGCGCTTCTTCAAAGTCTCCCGATAGCGCGTTCCCGCCAGCGGGTACCATACTCAAGTGAGAATTTACCGTTGCAGCCAGCACATTCCGGCACAATCGCCCTCGAACAATGCGCTTGCAGTTCCTTCAGCGTATGGCGGTCTTGCCAACGCCAGGTTCGGCCACCACAGCAGCGGGTTTGATTCTTTTGTCGTCGGCACAGCACCGCACAAACGTTGCACTTCGCTGTCATACGCGCGATCAGCGGATCACTTATGCATTTAGCCGCATTTTCATTAAGGTCCACACACAATAGGGCTGAAAAGCGTCAGGCGTCTTTTTCTAGTCGCCTCTGCAGACTCAACTGTTGCTTCGTCTTAATCCTCAGCGCCTGTAACGGCGAGGCTCAGACATGCCAGGCCGTTGGCAATGCGCGACTGATATAGTTCACAGCATATTAAGCGGGTTCATATTCCTGCTCCTGCAGGAAGTAAGCCGCATGGCTTTCCCGCTCGGCAAAAATGGCAACCAGAACATTGGCCCCGTCACTTCTTTCGCGGACGGGAGGATTGAACAGAATGACAGCCGCTGAATGACACGCTGGAGCCCGAGGTGGCTTGTATCCAATCCGCATCGGCAAATTAGATTGCTTCAGATCGGTGTCGATATATTACCATCAGTTGCGTCGAAGCAAGATCAAGATCACCCGAGGCACGCAATAAAGCTGCGCGATACTGCGTCAATTCGTCAGCGCGTGGAAAGCGATGCTCCCAGCGTTTGCATATTCTGACGGCGTCATTGGCTTGACCAGGGCGTTGTGGAGAGCTTTTTCCAGACTTCTTGAAAGGACGGCAAGTTAAATCCTCACTTTCTTTTGCATAACACATTGCAGCGGGATGCTGGGTGCTTAGCTGCAAGGTCCATTAACTGCCGTCACCTTGGTTTGGCACATCAAGGTGAACACACGCATTCGCGACGCCCATTTTTGAATGCACATGAAGCAATGATTCATGTGGCATCTCCTGATTTTTATGAAGAAACTGGCAACCATGCACGACGGGGAAAACAAATTTTTTCCTCCGGCTGTAAAAATCATCGTTAGAAGCAAAAACCCTGTAAGGGCTCGGCTTTTATAACCTTTCGGCTTGTTTTTATGTAACAACGACGGTATCGGAGTCATTTCACGATTCATCATCGAAGGTGCCCGATTGGGGTGGACATTAATAAATTCGCTGCTGTTTATCGCTTGGTCGTACAATTTTGCACTGGAGTTTTCGGAATACGCATTGGTTCCGGATTTCTGGTTCGCTGACTGAATACCATCGGTCAGCTTTCTTGTCTGGAGTTCAAAACGCACTAAATCCGTTATTTGCTGTCGAGAGCCGTACATGGTTTCTGAAGACATGCCAAAGGGTCTGATCTGAGACAATTTGTGACGACGCATCGGGCTGACTCACAGGAGATAGTATATTAGGGGTCGATGCCTGATTAAAATGCCCAGGCACGCAAAAAGGCCAAACCGAGGATTGGCTTTTCCAGACAGGCTAACGGGCCGGCCAAATCGCATTGGGAAAGCGGGAGGCGCCTTACTTGTTGATACGTGCGCAACAGCAGCTTTCAACAGGGCTGGAACATGGTTTTGGACAAATCCATGAACTTTTCGGCCAAGGCTTATTCTGGTCATGACGTGAGCTCATAGGCGTTTCTTTGCATGTCGGCCCTGAGCTTCATAAAATTTGTCAAGCTTTTTGCGCCGAAAAACTTTTCGCAGCTGTGTGCCGATCTTCAAAAGACTTTTTGCATAGTCTGGCAGTTCAGGTAGCATAAAGCCTGGACTTGATTGAAAACGTCCGACAGATTCTCTGTTGCCTTTTCCATGTTTTTCTTTGCCAGTTTCTGAGAATTGTTCCGTCAATTTCTGCATCATAATAAATAGTCTTCTCTCGCGCCAGTAGATGTTCGTTCCCTGTTAACGGCAATATGGCAAGAATGACAACATAAAATGTCACAGTAAATTTTTGTGCGCTGCCACAACAAATTTTTTCCAACCTTTTGCACGTCAATTAAGCAGCCATATTCAACTTCGTATTTTCGGTGCAATCCGAGGGTGAAATGCAACTGAAGCAGAAAATTTTTGAAAGCTTTACGGTTTTCGTAACCTGTTTTCTTAAATTGCATTGAAGAATTTTGAACGATCTCGCAGCGAGGGCGTGTTGCCATGATTGGCCATTATTGAATTGGGACCATCACTGGACCAATGCAAACACAACAAATTTCTGATGCCAAACAAACTGAGTGCAAGTCGTTGCAAGTGTAATATGTCTCCCGGCTAATCGATGCGACCAGAGGGTATCTTGGGATCACAAGTCTGGGAAAAAAAAGCAGTTCACAGATTTTGTGATCAGATCTGACAGGCCTCCCTAGCGGTCACCCAACAACAGCAAATGCCACATTCGAATATGCTGTTGGAATTGTGGTTGATGTGAAGTCCGGGCAAAACGCTCTATTCAGACAATGCAGAATTAATCTTCGCTATCCCCGCCTCCCTGACCAAAATCATGACCTTTTACATGTTGTTTGGTTGAGTTGATGCAGGTCGACGTCAGCCTGAACACCAGGATTGAAGGCTGTCGAGCGTTGCTGCAGGACAGGCACTTCCAAAGCTTTGGCTCTGAACAGGCAGCACCATCCGGGTAAAGGATGCATCAGACCCATGGATCACAAAATCCGCAAATTGATGTTTGCTGTCTTATTCGCTGAGCACATTGGCCAAACTGAGAGCATTTGCAATTTCAAGATGACAACGGGAGCCCGTTGGACATCGGGCAAATGAAGAAGGAGAACTTCAAAAAAGCCGTCAGGCCTGCCAAACAGCGGACAACGCACTACGGACCCGCGATATGCCCCGGCCTCGGCGGCCATCCGGATCGTTACCCGGACAATAGCTACAAATATTCTCGACCGTTCCTTCTCCTTACAAGGCAAGAAGTTATAGCCACCACAACCGCCCTGCTGAGGAACAGTTAAAGGACGTCGAGGTATCAAAACGGTTACATCCGGCTCAGGCTTCAACCTGAGTAACTTCCCGTCAAGCGCGACAGGCGTCACATCGTGGCCGTAGTCATGGGGGCGCACAGGTAGTCCCGTGATGCCATATGAAAAACTTGATCGGGACGGGTTTCTGAAGCAGCAACACGGGAGCCGGCGTTACACATTGGTGGCCACCGCAATGTACACTGCCCGTGCACGGTGAGTGCGCAGCAGCGGCAGGAAGGGGAACGTATCCGCAAAGTCGTCCATGACCCGAATTGTGACGGGAAGGTGGCGGTACCGCCTTCTTCAAATGAGCTGAAATTGGCAGTGTGATGATTATGATTAAAAACGATCTACCGCGGGTTGGCAAAATCAGATTGGTGCTGTTCAGCGAGGAAGCTGCAACATTCTTCTAAGGAATGCCATGAATGTTGGCACCAGGCTTATCTGCGCGGGCAAAGTACCATTTACAGAGCCGGTCATCCAGCCGAGGGGACACCAACTGGACGTGCGCGTTTCGCCGTTTTACCAATAAAGAATGCGCTCGTAGGCTTGCAACTATCTTGAAACAAGGACTTTGCACTGCTGCGTTACGTAGATTTATAGCCCTAGCGGGCTCCCTTTGAGTGTATTGTGTACAGGGGCTTAGAAGATTGGCTTCTCGACGAAACTTATCCATTGGCGGTCCAGTCAACTCATTGCAGCAGCGCGGTCTTTAGCGCTGGCATCGAGAAAGTCTATGAATCAGGCACCGCACTTTGAAGTGCAAGGTTCAAACTGGCGGGGTCTGAAGTACGCAAAAAGCCTGGGACATGACTGGAATTTCCTGGCGCAAGCCACGGTGCCCGCGCAAGGCGGCACACGATGCCAGTCAAAACCCTTGCTCTGGATTGTTATACGCCCGATGGGTCGATGGCCGGTTGAAATACAGTTTCGGCGCAACAGTCCTTTCTAAAGGGTCAGACCGACAACGATGGCATTCCGCCCCAACAAATAGTTAAAAGCCGCCAATCGTCCGGCTTTTTTGATACCAATCACGCCTCCAAAAGGGTGCAGACTTGAGAAAGAAAGACTCGTGCTCACAGCACGGGATTTCGCGTAGTGCACATTTTCTGACTGTCATGCTTTTGATGTAAGGTACGCAAGCCAACCACACCGTACGGAGGGGAAACTTGTTCATCGTCACCTTCTGGAAATTTCAGGCACGACCACAGATTTTACTACTCTGGATGGGCCGCAACACAATCTATGGTTTATGAGCGGCTGGGGTCATGATCTTTTGACGTGCTGGAAAAAATGGGGATGTGGGTTTGCAGAATCCGCTCATGCCCGACACGCCTCCCATCAGCCTGCTGATCATTCGTATCTCGATCAGCGCGGATCATGCGCCAATGCGTAAGGGTTCAGTTCCTTTCTCGAAAAACGGAAATCAGAGGATATCAATTCAATCAATCGCAACTTGCAGATGAAAAGAGGCTTGGCGTTGTCACGGCACAGTACCGCGGCGTTATTTGCCGATTCAAGGTCAATCAACCAGCTCAGGTTGATCAAGCAGAATTGTTGAATTATGGACTTCCCTATTCCTTTCGGCCTGGAGGCACGAGATCAAAAGCCTGACACTGGTCATCGCCCTGGGCCCGGTCTCTGGAGGATGACGACTTGTCGTGTGCAATTGGCACGTCAAGGATCTGAAATTCATTTCAAGCTTGCAATTTCTGTCGCGCAAACTTGGCTTCAAACACCGCCATCGTTACTGGAAAGCCCAAGAGCTGGAGCTGGTGATCAAGGCTTATGAAGGCTTGAGTGTCAAACCCACTTCTTGGGCGTGCGGGTAAAACTCTTCAACCGCATTGGTGGCGGACTGGGCTGAAGCTCCGGTTTGATCGCTCACACATTCGGAATGAACACCGATCAATGATGTCGGGTCGATTGATCGCTTGCGCGAAGGTTGGGCTTGCTCCATTTGTCTTCAGATTTCAGACTCAACATCTGGGACAGGCAGATACCCGATGTAACGATGTGCGCCGAACGGGCAGTGGTGAGCGTGCGCTACTTTGTCGAGCTGACAAAGGAAAGGCGCAACTTGGACCATACTGGATTGGGGCGGTGGCTTGAGGTGTGGATTATTACGGGCGAGAAAAGAGCCTCAGAGCTCGATCAAATTACTCAGTCATGAATATTGTGAAACGTGATCGAAGCGGTTCGCTACGCCAATGGTGCGCCGGGTGAAACACCCGACCCTACACGAAAGCGGCCGCGCCATTGTGGCGACATATTCGTCCATGCTGAATTTTCAATGTACCGAAGCACATTGTATGACAGCGACAGAACAGCGCTGCGGAAGCACCGACCATCATTCATTGAATGATAATGGGCTGATTGAAACCTATCTGGAAACCAAAAGCGTCTTCAGGAATGCATCAATGATGCAAGCTATCTACCGTCAATGGAGTTGCGGAAATCCTGTTTGCTGCGCAACGCAGTTTGATCTGCGCAGATGGACGTGCAGAGAGCCAATCTATCTTTATTGATGTCACGCATCAAATTAATGGCGTCTGAGAGCGGAAAACTCCCCCGAGAATTGACGAGCAATGAACGCACTTGCAGATATCTTACCACTGTAATTTTCTCGCGTTTTTCAGTCTCTCCAGATGTTGGGCTACGACCAGATACACCGTATAGCGCCCTTCAGAAACTGAAGAAGAGCCGAAAGCGACGCGCTTATCTTGTCTGATATCACTGTGAATTCCGACGGTAAGATCGACGATTCATTTCTGGCGGCGGCCTGTCTCCATTCCCTGCCGGTCCATGATCTAACTGAGGAGAGCAGTATTATCTTCGGCGTGGTTCTTTGTCGGAGCCCTATCAGGAGCGCTGGGCGATCTGCATAAATTTGTATCGGCGACACAAATTGTTGCAGATAGTTGAGTTGCGGAAGACGGGGCATTTTGATTGCTTCAGGAAGTCGAAGGGGATTACAGATTGCACAAGGTTCTGTCCTATGTAGAATTGATCCAAAAGACCGTAGATGATTTTCGTAAGTTGCTGATCGGGCAAAACATCACAGAACGGTTGAAAAACTTTCTGAGACGCAAACTGCTCAAATTGACCAATTTACCGTGAAAGCAATCACAGCTGATACCTATTTCGAGTATCCCGGCTTGGAGAACCAGACATGACAAAACATAACTGGCAGATACTTTGCGTCATTGGTGCAGGTGGGTATCGTCCGCTGCCGTCCACAACAAATGGGAATGAACCCGCAGATTTTAAAAAAATTTCACATTGGCGAGCCGCCGGGAAATTCAAATGCGATACGAAGCCAGTCCCGACCGCGGTTAAAACAGCGCAAAGTGTTCAAATTCACACGGCTGAAGTCGACGCGATGAATGTCTCGGCTGCGTAGAGGTGATTAAGGGGACCGGTGCCGATTGCTGGTCAAATCTTGCCTGCCCTATCAGGATCTGAAATTGATGGGGATGCTTGCTGGAAGCTGGCATTCATTATCTCGACACCGCCAATTATTGAGCCGGAAAACGAGGCAAGTTATCGCAATTATCGATTGGCAGTGGATTATCAAAAAAACGGTTTCGGCAGAAGCGGCCTGACAGCCTTTTGGATCGGTTTCGGATTTCCGCGTTCACCTCGTTCTTTTTGCCACTTAGCTTGAAGAAACCCACAAGTGGTTACGATCAAGCCAGAATTTGCGTTCTGGATGTGCAATGGCGGGCGACAAGTGGCAAAGATTCTGCGATCCAAGTCAATCCGAGATCAACATTCAGCGAAGTCACAGCAGTTGCCAGGGACATTGGGAAGATGGCGATTGGGAAGCTCGCCGCCATGACCCACAAAGTCGCGTTCGATTTTCCAAAGGTTGGCACGCGCAATATTGTTACATGATGATCAGAAGAGTTTGGGAAAGCTGAAAACCACTTGTCCGAGATCTAAGCGCGCCGTTCGGGATTGACCTTCGGCTAATTGCTAGTTATCAACACGTCACGGTGTTTGCACAGAAGATTTCGGATGACTTCGATTGAGCGGTTGTGGATGAAGGCGTTGAAATTGTATCACACGTTCCAATTTTCCTTAAAGACGTGGTTTCCTGCGGACCGGTCTGATCTGGGGCGAATTGGAGAAGGGTAAAACCTTGCATGGTTGTATGTGCCCACCAGGGCAGGAAGGATGGCAAGGGAAAAACCACACTTTTCTACATCTACAATATTCGCGATCATGAAGAATGCTACGCGGAAGTGGGGAAAAGGCCAGGACGGTCAGTATACAACCGGGTGTACCGGGCGATGATTTGGTGCAGCCCAAATTGATCACGGGGACCCTGGCTTGAAAACGGGCGTTTTCTGGGAACATGGAGCAAAGCTTGATCCTTTGGACGGGCCTTATTGGGACATTTGCTTTTTTGAACACCAGGGGGCTTTTTTGGCCTTGGCAAGGTTTCACCGGGGGGAATTATTTTTTTTGCTGTGAGTTTCTCCCCCTGTTTTCCACCCTTTTTTCGGAGT
>Ga0163217_1112705_pt1 | contig 12052 bp, 17 predicted proteins | sample SynspAceP_FD_185933 | JGI IMG/M metagenome (GOLD analysis project Ga0163217, IMG submission 185933) | Saline lake microbial communities from Ace Lake in Antarctica - Synechococcus sp. Ace-P (PacBio error correction) | ecosystem: Environmental > Aquatic > Non-marine Saline and Alkaline > Saline ... | reverse complement strand
TCCAGCTCCGGTTCTTCATAGGGGACGATCTGCGAGAGAAACTTCACGTACAACGCACAAAAAGCTCTGCAGGTTTCTTCCAGAAAAGGCGTCCCAGCTGGTCGATCTGCTCGGCCGCGCCTCTCCTTCAACCGTGCTCGGCTTTCATTCAGGCCGGCGCTGTCTCCGTTAGCTTCCGGCAGTGCGGTTTGAAGTCCAACGCATGCTGTCGTGAATTACGTTGCTGAAGACATTATAAGCGCTTGGCAAAAACGCTTCCTTGGCCAGGCGTGCAGTAGTAGCTGAGCTTGCCTCGGGCTGCCGCCTTGGGGTCAAAGAAAGGGGCACATGGGCCGAACGCCTCGCACCTCTGCCAGTAATAGATCCCTTTCTGCATCCAGCGATTCTTCTGCAAGTCGTTAGCCAGTGCATCTGCGGTCCGGTCACATCGGTCAGCTCGGCCTTGTGTTAAATACGGCAAAAAGGCGTCGAGAATGTCTGCGGCTCGTTGAAGAAAGTCGAGGATGAATAGTTTTTCTTTGGCTGGTCGGCGAAGGTTGCCGGTTTCAGGGCGCGAACAGGTCGGCACGACAGTCCACGCTTGCAAGTTCTTGATCCATCATACAGTGGGGCGCACAACTTGGGTGATCAAAGCCTACACTGTCTCGGTTAGCTTGTTTGCGGCGATCATCACATTGAAATCTTGGAGGTCTATCGAAGGCCTTGGCTAAATCGCGGCCATTCAGCCCTGCGTGAGGCAAGGCTGTGCTTTCCGTCATTCGCTCGGGAATCCACCTCATCGGCTAAAACGCTACCAGAGAATGCCCCACAGTGGGTTGCACATTCGCTGTAACCCATACTGTCTTTGCACATAGGACTCTCCCGCCAACTGGTTAGCGCACCGCTTCCTGGCGGCTTACTGGCCAACTACCATGGCTTGGCCTGGCCACCGAGCAAACCACGGATGTTGGCGCGAAGTGCCGACAATGACTCTCGACCTTTTGTCTTATTGTTGGTAGCGGGTGCAGCGCCGCACACCAAGCGAGCCAGTTTGATGCGTGCTTTTCTTGACTATCAACCTCGTCGCTCCGTGCCTCCCATTGGGTGAGCGATCTTCCAAGGCAGTGCTGTAGGTGGGTTGTAGTGCGAGCACGTCACGAGGACTAAACCCCTTTTCGATGCCTGGCGCATGGAGTACAGGCGTGGAAAAATGCTTCCGGCTGTGTTGCTGGAGCTCGCCGGCAGCGTACGGGTTCACCGGGTGCGACCGAACAGCTTCCAGAGTACTTGGCCTGGGCGTAGCGGTAAAGGCCGAGATAAGCTGATGGCTCATTGGGTGGCGGGCCTGCACACCCGGCGATCCACGCAGCTCTTCGGCCGCTAGACTTCTTCCGCCTTCTGTGCACACTGCCAAGAATGCTGTTTCAGCTTGCTACGCGATGAAGCCCGTCGGGCGAGGAGTGACCTCAATCGGGCGATAACCGCATAGCGTCCGCTGGCCAGGCATTGGATACTTGTCCAGAGGCAATCGAAACAGCGAGGCCGGGAAGTCTGGATGGTGACGATTGATGATGCGATTTCTCGTATCGGGCCAGCGGCCTCGGCCAACTTGCTTGACTTGCTCTGGCTGCTGGTTTCACGGTTGATCTGCTTGGACCACGCCGCTGGGGCAGATGCTCGAACTAGGTAGATAGGTGTCCAGCAACTGCTTAATACCAACACGGTGCGGTCAGGTAATCAGCGATGACCGACGTTCTGAACAGCGCTGGCCGTCAATGTTTCGTACAGCGAAGCCAGTGTGAAGCGCGGTCCATGCGATGGAATTGACTTGCCCGAGCCAGGCCGCTGTTGCTGAAAAAATCAAAATAGCGCTTGCCTGGCCCTTCGAGCGCGCGGGTGGGTATTGATCAACTGGGTTGACCACTTCCCATGGTTGGTAACGCGAGAATATCATCGCTCCTTGGTCACCGACGTGCCGTCAAAAGCCTTCGCCTGGTTTCTTCTCGAGGTGCAATAGCGCCCCAACACCTTGAGCCAGGCAATCAGGCTGTAAAAACGCGCTGCCACAGGTAGCTAGGTGGCGTATTGGCTATCGTCTTCGGCGGCCATCGGGTTGCCGCGCCGCCTTCGCGCTGCGAAGGCATTGAACGGCAGAGAAGGTAGGTCTTTACCCGCCAGCTTGAGTGGTTCATTCGCCAACTCGTTTCGGCCTACGGCAAAGTGCACCAGCGCGCCGCGTTTTGAAGGTCAGGCAGCGGCCGGGCTGCGCGTGAGCGGTCTTCACCGGCGCGGTCTTTGCGAGTATGGCGCTTGGCGTTTTCTCCACCGACTGTTTGGAACTCGCTTATTTCAAGCTCCAGCGTGGCGGTCGGGGATCTTGCCGTTTGACGAAAACAGCACCAGATCCAGCGTGGTTATAGCCCTGCCCATTGCTACACGCCTCGCGCGCATGCGGCGAATAGGAAACACCTCCGCACTACGCGCAGGCGGTTCTGCATGGTAACGCTTGGAGGGTGTCCGGGCTTCATGCCGTGGTCGGGGCTGAAAGTGCACAGCTCCACCATTTACCGCCGGCAAGCTTAGAAGCCATGGCGAGCACATCCAGGGTGCGCGCTCTGCTCCAGCTCGCGCACAGCTTTCTGCACCAGTACGCTTACTTCACGGGGTGCTCGGGGTTGGCCCTTGGCGAAATTGTCCCAACGCTTCTGGCCAGGGCGTCCTTGAAGTAACGACAATCTTCGGGTTACAGCGCGGTACGACGGTCGTAGCCCTGAGCGGTGCCGACAGCAGGACTTTGGGGCGGCCAGGGCTTCGATGATGTCCATAGTTGAAAAACCGGTATTCCTTGCTGTCTGCATAGCTATTCCTTTTCAGGGGCGCCTGCGCCCAGGTTCATTCAGTAGCGCTAACGCAGCTCGGGCTGTCTGAACCTTGTCTAAAGTCTTGTCTGATCCGGCCGGCACCAACACCCAAACGCCGCTTTTTTTGCGACTGGCCTTGTGTTTCAATGGTTTGGTCACGTTTTAGACAATGGCGTACAGCAGATTCGCGTTAAACTTGTTCTGCTTCTGTTTCTCGCTTCTAAGGCCTCGAAAGCTTGTCTACAAACAAGCCTTTCAAGTTCATCAGGGCTGGCAGAACCAAAAACTTGCGCAGATAGTGTGAATCAGATCTTATTGTAATACGTGACATCAAAGGCACGATTGCGTATGTACTCACCTTTATTTCCGGTCGCTTTTGGCCAATTCTCCGCAGCCGAGGTAATAGTTGGGTTTGCGCCTCGATCAGCCCCTGCTTGCGCAACAGAGCCGCGGCATCGTCTGTGCTCGGACCAGCTTCTTTGTACTCGGTCCAGCAACATCACCGTGTTCAATGGTAGGTTTGTCGTTCCAGCAAAACAGATCGGGTGTAGTTTTCGTCGATCACATGGCGTAGATTTCCCAGCACCCCACTTTGTCTGGCGAGACTTGCTGTAGTACGGGCAACGGAAAAGTAGCGCTTGGCGCTGCGATAGGGGTCATGGTGCTGATACCAAAAAACCATGGTATCGATCATGCTTCAGGCTGGAAACCATGGCCTGAACCAGCCAGGGATTTACGGTAGCGGCTCGGCGTTCACCTCCCGCTGAAGTAATCTCAGGCTTACCCTCGGAAGAAGCCACCGCGTTCTCGAACACAAGCCGGGTCTACACGCTCGGTCACAGAATGCGCGAACGCAACTGAATAGTCCTGATGGGCGAGTCAGTTATGCAGCGCCTCCAGAATTACCGGGTGTTCGTACTTACTTGAACCTCGGTGGCCAGCAGCTGATCTGCGGGGAAGAGCTGTGTAGCGATGTTGCGGATGCGAGTGCGAAGCACCTTTAGTGGTGCTGAGCAGCGAAGGGCGGGCCCGAAGGTGCTCGTAGCGCTCCTCCCCCACCAGTTTCCAGGTTTAATTTGCGCCAGTGCCGGCAGGAAGTGACTTGGCCTCAGGGCTTGCCGAGTAGCACAGGCCGTGCGGGTTACCCACCCCTGAATGGTGATCTTGGCACTATCGAGAAGGTGGCCACGTTCCAGCGGCAAATTGTCTTGGCGAAAGCCGCAATTTAGGGTGTTTCTGCGGCAAATTTCTCGAGAAGTTCCAGCGCTGAGGTCTAAATCATTCAGCGGTTGCAACCTTCGACAATTTGTGGCAGACCAGTCACTGCATCGAGCGGCTCGATGCAAAAAATGGCCTCTAGGCGTTCTGGCGCATTGTCCACCAGCGAATATCCAAACGCTTGCCAGCTTTGTCAAATGGCGTAAACCGCATCCGCGGCGCTGCTTGGGAATATTGACAACCCACACCGTTTTTGACGGTGTCGTCGTTGTAATGAAGGACTCGACGCGGAAGCCTTCCGATCCAAGCGCCGGCAACGCCATCCAGCAAGCGTTGGCCGCACCGTTATCGACCGTCTGGGGTTGAAGTCCTAGAATACCCACAATTGCGCAGCGTGCTGTCCTCCCACCCCAATCACCAGATGCCCACCCTGCATATCCGATGGCGAAAGGTAGCTGATAATCCTTGCCCTCGGAACCCCATCAGGGCATGGCGCAGGTTCTTAAATTCCTTCCATTCGCAGGCCGGCGGTTTCTTGGGAAAATTGCGTCAGCAGAGAAGCCTGTAAGGTTTTTTTTCATCCATGCGTCAGGCTCGCTCAGCGCAAAAGTGTTCATAATGCAACGAATTATTCTGCCGGCCTGCGCACCCGATTTTTGCACCCGCACGCCGCCTGGGATTATTCGAGTTGACCTTGGCGAACACGCCCCAGCGCACCACATTTGCCGCGCCCCTTCTGGCGAACCGACTAAGGCAAGCCTTTAAGTGTGTGTTGCCTTTTTTTGCAAAACTGCTCGCACGCAACTCTGTTGCTGTCAAAGATGTTTTTCAGGTTGGCGCGAGATAACGCGACTTATTCGACTCCAACAGCTCAGTCAATTGCTGCAGCTCAGCCAGACGGTGTCGTGCTCCAGCGACGAACCTGCAGCTGTATGCCTGGCCGTCCGGCAGAGGTGAAATAGCTGAATTTGCGCCGGCTCATTGCCTGCTCCAGGCCAACGGGCGCAAACGCTGCGGCCAGGCCTCTTGAAGTAGCCCAGCACATCTTCGGTATACAGCGCGGTACGACGGCTCGTAAGCCGCTGGCGGTGCCGAACAGCCAGGCCTTGGGCCGGCCAGGGCGTCGATGATGTCCTTGCTGAAATTGCGCTCCTTGCTTTGTCCGCCATTACACGGCCTCTTCTACTAATTCAGGAGTTTGGCGCGCTGCGGTTGGCTTTTGCCAGCGCCGGGACGTCGATTTTTGCGGTGACGGCGGCGGGATGAGGAGCGGAAGCGGCCGTCTTGGAGCAAGCCTGACGCTGTTCATTTGCATCGCTGAGTTAAAGCACTTGAATTTTACGTATTTACATTCGTCGAGAAAGCCTGCATCTGCCCATTGCTCTGTAATCGGCGGGAACAGAATGAACAGGTTGGCCATCGTCTTCGGAGTAGATAAACCTCAATCGTTGTTGAATTGCTATCAATGAAAGCTGCGTTGTTCGGCAGGTGACTTCCTGAATGAGCGACAAAGGATGACGAAGTTGATTCTTCGGATTTTTCTACCTGAATCCGGAGCCAAGGCAAAGGATGGAGGAATTCCGAAACTTCGGCTGTTATCTGGCAAAAATGAGCGGCTCGTCCATCGTTACCCTTTGGTTGTCCACTAATACATCACCGGGAAATGCCAGTAAACCCTCTGAGCTTGCCCCGAACCTCTCTCCTCCGAAATAAATTTATCCCAGCCGGTGTAAGTCAGCATCTATACCACTGCGTGGTTAAAAAAACTTTATACGGACCTTCTTCATATCTTCGATTTCGGGTGGACTTCCAAATGGTCCTGTTTTTGATAGCGCCTGGCACAGGAGAATGAAGTGTTTTATTGCGCCTTACGTGCCAATGCCGCCGGGATTACTCGCCCAGCCACTCCACGCCAGAGTCTTTCATCGGCACCGTGGGTTCGGCCCTTTGGGACGCAGCGTGAGAGATTACGGCCTGGCGCGTTTTCCTTGAGCAGTTCGATCAGGCGTGTGTTCTTCGATCAGCGCGTCGATTGCGAGCGGTTCGTGTTCGAGGAAGGCGGGCGATTTGGGTTTGTTCAGAATAAATTCGGGAACACTACTGAAGGTAGCAACCACTTCTCCCATATAACGCCGCCTGAGCTGAACTTTGGACGGGCGACAAGCTGCTCTTGAAGAATTTTTGAATTGTGACAAGTAGTAAAAAGAAATAATGGGCAATGCCGCTTTGTGCAGGCGAAGGGAAGCAAACGCTGCGCTGAAAGGCAAGGGACTGTTCAGCCGTGTAAACACGATGGACCTGGCCAATCGTGGCCAACGCATGGTAAGCAACAAGTCCCCAAACGCTGGAACCCATTTGAAACGATCCTTGTTCGAGTCAGCTCAGTATCAAGCTTTCGCCTTCACTGATATCCAAAGAAAGCCATTCTGAACTTTTTTGCCACTGAGCAGAGAAACCCGTAACTACCTTCTCAACAAAGTTACCGTGTGTGGCCGTCCCATGATGGCCATTACCACTCTAGAGAAAACGTGCTGAATACCAATCGCGGCACCATCGCCCAGCCACTCCACGCCTAGAATCTCTTGTATTCGGATACGCTGAAACGTTACTCGGGGCTTCCATGCCCTCGCCTCGGCCACGGGCTTGTCGCATTGTTTCAATTTGCTTCCCGGCAAATTTGTCATGCCGGACAGGCCTTCAATCATCTGCTTGAACGGTCGCGTGCAGGCTTTTCAGGTCGCGGTCGATCTCGGCCAGCGAGCGCGGCGGCAATGGGAACACGTAAAGTGGCGGTTAAAGGGAATCTTCGAGCGACGATACCCACGGCGCGTCTTGAGCATTCGGTCTTTGCTTTTTCGTCGCGATCCAGGCTTCCTGACACTGTGGGATTGACTTCGGTTGGAAGTAGTGTACACAATTCCGCCAGCGGTTACGTTCCGTTGTCGCGCAGCTGGGGCGGTCGGCTTCGGGTTTGCCGTTTGCTGGTTGCAGATATCCGCTTCGGGTCCCGGCATCGCTCAGGGCGCTCATCAGGGCTTTAGCTGGCCGGTGCTGAGGCTGACGCTGTGCCCAAGTGAGTGCCTTTTTTCAAACAGCTTCTGAACTGCTCGCAGGTTGGATTGCAGTTGCCTTGGGCGTCCATCGCGTACAGGGGCGGCCATCAGTTGTTTGCTGTGGCGGCATGTCGAGCTTCTGCCAGGGCTTGTTCTTCCAGCACTTTGGTAAGGCGCTCGGCGCGTTTGGAAGTTCAGGCGCAGTGGACGTTCGACGGTGATACGCCCGGTCAGACGAAGGCGTCGCAATGAGGGAAGATTTTGCTCTGTGGGTTGGCGCGAAGCTGCCATAAAGACGCACCAGCTCGCTGATACTTGATCCTCGGTGATGTACTGGGCGCTTGCTGACCCAGCGACTTGGGACCATCTTGCGTAGTGTTGGCTGCCGTCGATCAATCGGCACCTTGCCCTGGCGAGCAGGGGCCTTGTAGGTTTACTGAAGTATCCAACACATAGGTGGCGATACGGTTGTTGCTAGAACATGTCGGTTGGGCAACGCGACGATGGCTTACGACCAGTCATCTGCAGCAAGGTAGCGGCGAATCTTCCGACTCACCCGAACCCGCGCCGCCGAGTAAACAGGCGGCGAGCCGTTGGATGATTGCCGATGGCGCGGCAGCACGTCGCGACGGGTCACGCGATCCTGCTGACCGAGTGCAGGAGGAAACAGGCAGCGGGAGCCATGCGGACACGCGCGGCAAAACCGGCGGCGAAGCGGACCCGTCGAAGCCCTTTTGGTTGTGCTCGTCGCTGATCTGCTTCTGCACCTTGCTTCGCATTCCACGCCGATACGGCGGGTTGCTGAGCATAAGTCGAAGTGCTTGCCGGGGGGGGGGGGGAGCCCAGGGGGGGGGTTTTTTGGGATCGTGACAGCGGTGTTGCCGAGCTGTTATGCTGGCCACGTCCTGGCCCTTTGTCAGCATGGTCCGCTTGCCAGATGGATAGACTCGGGTTCAGCTCCTGGCCGTTGCAGCGACACGCTGACCTTCTCGCTGATGGACTGATGTACTCATCCCCTCAGAGAGAAAGCCACGAGTGCCGGCGGTTGGGCATAGATGGACGATGCTGGTTGGGCGCGAGCTGTGTGGTCCTGCTCGGTGATCACCAAGGAGGTGCGTGAGTGCACGATATCGCGCGGGTGTTTGAAGTGCTCCCGGCGGTTTCGTTGGAGCTATTCGCGAACTTAGCGGATCAGCTTTCAAAGATTGATGCCCATGGCGAGTTGCTGAATGAAAACTCGGGCTCCAATGGTGCGACGGGCGAAACGACTAGCACTACCTGAACAGCAGGGTTGGCGGTTTCCAGTGCTGCACGAAGTCTTCAAAGTGGAAGTGTTCAAAATCTCGCAGGGGCGTCCTTGCTGAACGCCTGCACATAGCTCATCAAGTCGGCGGCGGTCTGAGGGGTCGGACAGGGACGCCGAGATCAGCGAGCGAAACCATTGAAGAACTTGCTGACCGGCAGCACGTAACAGGAAACATTTCTCGCGCACGGAGTCAGGTTCGACCTTTCCTGCGCGAAGGTCTGATTGACCACCTCATCCTGTGGTTCGGCGCCAGCAGCCGCACTTCATCCCGCGCCAGCAGGTGTGAACGCAGAATTAATGCGGGGCCGTACTGGGGACTGCTTGATAGTTCCGCCGCGCAGTAGGTTGCGATGGACCATCAGGAAGCGGCGTGGTCTGGAATGGTTTTTCCGTGTTTCAAGCAGTTGCTCGCTTAGGGGTGCGCGCAACGTGCAGCAGGGTAAACTTAAAAAGGTCGTGAGTAAAAGCCCGGGCAGCGTGCCTGTTTCGCGCGAAGCCGCCCTCTGCCCGCTAGCAGGACTCGCGCGGTTACCAAAACCTGGGCTATGAAGTGATGCAAAGCTGCTTCAGGCCACCTGCGGCTTCGCAGGATGTTGTGGAATAGCCCTTAGCCGTAATCACCAATTCAAAGAGAGCAATCAGTCAAAAAGCGTCCCTAAGCAGGCTCGGTTTCCTTTTCACGAGGTAAACCGGCAACATTTGTGAAGCTCGCTGCGATCCACCGGCTTTGAACTCCAACAGGGCTTCGGCATGCGGGGACGAAGCAAAGCGGCCGGTAATCAGGGTATTCAGGCAAGGCAGGACGAATGATCTGCTTGATCCAGATAGATAAAGCAGCTTCTCGCGCAGGCTGACGCAGTATGCTGGGCTATGCGCTCGGCGATGTGCTCAGCTGCTCTCGGCAACTTGTTGAATGACCTTCTCTTCGGGGGGGGGGGGCCCTGTTCCGCCCTACCGCCGCCTTTGGCTCGGTACGCAGTGCGGCGAGCTCCTGAGAAGAATAGGTTCAAGCTGAGTTTGGCATTGCGAAACAGTTCCACTGCAATAGTGCAGGCGATTTGCCAGCCAAGCTGTTCCAGCACACTCTGGCGCAATCGGTTCGCGATCACGTGCAGATTTGGCTGAGTGGTAGGTCGCGCCGTCGCACTCGAGCCAAAACGGTAGCGCCGCGGCTGGGCGGGGTCGCGTACGGCAAAGGTTCAATGAAAAAGCCGGCGACGCCCACTGGCGGCTCGCACTTGAATAGCCATGACGCTCCAACGCGTCAGATAAACAGCCACTTCAAAGTCGCATGTCAGGCTTTTTACCTGATTCCCTGGTGTGTGGCATGTGGCGCTCGGCGACTGGCAAAAAGTCTCTGGAGAGCCAACAGACGCGCGGCTGGAGGTGCCGGTCGACCAACCACGTTCCGGGACGTGAAGGACGCAAATACCTGCAATGCGCTTCTTGGAGCGGGTAAACAGACGACGTTCAGACGGCGCCAGCCCGCGGCTCCGTTGATCGGGCCCAAAGGCGCTGAGCCACGGCTGCCGCCAATCTCCATCGAGCCCGTAGGTTGTGGAGATGTGATAACGATCGACGCTCATCACCCTGCACTTTCCAGTTTCTTGATGAAATAGCGGCTTCGTCGCTTTCTCGTTGCGCTGAAAGCTCGCAACGCATATTTTGCTTGGCCAGTTGGGTCCAGGGTCGGTTGGAAATCTGCTCAGCCTGCCTTGACGTTCATGGCAACAAGCGACTCCCGGGGCGGATGGAAGCATGGTGTGCTCGCATTGGCCTTGGCAACCACTCGGCCTCGTTTCAATTATTTGCGCTGCTCGACAAAGCCGCCGCGCGTCACCCGCACGACTTTCACCGCCGAACTCGGTTCGGACTCGCGGTTTGGTGACGGAGGAGACCACCAGATTGCTGGCATAAGAACGCCTTATTGAAAAGGCGAATTAGGCTCTCGTGACGCGAACGATAGTGCCAGCGAGCAGGCGGCGCAACTTGAAACACGGCATTGGCCGCTTCGAGAAAATACTCTCTGAATCCTGCGCCAGAGAGGTTTCGTCAGAATCTTCGTCGTCATCCCCGCCTTGGCGTGAGAAGAAGTGGTGCGGGGGCAGTTGCTTGGGGTTCTCGACCACCGGGACCAATGGCTGCCGCGCGAGATGGCGCCCAAGGCTTCTTCGGGCGCAGCGGTGTAGGCTTCGTCCATTGACGATGATATCGAACATTATTTACCGGCCGGTAGGTAACTGGGCGACGGCCATGGGAGACATCATTGAAGGCAAGGCTTAGGCCCTGCAGGGCCTCGGAGGCACGTTAAACATTCAGAGAGCGAAATGGGTGCGTGGGCGTGTCTTCTTGCCTTGCTTCATGTGCGAGCAGCGCACAGCTGGGTACGTCTTTTATCGGCCAGGGTTGCCATCCGGCAACCTTATGCTGATCGATCTTCGCGGCCAAACGCTCACGCTGAAGTTTTGGTGAGCTGGCTATCGATCTCTGCGAAGGCGAGCGCGCGATTAGCCTTTCTTGGATCCGTTGCGGAAATGGCCAGCGCCGGATTGTTCTCAAAGGAATGTGCCGGGGCCCCAGGGTATCATCGCCCTAGCAGGGCAGGGCACTTCCTTGGCGCTTCGCTGCTGCAGGGTTTGGTTCTCAACCAGCAAAAGATGACGGCTCCAAAGCCCCAAGTTCGGCCAGCCGCTTACGCAGTCGTGCGGTACTCCAACCAATTTGTTCAAGCAAGCTCTTCGATCTTTGAGAAAAGCCATTTGCAGGGCGGTCGCTTGATGGCCGAAAGGTCATCCAGAATTCAAAATACCCTTTCCACCAGTGAGGCTGGCTTCTATCCCAGCTTTATCAATAAAGCTGGCTTGAGGCCTGCTGCCAGGGCCTGCGTAAGCAAAGGCCAAATGCGCCTACGCATTCCACTTGCGACCAGTTGCTCCGCCTGCTTGGTATTTGCACTCTGTAAGTGAGGTAAACCAGCACATTGCGTATCGGACACACAACAGTTGACAATCACGGGACGAAATAATGACACCGTTTGTGGCGCCCAAACCTGACAACTGCCACGCGCCTCGCATATTGTCAAACGAGAGGCAGCTCCTTTCTCCTGCCAAAACATGCCAGGAAAGCTCCGCATTATTCTCAGACTCCGCTTGCGCCGCCTTTCCTGGCCAAAACGTCGTCCAGGGATTGGGGCGAGCGGACAGCACACGCCCCGGTCGTCGGGCGCTTTGCTCATGATTAGCGGGCAGACAAAGCGCATCCAATGCACCGCCCAGTATTGAAGTGGATTCAAGTCGCGCGTTACAGCCCTGCAGGTTGCTCTTAAACAGGTTTTTCTGATTTAGTTGAGCCAGATCGAGAGGAAGGAAGCCCTTCCAAGCTCATCCACGCATGAGACAGGCACGTCGTACGACGGTCTTACTTCTTCAAAGCTTCGGAGGCGTCCCCCCTGCATCAGCTCCAGTATCCGAGGCTCTCTTTTAAAGGCAGATACTTCTCCGCGATCCATTACGTTGGCCGTCCCAAAAACGGCGGCCCCACACTTGTCCGAGCGCCGGTTTTTTGTTACCAAAACTCCCCACCAGGGGGACATTTCCATCGGGTCCTTTTTTTTCTTTTTTTTTTTGGTGGGTGCG
>Ga0163217_1106902_pt1 | contig 12053 bp, 6 predicted proteins | sample SynspAceP_FD_185933 | JGI IMG/M metagenome (GOLD analysis project Ga0163217, IMG submission 185933) | Saline lake microbial communities from Ace Lake in Antarctica - Synechococcus sp. Ace-P (PacBio error correction) | ecosystem: Environmental > Aquatic > Non-marine Saline and Alkaline > Saline ... | reverse complement strand
GGCCACGAATTATTTTAAAGGGTGCCGGCGCGATTAATGGCGTCGCGTTCGGTGTTATTGTCGTTCAGTCAGCAGCTGTTCGGCTCGATCAGTCTGGCTCTGCCTCTCGGGAATGTCTTTCTCGGGCTCCATCCAACCGGCGGAATCACCCTAAGCCCGCGGGATATGACTAACTTGAATGTATCCCATACGCCTTGCCGGCAGCGCAAGGTTGGAGGCCGTCTTCGGGCGCGGCAGATATTCATGCCGCCCGGGGCCCTGCCCTTTGTAGTGGATGGAGGCGCCGGTCGTTTTTGCCGTTGGTTTCATGGTTTGGGCTTTATCCGGCTGTGCTGCTACAACTCGGCATCTTATTGGCCGGATTCCGGCAGCCCTTTTAACGGCGCAGGCAGCCGGCCATCCTGTATTCATCTCGCGGGCATGAGTTAGGCAGTTGGATCGGGGCAAAAATTGCAAGATCATCCTGAAATTATTTATTGCGGAACGAGCCTTTTACAAAGGAAAGCCTAAATTAATATAAGCATGCGGTACGCTTAAGCCAAGAAAAAAATTGTGGGTCGTAAATTAGCCATATTCTGGGTAATTACGTTAAACAAGGGATTTTCTAGCCAGTGGAAACGACGCCGCAATTTTAACAGCGAGGGCGAATTATATTGCCACTCTGGAGATGGGCCATCATACAAAAACGGACATGTTACATCAATACGCCCAGTGATGCCGATATTGGTGGTTCCGCGCTTAAATGGGCAAGGGCGCTTAATAATCAGCTTTTACCTATAGCTTTTTCTTACGAGGCTTAGGCAGTGCTGGAAGCAATTAAAAATAAAAACAATCCATTGCTAAGTGCGAATGGGACGAGATGCTGAAGTTTGAAGAGGTGCTTTATGGTTCGGCGTTAGAAGAGCTCAGTGTTAGCATAAATTTATGCTCGGGTCTACGCACTCGTCGGATAAGTAGACGGGATTCGGGATCCGTCCTCTGGGATTTAGTAGACGCGCTGTAGGGCTCGACTCTGCACGAGGTGGATTTCGATGGGTTTCTCTAAGAATATATTCAGCGCTACCACTAGTTATTGTTCCTCTGGTGCGTCAACTTTTTAGCTTCTTAGTCCTTAAAACAAAAAATTTTCATAAAGAAATCCGAAGCCTTTTATATTGCGGATATAAAAATTTAAAGCCTCAAGAACAAAAGACATATACTGAATTTCAAAATCTGAATTTAAAAAACGATGAAAGCTACCTAATTAAAAATGCAGATAAAAAGCGATCAGTGGGGGTGAGAGACTTGAAAACGCCAGATTGGTTTCATTTTTTGCTAATTAAAAGGCAAGCAGAAAAAATAATCTCTCTCTCGGTTTATTCCTCCTCCTACGCTCGTACACTGCAGTAGATTTTCCGGCTCTGGCAGAGAGATTAAATTCTTTTTTCTCTGCTTTGCCTTTTGATACCGCGTCAAAAAAAACTGTTGCAGTTTTCAACGTTTCCCCTGTCGCTTTTTCTTGATTTTTCAATAGGTTAGCTTTCACGTTTTTTATTCATGATTTTGGAAATTCAGTGCGTTGAATGTCTTGTTTCTTGGAGCTTTTTTATCCGCAAATAGGCTTCAATTTCTTATATTGATTTTTTGTTCTTAGATGTTTTTTTTTATTAAAAAAGTAGCAGGCTTTTGTGCCTGTTCTTGCAGACATCTATAGACTTGTGCTTTGCATGTTCCCATCACGCAATGCGCCGAGCTGAGCTTTTCTCCTTTCCAACGTTCCTTTACAATCCCGAAGAGATTTCGCGCAAGGATTATATTATACAGGGTCTAGAGGGCTTTCTCTGACTCGACTGCTCTTTTAACATCTTTTGGCAGCATACTGAAGGCCCCCTCCAACTTCGCATTTTGCTTCGGATTCGCCGCATCGCTCGCCACTGCAAGGGAGTTTGGTTTTTCATTTTAGTTACTCGGAATCCGTGTCGATCCCTATCTTTTTGTGACTCGCCGTTAAGAAATCTAAATTCATTTTATTCGGCCGTGTACTGGTTCGCTCGTATCACGGGGCCTTCCATTGGCTTGTATTTAATCTGTGAAATTACTCTCGCCGCTACCATTTGGAAATAGTCGGGTCGGGCAGTCATAGGGCGTAGTTGTTGATGTAAGCTATTCTTTTTGTTATGGTTGTCCAATTTTCGGTCTTTTAATATTAATTCGCTTTCCTGTTTACAAATTCGCGGCGTTCTTTCCACTGGTCAGAAATCCCCCTTGTTCGTCATACCAACGAGGAATATTGGTTATTTACGTGAGGCCCCACATTCACTTTTGTTCTTGGCGTTCATACCCGCCACTTTATAATCTTAGCTTTCCTTGTTGTAAAAAGGCTGCGTTTCTGGCAATGAAATTAATTTAACCTTGGGATGATTTGATTCTGCATTTATTTTATGACGGCGCCTTCCCGAAATTGGCTAATTGGCTAAGTGATGTTGTAGACCGATACACAGTATTGCGTTCACCACCTTTAGTTGGTGTTAACGAAAATAGGCTTTTCTGATATTTTCGTCTAAAAATTCACTTCGGTAAAACCAATACTTGTTGAATATATCCTTCTTTTGTCAAGAAGAAGATCATCATTGCCAATTTATACAAAGCAATTTCTAAATTGAGGACGAATAATAAGTCGGCTATAGTGCTTTCCACAACGTGCTATTTACGATAAGCACAATGGATCTATTAACAATATCCATATAGGGTTGAGGATTGGTATATGCCTTGAGCTATTTAAGGTCCGTCCATACATGGTGTGTCCGACTGGTGACCTCACCTAGCTGAATTACGCAGTGAGGTGTACTCTAAGTCGTTTTTTACCCTCGTCCCGATTTCATGTGGTGGGTTTAACATCGGCATTGATGCCGATGGCCTTAGGACGGGCTTCTTGTTCGCTGGTACTGTTGTATATTTGAGTCTCTGGAGGGATTATGCTTCTTCACGGCCAATTCCCATACGTCAGGCGCACTCTGTTTTGATCTGTCGTTGCGTATCGGCATTTTAGCCCTATCATAAATCAAGCAAAAAACCCCCCTTCCTCTTTACTAGTTTTTTGCGACTCCCTCGTGATATTTTTCAATTTTTAATCCAGCGTCCCTTCCCCAGGTCTGCGGGGTATATATTTCTCCAGGGTGATAAAGTTTATTGGGATGAATTCTATGTGTTCCTCAATTTATGCGTGGCTTTTGGAAAAATAGCCAATTGAGGAGAAGGCACCTCGGCGACGATTCTTCCAATTTGATGTCGGTCAAGAGTGGCGCGGCAGAAAAACTGGAGGATGAGTTGTGTAGTTAAAGGGCTAAAACGGTGCGCCTCAATAAGGTCTTTTTACGAACTCTTGTTTTTCTGCCATTACTTTTATTAGTATCAGGCTTACAACAACTTTAGGTGTCCACATTTTTCTGGCATTGGGTATATTCGCTAACTCTAGTGATATGTGTCCTTTAGTGCGGGGCAGGTTAATGTGTATTGGTATTTCTTTTTAGGGCATTTGTTGATCGGCGATTTCTTCGGCCAACAACAGCTCCGCGCAAAGTCACATAGCGGCCCTCTTCCTTAGTAGGATTGAACTCTTCAACGGCGGTTCATGATTCAATAGGGAACAAAGGGCGAACAATAGAGAATACCAAATTTTTTGCTTGTTGGGTTCGGCGGTAACTACAAGTCAGTGGCGGCTTATACTCCTATACAAACGTTTAGGCGAGTTATAAAATTAAAGCATTTATAGTGATCAGCTCCGTTTTTGACGAGTGCTTGATTTTTTAGCCGTTCGTTCATCGAATACAAAGCAGATGATGATGTAGACGTGTAATTGGTGCAAGACTGATGCACAGAGTCCTTAGACAAGGGGCAACTGTCGATAGAGGTGAGGCTGAATTAGGAGTTGCTATTCGATCCTATGTCTTTTTTACAGATTTCTGCCTACGTTATTATAAAACAAAATTAAAATTTGCGAACTTGTTGTTTACCAGGGCTATTGGGTGAAAATTGGGAGCCAAGAGGTGACAAAAAAGCACTAGCCAGAGCCTATACCACTTTGGGAGAAGAAATATGGGGATCATACATTGTGGATTTAGAACTCCCTCATATTTTACGATTGGGCTATTGATGCATCCCTTACAGCTGCTCTATGGCGGAATATATGAATTTTAATCTTATTCAAAATTCTTTTGTTATTATCTCTTTTTGTTTTTGGTCCATTTATCTTCATTTTATTTATTTTTTGTTTATCATTTGAAAGTAGTTCTTTTTTGTTCAACGCCTTATTTTGGTATATATTATTTTTATGTTTTTTTTTTTTATGTCCATTTCTCGTTTTATAGTATTATTTTTATTAGGCAATTTTCGAATTTGAAAATTTTAATTTTCTATATTCTTTTATATTGTATATGTGTTTGTCTTTTGGTTATGTGTGTCTTCATTGGCTCTCTTTTGTTTTAGTTATACTTAGGATTAATCATTTATTTATAATATAGTTTTTGTCTCTATTTGTATGTTTTATTTATATATTTAATATGGTGTCATCTAGTCTAATTTCGTTTTTGTTGCATTCTCCATTCTATATATATCTAATTTTTAATCAGATATTATAATTCAAATTATATGGCTCTCCTCGTTTTTTTTTTCTATCTTTTGTTGTGTCTGTGGATTCTAATATTTATTATAGTGATATATTAAAAGTCCCAAGTCTATTTTTATTTTTGTGTTTGTAATTTCTTCCTTGTTCTTACTTCTTTCCAAAACAACAAACACCTCAAAGAGGTCTTTTGTTTTTTCAGAAAGGAAAAAGTGGGTTTTCCTAATCAAATTTCTTTTAGTTTGTTATTTCTAAATGTTATTTTGTTTTGGTTTTGTGCTCTCGTAATTTTTATAAAATTATGTTTAGTATATGTATTTCTTATAAATGCTTGGTTTAAAACACTCACTGGTTAGAGTTGTATTTTCTTATTTTTATATTTGTTCCTTGTATTTGGTCATTATATTCAGATTTCTATATCTTTTTCAACCAACGCATTCAAAATAACAAAATTTAGGACACGCCTATTTGCTGCAACGGAGAAAGTATGATGAAGCGATTCCTTTTTTATTAAGAGAAATATTTCATATTTTTAATTTGATTTTGGTTTTAAATTGGAATTGGTTTGATTGATTTAATTATTTTGTTCAAAATAGATCGCCTTACTTTTTTCGGAATTATTTATCAGAAGTCTTTGAGTTACAAAAGGCGACTTTTCAAAGGGCATACGAAACTCCTACCAATATATTTGTAGCTCCCTGAGTTAGATTACTCACTTTTATACTCTAGAAAAGAATCTATTAGCACAAATTTCGAGTAGCTGCTCGTATTTCAATCGAGAGAATTACCGCTCTTAAAATCTCCAATTATAGCCGAATTTCAGTTTAGAAAAGGAGCTGCACACGTTATGTACAAAGTAATGTTCGATTTAGCCTTGACGAGTGAACAACTGGTATGAACGTCTCGAATAGTTGGCTGCATGCATATTCTTTTTAGTTCTGTCCGCGGCGGGGGTGCACTCTTGCTTTTGCGGTTTAACCACGTATTTTTTTACGAAGTAATAGGCAAACAAAAGTAGCCATTAACTTTATTTGGCTTTTAAAAATCGGCTCGTTACGACTTTAACTGAACCCACTTTTAAATTTTTAATGCGCTAAAACTTTCTGTAAAATAATATATTAGCTAAAAGCGATTGACGAACCCGACCCCCCCCACGACGAACGACGCCCCCACCCTCGTTCGCCGAACAGGTATTTAAAGTGAATTTTCTACCGCTGATGGGTGCGCGCCCGATATTTAAGTAAATTCCGGGCAGAAGGATGTTTATTTTCCTTTAAGTAAAGAAGTAGAGAACTGGAATAGAGGCGTAGTATACCAAATGAAGCATTGTTTCGATATGCAGATAAGTTTTCTCTGGAGTATACTCATTAAGTTTCCGCTATCGAGGGCGAAGAACATATAGATGTTGCGGGCGTATTGTTATACCGCGCATGCTTACTTTCAACCTTATATTAGAAAGAATGCCGTATGCATTGTGGGTTGCGGTAATTTAAAGAATCGAGGAAAGGTTTTTTGAAAATAGACTTAATAAGCAAAAAGCAAAAGATGTCATTGAAATAGCATTAGTGATAATGGTTGCGTCGGGGAGAAAAAACGATCGGGCCAAGCTCTAAAAACTACCCCATCAAAAATGCAAAAGTCAAAGGGGATGTGTTAAATATCAAGAAAAGAAATCGATTATTTTGAACGACATGTATAAAGACACCGTAGTGTTTTTTATACCGACTTATATGAGGACGGAACAGGAAACAAAAGGTGATTTTTTATATTTTAAAAAAAAATACGGTAAAATGTTAACGCAAATCCTCCTACTGTAGATTGTGACGCTAGGCTTAGCCAAATAGCAGGAGAAATTGGGTCTAATTCGTAAATTATATTCTTAACAATTGAACTGCCCAGAAGTTTATTCTTTTTAGTTCGGGGGAGGGCTGGTCCACATATAAAGAGGGTTTTTAGCTTTGACTTAAAAAACCATTCCATTTAGCATATTTGGGCTGTAATTTTTTTTTAGCATGGGGTGTGAATAAGTGGCCTTTTCGCGGGGAAGGAACGGCTCATTTGAATTTATTTAGATCAAGTACCAGACCGGAGTTTGAAAACGTGTTGTGACGGCTATTAATCATTATCGCGGCTTGATGCACTGAAACAATCACGCAGCCTATTATTTTATACTGACGATCTCAGTTACAGATGAAATTAATAAAAAGGCGGTAGCTTATGTGAAAGAAAATTAGTCAGAAAGAAAATGCGCTGGAGATAAAATTTTAAAGATCGAAACCTAAAAGTGTAGAACGGTAAAATAGCCTTGCCTCGAGCAAGGATGGATTTCAAGTGGACTTAAACGCATAATGATTTCGATATCATTCAATATTGCGCTTTACGGCCGGGGATGAGTTAATTACCACGGAAAGTTCTTATCTAGAGATATATATACTTATATTGACTTCGTGGTGAGTCATTAAAGAACACTCAAATATTTGCACAGAAGCTTTTTTATTAATCAGAATTTTCCGTTTGCTAATTAGAGTCCACTAGGGATGGTTCTCGAGCATCTTCAAGTAAAAGACGAAACTTATGGCGTCATTAATTTACGTATAACAAAGGTAAGGGTATAACAGAAGAGGCAGTATCGCTCATGGCTCGATATCGAAATGGGAAATAAAAAGAAACACTCTTATTAGATCTAGTTGGCTGGTTTCAAATTGGACGGAAAAGATTTTAAATTGGGCTTTTGTGTACCGTTGGACACGCATCGGTGCGAAGTAGTACCAAGTCTTGTTATTCATGACATAGACGATATATATGTTTGTTATATAGAGGAAATAATGTTCAGGTATTGTTAATTTTAGGTACGTGCTGGATTGAAAAGGCCGACCTACTTATTCTATTTCGAACAATTTCAAGTGAAAATAATCACCTTATGTCAGCTTAAGCAAACCAGCTTACTCTGAATAGAGCCCGGAGTTATAAAAAACTACTATCAATACCCGAGGATAATAGACTGTCTTTCTCTCCGAAATTTAAGGTCGACAGCAAGATTGCAGTTAGGGATTTTTGTGCTGCCATCCTAATAGGCGAGTTAACATTGCATACTCAGATGTCACTCAAAGTGGGCTCTCGACAAAGCACAAAGTAGAAGATATTTTGAGAATGAACAGGTGTGCTGAGAATCGGGATGTGACGTTGTTTTATAATGCCTTCGTGTCTTTCGAGCGGCTTTCTGTAGAACGAGTATTGTTTCAATATTCCTTAAAAAAAACATCGTTCGCGAGAGACATATATTGTATGAATGTGCAGGATTGGTTTGCCGTCATCCCAATGCCTACCTTATATAAAAAAATCAGCCGACGACTTATTGTGCGTGCCCTCGTAATAACGGTATCTATTTGGCCTAATCCATAGTTCACGGCTGTGCTTTTTGTTACTGGAGTAAAAAATAATGTTTTAATTGGGATCATCCGGGAGTATTGTCTTTCGGTCGCATCGTGTCAAATACGGGCGCAGGACAGCAATAGTCATCTTATTTCCGCGTATGGGGTACCTGTGTTTCCACCAAACCAGGGAACCATTGTACGTTAGCACTCAGCCGAATGTTTAGTTTAAACTGCGAGGAGATTGCCAAGCCTCAAAGAAAATAAAAGATATTAGTTCCAGAGTTGAGTAAGAAAGGTGTTGAAATAGATAGGATAGCCATGAAAGTTTATGTAATGTCATTCGCGGCGATGGTTTTAATAATACATCTAGTTTTGAGCCATAACATTGGAACAATAAAGAAAAGTAAGCTCTAGCCTTCTTGACTCTTGTTAAAATTGAGACACCCTCCATAAAGGAGAATACAGCTTTTCCTTTACTTGCACAAATGACCTTTAGCTCTATAATCAGATTTTGAAAAATATACAACTTTTACGCCAATAGTCGTTGTGGCATGAAGATTACCGCTCTGTACACTTTCAGTTGCTTGTTTAATTTGTAGTTCGCATTTGCTTTATTCCCTCTCTTCTAATTTATTCTTTTGCTCTATATTTAAAATAGACCTTAAAACATGAAGGCATATATATTTCCGGACAGATTCAAGGGCGGGGCCACAATTTGAGGAGATGTGGTGTCTAGAAACTTATGATGCGCACAGAAATACCCCATGCCACAACAGCTTTTTGGAAACAAGCAAATAGCTTATTCTTAGGCCGTATTAGAGATAAATCACTCCGCATGTGCTGGTTTTGAAAGGAACGGCTTGGAGGACTTTTAAAAGAAACCAAAGTAACCAACCGGCTATTTTTTCTCCATTCTGTTATCATGAGTAGGTAACTGGGAGTTCGTAACACACCCAATATGGGTTGTTGCAAGGACATCTCTTTAGAGTGGTATATTTTTTCTTTTTCTTGCGCTGAGTTGGAGCTAATTAGGAAACTTTTTAGAATGATATATTGAAAGGAGCGCCCCTTTTACACTTAAGTTTCTTACAAGGGAGGCTTTATGCGATTGCAAACAAAAAAAGCTTGTGTGAACTCTAAAGCCAAGTACATGCAGCGGTATTAGCTTTGGCCGATGATGTTGTGGAAATTATATGTGCACGGACAGTCACACTGGGGGTATTGTCGTAAGGCATGGACAAATTTACAGGCTGGCCCACGCCGTCAAATTGGTAATTTTCTGGAGAAGTAGATGCCGTAAATATGTCCTGAAGGCGGCGACAGCTTAAAAGAAGCTGCGGGGCTCGCCGCTGCGCTTCATGTGTTTGACCATGTAGGCGGTGCTTTCTTCAATGTCACCTTCATTAATGAGAATGCACTGTCCGTAGATCGCACATTAGGCGGCAGGCCATATTGAGGTACGAAATTTAATACGTCATGGCCGCCTGTCCCCAAATGTGCCAGGCACCTCTATTTCCCCTATCAGCTCCGACAGTGGTTTATGACTCTGCGGTCGATCCAGCTGGGATGCCAGTTTAAAAAAAATTTAATTTGCACAATGGACTGCACCAGTTAAAATTGGACAAAAGTGTTCCCAAAAATATGATTTTTTAAAGATGGTCACAACATTTTTACCGAAAGTAGGACGCTGGGTAAGAGTATTACAGGCGACTAGTAAAAAAAAAATTGACACGAATGCCAAACCGGCGGTGTGCGCCTTCAGCACGAATTGGGAGTAGGTAATTTTTGAAGGTAGAGGGCACAATCATTATTTTTACATTCGGATTCGTGGTCATTAGGCAGCATTTTTATCCTTTTGCTAAGCTTAATATCTTGATTTATATTTTGACTTTTACATATTGATGCTCTGTCAAATATCAATATAAATCTTTTCATTTCTTTTTTAAATACTAAAACATGGAAATCAAAAAACTAACATAAAAACGTATTTTTTAGTGTTCCGCGACAAGCTGTTCCTTGAAATCCTTTAAAACAGAGGGTGTGTTGCGTGATTGGGGGTTTTTTTATGCTTCCCTTTTTTATGGGTTTAACCAATTTTTGCCGACCGATAGCGCTGGGGTTTCCCGCATTATTTTTGTCGTCATAACGAGTGTTAAGCTGGGCTGAGGGGATCACCAGCGATTACAGGCCTATTTCAGAGTTGTAGATTTAGGGAGGGACCCTTAAATACTACAGGGAAACCAGTGTCTACGCGTACATAAAGTTTTGGGTGCCTTAGGCGGAGGTACAGCTCCGCAACAAACAGGTGTCGATTATTAAAATCTTTGAGAATACCTGTAGTAGTGGTGAGCAAGGAGCTGCACAAATAGTAGTTCAGAATTAAACGATTCAGATATGAAGGTTAATGAAAGCATGTCAGCTCTTCATGCTCTCCCGGATACATACAGGAATTACACCACTCACAGTTGGCAGTGAATTGCGGGTGTTTGTATGATCAACCGTGCAAGTCAATTATCTTTTGGTCGATGATTGGTTAATGGGTGTTCTCTCTGGAAAAACTAGCTCCAGTCTGGCGTTTCAATAGCCCGATAGAAACACGGCGCTAATCTCGCTTCTGATCTTTAAGAGGATAGGTCCTTTGTCAGGTTTTATTCTTAAGAGGGTTGCAATTTACCTATACTTGAGCTAAACCTACCTTATTGGAGTGGAGTTCAATTCCAGATATTCGAATATTCAAAAATAATCGATCTGTGCTATCCTTTTTATTCGAAAGATGTGCTCAGGGAAAATAACAACTCTTTCTCCGGGGGACGCCGTGATTTACTACGGTTGTTTTACTACGGCTCACCTGCTCTAAAGACGGTATCGCCATGTATTAAGGTTCCCGTTGTGGCTGATACCATCGCGACAACGTATTACGTTTCGACGGTTAGAAGCCGGGCTTTATAGGAACACCAAACACTTTAAACCATTCAGGCATATTGTTAATTAGGTCTTCTCTCTGGGTAATTTTTCCTTGGATTTAAGACAATACATTAGATTGGGAAATGCGGGTGTTTTTGGAATTTTAATTGATGCGGCCAAACGGCGAGATCGACAAGTATAGATGGGAAATATAGAGTGAGTACTTTAATAATGAAGGCCTGACAAGGCCGAGTATGTATAACCTTACACGCCAAAATTATGCTAGTGCACCAAGTTGTACTCCTGAAAGTATAGAGTTAGAGTAGTCTGATATATTATAGATAGAGTATTGTGCACTTTAATTGTGATGCGGGGAGATAGACCGCCGAACGACAAACACAAGCAGCAATACCGCACTAAAAGTCCGTTTGTGTTGATTGGAAAAATAAACTATACAGTCGATTTAGTTTAAAAGTGGGCTATACGAGCCACACCTGCCGGCAACAAGAATCTGGGCACGACACTTATTGGAGTAGAAATAGTGAATTTTAAATAGAAGCAGATTGCCTATTTTAGGATCAACACAATCAATTCGAGACCATGACATGCTTAACCTTCGTTTACGCTCTGTTTTTCTGATTGAAGAAAATAATTGTGCAAGCCTCCATACTTAGTCGGTAATTCATAATTTTTACTTCCTTAACCAGAAATTCTCTACGGCGCAATTCACCAGAAAAAAAATGCCCTTTGCTTTTAGTAATGACAGGGATTATGACCTTAAGTGCCTAACGGCACAACTTTCTGGGGAAGTGTCAATTTCAACTTGGTTATGGTAGCCTTACGAGTACCACACCCTTAGAAAAAAAATTCACAAACATTTCACAACACACCAAATTAACGAATGACCATCCAACTAACGTTTATGTGGTTGACAGCCTCGTTTTAAATGTGTCTTGTTGCTTTTCGATACGGTGACAGCTTGTAATAGCGGAGCATTCAACAACGGACATCCAATATGTTAGGAGCTACCAGCTTAGGTCATATTTTAGGCAGACTTCCCCGTGTCAATCCCCTTGTGCCAGTTGCTGCTAGTAGTATCTAATATTTTCTTTCATTGATCCTCCTTTTCAGGACTTTCACCCTAGCAGACGTTTTCCAAGCCCCCCGGACGTGTG
>Ga0163217_1074248_pt1 | contig 12053 bp, 2 predicted proteins | sample SynspAceP_FD_185933 | JGI IMG/M metagenome (GOLD analysis project Ga0163217, IMG submission 185933) | Saline lake microbial communities from Ace Lake in Antarctica - Synechococcus sp. Ace-P (PacBio error correction) | ecosystem: Environmental > Aquatic > Non-marine Saline and Alkaline > Saline ... | reverse complement strand
GTGGAACTTTAAAAAATAAACCTCACAGAAACACATACCTATAACTACTTTACTTATCCTTATTATGTATTTTGGAGGGTGGCGTTCCTCTTTAGGAGATGTGGAACAATGTATGGTTTGGAGGGAATCTTTTTTACGGTATATGGTGGCCAATAAACTCATATTTGACAAGGGCGATCTAAATTCGGGATATTTGTCGGAAAGTGCGGGAATAAACAGGTGACGGACCGTTTGGTATTCCGGAACCCACCTTTGTGGATATTAATCAAGATGGATTTTTAGATATCTATTGTTCAGTTGGCGGAAAAAATGGCACCCAAACAATAATGTGCTCTACATTAATAACCAAGACAAAAACGTTACCGAAAAAGCGGCAGAATTCGGAATCGACTGTGACGCTATAAGATGCATCTACCTTTTTGATTATGACAAGACGTGATCTGGGATTTGTATGCTATTATTATCCGCGCAACAAGTTTTACGCCCCCGTGGAATACTACAGTATAATGTTGGATAATCATGATATTAAGGATTCCAGTAATAGGCTCTATCGAAATGATTGAGGCCTTTACAGATTCACCGTTAGAGCAGCTTTAAGTTCCTTTGGGCTTAGTTTGGTGTTGTGGCCTTCTGATGTTAAGTAATGATGGTTACACGGATATGTTTTGTTTCTAACGGATTTTAATGCGCCCGACCTTTTTGTTTATTACAATCAGGACGGGTACGTTCACTAACCAAATCAATACCCAAGTTTACAACAGACATCATTTTTTCGGATGGGCGTGGATATTGCGATTTCAATAACGATGGTCTCATGGATATCTTTCAATTGGATATGTCCGCAGAGGAACAACTCCGATCAAGTGCCAATGTGTGTGTGTGTGCCGCTGCATTTTTATAAGTCTGTAAAATGTGCCTACACCCAAATTTTTTTTTTTTTTTTTTTTTTTCCCCCCCAATTAAAAAAAACATTTTTGCAAAAGAAAAAATTTTTCCTTTGCAGATTGAATAATGGAAATGAAGCGGGTGAGCTTCCAGTATTTTAGTAATGTCTCCCGTTGGCAGGTTTCATCCACGGATTGGAGTTGGGGGGTTCCATGGCGGATTGTGGATATGACGGGTTGGAAGGATCTCTTTGTTACAATGGCATCGTCGAGAGTCAACAACAAGGATTTTTTATGCAAAATATAGGGGAGTTTTTCAATTTAAAATGAAAAAGACCCAATTATAAAAACAAGGAGGGAAGAGGTTGGCTATTTAATATTTGGAAGAATTGCCATCAAAAAAATTGAGCAATTATATATTTCACAACAACAAGACCAACTTTTACTAGAAACAGAGAATGGGGCTTTAAGAAAAGACCCTTTTCCAACGAGTGGCCTAATTTCGATCTGGACAATGACGGAGATTTTAATTTAGTTTAATCAATAATTAGAAGATAACGGCAAGTATCGTATCGCAACAATTCTACTGGCCAGTACCAATTGACCTTGGACTTAAAGGTCAAGGAAAAGGTATTGCCCAACGCGAGTAAGGTTTCGCTTTATACATCAGATGGTTTACAGTCGGATACAATCAGTACGCGGTATTTGTCATTTCTGTTAACGCCGATTACTTCATTTTGGCGTGGATCAGATGCAGGCAGGTGGAACAGTGTCGTGAGGTGGCATGGTCAATGGATCAACTACCAAGTTGATCAAATAAGTCGAATCATAAGACTCCTACTATAACTTATGACGAGACTAAAACTGGTAAGTTCCCGTAAAATCTCAGGATAGGGACTATAAAGCAATTTGAAACAATGATACTCTGGACTTATATAGCACAATGAGATGTCTTAATGATTTGGGGTAGAAGTATTGCTGCGCATAAAAATTCTACCCTAGGACTGCACTGGCCACAGGGGACCTCATGGAGAACGGATTGGACGAGTTATATGTTCGGGGGATCCGTAGCGGCAAACGCGCAGCTGTCATATATACAGGACGATAAAGTAAACTTTACTGAGTTGGAAATTCCCGATCTTGCAAAAGACCAATGATTACGAGGATCTTTGTATAGTAATTTTTGATGTGACAAGGACGAGATAAACGACTTTTATATTGCCAAGTAGGTGGTAACGAATTTAGCCCAATTCTTTGGGTACGAGGATCGGTTTTACGAGGAATTTAGGGAACAAAAAATTTCAACGTATAAAGAGGCTATCCGATTTACTAAAATAGTGGTTTAAATGATTTCTGCTTCTTGATTTTGATAAGGATGAGATTTGGACTATTCATTGGTGGTAGCTTGTCCTAAGAAATATCCTTACCCTGCGGATTCTATATTTTGGAAAATGTAAGCTACTCCTGAAGGCGTTAAATTTGTAGATGCTACGGAAAAAGTACTTTCCAGGTTGTAAACGTCTTTGGACTTGTACATCCTCCAGTTGGATTGACTTTGATAATGACGGTTGGAAACTTGGTAATTGTAGGGGAATGGATGCCGATTAAATTTTATAAGAATGAAAGGTGTTTTTAAGGATGTATCGGAACAAACAAATACAAGGAATACCTCAGGATGGTGGTTTTCGATTGAAGGGCGACTTTGACAATGATTGGCGACTTGATTTAGTGGTGGTAAATTTGGGAAAATTATAAATATCAGGCAGTACCCAATCCCCGTTAAAGTGTATTTAAATGATTTATTAGTTAAATGAAACTTCGGATATGAGTATTGAGCACAAAAAAAGGGGAACAGATTTCCGGTAAAGAGCAGACAAGTTCTATCCCAAACAAAATCCAAGTATAAGGTGAAGTTTCAAGATTATAATTCGTTCGCAGCGAACTTGAATCAAATTTATACTAATAAATTATTGGACGAAAGTCATTTGAGTTATTGAAAATCATCTTTCCTTTGCAAGTGTTCCTATCTTGAGAACAGATAGGAGTTTTTACGGCAAAAACCTTTACCTCATTGGCACAAATATTCAGTATAAATAACTTGTGGTGGACGACTTCGATAAGATGTTAATTTAGATGTTGTTTTGGCGGGTATTTATTTACAATTCAGAAGTGGGAAAATCCTAGGAACGACTCCAGTTTTGGACTCTCCTCCAAGGGGACGGTAGAGGAAATTTGTGCGGAAAACAATGAAGGAAGGTCCGGTTTGAAAATTGATAGGGGAATGTTCGCGGGAATGGAACTGTTATCTTGTAAAAGGACAAAAAATATTCTGGTAGCCAAAAATGATTGATTTTATGCGAGATGATTAAAAGTGAATTAATTGGGGTAACATTAAAATTAAACCGACTTATTAATTAGTGTTGGGCATTCAGATTTACCAAAAGAAGGTTAATAGGGTTTCATATGCTAAAATGGATAAGAAGTCTTTGCGAATAGCGTAATGGTTATAATGTATGGGGCCTTGCCAATTTTGTTCACTATTGTTAAAAATGTGAAACCGAATCTTGATTATTTCAAACCTGACAGTTTTGGCGACTCATGACAATGGGGGAACATTTTGTAGTTCTGAAAGCTTGTAAGGAGTGTCATTACCGGAATTTATAAGACCCAATTTTGAAGACCGGCCATGATATAACACCGGGTGCTATGGCTGAGTCTACCAATGATTAAGGGTAGTTTTCAGCTTGGGTCTAAACATATTGGATCTTAAGGATGTTCGAGTTTATTATGTCGGCAGTAGGGATGATTTTTATTCAGCATTTACCAGAATTAAAATAGGAGTACGGTATCGCCGATCAAAATTTGATATTGTAATGGATCGGGTGTCCGGGCAGTTCCTATCTTTACTTGGGGAAAATTGACGTTTATATCAATTGCCAACAGCTTCTATTATACACCAACGGACAATTGGCAGTTAACAGTCATGGATATCCTAACTTTTACGATGACTTAAGACCCATCCGTGATGCCTGTTAAAATGCATTATTAACATATTGCCAAAGTTCGTTGTAACTCTTCACCAAGGGAAACCGCTATGACAGACGGAAATGATTTTATGGAAGGATTGTGAAAATGCCATGGACCGTCTGCAAGCGTTATATACCATAGGGAGGAATCCGAGGGCAATTGAGTCTGAATTTACCTTAATAATCGCAGGGTCTTGGCCGCACACTTTTAGATCTCTATGGCCCAAGTCATTCTGACCAAGAAATATTATAGTGGTTAAAGGCAATTCATTTTCCTATGCTACGGGTTGAAGATCTTAATAATATTTCCAAAAATGTTGATAATGGTAGCTCGAGGTAAGTTGGACGTTTCACGGAAACCAGTATGGGCTGCTACCAGAAGTGAATGTTTCCAAACAAACTCTACTACAATGGATGAGTACTGTCACGACCCCATAGCAATTGAGAGAGGGGAATACCTCCCATTTAATAGTAAATGTATAAGCTGTCATAGTGATAGGTGCCAATGGTTTGTTCAATGAAAACCCAGGGACACCCATATAATGGAAAAATAAATTGTCTTACTTGTCATAGGGCCAACACCCCTTCCCAGCTCATGATGGGTCAATTAAATAAGGATAGGTCTTAACCCATTAATTAACGACTCATTTAATAGCCATCTATGACAAGGGTGTATGGCGCTGATTGATCAAAAGAAGGATTTTTGTTTTCCAATCCAGTTAATATAAAGTTGTAAGTTAGCTCTTTTATTTTCAAGATTTACTTTCCGTAACGAATTTCCATAGGGGTTCGAGCAGTACGGCGTATACCCTGATGGCAGACCAGAAATGTCAAAGGGAAATAGTATAAAGATGACGCATCCACCTATTCTTTTCAGAAGCCAATAAGGGCATTGTTGACAAAGTTGAAATATTTTGATTGCTTATATTCTTCCCCGCTCCGAAAGAGTAACAATCGTTGTTGAACTTTCCATCTGTAGATTGGGATAATAATGAAGCCTTCGATAGTTTTTTGGGATCTGCTTGTCCATCTCCCTCAGTTAATATTCATGTACTCCTGATGTACTCAGCACCTTTTTGCTCTGTTGTGCGAAAACTTGTCCTATTTTTGTAATAATTTCCCTCATTAGTTTTTGCAGTTTTTTTAATTGGTCGAACGGTGAGTATTAGAAAAACGCCCATAGGGCAGGTAATAAAGCACTTTCGTTTCGAGTTTAGCACAAATGCCCCGCATGTTTTTTATAAATTGTTAGGCAATCGTATTTTTTATATTATTCTCATTTCAATCCTTTCAATGTTGAATTCAAATCTTTGTTTCAATATTGTTCAATTAATTCCTATATAACGTTCTTCTATTTGTAATATTTTATTCATCGTGCTGTTGTACTTTTCAATTGTTTTGATGAGGAAACAATGTAACAATTAGTATCTTATAATGCTATATCTTCTGGATTGAAAACTGATTTAACTCTGAATATTACTTCTTGAATGGCTTGGATACTTCTTTATGTATTTAACCGAGAAAAATCTTCGAACGCGTTTGGAAGAATTAATAGATTAGGAAATTCTTCTTTGTCTATTAATCATTGTATTCCTTTATTGTAAAAAAATAACCCAACATATTCAGACTTGTAAGAACTAAATGAGTTTGGTAAATTTTTAATTAAAGCAGTATTAATTCATTCAATTGCGTTTTCAAATGAAATATTAAAGAGGCGCTTACATCATTGTATCCTTTTTATTTGTACAAAAAGTCTTGTTGTCCAACATAACTTGAGAAAACTCGAAATTGTGTGTGGAAAACAAAACACATTGAGGCAAATTCATTTACTTTAAAAAAAAATCAGATGAAGTAATAACCTTACCTAAAAATATTGAATTACTACTAGAACTTGAAATGGGGAGGGTTCGTCTATAAAAATAATTGTTTCAGGTAATTTAGCTGGCGGCATCATTTCGTAAAGCTTTTATTCTGTTAAAAAAGTAAGCAAAAGCAATAGCTGGTGTTTCGCCCTTTCATTTAAATATTTGCAGCAGTGTCCATCTTTCAAGCGTGAATTTGTTGTTAGGTATTTCGATTCTAATGTCATTACGATGTTAGTAAAATTTTCTAAATGTCATTTAGTTCTTCTTGACCTTTTTACGTAACTTTTATTGTGTTTCAGTGTAATTTTATTGCATTTGTTTGTTGCTATTTTAGTCATTAATGTTTGATATAAACTGCTACAGAATGGTGTTTTGTAGTTTCTTTTTCTATAGTAGTCTTCAGTTTGTAAATATTAGCAAACGTAAATGATTAAGATCATATCTAAATTGCTTTGTTTCTTGTTTTCATTCAAATTCCTGCCTAACCAAACATTATGAGCCTTTATAGATTTAGTTTAATTTCTTTAAAATCTTTTTCGAAAGTAATAAGTTCAATTTCGTTATGGAATTAATATTGTTGAAATTTAACAGAACTCTTTCGTTTTAGGTCTTTTTTAAAAAATTGTTCAGTTGAGCTTTGTATTCTTTTACCTTTTTTCATTGTAAATACATTGCATCTAGATTATCAGTCGGAACTTCTCCTAAATTTTTTTATCAGGAAGTAATTATTTTAATTCTTTTTTTCAGTTTCTATTTTTTGTTGTGTACTTTAATTGCACCTTGTATTTCTTGTAGTTTCTTAGAAATATGAGTTTAAATCACTTAAATTCTATTTTCAGGTAAGTTTTCAGTTACAAAACTTACATTCATGATTTCTTCTTTGTGTAATTAATACCTCTTGAACCCAAATCAAATACAGTTTTTATCTTTGTCTAATCCGGAAATTGATATTGATTTTTAGGAGCAGTATCTTCTAAAACATTTCTTTTACTTCATTTGCAAAAGAGTTTTTAGGTATTTCGAATAGTTGAAATCGGCTTTTTGTAATCAAAAGTATTTTCTAGCTAATGCTTGGTAATTTTTGTTTTATCTCTATCAGTATCAGATAAAATATTTTTTTGATAAATCATTTTTTATATGTCCGCATTTTTTCAATAATTGCTTTGTTTAGTTTTGTTATTGGTCAAGTTTATTGTCAGATAAATTTTCTCATTATATCTTTTGCTTTTTTGAAAATTGAACCGCTCGTTTTGTTTATTAATTATTAAAATCATCAAATCACTTTTTCGGCTAAAAGCATCATCTCTAATGTTTTCTAATTGGTTTTCTTTTTATCTAATGCTTTAATCTTATTGTCTAATTCGCCTGATGGGTCTTTCCAAGATAGAATGGATGGTTGTATATCAGAGTTTGGTTCGTCAAATGTAAAAACCCCTTTTTTATATAATTAGCATTAAAATACTTTTACAAAACTATGGGAAATTTTTCTAAATCATTATGCGTATAAATTAGTTTCACCTTGTCTTTTTCTGTTGTAAAAGCTGAATTCAGCTCCTGAAAAAATATTTATTCTTAATCTCTAAATTCTATATTTTGAAATAACTTTGAGAGAGTTGTTTTTTTCCCCGAATAATTCCAGCCATAAATCAAATTTTTATTTTTGAAATTATTCTAACCATTCCAAGAAAAGTCTTGATTAGATTCCAAATCCTTTAAGTTGTTGATTTATATAATCATTTATTATTTTGACTAAAGTTTTTTTGGGATTGTTGTTCTAACGAAGGGAATAAAGAAAACTTGTTACTTTTAGTTGTCCACACAGCTACTCAAATAGTTATACAACGTACTATTTATCCTTTTTACGTATTAAATTTCTGTGGCGTACAATGGGGGGAATATACAACCAGTGGTGTTTACAAACTTTAATGATAGTAATTTTTATTATCATGTACGGTACATAGATCAAGCGCAAAAAATATCGTTAAACTCAAAGTTGTTGCTTATAGATCTAACTTTTGACCAATCACAAGGTAGCTAATTGCCTTATTATGAGGGTTAAGATATGAAAGCGGGAATGATTGCTTGCGGATAACCTTATTGAAGTGCGTTTGGGTTTCTTAAATAAATAGAGGTGATATGTAGTACAGGGGCTTAACATAGCCAGAGATTTCATTCGCCTAACTCATGGCGAGTACAGCACAAAGGCATGAGGACTTTGCGCAGCTGCGGAGTTTTGTCCATCTGACATATATGTAATTCTATCCATAACAGATTTTCTCACCTCCTTTGTTATTTCATATGCTAGGTCTTTTACTTGTTTTATTTATTTTTTATCTCCAATTCCTTGAGTCCCTTCTAGTTTCATATTTGATTGGTTCCTTCAATACTATTTTTTGTTGAGCCAGTGGTTATGAGATCTTAATAGGGTGATTAAAATTGTCAATGGCTCCATACGTTCGGGACAATCCATATACAAAAATTTCGATGTCCAATGCATGCCTACATCTCTTTTAATTTCATTAATATGTAATTTTCCTGAAGCTTTCACTTCTTCAATTTTTTGTATTGCTCCTTTTGTTAATTGAAGTTTTGGCCACTAAGGCTTGTTCCCTTGTCATGTTTAAAGTTGGTAGTCCTTAATTGCATTTATCCACCCTTTTTTGTGGGACCAAGACGTATTCAGCATCTTGAAACTTTATCTAATATTGAGGTCGGTTGTTCTATTAGTAGTTGTTTTATTTCTCATTTGCTTCTCAATTAATATACGTTACGATAAAAAATTAAAAGTATACAAATATGTATAAAAACAAATGGGAAAAAAAAAGATACCGTATATGTATTCTTTTTTTTAAAAAAAGGTATACGAATAAGTAAAAATTTAAATGTTTTATAAAAGGGCTACCGCTAGTCCGAAGCCCACCGCTGGCGCGAGCGTCACCTAACTCCGAGTTTAGCATTATCCCAAAAGATCATTAAGCCCTAAACAATCAATTTCAATCCTGCCCTCTGCGAAATAGGTTTTTACGATCTATTAAAATCCTACGCCATAGTGGGCCTCCACAGAACGCAGGTTGGTAGCATCCACCTTCGGTGATAATGCTGGTGAAAATCAGGTGAATGGTAGTTATTCGATGGTTCCGTAGAGTTTTCTGAAAAATGCCCCGCCGCCGATACTCTTTGTCTATACAGATTTGCCCCATTTTACCATATAGGGTTCCGCTTGGGCCACTACAGGAGACGCATATTTCCTGGAACATTGGTTTTAATACTCTATATCGTTCCCACTATAGGGATGCATGCAGTAGCGCTTAGCCCACCACCTTCTCTTGGTCCTTGGCTATGATATGTGACAAGCGGTAATTCATCTTTGTTCAGGAGTTCCAAAGTATGATACGGTAACAAAACCTTCTGTTTTCTTTTTTCGCCAGGACCTAGGTTGGTAATCAGGTTCTTTTTGTTGAGCAAAGCTCAGTATTTGTTTGTAATTCGCTGTCCTTGGTACAGCTTGTTAACGAACTACCTCCATTTCTTATTCCACTTTTAACAATCTTTCTAATTTTTCAAGTACCTGCTTATTTGGGGTTTCACCATCCTTTTCCATAAGTTTCTATCGGTATAGGTGGGATCTTCCTGTTAAGACAACAGTGGTGGATTTTGAGAATCCCGTAACGGGTGTAGGCTACTCGCACACTTTCCCACCTTTAAATGAGTCCAATTTAATTCCCAAAATCTGGTTAGACAGTGGGGGAAAATGTGTTAATGACGGTATCACACGTTTCCCCGATAATCTAGCCCTTGGGATAGGCTTGGATTATCCCATGACGGTTATTCCGTCTGAATAGTGCCCACTCCCAATTGGTTGATGTTTAACTGCGCCCCAAAATAATGGTTTGTCAGTGGCAACGCATTTAAGCCACTTATGCCAACAGAGTGCAACAGCGTCCTCATAATCGGGCATATCACTGTTAATGGATATATTTGATCAAAAAAAGCGATTTCCAAAATTCCTTTCCGGGGGCGTATCTGTACCAAGTTTGAACGCAGATCGGACAGCGTTATAGGGTAATTTCCTTATTTTCCCATAAGTTCCTGCGCATACCAATTCATGTAATCATCAAGTTCAACTTGTTTTGTCGCAACGAAAGTGCTAGGGCCAATTCCCAAAACAACCTGCCATAGAATAATAGGAGATAAAGGTATTGTCTCTATTTTACAGGGTCTACGCGAAGTTGAGGCGGTCCACCAAAAGGGCCGCCTGATAGCTCCATTTTATGCGATTAAAGAAACTGTCGAGCGGTAGGTTGAGTTCAAAAACATAGTTGAAATGCCCGTAAGGCCCTCTACATATCCTGAGAAGTGATGATGCGCTGCGCGACAAAGGACTAAAGTGGTGTAATAAACTGGTTACAACCTTCCGCAAACCAAATTCTCCGCTCATATTGGCTTCGGCAAAATTAAAGGGTTCAAGCCCGCTGTGGACGAATACGTCTCTACCATTCCACAATGAAAAAAAATTCAATGGGGACAACGGAGTGCCTATATTATTTTCATGCCACCTTCTGCGAACCCTTCCCTGTCCGTAAGAAATGGTTAGAATTTCTATGTTGCCATACCATCAACCGGAAAGCATTGCGGATATAGGCATGCAAAAAGGCTGTGTTCCATAATCGTAGCTGAGGAAGTTCCCCAAAAACGTCTTTTTCGGGCCAATCCACTTTTTTCACTTGCTCCAAAATAGGTGTCCAGCTCTTGCCTCAGTACCGTTGTGGTGCAATACAAATCTATGATTTGTTGCTGGCCATTATTGTCAACGTGTAAATTGGCGATAGCCCAAATTTGCTGATTTCCGTGGGACTATTCCATAATAAGTACTTGTTTTGGCGCAGATTATATGGTATTACCATAACCTGGGCATTTGAGTGGCCCAGCCTTTTCCAGTTGAGGTCTGTCCCGACCTTAAAGTCTACTCCTATTTTCCTATTACTCAGATCTGCACGTACATTTAAAAGGTGGCCGGGATATTAGGTGGGCATGGGGGTTTCAGCCTCAGCGGAAGTTCGGCAGGCATGCATAAGAGGTGCGATCGCGCACATCCCCACACGATTGGACACGCAAGAAGAAAAGAAGCTAATGCATTGCTACGCAACATGAACTTACCTTCACTTCCCCATCATACAGTGCACACGGGTAATATTCCCATGGTAGGATTGGGCGCCTATTAATTTCCAAGGCTTTACCCTGGCATATCGGTGGCCTTAAAAATTATTAAAACGTCTTGGCAAACTCGATGCAGGGCATAGCGGCCCAAGGGAGGAGCGACCCATACGTATCGTAGTACACCGGGAATCCAAAACTCGGGAAAGTTAGCTTGTGATTTCCGACTTTCAGCTGATGTACGGCATTCTCCAAAGGAGAATGCCTTTTTATAAAGCGGTTGGTCTGACCTTGCACGCTTAGGATAACATCGTCAGTAAGGAGATAACGAGCTCTCACGCGCTATGAATGGTATGTATAGATATGAGTGTTTCGATTTACATTTGTTAAGATGGGGAATCTGGTAAAGGGGAACAAGGTTTCCTTTTATTATTTTTCCCAAGGGGCTTTGTATAACGGAATATACTATTTTAAAATACAGGATATGGCTTTACATTTGTAATATGACGAAATTTCCCAAAAAAAACAATAACAGCCAAACTCAGCCGAAAGACAGGGCCAAACAACGCCCTTAGGGGAAGTTGCCGCTACCAATGGGTTTTGATCGATTTTTTCTTCTAAGATTATTGGGGTTTGCCAGGAAACGAGACCATTTTTTAAAACTGCCGCCATCATAAGCCATTCTTGAAAAAGCGAAGGGTTTAACATTGCGGAAAATGGGGCTGACGGGAATCTAGGGGCTCGTTAACTGGGGAATTAAACGGACTATATGGTTGAATTGGAAGATTTGTTGACGGATTTTTTTAGAGTTCAGAGTCCAATTTTTTTCCCTGGTCTTTCAATTTCGGGTTACGATGCCAAATATCGGATTTTTAGTGCCGTGCCCAGCGTACCAGGGGACATTTGTTATTTATGATTTAAACTGCCCCACGCCAGTAATTTCGTGACGGGCATTTGGAATGGCGCCGGGCACCCCAAAGCTATAAATTTAAAACACCAATTCTGTAAAGCCGATTTTAAATGCCGCCAGGTAGACCGTGTGATGGAAAGCAAAACCGGATTACTGATATCTCACGGTGTGTTAGCTCGAGACGCTATTAATACATCTAATCTTCATATCCATG
>Ga0163217_1031453_pt1 | contig 12053 bp, 15 predicted proteins | sample SynspAceP_FD_185933 | JGI IMG/M metagenome (GOLD analysis project Ga0163217, IMG submission 185933) | Saline lake microbial communities from Ace Lake in Antarctica - Synechococcus sp. Ace-P (PacBio error correction) | ecosystem: Environmental > Aquatic > Non-marine Saline and Alkaline > Saline ... | reverse complement strand
TTTTCAAGCTCGGCGATGGCCCGGGCGCTGCTCCGAGCACGGCGGCACTGCCGCCGCATGTCGTACCTTCATAATCTCGGATCTGGGACGCCACCGGTCTTGAGGTTGTAGCCGCCGGGCAAGCGAACGTCACCCCCTTGCCGATCAAACACCAGCCGGCGGCTGGCCCGTTCAAACGGGCGCGTAGGTGAGATGGTATGAACTTCGGCGCAACGCGGAGCCCTGGGACACGCCCAATAAAGCGCCCATGCGAGAGCTTCACAGTCGGCGCGCTCCAGCACCTTCAGCCCAAACAAATAGGTGCCGGCGATCTCGGCCGCGCGTGTCGGCCAAGCCTGGGGCGTGACCACCATTGGCGCGCCAGCCACCAGGCTGGCGGGCCAGCTCCACGCCGCTGCAGATCGCCCCCAGGCCATCCAGACCGGCCTGGGCGACTCCGGCAAGCCCCAAACAGGGCTGATCGAGCCGCACGCAGCAGGGTTCGACTCGCTTTTGAAAGCGCTGCGTCGGCATTTAGAGGTGTGAGCCGCACCGCCCGGCGATTCGCCTGGGCCGCGGCTTGGATCGAGTCCGTCCGCTGGGCAGGGCGAATGCCGCCCGAGATCGGCAGGCTTCTTTACAGGCTGCCGCTGCCCCTGGCGATCCCGCTGCAGCGGCACTAGCGCCAGACCGGCGACATCGCCAGGCCTGCGCCTCCCTAGCCCCACACGATCAACTGGGCCGGTGGCCTGCCCAACAGGGATGAAGGTGAGAACATCGCCGCTTTGCCCTTGAAGCGGCGCTGCTCCAGCAGGGCGCTCAGATCCGAGGCCGAAGCGGGCTTCAGGCCTGTGCCAACGGTTCCGTGCACGTCCTTGGGCCCAGGACCCACCGCCAGGGTGTCAACCGCCCGAGTCCGCCTCAGCGAGACGGGCGTGGCAGCGAAACTCCATGAGGGGGAACAAATAAAAGGCCGCGATCGTAGCCAGGCTCCACGCGCCTGCCCTGAGGTTTCAGCCGAGGTCGCTGCGTGAAGTGGGCGTCGCCCAGCGTTGGCGCGTTTCCTTGTTGAACGGGGGCTGCCAGCGGCGATCAGCGCCCTGCTCAAGGACGTTGGCGCGCCCTTGCCGCGACCGGCTCGGTCCGCCAGAAGCGGCATTTGCTGGCCAGCTCTCTTGAGTTGGGCCTGCTGCAGGGCTCGCCGTAGGCCGGCCAGTAGGTTCTTGGCAGTCATGGTCCGCGCCTTCCAGCGCAGATCTGCCGCGAGGTTCCGCCGATGGACAGCAGCAAAGGGATGTGAGGTGGGCGGCTGGTCAATCACCACCATAGAGCGCCCGGCCCCGTTCTGAGCCTGCCTGCGGCCAAGCGCCAGTAACTGCAGGCGCTCTGGGGGGTGAGGGCCAGCGGGTTGAAGTGGGCAGCCCAGAGCAGCAGGATCGGGGGCCCAGGCCAGGCCGTCCCGTGGCGAACAGCTGCCCTGACTGGCCTCTTCCCGGGGCCTGGTGGTGGGTCCCCAGTGCCTTGCAACAAGCGGCTTGCTGAAGCTGGCCCAAGCGATTTTGCCAAGCGAGCAATTGCCGCTGCCGCAGCGCGCGGGCAGAAAACGCCCGCGCCGGGTCCATCCCGCTGCCGGCACCGCTGCGGAACAAGCTCCCCCTGTCGAGCGGAGTTTGTCATCGCCGCCGGGGGCAGCTCGGCCCAAACAAAGGCCCCTTACGAAGCTCACCTTGCCAAATCAGGCCTTCGACCAGGTCAGCGGGAAGCTGCCAGCCTTGCTGCAGATCGGCCAGTCTGGAACGCGGCCGCGGCCCCGCTCGCGCACCGCAGCCGCTGACCACGCCTGCCGGATCCAGGCCCAGCTGAGCTGCAGCTGGGCTGTGCTGGCGCGCGTTGAGATCGAGGGCCAAGCAAACCGTCGCGGGGCTATCGCCGTACCAGCGGAACGCCAGCAGGGGCTCCCAACAGTGCACCTCGGCGGGCTGGAGGCCCAGCACCCCGTTGCAGTCGTCGATGCGGCTGAGTGAACGCCTCCGGCCGCAGCCGCAAACAGCAGCGTCCACCTGATTAGAGGTGATGCCGCGGCAGGGCGCAGCCAGTCGGCCGGCCTGCCCTGTTCACATTCCAGATGCCAACCCAGGGGCAGTCCAGACTGGACCAACCCTCATCGGCGTTTGCGCTAGCCGCAGGTTCGGATCCTGCGGCAGCTTCAAAGGCCAGCAGATCCCGCTCGACTCATCGGCACCCTGCTAGGCCCGCGGGCGCTGGGCCGTGTCTTTGGGCCAGCCGGGTTGTTTGCACGGGCGGCCGGGGCAGGCAACTGTGCCGGTCGCCACCAGCAGGCCGCGGGCCAGCGACATCAAACCACTTGACCCCTTGGCCATGGCGGCACTCGGCCAAAAGCAACCAACTGGCCCGAAGTTAAGCGTAGTGGCGGCTCGATTACGCAATCCGCCACTCCCGCCCAAGCCAGGTGCCGCCCAGAATCGCTCCTATTGGCACCCACGGCTAGCCGCTTGTCCATGGGGTTTCTTTCGAATCCGCAGATCGTTCAGGACGAGGCCAAAACGCCTGTTTCGGCGACTACAGCAGCCTCACCCAGCTTCGGGGTGACTACCGGCAAGTTCGACCGGGAAGGCAAGAAATTGTCATCGAGGCGGAGGAAAACGCTGATGGATCGCTACCGGGTTGTTCATGAAAACGCCTTCGAGCTCTCCGAGGATTCCCAGGCCTAAGCGTCACCGTGGAGCAGCTGCGACACCAAGCTCGGCCAGTCGGCAGACCAACCCGAGCAGGATGTTCAGCCAGATGAACCAAACCCTGAGCGAATGAAGCGGGAGCTGGGCGCTGAAGGCTGAACCTGCCCATGGCTGAGGCGCAGCCGGCGGGAGGTCGCAGGGCGCTGCCACGATCGCGCGGCAAAGAGAGACAGGCCAGATGGTGGGCGCCGCAGAGGCCAGGGGTTTGGCTTGCCGCCGTTGGCTGGAAGAGGGCTGGCCGATCTGTTTCCCAATTGACGGGGGCGATCCTGATCAAATCACGTGAGGGCGGGCTCGCCGAAGCAGAGCAAGCCGGCCGGGCCCTGCGGATCAAAGTTGGGCATCGACCCCAACCGCCAGCGGACATCCAATCTCGGCGCCACAGCATGCCTGTTTTCGCAAGTGCGGGCGTTCCAGGACGCCGGGCCACCACCGCCGTTCTGATCATCGGCGATGTTCACGCCGCGCATCGGCGATTCCCAAAGCCGGCAAAGAGCGCCACCCGGGTTCAGCTGGGCGCCGGACGCCGCGTGGACGCCAACGCCGCCACCTACGCTGGCCCAGCTGGGGCCAGGGCCCAGCCGCCGGAGCACGCGCCGTTTGGATTTCCAGACCCCCGGCGGCGGGAGGTTACGCCGCCAACAGCGAAAGCTCGCCGGCTGATCCTGGCCAAGGTTGATCGAAGCTGGCGGCACCGCCGAGCGTGGGGCAGATGCTGGCCAAAAGAGGAAGTTCGGCCAACCCACAGCTCCGGCACGCCGATCAGCTGCACGAGTTCTCTACCCGCTGCTGCAGGGCTACGACTCGGGGTGTGCGGTGCGCCTCCGAAGCCTGGAGCTGGCGGTTACGCGACAGAAATTCAATGTGGCGATGGCCGCGATCTTGCAGCCCATTCGGGCAGCGACCCCCAGTTCGGGGCGTGCTGCCGAATCCTGCCGGCTTGATGGGTGCAGAAGATAGCGAAGAGCGCTGTGGCAACACCGTGGGCCTCTGTGACGACCCGCTCTCGATGTATTCGAAGCTGGAGAAACTGCCCCATGCGGTTAGGTGAGAGTACCTCACCCTGCTCACGGGCTGAACCTCACCTAGTGCTGCCGACCGGCGGACGGAGCGCCAGAAGGCGCATGCCCTGGCGATCACCGCCGGCCGCCATGTCCAGGGCTGCGGCCGCTGGCCGGCCAGGCGATGCCGCGGCCTTGGTAAGCCGCAGGCAGTGGCAGGCTGCAGGGCCGCGCTGGTTCAGCCGGTACGGCAGAGGCGACCGTGCCGAGGTTCACTGGCGGCCGCGTGGAGCTTCCCCATTGAGGCCTTTCCCTGCTGCGCGAAAGCTGGGGCTTTGCGCCAGCGGCGGCGAGGCCCGCGGCAGACCAGGGGTGCGGTACGGCTCATGGCGACCAAAACTCAGCGACCCGCTCCAGGCCTTCGGCGCCGCCGAACTGGACGGCAAGTGCTGCAGCTCGGCCAAGAAAACGTTCCGGCGGCTGATTGGTACCTGACGGGCTGGTATCTGTTAATCTGGAGCAGCGGTCCGGTGAACCCCCTGTACCCAAAAGTTGCGGCGGAGATGCCGCTGATCGGAATCATCGTGGCGCTCGATTAACCCAGAGCCGCTTGGGGCCTGGCGCTGGTGAATCGCCTGCCCGAGCTGCGCTGGTGTTGAAGGTGGGCCGTAATCGATGCCGCTGCGGGCGCGGGCGCTTCGGCATTGAAGCTGCGCCGCCGCGGCTCTGCGGGTGTTTTCTGGATCTGAAATTCCACGACATCCCAGGCCAACCGGATGGCGGTGTGGGCTGAGGGCAGCGCCGCCCGCCTGGTGACGGAGCTTGATCACGGTGCACGCTTGCGCCGGCAGGTCCAGGGCACTGCGGCGGCCCCAGGCGCGGCGGTGGCCGGAGCGGCGCAAGCGGAGATTTGCCCGCCTCCCCACCCGCTGGCCGTGACCGTGCTCACAGCTGGGAGCCCGATACGCTTCGAGATAACTGGCTTTGGCGAAGCCCCTGGAAGCGCAACAGCTCACCGCCTCGCGGCCCTGCGGGGCCGCCCGTGTGGCGGTGCGTTGCTCCGCCCATGAAGTGGCGGCTGCTGCAGTCACCCCCGCCCCTTCCTGCTGGTGACACCGCATCCGCCCGAGGGAAGCGCCGGCGGCGACCAGGCCCGGGTGATGGGACCCCACAAGCCCTGCCGGCCGGCGCCAGCTTGCTTGGTTGATCGGCAGGCCGATCCGTTCGAGGCCAGCGATCCTGCGGCAGCCTTCCGGGCCTGCATGGCCGAGAGGCATCGGCAATCTGGGGAGCCTGGCCCAGCGATGCGGTGACACGGAACAACCCCGAGCCGCCCAGCGAAGCCTCGTTGATGTGGTGGTTGCTGGGCCGCCCGCGTCTCGCCGGCCTGGTGGCGGCCCGGGCGACTGCAGGTGCCGGCCGCTCGGTGCGCCTGCATCGAGGCAGCCCCTGAGTCGGCGGTGCGCATGGTCGGCAGCGGTTTGCAGCTGGCTGGTGGGGAGATCGGTGGCAGCTTGTCCGGACAGCAGAACCCCTGATCGAACCTGGGCGGCAGTGGGTGGCCCCAGCCAGATCCGCATTTGCAGGCCTGCTCGACCGCCCACGGCATTCGCGGCTTCGATCGCCCCTAGCGGCAAGACCGTGTGGTGTTCGGCGAAAGCCGCTGCAGCTTCGCCGGGTTCTTCCAGGGCTTTGCGAAAAGCAGCCACCAGGCAGTGCCGACTGCCGACTGGGAACGACGCCATGGCGGCCCCTGGCGCGCTTCGAGGAAGCTGGTGGCCCAATTGCCCGAAGGTCACCCCACCCACCATCCCGCCCGCTGAACTCGATCAGCTCAGCTTCCAGGGACTGGATCGACGCCCACCCCACACCCCCTTCGCCGCCTGTATTTCGCCTCATTTCTGCCGCGCCGTCGGCTTGCCTCGGCCCAGCGGAGCCCGAGCAGGGTGTCGCGTGTTTTCATGTGCTCTGGGAGCCAAGCCGCACCGCCTCCCAGGGCCGAAGCAGCCCGAACAGAGCTGCCATTTGCATGGCGGCGCCGGCCAGCTACCGGGCCCTGCTGGCCACGCCAAACTGGGCGAGGGGTGGTGCGGCTGGCAGCCGGTTGCGGGGCGCCCCGTGGTTCGAGGAACCAGCAGCGGAGCGGCGAACTCCCAGGAGCTGGGGCCGCTTTCACCGGTTCGTGGCAGACCGACCGAGCGCACTTACCCCTGCCGTGCCGCGATCGTCGGGCGCATTGCGCCGTGCGATGGCCGCTCGCCTTGCACTTCAGTGCCGGGAACTGCCCGGCCGACGCCTGGAACTACAGCGGGGAGATGGCGATGGGCGCCTGCGCCTAAAAATGTGGTGGTGTACACCAAGCCCCTTGGTGGCGCAAGCTGGCTCCGGAATCGCCATCCGGTGATTCGCCCCTGCGGTGGAGCTCTGCGCCGACAGTTCCGAATCCCCAAAGCGGTGGGGAGTGCTGGGCCGCCTTCGTGGTGGCCATCGCCTACCAGCGCTGGCAAAGCTGGACGAAGCGGAAGCAGAAGCAGCGGTGCTCGGTCGATCTGGGCTGCATATCTGGGGCCGCAGGCCCTGACTCCGGCGGCCTTTGTGTCACAGGACTGGCCGACCATTGCCGTTCGTGGGCGGCGCCTATGCCGCCCTGGATGCCGCCGGGGCTGTGGAGCCGTTGCGCATGCCCTGCGGCCGGCCCCATGGCATGTGTTCTGGGGCGGGCACCGAGGTGGCCGAGCCGCTGGCCAGGGATTTTATTCGAGGGGGCGGTGCGCAGCGGCCGAAGACGCTGCAGCAGCGGGTCCAGCAACGCTCACTGAGGCCGCCGTCCCATACTTGGCAGACAAAGCCCTCCTGCACACCCCCGACGCCATGCCCAACAGCTCCTGTCTGGCTGCTGGCCCTTTGCTGGCCTTCGCAACCAGCCCCGATGCCCCAGTCCGCCGATGCGGCCTTCTCGCTTGCCGCCCCTGCCCTTACGCCAACGCGGGCGCTAGAGCCGGCCACATTGACGGCCAACCACGATGGCGATTCACCACGACCGCCGATCACCAGGGCTATTGGTAAAAACAATGAATGCGGCCGTGCGCGGAAACCGGCCTGGCGCGGCCTGGAGCTCGAAGCGCTGCTTGAACGCGCGCGTCCGCGGCCTCGAAACGCGGGTGCGGCAAACAACGCCCGGCGGCCACTGGAACCACAGCTTTTCTGGCCTCGCTGACGTCGCCCGGCCAGGGCGAGCACCATCGCCCGAGCTGCTGACAAGCGATCGATCCGATTTCGGCTCCTTTCGAGGCGTTCCAGGCCATTTCAGGCGGCGGGAGCAGGGCGCTTCGGCTCGGGCTGGGTTGGCTGATCGTCAATCGAGGGAACGCTCGAGGATGTGAGCACGCAACCAGGACAACCCGCTGAGGACCTGCCCAAGAAGGCGGGCCACGCCGCTGCTCGCAAACATGTCTGGAGCACGCCTTACTACCTTCAGTACCAGAACCGCGCGCCGACGTAACCTCGACGCCCTGTTGGGGTCGGTGGTGAACTGGCAACGGTGGTGTCCGGATCGCTACGCCAAGCAGCTGGCCTGTATTGTCAAGCGGCTCATTCAGGCCTGTGTTCCGATTAAGAGTCTGCACCCGGCACCTACGTGAGGGCCCCACTTGTCAACCTGCGCTCCGCCTCCCCGCCGCGCCTTTGAGTGTCTCGTTGTCTGGCAGGGGCGATCGGCCTGCTGCTGCTCGATTCGCCCAGTTCCCACACCCTGGGTGGCACTTGCAGCCGGATTCGGTGATGCTGGAGATCAAACAGGCCCCTACAGCCCGCCGGCCACCGATTAAGATTTTCTGCCTGGTTTCCCACCCAAGCTGCTGCAACATTTAATAACGTAAGGATTTTCTGCTGGTTTCCCAGCCCAAGGCAGCACCGAGGCCGACAAGCTGGTCCTGCAGCTGGAGCGCCCCCGGTTCGGCTGAGTCAAACCGCGGACAACCCGCTGCTCCGATCCCCCGTTCTGTTTCCCCAGTTCCCCTGACGGCTGCCCTTTGGAACCCATGCCCCAGCGCCGCGCTCCAGGGCGTCCAGCCCGGCCTGTCGCTTCATCCCACCGGATTACACCCCTGGTCCATCGCCTGGCCCCGGTTGGCCGCTTGCCCTTGGTTGCCATGCGTTGGCGCGGCTCCGGGCTGTGGAGGTTTGCGCTGGCCGAGCCCCTGGCCTCCCGCTGTTCGCCGATGCCCAGGCCGGCCGGGATCCGGCTCCTGAATCTCCTTTCGCCATCCCTCCACCACGACCCGCTGGTGATGGCCCAGTTTCGTCGGAAGAGGTACCAAAGGCGGCCGGCGCCTGAAGTTGCCCCTTGGCGGCCCGTGCACCGGCCAGTTCCTCTACGACAGGGGCATTTCCGCCTCTGGGCCGCAGACGGCCGGCTGGATGCTCTCGAAACTGGGCGGATCACAATCAAGCGCGGCAGCTCGATCGCCGGCCTGAAAAACGGCCCGCAACCTGTGCGCCCATGGCCCTTCCCGCTGGCAGATCCGCGCCCGGTAAGGCAGCACCAACAACACGGGGAACTGCTAGGCCCGCTGATACCCGGCCTGGCCCCAGATGGCCTTCTGTTGCTGCGATGATCTCGCCGCCGCGGGCGTGACGAACGTCGTGATCGTTGCCGGTGGCGCTGCAATACCACTGGTGGCTTGCGACTGGAACCGGATCGATCAGCTGCTGGGCGGATGGAAGACCTGCTGGGATCCCAGCAACCGGGGCTGCAGCAAGAAAACCCGAGCGGCGCTACGCCGTCTTGATTCACGCTGCCGAAACAACTTGCTTGGCAAGCTGGAAGCTTTCTACGGCCAGGCCCCCCTAGTGCAGCCACTGCCACCAGCCCCAGGGCAGACAGAAACGCCCAGCAGCGCCGAAGAACCCGCCTTTCAGGCCAGGATCGTTGCGCCTGCGGGAGCGGGCCCTGGCGCCGGTGAGGCCCCATTCCAGCTACGCCCAGGCTCGATCGTTGGGCGCTGCCACCGCCATCGAGCAGGCGGGCTGGGGCAAAGCCATGTACCGCGACGATCTGGAGGGCAGCTCCGCCCTTGTAGCCTCAGCCCTGGCCGACTGGAGCGCCCAGGAAGCCGCCATCCAAATGAATCACATGCGGCTGGCGGACAGTTTGCTCGATCAGCGGCCCTATGTGGCTGAAAAAACCCAGCATCGACCGCTACGGCGAGCTGCTGCCTGATCCTCCTAGAGGCGATCCCTTGGATCCGTAGGTCCCCAGGCGGAAGCGCCCCCCTCGCTGCATAGGGCCGCGCCGGGCTGACGATCGTGGTGGGGAGTCGATCGAGGTGGGTGATCAGTTCGGGCTCTATCGCTCGATCGCCGGACCGCAGTCGACCAGCTTCACCGCCGGATCCGCAGCCGACTGGAGGCCGCGATGCTCGGATGAGCAACCGCCCGAGGCCAGACTTCAGCCGCCAAGGCGATGGCAAGGGAACCAGCTCGGCATACAGCGATTCGAGCGCGCGATGTTGCGCCCGAGGGTGTAGCGCTCCATGGCGCGGGCGCGGGCACGGACTCCGAGCGCGCCGTCAGGACCGGCTGATCCCGCAACAACTGCAACAGGCTGTGCGCAGTTGGGTCGTGACCCCCTGGGTATGATCACGATGCCAGCGCCGCCCTCAACACCTCCACCGTCAGCCGCCGGCATCGGTGCCCACACAGGCGCGTTCCGCAAAGCCATCGCCTCCAGGCAACGCCAGGGACAGACCCTCCACCAGCGGACGGCAGCAGAAAATGACCGCGGTTGAGCTTGCAACAGGGCCACGCCGCTTGTTCGGCAGTCGGCTTCATCGCCCCCCACCACTCCGACATTTCGGGGTCGTCGGAGCTCGCCATCAGTGACCGCGCAGGGGGCCATCGCGGAGCGATCAGCAGTACGGCACCCTGGGGGCGGACCAGCCCGCCAGGCTTCAGCAAGGCCTCCACGTTCTTCTCCGTGGCCAACCGCCCATGTAGAGGGAAACACCCGACGACCTTGGAACCGCCTGCGCAACTGGGCGAGTTCGGCCGTTGATCGCGCCGGTGGGGGCAGGTTGCCAACGGTCGGGTCCAACCCGTTGGGGATGACAGCCAGGCCGCTCCTTCGGCGCACCCCCAGCCGGCGAGCAGCTCGGCCTGTGCGATCGGAGAACCACGATTCAACCCGGTCGAACTTGGCCAGGGTCGTGCATAGATCCTGATATCAGCTTGCTGGCGGTACCGGCCCGACAGGTGCGCAGGCCCGCATCAAAAGCCGGATAGAGGTGGCCACCAGCGGCACAACCCAGAGCTGCAAGGTCTGGCAGCCGAAAATCCAGCGGCGAGAGGGTGAGGGCTGCGTGGACGAGTCGGCTTGAGCTGTTCAGCGATTTCGCCGCAGCTCCGTTTGCGCTCCGGCGAAGGGATTCGTGTAGCTGGGATTTGACCAATTAGGGCAAAGGGCCACATCCACCGCTGCGCCCTGCCGATCGGCAACCGCAACTGGATCGGCTCTCAGCACTGCCTCGGGTCTGGCGGCCTTCGAGTTTGCAGGCCATCCACAAAAACCCAGGCCAGATGACGATTACGAAGTGGATGAAAGCTGAGGCGGTGGCCGCAGCTGCTGGAGCCGCTCGGGTGGTGGAGAGGCCGTAGGAGACGTTGCCGCAGGAAAGGGGATTTCTTGCCCAGCCAGGCGATATGAGCCACCTTGCCCCGCTCTTCTGGAAACGGAACCGCTAGCAGCGACGGCCAGGGCGCTCCAGGCAGGCCGCGACAGCCGGCGAATTGCCGCCAGGGTCCAGAGCACCGGCAGCATCCCGTAAACGAGCGTTCACCACCGTTCCCGCCAGGACCAGCGGGCAGGCTGAGCGCGATGTTGATCAGATTGTTCTGCAGCCGAACACCTTGCCGCGCCAAGGGCTCTGGCGTGTCTTCCTGGATGGTTGGTCTGGCCGGATCGCCAGGCATCGAAGCAACCAATTACCCAAGCCAATGGCACAGAGCGCCAGGGCGTGACACCAAGTTCCGGTGGGACCTGGCCAAGGGCAGAGCGCAGGGCTGAACGAAATCATGCCCAGCCGGAGGTGGCCATTCAGCCGGCGGCGCAGGCCTTGACCGAAGCTGGGCCACGCCAGGGCGCCCACCGCCATACCCACCGCGCCATCGCCAGCAGGGTTCCGAACTGAAAGGTGGCCCGAGGCCCTGATGGCTGAAGCCAGGCTAATCCGCAGCAGAACGTAAAGCGCCGCAAGAATGCTGTATAGGAGCACCAGCTGGAGCATGGCGCTGCGCAGGCGGGCCGCTCGCGCAAGACGTTCCAGTTCCTGGGGCAATTTCACTCCAGACGCTGGTTCCGCGCCGTTCCTTGCCGTCGTCGTTTCGCGAAGTCGAAATGGTGCTATCGAAAAAGCCGCCAGCCCGTAACAAGAGCGGCAAAAGCAACGAACTCGCCGCGCCGGAATCCCGATCGCCCGCGAAAAGCCGTTGCGCAGGCAACCGCAGCACCGGATCCCCCAGGGCAAAGCCCACGATCGTGGCACCCATGCTGGGGCCTTGATACAGAGAAAATCGCTGGCAAAAGCCAGCGGCCTTGGGCACCAGTGGGAATGCAGCCTGCCAGCCGGGGCGAAGGAAACTGGGTCAAGCACCGATTTCGAGCCAGCGTCACCCGAGCCCCAATTCCCCAGTACCCCCAGCTCAGGCCCGAACAGATAGGGCAGGAATCAGGGCCAGGGGGAGCCAGCCAGCACAGCCGCCGCCCGCAGGGCATTGGAAAGCGACCATCACCTGGGACGCTTGGCAGCGAATCCGCCCAGACCACCAGCCCACCGTTGCCCCAGGAGCATGGCGGGCAAATGTATGGACGGAACATAGATCCCTGTGGGCCAGGGCAGCGTGATCATCTGGCGTGGGGGTTCGAAGTCGAAGCCGCGGGTGGCGGCAGCCCTCGGCCAAAGCTCCGTTTCCTGGGGGTCGGTGACCCCAGTACTGGGCGGATCAGGAAAACACCAAATCAGGCCACCGATGTAGAAAAAACCTGGTCAAGCCAGCTGGGAGAAGATCTGCCGATCCACCAGCCGCCGGAACTCCGGCAGGCCCAGGCCCACCGCCTCCAAAAGCCCTTTCCTTCCCTTTCGGTTGGATTTCCCTGGCCTTGGTTTTTCGTCCTGTTTGGCTTGCGGGCAACCCATCGGCCGGCCCCGGCGGGGGCCGTGGGTTTCTGGAGTATTCCCGCTTCAAAGGGTGGTTCCAAAAAAACCGTTTACCGGGGGCCCCCCCAAAAAAAAAATTCTCCTTTTTCCCTTTTTTTCCCTTG
>Ga0163217_1004620_pt1 | contig 12053 bp, 16 predicted proteins | sample SynspAceP_FD_185933 | JGI IMG/M metagenome (GOLD analysis project Ga0163217, IMG submission 185933) | Saline lake microbial communities from Ace Lake in Antarctica - Synechococcus sp. Ace-P (PacBio error correction) | ecosystem: Environmental > Aquatic > Non-marine Saline and Alkaline > Saline ... | reverse complement strand
GCGTATTGGATTGGCAAGTTCGACAAAGAATGCGACCGTGGTGCCGCATCTATTTACTTGACCCGTAATGGGCACCACCCAGTCGGATGTTCCAGATGCGAGCAACCCTTTCACTCCATCACCCTGCGCAATGGGGTTGTGATCAAAGAGTCCGGAAAACGGGTCGATACGCCTGTGCGGCTGTTAGTCATCGGGAACCCATCGGCAGGAAGGTTGCTGGACCCGAGTGGCAAAGGATCGCAAAAGACTATGGTATGGATTTCCTGCGCAAAAGGACCGGATGAGTGTCACCAGGAGCCCGGCAAAACCTTTGATTCTGGGGTTTGAATTTGAAGATCGGCATCGCCGCCGACAGATGACGGTAGGTGTTTATGGCAGTTTGGTATTTTTCGATTCTGGTCTTGGCGGGCTGACCGTGTGGGTATGCCGTTTCAGGCGCACGTTGCCCGACGTGGATTTTCGATATTTGGCTGATAGCGCCCATGTTTTTTTTTTTTCCCATACGGCGTGCGCAATGCGCACGACATTACAACCTGACGACAGCGGCACCCAGCGGCGTTTGATGCGGGGTGCCGATCTGGTGATCTGCATTGCAACAAACGCCTCTTTGCGGCCGCGTTGCGCGTATGCAAGAAGGGTGGGTCCCGTCAGGGGCAAGCGCGTCTTGGTGTTTTCGTTGCGCTGATTGGAGTCGATGACCGAGCGCCAGTTGGGTGATAATTCCCCCCCGCGCGGGTAGATCTGAAACATGTGGCAACCGCTGTTTGGCGACGCCCGCGACGGTGCAGCCGTGCGTTCCAACGTGAACGTGCGTTTCGGGCGATTGGTGTCGTATGGTCGAAGCGCAGGCCTGTGGCGGTGTCGTCGATGCGATCGAAGACGGTTTGATTTCATTCCTCGCCGAGGCCTTGGTACGCAGCCACGTGGACGCGGGCTAAAGCGCCAAAATGCCTGCGCAGAGGCCGGCGATTCTGGGCTGCACGCATTATCCGCTGATGCAGGAAACCTTCAGGATGCGCTTGGCCCCGATGTCAAAGTGTTCAGCCAAGCCAATTTGGTCGCGCATAGCCTGGCGATTACCTGCAACGTTCCACCCCAATTTGTTGGGACGGGCCGAGGCCGCCTTCTTGAACCCGGGCGACCCCAAAAAGTCAGCAGCCGTGCAAACGCAATTCTTCGACGACCGTTTGACCTTTCCAGCGGGCCTAACACTGTATTTGCTAACCACTTTTCCAACGGAACCCGAATGCACATAACATCGGCCATTCTTTGGTGCTTCCGGCTATACCGGGCGCAGAACTTATCCGGCTGATCGCTGCCATTCATCGAGCCAGATCAAAGCCTTGGGGGGCGACTCTAAGGCGGGGCAAGCAATAGCAGAGGTCTGTTTCCACCACCTGCGGCCACATGGATCTGCCGCCTTGGTCACATCGACAGATCGATTATTTCACAGATCGATCTGTGCTTTTGTTGGCTCCGCATTAAAACCAGCCAAAGGGTCATCGCGACCTGCCAAAGACCTCAAGATCGTTACCTTCGGCCGATTTCGCATGCGCGATTCCTGAAGCCTATTGCCAAGTGGTACCCAATCCCCATTGCCCGCGCTCTTAGAGCCAGCAGAAAAGAGCGTTCTACGGGACTGACCGAATTCTACCGCGAAGAAATCAAAATCCGCGCGTTTGGTTGCCGGCACCGGATGTAATGCCGCCACTGGTCAGTCGCCCTGCGCCCCCTTGATCGGAGAAGTGCGTGATCGATCTCGAACGATATCATTCTGGACTTGAAATGCGCGGTCTCTAGGTGCGGGGGCGTCTTTTAACGGGGAATTTTGCTGCACGCAGAGCTGTCCCGAGGGGTACACGCCTATGCATTTGGGGGGCACGCATCCCGCCATTTGGGAGAATTCGATCAGGTTTTCACCATTGCGGGGCCGTCCGGTCAAAGTACAGTTTACCCGATTTCTTGTTGCCGGCCAACGCGGGTATTCTGGCGACGTCTACGTTAAAGGTTGAGGCGCAGAAAATCCACCAGACGTTGGCCGATGCCTATTGACGGCCGGAGCCTTTTAATCGAGGTGCTTCCATTTGGCGAAAGCCCGAGCACTCGTCATGTTCGCGGGTCGAAACTTTTCCATATCGGCGTGGTTGGCTGATCGGGATTAGAAGGGCGCGCAATTGTGGTCGCAGCACGTGTTGATAATTTGGACCAAGGGCTCCAAGCGGGCCAGGTCGTTGAAACGCCAATCTGATGCTAGGTATTGACCGAGGTCGAAGGGCTGATGAATGGCAACCCGACTATTTCCCTGAAAGGTTCTTCATGAAAAAAGTTCTTAAAAAAGCAGCGACCGTATTCAGGTTTATCGGTTATGTCCGCAGTGTGGCGCTTGTGCTGTCATACCGCGCTGATGGATACGCACATGGGACGTGACGGACAAAATTTTTCCGGCGCGCCCAGTCAGGTAGATCGCATGAGCCGCCCGCGCGAACAGAGGTGTTCGTATCGGCAGGGCCTGGTTCGAAGAAGGAAGCAGTCTTATCGTGCGCGGCGAATGGACGCGAAGCTGATCATCCGCTTTTCCGTGACCGATGGCGGCGCGCGACTGTTCCTTGTTGACTACCAGCGGTGTGCTGCCCGATCTTTTCGAGGAAAACCAAGGGGATGTCAGGATACGGAGATACATGAAACGAACGTTCGAAGCGACTGAAATTCCTGCTAAACACGAGTGAAACTACATGCCAAAAGAAGTCGTGGACGGCATTGAAAGAGCCGGGACGTCTACGTGGCCCCGAGGGCTGATGCGTACGGCAAGATGCCGGAATTAATTAACATCTGAACAGCCAATTCTTATGCAAGGCGACCAATAACGTAGAAGGCCAGAATTCTGATATGCCAAACTGATGAAGCAATAATGCCAATCCATTGTCGATTCGCGCGCGAAAGGGAACTTAACGTAAAGATCCAGGAATGATCCGGGTGGGGCGACCAAACATGGGCTCGACTTATCCATACAGATGCGCCGTTTAGGGGCGGATTTAAATCAGCAAAGGATGGCACGGTGAAATGTGGCAGATAGTCTAAGCGCTTAAGCCAAGCTCAGGCGACCGAGCATTGTCACATCACACATATATTTATCCACAACACAACAAAATAACGCACAGTTGCCCGACACGTTGCAAGCCGTCTGTATTCGATATAGTACAGTGAACGCTGGCGGCAATTGCAGTGAAAAATTCTTCAGCGATGGTAAGGGATATGGGTTATGAATGTGGCTATAGATGCGTATGAAGCTCTGGGCCCGACAGACTTTGGGTGCGCGGAAGCGCACGCTTAAATGCTCAAGCTCCGGCACAAGATTTTCGTGAAGCCTAATGCTTGTGGCGCGCCCAATTATTATTTTGGGCCTGGCCGATCAGCGACGGCAAAGCGCAAATACGCGGCCGCACGGCGGGACTGGGCATGGAAAGGGATGGATCAAACGCGCAGAGGATTATGTAAATACCCCGCAAAGATATCATTTGAGCCCGGTGACAATTTAAACGGGAAAGGGTCGCAGCATGGCGTTGATGATAAGGCTTTAGGGCAACTCGTTTTGGTGATGACGTCCGGAATGTTTTGCGGGATACGGTACGACAGTAATCCGCAGAATGCCGAAAATACCGCTGCGCGTTGATGCGGCCGCGCTACGAGCAGGCGATGTGCAGTTTGCGAGCTGAGTTCAGCGTAGACGCCGGATGCGGGACCGCTTCGCCATCGCGTTATGAATGGCATGTGAATCGTTTTCAAACGACGGCCTTTAGCGCTTGGAACGTTAAGGATTGTTTGTTGCCGGCAATGGTCGAACCCCGGTTTGCGAATTTGCCAAGTCGTATGCAGGGTGGCAGAATGGGTGCCCGAAACCGTAATGAACTGTGGTGGTTACTAGGCGGCTGTGGTATCGTTCTACTTTGGCGCGCCGGCATCAGGGGAAAAACGCAAGACGTATCCCAACGCTCTATACGCGCGTACCATCGCGGCAGACCACCGAGGCACAAGGTATACGGAACATCAGAACACACTGAACGCGCTGCAAACTGGTGAGGGAAACAAATGGAGACCGAAGACCGTTGTCCCATTAGCGGCAAAAGTGGCTCCGGTGAATCTGACAACGCTAGACACCTGACGATTGGCGCAAGCCTGCGGCCTAAGGCGCGCCCTGCCGCCGCTTTCGCTTGCGCACACTGACGATTGATTTCAGGATAGTGAATCTTCCCATGGGCAGGCAACCGCGCTACCTGCCTATGGTCGCAGGATGTTACAGAGCTTCGGACATTCGCCCTTATACTCGCCTTTGTGGTCTGCCCATTGTTCAATGGTGGATACCCCTTGTCGTGTGCCCATAAAACAGTGCCGGGGTGGATGGCCCCGTAGCAGAGCCAGCCGCTGGCAAGCGCAGTTCGCACACTGACATTATGGCATTCGGCGCACTTGATGTGGCCTTTGTAGCTCGTTTTTCTCGCTTCGGCTGGTGTATTGAAACAGCCATTCGATGGAAGCCGATGTTTGTATAAAATCAGCGGCAATTGGGGCAATCACGAAGGCCTCAATGTTGCTTTGGGTGTTAATTGTCCTCGCTCTTCGGGGCCATGGACCGCTGTTGGTTCGGAGTAAACCTTACCTTCCACCATTGCGGTCCCGCGGCGTGTTGGTCGGTACAGGCTGCGATTTGGCGTCGCGAATTTTTTGCTTATTATCCTGTTTGACCTTCGTAACCCGTATCTGCACGTCTCGAACACGCGCGCCCTTTGACGGTCAGGATCTGAACCCCCTGCTGGCAAATCCCGGGCTCGCGTTCCACCCGCCGTTTTGTATTTTCTGGTATGTCGGGCTTTCGATGACGTTCAGCTTTGCCGTTGACGCCGCGCCTGATACGGGCGTATCGACGCCGTCGTGGGGTCGATGGGTACGTTCCTTGGACGCTTGCGGCGTGAGAGATTTCCTGACCATCGGATCTATCGCGCTTGGCGTCCTGAAGTGGGCCTATTACGAATTGGCTTGGGGCGGTTTTGTTCTTGGATCCCGTTGAAACCGCGAGCTATTATGCCATGCGCTACTGGCGGCAGCTACTGCCTGCATTCAGGCATCGTGGTTGGAAAAGGCGCGAGAGTTTGAAAAAGCTGGACAATCCTGTTGGCGATTCTTGCGGTTCGGCTCATCGTTGATCGGACGTTATATCGTGCGATTCTGGCCTGCTGACCTCGGTCCACGCGTTTGCGATGACCCTGAAACAGCGGCGTCTTTATTCTTGATGATATTGGCATTCATGGGCGGCGCGTTTGATTGCTCTTCGCCGCCCCGCGCCCGCCATTAGAGGCGAAGGCAATCTCAGCATGGTGGAGCCGCGAAGTCGGCGCATGTGGTAATAATGTCTTGTTTTTTTTCTTGGCCGTCGCTTGTTTGTGGTTTTCATTCGGCACCATGTGGCGTTGTGGCAGAAAATGTTTTTCGACAGAAAATTAAGCGTGGGCCCCCCGTTCTTTAACGCGCGGCCTTCACACCTTTCTATGGTTATGTTGGGGTCTGATCCTACCGATTTGAGTCAGCGAGTAGCCGTGAAACGTGGCGTTAATTACGCGCGATCACTGAATACCGCTGCGGTATTTAGTGTTTTTGTCTTGGCAATGCGATCGGAGGCGCTTGCCTATGCGATGCAATCAGGGCAGCTTGTTGGGGCGCTGGGCTGTTTTTAGGTGCCTGGAATGTGTATGGGCACCGTGGTCGACCTCTGGGGGCCGCCACCGGACGCGGTGAGAAACCGTCTTGCGCCGGCTGGCCGATTGCCCGCGCGCAGGACTGAGGGGCAAGATTGGCTGGCCCATGCGGAGGCTTGGCGTCACTGAGCAGGGCGTGCATGGGCTCTTACCCGCGGTGGTCGAATGGACGGATATCGCGCCGGTGGCGCTGGCGTGAAATCTAAACGTGGGGCGTTATACGCGTGCAGCATGGATGATGTTAAAGAGCAGTCAGGGCCGGAACTATGTGTCGACCATGAAGGTGACACTGTTATCATGACGGGGCAGAGAGATTCGCGCAAGCTACGGCCTGAGAAACGGGTTCTATCCCGTGGCGCAGTGCCGACGACCGTGGCTGCGATTGATTAATAACCTGCTACTGACGTCTATGTCGTGGTCGGGGAAGAAACAGGGCCGGCGGCGGTTGCAGTGTGGTGCGATACCATAATATTCAAGCCGCTGACCACGGAATTTGGTAATGGCTGCGCATCTAATGGGCACTTTGGTGGGCTACTAAGCCTTCGGGACCGGTCGACTACCGCGTCGCCGGCTGGGGGCGGCAAAAAGCAAAGCAGGGTACCAGACGCAATGAGGGCGAAGGTCCTCGCGCTGATGTTATTGGTTACGCCCGCATTGGGCGGTTCAACCAGACGAGGTGCTGTCTGATCCGGTGTTTGGAACAACGCGCTTCGGACCTTTGTCCAAAGGGTTGCGACTGCCTTTGTGATGCCGCAAACGAAAAGCATCGACGAAAAGCAACGCCAGACCTCGCGCGTGATCTGCGATCCTGCTGCGCGAAGGCGTTTGTCGCAGGCGACACGATGCCAGAGGCGGTGGGCCTATATCGTGGACAGAATGCGGGAGTATGTTGTTGCTCAAACCCACCTGCGGCGGCGGGTCGACCTGGCTGCTTGGGCGGGCCGGGCCGCTGTTGCTTATTGCTTGGCAGGCGGATCGGGTCTTGTCTGATCTTGCGGGGCCGTGCTCGGACGCGTGGGCGTAAAGAACAGGCCCGTGAGCGCGAGTTGAACAGGCACGTCTGGACGATATTTCTAAAGAATTAACGCGGGTTTTCCGCTGTGCAGCGCGTGGCTTTAATGGGTAATGTGCCAGAAGAAATGTTGCAAAAGGACCCCCGCGCCATGGACTACAAACCCTGACCTTTATGACCTTGAACGACGGGCTTAGCCGTGGTCACAGAATGACACCGCCCGAGACAAAATATGAATGCGCTCCCACGCAGATGCGGGCCGAGCATCGAACACGCGTTTACCCAAGCTGGTAAAGTAGCGCGGTGCGTAGTTAATCATGGTGCCTGGGGCGCGCATTTTGCACCGGCCAGGATCTGAGTGATAGCACCAGAAAGGGATCGCTGGATCTTGGAACGGGACCTGCGCGAAAAAATATGAGCCGGATGTTGCAGAGCGATTCACCAAACTTGCCCGTGCCAACAATCGCGGGCGGTTAATGGTCACGGCGGCAGGGGCAGGGGACGAAACTCGCGCTGGACGGACGTGGTCTTTTTTGCGACGGAATCTCGAATATTTTTCTTCAGCGTTTACGCGGATTGGATTGAATTGCCCGACGTGGCGGACGTACACCGCTGCCCACGTCAAATGGGCACCGCCAAGGCTATCGGGCGCAAGCCTGTTTGCGGACGAAGATTTTCGGCCCGCTCAGGCCGATGATTGGGGCTGATCTGGGAAGGCCGTTGCTGAGCGGGATTTTGACGCGCAATTGGCGTTGCCAAAGCAGCGCATCTGGCGCAAAGGTCGACCAGGCGCATCATGCCGCTGCAAAATAAATGCCATCCCGTGCCAGCTGGGACAACACGCTTGAGGATCAGCATGTCGCTGGTAGGCGCAGGAGCAGGGCAAATGACGGTCCAGTCGACTCCGTGTTTCAAAGAGGGCAGTGACCGCTTCATGCAGAAACGCCCTGCCGCGCATTTTGTAAGCCGTTAATCCGTCTAGGACTGAGCTTTCGATCAGCAACCCATTCATCGGAGCGTTGAGGTCGGGCGCGAAGGCGCTTGCGTACGACGATCGACTGCCAGATACCGTTCGCCAGCCACAGGCTATGGACGCTGCCTGACCACCTGTTTAAAACAGTGACTCCTGGGCGGCATAATTGACTCCTATTCGTATACACCGCCAATCGTGGACATTTCTGTTGAGTATCGTGGCACCACAAAGACACCCTGCGGCCCGCCGGGGTTGTGCCGTGCGGTTTGCAAGGCTGAGACTTCGTGGTCGCAGTATTCCCATTGAGTCGGTGCGAGTGCCTTCATACAGGTGGTCCTTCCGCATAGGACGGCGTGAGGTCATTTGGCGCGACGTGCGTCTGAAAGGACCGCTGTTATGATGTTACTGACGAGCCTGAACTTGGATGTGATCCGCGACACTTGGTCAATGACGTTCGCCCATTTATTGCGCTAGGTTTCGAAAACAAAGGATACAAAACCTCATATGTCGGGTGGGATGGTTTCGAAATGTGAAAAGTACTGTCGGAACAGTAGCGCTCGAAAATAGGTGCTTTTGATTTCACGCGGCCCTGGTGTGGCTCAGTGAACACGATGTCTTCTTATCCGCCGAACCTGCTCCCTGTGCCCTTGATCAAAACGCAAAACGCCCCCCGTTGGGCGGGCGTTTTAACATCTAGACACTGGAAATCAGCGCTTTTCGATATCGACGTAATCGCGGGGTGTCTCGCCAGATCAGCTGACGGGTGGCGACGATTTTCAACTGAGGTCGATGATCTTGTCTTTCCACTGGGAAATCCAGCCAACTGTCGTGCCAGCGCAAAGGATCGGCGTGAACATCGACGTGGGGAAACCATCCGTTTCCGAGGGATGATGCCCGATAGAAAATCGACGTTCGGGAAACAGCTTTTTATCTGCGAAGTACGGATCGTTCCAGCGCCTGTTTTTCCAGTTCTGTTGGCAACTGCAGAGATCGGGGTGTTTATCCCCGCCCAGCGCAGCTTCCAGAACCTCGTTCGGCGCTTTTCTTTTTCATCACGGTCGGCACGTGGGTCGTGATTTTTGTAACGCGGTGGACCAAAGACCATCAGGCGGAACGGAGTCGTTCTTGTCCTTTGGCGCGGGCGGATGAATTCAGGGAATGCGGTCCGGCGATGCGTACTCTCTTTTCGCATTTCCAGACAGGCCTGGTTTGCGCCGCCATGCGCCGGACCAAAGGCAGGCGATACCCGCTGCGATATCACGCAAAGGGGTTCGCGCCCGAGGGACGATGCCAGTACGCACGGTCGATGTCGATGTTGCGTTCTGTTCGTGGTCCGGCGCCCCTTGCAGGGTAAGATACGTGTTCCCATCGCAGCGCGACAGGATCGGAGATCAACCACATAGTCTTCGGCAAGGGACGGCGAAAACACATGCCAGGAACAGTTACCGGCGTAATCAAACATCATTGACGCGGATAGATTGGAACGGCTGGCCGATGGATTGTACTTATAGGCCCATCGCGGCAATCGTCGGCATTTTTGCAATCAAACGGATCTCGCCACTTCCCGCTGGTGCGCGTCGTTTGATGTCAGGTGCTTGCATGATAGAAGGCAGACATCGCGCCGACACTCCGACCATGTCGCCATTGGGTGGCTCACGCGGAAGCCGCGGAAGAAGTTGATCATTTGCTCGTTGGATCATTGGTATGGTTGGTGACCAGAGCCTCGAACTCTTCAAGCTGCGTCGCCGACGCGAAGCTCGCGATAATACAGCAGCAGGATAAGCCACACCTCGATGGTAGTGGGATTACGCTGGGCAAGCTGGCTCCGATCGTGATACCCACGGATGCAGACACACACCCTTTCGTCTCGTCAATGAAGGTGATCTTTGCTGTCGCAGGGGCCGCCGTCGAGGTGAAACCAAGGGTCATATGCGTAAAAAGACATTCGCTAGGGAGACAGCTTGCGGTATATCCAAAAACATCCGGTCCGCCGATGGGGAATAGAATCGGCAGTTTTCAAAGCTGTTCCCGTCGATGGTCAACGTTTGCGGATTTTGTACTATTTCGGCCATGACAGTCCCTTCCTTATTGGGTATCGATCGGCGCGTTATGCCGTCGACTGGGTGGTACCGAAAGGACGGTTTCCGCCGCCTCAAGTATATTTTTTACAATATCAGGAATATGCATTCGAATATTTTAAGATAGCTGCATTCGTTTTAAGCCGGGCAAGGCTTTTCGTACCGCGCCAAAGAACCAGCATCATATCGAAAACTTGATGCGGAGTTGCCGCCGCCCGGCGAGTGCTGTGCGCAGCGGCCCGCCAGTTTGCCAAATTTGGTATCGTGAGCGCAGACAAAGCGTTCAGCGCCTTCCTCCAGCATTTCTCTATGGTTCCAAGTAACATTCTGCAACTGCGGCGTGCTCAATTCAGTCAGCATACCACGGGATACATTGTCCAAATTTGCCGTTTCTGCCTTCTTCGTCCGGTTGAAGTGGTGGCGCTTCAGCGAGGGATAAAATTTCAGCCTTTTCAAGAACGGTTCTGGAGAATTTCTTCGCGCGTTTCCTTTAGGCAATACAATGGCCCCGCTCCAAACCCGTCCGCTGGAAGACGTGAGCGCGGGCAACCCGGCGGCGGTCAAATACAGCCTCGATCTCGCTGCCGCAATGCTAGCATCATCCGCGCGGAAATATGCGTACCAACAGCATGTTTTCCAGCTTTTTTCAGATCGAAACTGCGCGGGGCTTTTGCGGATACCGTCCCAATCGAACCAGTCCTTGCGCATTGTGCGTTCGGTAAGGAATTCGTCGTCGCCATGACTCCACCCAGCAACGGGCGAGGGTAATTGCGCATAACTGGCGGCGCAGGGAAGCCCATGGCCTGATTATTTCCTGCGCACCAAAGCACCGTTGACGTTTCGACAGTTATTTTTCCCATCTGCGCCGTTGAATCAGCGGGATGTGGGCCCAGGAACCGCTACGTCCCACACCAATGGGCGTTATTAAATCTCATCTGGAGCGCCGGCACTTTTCAGGTGCATCATCCCCAGCGAATAACATGGGTCACGGCCCATGATCGTGTGTCATCAACATATACAAAACGGCCAACATGTATTACGGGGCTACCGTCCGAACGTAACAGAACCATGTCATCATCTGTATCAATTTGCCGATTACCACATCGCCCTGCACCGCGTCGCGGATTAAATGGTCTGGCTGGCCGGTTTGTGGAGGCTTTTGATTACGCACGACATAAGGGGATCGTCCGGGATGCGTTCTCGGGCGCGGCATTCACGCCACGGGGACTGATAAAACCAATGTGCTGCGGCCTTCGCCTTGGCTTTGATCGCGGATAGGCTGCGCGATTTCATTCCTGCCGATGCAAGGGCACCTTATAGGCCTTTCCTTCGGCCGAGAAAATGCTGCCAAAAAGCAACTCGGGCATGGCGGGGCGCTGTTTTCCGAAACTAGTGCTGACCACATCTCCGTCATGGTCCAGACCCCAAAGCACGCCATTGCCCTGCACAGGAACGCTTCGGTCGCCCCTTCGGGGGAGAGGTGTGGCGCTGGGCGGTCGGTTGTCTTTTCGTCATTGCGACAAGCAGGACTTTCCGCCACGTCCGGCGCGCATTTAAAAGCCAAGCTGAACAGCGCCGTCCGTGCGCCCCAATGTGTGATTAGCGGAATAGGCTGACGGGGACGAAAACGGGTAAACGACCGGGCGTTGTCATGTGCGGAGGATTCCTTTTGCAGCAGAAGTTCAACGGAAAAACGCCCGTTCGGGGTTGCCGTTATATGCATTGCTTAACTTCCCTGGAGTATAGGGCGATTACCCGGGACTCATCATTACCCAGTGCGCGAGAACGGGGGCAAGTTATGGGCTGTTAGTTCTTAATGGGGACGCAGACGTAGCGGCCGCGCAGGCGCGCAGGCATCTTGATCGGCGGGTGCCCGTAACTTTTTCGGGTCTGGGCCCGTGGCCATCGGGGGGCCTATTTCACGCAAAAGCGCGGTGGAACCTTCCGGGCGGTCGGTTTTGGGTCCTTGTGGGGGGCTGGTTGGTTTGCGCACTTTTGCTGGGGGTGGCCACTCCGCCAAAGTTATGGGCGGGCGAGGTAGGCGGGACCTGTTTCAATTCTGTGGCGCTTTTTGCCGCTGGTTTTTGATTCGGGGTTTTGATTCTCTGCGGCGTTGGCGGCAACATTGCGGTTGGCGGACCGGTCGTGGGGCGTTGGGGCGTACCTTACGAGGGGCCTATCGCTGGCGGGTGGTGGCCCTAGACCGGAGCCAGTCTTGACGCGGCAACGTCTATCTCTCTCTT
>Ga0163217_1119473_pt1 | contig 12055 bp, 13 predicted proteins | sample SynspAceP_FD_185933 | JGI IMG/M metagenome (GOLD analysis project Ga0163217, IMG submission 185933) | Saline lake microbial communities from Ace Lake in Antarctica - Synechococcus sp. Ace-P (PacBio error correction) | ecosystem: Environmental > Aquatic > Non-marine Saline and Alkaline > Saline ... | reverse complement strand
CGACCGCCGTATCGGCGGGCTGATGATCGCTGCCATACTGGCGCTGGTGACTGACGGCGATGATTTCGTGGACGCTGCCCTTAGCTGTGCGCCGGGTGATCGACACCTTTTGCAGCGGCGCAGCCGAATTGCTGCGACCAGTATTTGGGCGGCCCTGATCATCGCAGGGGGCTGTTGGCCGTCGGCACGGGGAACTGCGCTATGGCGCTTGGTCACCCGCTTTGGCGAGAGGGTCGTCGCTGATATCCGCCCCAAGGCCGTGTTCGACCGCGTCATTTCCATGAGCCCGCGTTCTACGAGAACCTTGGATGACGGGCGAGGTGCTCAGGCCGGATCACGTGCACCGACAACGACGTTGATTCTGTCGTGATCGGGTCGGTCGATGTCGATCCGCAATGCTGCAATATGGCTTGATCGTGGACCGGTGGTCTGGTGCTGATGTTGTTTACCTCGGGCCAAGCTGGACGGCGATTGGTGCTGCTGATCGTGCCCGCGGTAATTGTGCCCATTCTTGTGTTGGGGCGTCGCCCTGCGCGTTGCTAAGTCGCGAAAATCAGGGACTGGATCGCCGGCGAGCTCGGGGAATGCCGTCCCGAAAGCCTTGGTGCAGTGCAGACCGTACAGGCCTTTAACCAACGAGGGCCGCCAGTCAGCGCCAGTTCGGCAGATGAACCGAAGCGTCCTATGATGCTGCACAGCGGGCGGGATCAAGAACCCGTGCGCTGATGACAATTATTGTGATCTTTTTGGTTCTTTGCCGGTGTGGTTGGCGTCTTGTGGATGGGGGGGGGCGAGGGGGCGGGGGGGCGCGCGATGGCGTGCCGATCAGAATAGCCCCGGTGCGCTGGTCCAGTTTCGTGATCTTATTATGCGTTCAATGGTCGGCAGGCGGGGTCGCCGCCCTGTCGAGATTTGGGGCGAATTGCAGCGTGGCCGCCCGGCGCGACAGAGCGTCTGGTCGAACTTCTGCGCACGCAAGACACCGTGCAAGACCTGAAAACCGACATTGCCTTGCCCACCCCGTCGCCAGGGCGCCATTGCCTTTGAGAATGTGCATTTCACCTACCCTGCGCGCCCGGCGTTCAGGCGACTGCGACGGGATTAATCTGTCGATCAACCCGGTGAAACGGTCGCTTTTGTCGGCCCGTCGGGCCGCGTGGCAAAACAAACGATCATCCAGTGATTTCCTGCGGTTCTATGGACCCCGCCCGGGGGGATTACCCCTTGATGGTGTTTGACCTTGCGCGACGTTCGCGTGCGGTCCTTCCGGCAGTCGGTTGCCCTTGTCCCGCAAGACCGGTGATCTTTGGCGGCCTCTGCACCGCGGAAAAAATCCGCTTTGGCCGCCCCGACCGCCACAGACGGCGGAAATCAACGCCGCCGCCGAGGCAGCCGCGCGCACGGAGCTATCACCGCGCTACCCTACGGCTACGATAGCTATTGGGCGAGCGTGGGTGATTGCTGTCGGGCGGGCCAAAGGCAACGTACGCCATCGGCCCGCGCCATCTTGCGCGACGCGCCGGTGCTGCTGTTGGGACGAAAGCGACCAGCGCTTGGACGCCGGAAAGCGAACGTGCGGTGCAGGCCGCGTGGACGACTGAGCGGCAGACCGCCACCACCCTGATTGTCGCGGCACCGTTCTGGCCAAAACCGTGGAAAAATGGCCGACCGCATCGTTGTGCTGGAAAGCAGGCAATCGTCGATATGGGCACCCATGACGAACTGGTGACCCAAAGGCGGGCTATGCCGGCTGGCACGGCTAACAATTCACCGACGGGCGCGGTGACGCATAAAAAAACCTTGTGAAATACTAGGCAAGAGAGTGGGAACACTCTACCGAGTGGATCCAAAGAAGAGAGAGCCAACAATGGGTTTTGTGAGAAGTTTCGATAAAAGAACGCTGGCCAAGAAAAGTATTTGGCGGCGGTTGATGATACCGAAGTCACCGGAGCCGCGCTTCAGGACGAATTGAAAAGACCTCGGGCTTGATTGCGGACGGGCTCGACATCTCTGTCGGAGGGCGACAAGGTCAAAGTCATCCGGCAACGGCTGCAAGCCAAGAGATGAAAAAGAAAAGGTCATCTTGTTGTGGGTAATCCGAATGCCGTTTGCCGTCTGTAGGAATGACAGACGGCGGCGAAGGGGCGACGGCAACCTTCCACCACGCGTTGAAAAAGGTGACCACGCTTTGGGCGGAATTGCGGCCAAGACACTTGGGCCAACGGCGCAAAACGCCTTACGGAAGAAAATCTTTGAAGCGCAATAAAACCCTGCTGCGCACCCTGATAAAATCTATCCAGGCAAGATGCTGGCATCCTGCCAAATAATCGTACCCAGAATAAAAACTGGGGCATTACACGCCATTTCCCACTAAATTAGAGCGGGCAGGCAGGGTCTTGCCGTTCTTTTTTGGCCTTCGTTGGGCAGTGGGGGGGCGTGAACACCAGCGTTTTGGGGGCCTGCAAAATGCGCGAAAGCTTGATTAGCAATCATCTTTGGGACCCCGACAGGGAAATAACGGGATGCGGGCAAAAAACCGCACCACTTAAGGGAGGTAAATTAATGTCATTGCCGGTATAGAGACCCGTAATGCAACGAAGCAGAGATGCCGTGGGCTGACCGCGATTGTGCCTAAAACCCTATGGGGTAGGCTCAGCGGGGACACCGCGAAAAGTTCCCAAGCCACGATGCCTCAGCTATCAACTGTCTCGGGTCAAAAGGAATCACGCAGAACGCTTAGCTGGTCGCAGTTTGCGCGGGCAGGTGGGGCGTGCTGCCCAACCTGTTCCGGTCCGCTGCGGTGTTCCGGCCCGACAGATGTTGTCGCGTATTGTTCTGCAAACTGTAATTTGAAACGGTCATCACGCTTTTGGCGTGCCGTTGCAGGGATCGCGAACCGATTAATCCGCTGCTAGAAGCGGAAACAGATGCGTCGAATCCTGCGCAAAACCAATGCAAAGTGTTGTGACCCTTGCGGCCTTTCCCCAAGACGCGACGTGGCTGGACAAACCGCCGAGGCGGGTCAACTGCGCCCGATGTCACGACCGTGCTCGAAGTGGACCTTATGCGCTATCTGACCGCACCAAAGTCGTGGGATCGTGCCGCTTGATCCGCCCGAAAATGACGGTGACCAATCCGGGCGACCTACAAAAACTTTAACGGCGGAAAATTGCCAAAACAACCCGCCGAGCTGACCTTTTGATGATCGCAGAGGATCGCGGTTTCGCGTTCTACTTCCACACCGGTGGGACGACGGGCATGCCAAAAAGTGGGCGCAGCATTAAAATATGTCGGGCATGGTCTATAATGGCTGGCTGGGGCACACGCTGCTTTATACGGAAAACGAACAACATCATGTGTCCGCTGCCGTTGTTCCACCGTCTTCGCCTCCACGTGATCTTGATGGCGCGGTTTTGAAATCCGGTGCCCATGTCGTGTTCCCACGCCCAAGGCATCCGCGGCGAAGGCGTCTTCCGATAACTTCTGGAGCTGGTCGAACGCTGGAAAATCACCTTTTCATCACCGTACCACGCGATCTCGGCCCAAGATGGCAGCGGCCGATCAATTGCGGACATCTCTACGGGCTAAAAACCGCCTTTCGGGCTCGGCGCCCCGTTGCCGCTGGAATGTCCGCCGCTTTTCGAAAAGGCTACCAGGCATCACGCTGATCGAAGGCTACGGCCTGGACCGAAGCGACCTGCCCTTGTGTCGTCGAACCCGACGGATGGCCTGCGTAAAGTGGGCAGTATCGGCATCCACCTTCCCCTATACGGATGTGAGATCGTTCAAAAAGCAGGCGAGGGGCTTGTCGGAGGCTGACGCTGGACGAGAGCGGCGAAATCTGCTCTCGAACCCCGGTGTCTTTGCGGGCAATACTTATACCGAAGCGGACAAAAACATAGACCTCTACTATCAGGAACAAATACCTGCGCACAGGGGGATCTGGGCCGTATCGACAGCGACAATACCTCTGGATGCACGGGCCGTGCAAAGACCTGATTCATCCGTGGTGCGCCACAACATCGACCCCGCCGAGATCGAAGAGGCTTTTGCTGGGTCACGAAGCGGTGGCCTTTGCTGTGCCATCGTCAACCGATGCCCACGCCGGAGAGGTGCCCTGCGCCTTGTCGAAAGCTGTTGCCGGGGGTCGGTCACCGAAGCCGAACTGCTGAGTTCTGCAAAGAGCACGGTGCAAGAGCGCGCGGCGCAGCCCAAAGCACATGACGATCATGAGCGAACTGCCCAAAAACCGCCGTTTGGCAAAAATCTTCAGCCTGACCTGCGCAAAAAACGCCATCCACCCGCGTCTATGATGAAAAAACGCTCGAGGCCGCGGGCTGCCTGCGCGGGTTTGCCTCTGTTCCACCGACGATAAAAAAAAACGCGGCTGTCGCGCACGATTCGCTTATCGATGAACGGGCGCAAGTCAGGCCGAATGTGGGGGCGTCACAGAATGAGGCAAACCTGCGCCTGTGTACCTCTGGAGTGCAGCCGGAGGTCCGCAGTCGATCTATGCAAGGTGCAGTTGACGATCGGCTAGCAGCGATCGTCTATTCACGGATGTGCCGCTGCTTTTCACCTACCTTTCCCCGACGGGGGCAGCACATGGGACGTCCTTTCGGAAGCGTCCCATGTCGCGTTTTTAGGGGGAGGGGCGCGCGTGTCATTAGGGCAAAGTGTTTGCTTTGAACGGGCTACCGCTTCTTTCGATCCGGCGACGACTGCTTAAAAGCGCGAGGGCTATTTCAGGAAAGACCGCGCCTTCATCGTTTCGGCGATAGGCGCGCCCAAACGGGCCAAGGATCGTTCGGCGCAAGCTGCCAGCTGGCGATCACGGTGCCCTCGATGGGCCTCGGCATCACCAAAGTTAATACAGCGCCGTTTCCTGGCTGCAATGCGCCCGCCCGCCGTGTGGCCGCGCGTGTCCTGACCATGATCGGCTTGCTAACGAATGACTTCGTACCCCATCGCACCGCCATTTGGGGATGAAAGGGGCCAAGGCATCCTCCATTCACGGCGCAGGCGGTGGTCCCATTTCCTGGACAAATCGTGAAAGAACCGAGCCCCATGCTATCCACGTGCAGGTGTTGCAGCATCCCGTAGTTCAACCGAACCGCAAAGCGCCAGATTGGTGGAGAGAGCCGAACAGGTCTACATCCGAGGCGTCAATCTGGTTCACCAGCCATAGCCGCGTCATCGTGATGGAACCGCCCGTGGTAATCGTTATCGCTGTCGGTGTTCGTCATATTCAATATCACGCACAAAGTCGAACGGGATGGCGGTTTGGAAAAATTGTGACCAAAAGGAATGGGCCGACAGCACCCGTCACGCCGCCCGCGGCGCGGCGTCTGCGGCAAGACGTCCTTGTGCTGAGCCGAAAGACAATTGCCATTGCCCGTTGCAAGGCCCATTGCTCTGCCGGTGCCACGCCCGTGTGTAATCGACGCATAGCACGCGGCAGAAGATCCGGACGGCAGCACTGCACGCTGGGTTCCACACGCGCGCGTCGCCGCTGTCGAACCACCTTCCAGATTGCGAACAGACGGCGGAAATTGCGGTAAGGGGGACACCATCAAGGATGATCAAAAGCAACTTGTTCTTCATGTGGGCGTCCCTTTGGCAGGCGCCGAATGCATTTGTCCGATACTAACCTCCTGCATATCCACAGCTTTAATTGCCGGCGCTTTCCTTTTGCGATGTGCGATGGTTTCTTCCCAGCCAGCCGATCTTCATTTCGGGGGACGAGCTTGAGAAACAGGTCGGTATTTAATCGCAAATGGGCGGCGCACAGCACATGACTTTGGTGCCATAGCGCACGACTTCGCCCTGATACATCACCGCGCATGCCTGTCAGGCGATGGCTTTACCGTGGCTAGATCTATGGGTTTGATGAACAGATAGGCCACATCCTCGTCTTTGCAGGTTCAGGCAGCAGCTTGAGGGATGCCGTCGGCGACCAGCGGGGTCAGCGCGCTTGTGAACCTCGTCGCAGATGATCAGCTTGGCTTGGCGGCCAGCGCACGGGCGATGCAGACACTTGTTTTGGCCCGCCCGAAAGCTCTGCGGATAGCGGTCCTGAAACCCGTCGCCGAGTTTCGGATCTCGTCCAGCAGTTCCTGAAATACGCTTCTGTTTTGGCTTTGCCTTTCAGCCCGAAATAAAACTTCAGCGGGCGGCCGATGATGGTGCCACGGTCTGACGCGCGGTTCATCGCGTGTCGGACCATTCTGGTAATATCATCTGCATCTCGCGCAGTCTTCGATGGGCGTTTGGGCCCAAACGCGGGGGCAAGTTCGCGTCCGTCAAAGGTGATCGTTCCCGTCGCCTTGGCGGCAGCAGGCCGTAATTGGACGCGGGCCAATAGTCGACTTACCCGAGCCGGATTCCCCGACCACCGCCAGTGTCTGGCCCGGGTGGACGTCCACATTGACCTCTTGCAGCACGTCGAAATCCGTACCGTGGATAGGCGCGCGGTCACGTTTCCACGCGCAGGGACAGGGTTTCGGTCGGTGTTTTCTCTTCGTGACGATCGACCGGACTGAAACCAGCGCCTGCGTATTACTCTTCCTTGGGGGCGTTGTATGATCTGATCAGCAGGTTGCCGTATGTCGACCATGCGCTCCTTGTTGCAGGAACCCATGATGTTGATCGCTGACCTGCCGCCCACAACGCTGAGGGTCGTGGGTGATATAAAGCGCTGCCACAAACCGGTCGCCCGCAATGGCTTCCTTGATGGCGGCCAGGACGTCAATCTGCGTCCGTCACACCAGCGCTTGTGCGTCGAGGTTCATCAAACACCACCAGATCGGGCTGCGGACACAGCGCCAGCGCCGTCATGCAACGCTGCAACTGCCCACCCAGACACCTGGTGAGGATACGTTTCGATGCGTTTCAGGGTCGAGGCAGGCCAAGCTTGCGTAACAGATCGACCGCGGTTCCTCGGCTTCGGCCTTGGTGCAACTTGTTCTGATAGATCGCGGCCTCGGTGGACTTTGATCCATGATTTTTTTCGCGGGTTTGAAAGACGCCGCGGCGGATTGCGAGACATTATTGGTCCACCTCGGCACCGCGCAGGCGCGCACGGCGCGCAAAAACGTTCCTCTTGAGGATATTCGCGCCCGTTGACCCAGACCTCGCCGCCGGTGATTTTCGGACACCGCCGCTGCCATTAGGCCATCGCGGCCAGGCCCGATGGTGGGACTGCCCGCACCGGGATCCCCGATCAGCCCCAGGACCTTGCCATGGGTTGCAGACTCGAGTCGACGCCATGCACGATCTTGATATCAATTCGGCTTTTTCGCCGGGCCGGATAGGCCGTACGCGCCGGATTTTTCAGGCCCGCGTACTTTGAGAGTGGCTCAGTCATCCGCGGGCCCCCCTTCAGCGTGTGGTGCGGGTTTGAGGAATCCCATCCGCAACAAGGTTGATAGAGATTACAGAGCGATGGCGATGGCATAGGCAGGATACAAGCGCCGCCTGAATGCCATAGTTAATGCCCTTCCTTGTTCTCTTTCACGGATGCCGCCTCCATCCGCTTGGGGGCGGCTGCACGCCCGATCCCAGAAAACGACAGGGTCGACACAAAGAGCACGGCAAAAAATAAAGCGCAGGCCCATCTCCCGCGATCAGCGGCGATAGCATCGCAGGTTTTCACGGAAGGATGATTCCAGCGATTTTCTCGCCGCGCAGACGGGCGGCTTCGACATAGTCCATCACGGTGATGGTCCACGGCCACAGCGCGCGCCAGACGGTACACGCGGGTGCCTTCCAGCAGGCCCATCAGGATGATTCAGGATCGGCACCTGACTGGGTCGGCATTGACCGACAAATACGACAGCGCAAAGATTCAGCGACGGGATCGAACATGATCAGAGATCGACAAACCGCGAGATTAGCCTGGATCCACCCAAGCCACCGGACACAGCGGCAAAAAAAAAGCCCAGAATGGACCCCAGCGTAAAGCTGAGGATGCCCGTCCGCGGCAGTGGCGATAAAGATCGTCGTGGCGCCCGCCATAGATCATCCGCGGACAGCAGCAGGTCGCGGCCCGATGCTATCCGTTGCCCAACAGAACTCCGAGGAGGAGGGCTCCCATTTACGGTCACCGGACGATTCAAGCCATGCCATAGGGGGCAAGCAAGGCGCAAAGAGGGCCATGAAGAAATAGATGCTGGGTAAAGAACAGCCGATTCATGGCCGAGATTGGGATATTTTCATGGGTTGGCTCCCAAAAACAGATGAAGGGGGCAACGATTGGCGGTGATGCGGCAAATTGGGCGGTTCCCTACGCATTGCTTTGTACCAACGCTTCGGGTGCGCATGGCGCGCTGTTTCTGGAATAAACTCATTTGGATGGCCTCAGGCCTTGGGTTGGCAAGGATCGACACGATGTCACGCCACAAGGTTGCAGGCCTCGATATTAGACAGCGGCAAAGATCAAGCCGCAGGCCTGCTTACCACGGCACATCACGTTTGCTGACGTGATCAACCAGATATGCCCCCATTTGCCGGGATAGGGCAAAGACGACCCTCTTACCACGACGGACGCCGACCACCAGATTAGGCGAGGGTTCAGATCAACCACGTTGACGATCGGGGCGATGGGCGTTGGGAAGGCGTGTTTGCGGATGTCTTGAGCAGCCAAGCCCTGGAGCTCGGGCTGTTTCGATATAGGGCGATTGCATCACGTTCAGGCATCGCAGCCCGCGTCATGCGCATTTTTATATTGCGCCAGCACACCAGCGGTGTGCAAGCACATTCACTGGAATGGCAATCGCGTTCACGCTTGGCCCCAAGGGACATTGCTGTCGTTGATGATCGCCCACAAGGACGGGAACAGACGCCATTTGCATCGCCACCCAGTAAATCAGCACATAGCGATCATGGAATTCGGGTGATAGAGATCGTCGTTAGGCGTGATGCCGAAATCAATTTGTCCGGCAGCGGTCTTTATAGCGCACGGCCAGCAGGCCCAAGAAAGTCGCCAAGTGGTTACAGAGATGGCAGCGGCCCCAGAAGGCGAGGAACAGGGTTGTTTTTCAGACGCCCGCCAAAAGGCTTCGGCGTGTCGCGGCCAGTGGTAAACAGCGCGGTGCCCAATCCCCTGAAGCACGCCGCCAAGCCCAAGGCGAAATAGCGGGTTCATGCAGGAATCGTGAGGCCAAGCTCGCGGCGCATGTTTGCTAAGGCTTCGGGCGTGGCCATTGACCTAATATAGATTGTGCCACTCGCCGGGGCATAAATCGAGGTACCTACGAAGATTAAGGATCGACGCGGCAAAGAGGAGAAAGAAGGGGGCCAACGCTAAGCGTTGGGCGATCAGTTTGACGATTGGGATGCATAAAGCTGGTCTACCTTATGCGTCTTTGACCCAGCATTTGATTCCGGCTTGTTGTTGGGACAATCTCGGCATTGGATGCACGAACCCCAGCCACCGGACATTTGTTGCAACGCCATCCACAAAGTCGTGTGAACATCGGCAGGATCAACCCGCCTTCGTTCGCGGACCATCTGAACCATCTTGGAGTAGAATCTCCTTGCGTGTGGCTTCATCCAAACTCGGCGCGTGCCGACAGCAACATCTCGCAAAATTCGGGACGCTTCCAGCGTGTGTCGTTCCAGTCTGCTGTCGACAAGATAGGCGGTCGAATGTACATCTGGTCGTGTACCGGACGGCCACCCCAGTAAGAGGCACAGACGGCTGTTTGTTCCAAGACTCGCACCCAGTACCATCGTTAGGTTCGCGCCTTGATTTCCAGCGGGGATACCGCGGCCTTGCGGCATTCCTGGAAACAGGGATGCCGCATCGACCGCACCGGGAAGGCACCGTCTTGAAAACGCGCAGATGATGCGGGCTGCCGGTCATGACCAGGAGCTGCGTTTAATGCTCTTTCGCCCTTCTCGGACGGAGTATTCACGCTGCGGGATTGGTGTCGTCGGAACGCGGGTTAGGAGCGTTTGATCGGCATGTCGTTCCCGGACGGTTTGCCATATGCCGCGCAGATCTTGTCGACCAGTCTTCGCGGTTGATCGCATTTATTTCAGCGCCAGGACGCAGGTCGTTGTTGTAAAATGGGGGCGGTGTCGAAGAAATTGTGGCGCGATGAACACATAGTGACCACGACCGGCGACGGATTTCACCGACAGGTTAGGCACGGTTCCAGCAGGGCGGCAACCTTTGGGGTCGACGCGGTTGGATCATATTGACCTTTGACCCGATTGTAATGCCGCAGTACGGGCGCGGTCGCATCGTTTCAGCACCAAACACTTCGTTATAGTTCGGTGTGCCCGGTTTTCGGCCATTCCCCAGTAGTTTTCGTGCCGCGGTAAAGCCGTGGGCGTTTCCACGCCGGCGTTCGTCGACCTCAAGTGTATAAGGGGCCGGTGCCGATGCCGCGCCGGGGTATTCCATGCCGCCATTCGGGCTGGATCTCAGGGGTAGTCGGCGAAGCAGATAGGGAGTAAGCATTACCGACGCCCAGTTTCAACGATAAAGTTGTCGCCGTCGGACCTTCATGTTCTCGATGCGCGCATGATGCCCAAAGGCAGCCGACTGGGCTGTTTCGTTTCAGTGGGGCGCTGCCATGGTTTTCAGCACGTCTTTACGGGGGTCATTGTCCTTGCGTTGTGGAAACTGGGGATGCCCTTTTGCGGGATCTTGAAACGCCCAGGTCTTCGCATCGGCAGAGGCCTCATAGCTTCGGCCATGGCGGTTTTCGATTTTTTGCCGTTCGGGATCGACCTTCGGGACGAGGCTTTCGTAAGGTGGCGCCAGGTTGTTCAGCGGAAACTTCGGGAAGCGGGTCAGCGCCGGATCGAGCGTGTTGGTGGATTCACGGGCCGACGACCCGATCTTGAAGCGTGCCGCCACCGAATCGGAGCCTCGTGGGCAGCCGCCTGGCATTGTCCGCCAAACATCGAATTGGCGACGGCGGCTGTCACGCCAAAGCAGCGGCGCGACCAACGAAATCGCGTCGTGTCATCGTGGCCCTTGGCACTTGGCCAGTCATCAGTTTCAGTTGATCATCCATGGGATGAAAAACTCCCTGTTTAGGTGATATAGTCCGCGCATTTTTAGCGGCAAGGCTTTTTATTGACTGATGGCACAAACGTTAAGCATTTCAGCCCCGTTGTCGCAAGCAGTTAATTTACCCAGGCGGGCCATTGACGAGTTTTGTTATATTAAAGTGTCGCTTAATGTCTTTCCGTTCACGTCGCGTTCCATATATCATTTTTGTCGTTTTCGTACGCCCTCTAGTCGGGCAGACAGGTGGGAAAGGTGGGTGGCGTCCGGACCCACATTCTTGCGGACCGGGTTTCCGTAACGCAGAAGGATACCGTTCACGCTCCAGCTCTTCGGTCCAGACAGGCTGCCTTGGCCGAGAAGGCGGATCGTCGGGTGGGATGGGTCCCATGTTCGCGTGCAAGGGGAGGACCCAAGCGATCAGCCCGTGATCGGCATCACGATTAGCTGCCGAAAAATCATCCTCGATGATCAGTGGGAAAATATTGCCGGTGACGCGGTCCGATTTTCTCTTGTCGGCGGATGGTGCGTTTTTCAGGGCGGCCAGTGTCTCTGTCGCCCCACGGGGGCGGCAGAAGGTGGGGCGGGCAAAGCTGTATTCGGTGTTCGCCCGCCATTGGGTAGGGGCGCTTGCGGCAGGTCGATAGGCCCGGACGGACAGTGTCCACCTCGGGCGGCCTCTGGCGCGGGCCAAAGCAGGGTGCCAGTATGCGGGGTCGGAAAATCGACACCCCGCAAGCCGGCTGCCCTTTGGGAAATTACGGTAGGGGCCCGATGTGGTCCAGATCAAGTTTTTTTTTTTTTTTTTTTTTTTTTTTTTTTTTTTTTTTTTTTTTGTGGATTATCTTGTGGCGGCCCGCCCGTTTTTTGTCCAATTGGGCCTTTGCGGGGGTTTGTTTTTCGGCCCCCGGGCCCGTGTCCCCGGGCCGATGGGGCTTTTGAAAGGGGTCAAAGCCCCACCCGGGGCCGTTAAAAAAGTAATTCCCCGCGGCCGGGACGCGGCCGTCGGGGATGGATATGGAAATCTTCTCT
>Ga0163217_1087787_pt1 | contig 12055 bp, 12 predicted proteins | sample SynspAceP_FD_185933 | JGI IMG/M metagenome (GOLD analysis project Ga0163217, IMG submission 185933) | Saline lake microbial communities from Ace Lake in Antarctica - Synechococcus sp. Ace-P (PacBio error correction) | ecosystem: Environmental > Aquatic > Non-marine Saline and Alkaline > Saline ... | reverse complement strand
CACTGGTCAGCATCATCAAACTGGTTCGATCGCGGTCGCTGGCGGAAGCGCGATTTTCACGTGCCCAGTCCCAGGTCACGTAAAAACATTGCCGCAATGATAGATATCAGCAGGCAAAGGCGATGATGCGGAAGCCATCGAGGTCGTAGCTGGCGGTTGGTCATGGCGGGGGGTGTCTCCTTCTCGCCGGGTTCTTGCGCCCTCGGTTGGCGGGTCCCGCTATAGCTATGCCGGCACAAGGCGGGGCTGCCGGACACGAAAACGGGAAATTCGAGGTGACCAAGGCGACGAAACAGGGATGAGCGGCTGCGGGCCCGGGCCGAATGGCGACCCTGGTTCGCGATCCTTTTTTGCCTTTGGTGCTGACGTCGTTCAACGCCACATCCGGACATCATGGAGCGCGGGCCGGGACCACTGGAGCCAGCCCATCTTTGGCGAGGCAACCAGCGCGATCATCATCGTCGGCGGCTCGCCCCCGTTGGATTGGCATTGCCGTTGCAGCGATTGGCCGCCTCCGGAAGGACATATCGCTGCCCTTTGCGGTCACCACTTCGCTCTGACCTTTCCTCTCGCTAGCCCATATCGGTTTATCTTCGTGACCCCGCGAGAACAGCCTACCAGATGGTTGGCGCGGCGCGCTACGGCTTTCTTTCGACGATGGCGTCGCGAATCACTCTGCTCTATGAATGGCGCAAGGTGTTCTGGTCTATGCCGACGATCGCGGGCGACCTACTGGAATTTTGGACTTAATATTGCGAGCGCAAACCGGGGCCGCGTCAACGCCGCCCGCCGACGAACCGGATCCAAAGCTGCAGGATTGGGGCGGGCGCGGCGGTTTTCCTCTCGCCCGGACGAAGATCAGCCATGTTCGAGGCTGCGGTGCCAATTATGTCGAGTTTCACACTGCGGGAAAAATCGCATGCTGGTCGCGGCAACGCTGGGCCCTCTTGGGAAGAGCGGCTGGATCGCGTGCGGCTTTGTCCGCGTGCACCGGTTCGCGGCTGCGTCAAACCGCACAAAAGTCGCCGCGCTGACCGCCGACGCGATCGGCTACCTCGAGATATCCCTGCTCGACGACGCCACGGTTGCGGGCAGTCGGCGCTATCGCGCGGGGCTTAGTGAAGGGGCAATTCCGTTAGCTGCCAGGCCGGAACTGTTCAATTTCAGCCAGAAAGCCTGCGGGTTTATTGCGCCTTTATATCGGGCGGCATGCTCAAGGCAAAGACCGGTTCCATTTGATTAGATATCGAACATATAGATAGACATCTTAATCAAATGGAGATTTCGGACATGGTGAAAAAGTCGCAGAATGGTTTTGGGGGCTGGCATCGGCGGGGATTGGCGTGGTGCGGAGCGGGTGGTGGCTCTGGGCGGGTGACGCGGGTTGCCGGAAGAGCGCTTATGCGCCTGGGGATCGGAAAAACCTCCGCTTGTGGCCCGACGATATCCGGCTCGACGTTTTCGCCATGCGATCCTTGCCCCCAACCGATAATCGGCAGCCCTGGCTCATCCGCATGGATCGGTTGAAGACGCAGCCGAGATCAGTTGCGATTCTCGACCAAGCGCCTGCCGGTGACCGGACCGTTTTGACCGGGCAAATCATCATTGGCTTTTTGGTACGTTGTCTCGAGACTGCCCCGCATCGCCGCATTGGAGCGCGGCTATGCGATGAAAGCGGATTTGTTTCCGGATGGAGGGCGCAGCCGCGGCTCAATGACAGTCCGGTCGCACGGGTGGACCTTACGCAGGGTCGCAAGGGCGCAGAGCGCGGACATTTGTTTCCGCGATTCACCCGGCGCCCGGGTCCCGAACAGGAGGTCTATGATCTTTTCGAAAAAGGTCGAAGCATGCAGCTTGAAACGATCACGCTGGACGGTGGTTGCTTTCTCCGCTGATCCCGAATTTTGTCGCGCAGTTGCGGACGCCAGATTCCTCAAGGCGATCGAGATCGAGATTGCGACGACACCGGCCACCCTACGGGAGCAGCGTCCGATCTGATGCGCATTGGTCATCAGCAGGCGATTGCCAGTCCCGACGGGGATGATCTAGCGGGACCGATGGTCGAGGCGGGGCATTGTCGCCGGGGACAAAATCGAACGCGAACAAGCTGGCCGATATGGATAGTCAGGCCTTCGTATCGCGTCTCGAGCAGATGCGCGAAACCTATGGGTCGGTGCCGTCGCTGGATCTGGATCACACGGCCGGGGCAACAGGCGGAGCGGGACCAGATCGAAGCGGTTGCCGTCCAATGATGTCCGCACCCATCTTGCACGCGACCAAGCTGGGTCTGGCAATGCCACTCCGATTGAGCCAGAGTCTGCAGGGAATATGCCGAAGTTGCTGCGTTCTATCGCGATGTCCGGCAGCTGGGTGCTAGCGGTGAGAGCGGGTTTCCAAATGCTCGCTTCGCGTCGGTTATGGACCGGCAATCCACGCCGGTCCCAGGCCCGCCGCTGCCGGTCACCGCCCAGATCGCATGACATTATAAGGAGTGGGCGCTGCCAAAGTGAGCATCAAGGACCGTGGCCTTTCAGGTCTTGAACGAGATCGGCATTATCAACCAGCTGACCAGCGCGGCCTCGCCGCCGTGATGCCAAAGCGTGACCAATTCGCGCCCCAAAGTTCCACGTGCCAACCATTTTGTCGGACTGGACCACGAGGAGCGATCACCAGCACAGCGGCCAGCGCCTTTCCAGATCACCCTGCCGGCCATTGACAGCCACCCCCCCCCCCCCCATGGCGCGGATGGAAAAAAGGCCGGGCTTGGTGGGCGATTCAACCGATCCGCAGGATTGGACGTTTGGCAAATTGTGTCCGTGACGGCGGCAGGGCGCAGGATGCGCGAGATTTTGCCTTCAAGCAAGCTGGCGGGGGCCGTTGGCGGAGGGCTGATGCTGTGTTGGTCGGGCTGAGACTTTGGCGAGCTATTGCATTGCTACAGGATGTCCGCGCGAAGCGGATTAAATTGCGAGATAGCCATCTGAATGACCGCAACCGTCAATTGGATCGGGTGGGCTGAATAGCCAAAATTCTGTTTATAGACAAGCTGGAGTCATTTTTTCACGCAAAGACGCTAAGGCGCGAGAGGGTCGGTTGATGGGGCAGCAGCTTGAAATATTTGGCGACAGTCGCGGATGATTGCGGATTCCGGATTCACAAGGAGCTGGGGGCCGTCTGCTGGAGGGACGGTTTATGAACGGATTTGGCCAAAAGCATCGAGCGTGCGTGGTTTGAAGATTGGACCGGCAAAAGCCGCGGTCGAGATACGGTTCGAGGATTGGTGATCAAAGGATGCTTTTCGCTTATGATCTTCTTGTCGAAGGCCAGCTTCTGATCGAACTTAAATCCTCGGATAATATGATGCCGGTTCACGGCAAGCAACTATGACCTACCTCCGGCTCAATGCATTTGCCTCGCGGTCTCTTTCTACTGATGATTTCGGGCGCTCAAACTTTCAAATTGGGTCTCCGCCGCATGCGTCAATAACCATTCACCCTTAGGCGCCTTCGCGTCTTCGCGTGAAAAATTTCTCCAAACTGTCAACGAACGAAACCAGGGCGGAAAAGCCATTGCATCTCAGGCCGATTATGCGGAATTATCGTAGTGCGGAAAAAGCTTGGCTGGGTCGAGACCGCTGCACAAGTCACCGTAGTTACAGGTTTTTTGCACTGTCACAGCGAGGCACGGCCTATGATCTTAACGGAAAGGCCTAGCCCATTAAAGCTCCAGCTTACGTATCGCACTTTGGTTTCTGACGAATTTGACGATGCATTATAGTCCCTTTCCGCCAGCTATTATCAAACCAAAGATTTGTGGCTCCAGCGTCCTTTCCCATAGTCGTATCCCGTTGACAGAAAAACCTGCTTAGTTAACTCGGTATCCTAAACCGAGTGACATCATTAAAACGCTCTTGCCTTTTGTATTTTTCTCCAACCCGCTAATCCGAATTTACCGCCAGCCGCAACGCGCCCTTTGAGAACCCAAGATTCCAGATCGATTAAAATCTGCAAACGTGAAAACCCTAATGCGTATGACAAAAACCAGTAATGCGCAATCCAAGGGCCAAGGACCGATATTTCATATGACACCTTCGCACGTCCGCTACCATTTTCCACTACGAGCTCTTTTTTTCAAAGATATTATCGAGGTTACCGTGATTCGTTGAAAAACAATCCCCTAGATTTTGGGTTTAGGCGCTAGACTCTTTGGGACAATTTGAACAAATTACCGCGCTGGGTTGCTGTCCGAATAATATTTACGGATCGGTTTTCGGCAGGCAATTGAGAAGGTCACACTACGTGCCGGCTGAACGTCTGGGAATCATGGTGACAGTGCATTTTTTCCGGGCATTCGCCGTCCGATCGATCCGAAGGCGGGTAAAGCTGGAAAAAATTGCGCGCGGATACCCTCGTGACCAACCGAGCGTCAAACAGCTTGCTGGAAAACTGCACGCCGCAGCTTTGAAAAGGCCTGAGCAGCCAAATTTGGCATTATTTCTGTTAATTCTGGTTAATATAGCGTTTAGCATTTCCGGTCATATCAAAAAGTGATGGCCTTCCTGTCTGCAACGAAGGATCGACCGTGGAAACATTCTATTGAACGAGGCGATCAAAAACTCGAATCGCGGCATCGACATGGTTACCGGCATTTATGACGAGCTTGGTCCGGGCCTGTTCGGCAATGTCTATGAGGTCGGCTCGCGAGCGGCTGACGCGCGATGGCCTGAAGCGTCGAGCGGCAGGAAACCGGTTCCGATTATCGTTGACGATCTCAGAGCTTTGACGAGGGCTTCTGGCTGCGATCTTCTGGTCGGAGGATAAACTGCTGATCCGAGATCATATCGGCGGACCATTCTTGCCGATCGACAGTCAGCGGGTGACCACTTATCTGCGGCTGATGAACCTGCGGATGGGACTGCTGATCAAATTCGGAAGCGGCCGAGTTTCAAGCAGGGGGTCGGCGGATTCGCAATGCGTCATGCAACATAGGCGCGCGAGCGTCGCTTTAGGTCACTTAAAGTTTCGTTGCATTTTTCCGCATGGATGCGGGAATTCAGGCGGTCCATGACAAATATAGAATCCCGCCCGCTTATCTCGAGCAGCCGTTCGGCCATCTCGCGGACCTTATCAACGCCCATGCGGTAAAACCAAGCCCGACCGGATCGCGCTGGATGGGACGGGAGGAGAAGGCTCAGCTGGGCCGAAGACTGCTGCGCTGGTCAACCGCGATCGCGGCGCAAACTGCAGGCGGACGGGCTGCAAAAGGGGCAGGCGGTGGCGATCCTCGGACGACGACGGTGGGCTATTGCGCTCGCCTATCTGGGCGCGATTGTCGCTGGCGGCTTGTGCGGCGCGCGACCACTTCGCGACGCCGAAAGCAGCTTCGCCAATATGGCGCGCGACAGTCGGCGCGAGTTGCACTGGTTCATTCGACAGCGCCAAAGCGCCAGCTGCTGCAGAGAAGCGGCCGAAGACTTGCCGGGCGCTGAAACATGTCATGATTGGTTCAGGCGATGGATGACGCGCCCGTTGATGTCTGACTGGATGGCGGACGAGGCGCGAATGCCGGCCGATCTTCGGTGTCGAGCCGAAAGACCCTTATAATTCATCTATTTCCAGCGGCACCACGGCACGCCCAAGGGCATTGTCCACAGCCGCCAGATGCGCTGGTATCATGCGGCGGTCGGCGAGGCCGACCGGCTTATGGCAAGCGGGGCAGGTCACCTTGCTGTCGACGCCGCTCTATCTCGAACACCACGCTGGCGATTTTACACCGGGAACCATCGCCTAGGGCGGGAACGTCGTGATGATGGGCAAATTCGATTGCCAGCGTGGCTTGAATTGGCGCCAAAGCCGCATCGCATCAGCCACACCATGCTGTGCCGGTACAAATATCAGCGGCTGCATGGATTATGAAGGCTTTTTGACGATTAATGACCTGAGCAGCCTGACCCATAAATATTGCACCAGCGCGCCGTTCTCGGGCGGCGGAGCTCAAACGGGAAGTGCTTCAAGCGCATGCCTGTTTGGCGGACTGATCGAGATTTATTCGATGACCGAGGGCGCGTGGTCTGCCTGTTGCTACGCCCACGAACATCCGGACAAATTGCACACGGTCGGCATCGCCTGGGGCGCAGCGACGGTGATCAACCCGGTCGACGAAACAGCTCAACCGTCTGCCGGACTTGCGGAAATGGCGAGCTGGTCGCGTCCGGTCGCAGACGATGATGTCGGGGCTTACAAGAACAGCCGGAGAAGACCGAGGGAGCCAAGCTGGTATGGACGAAAATGCGCGGACCCGCTGGCAGCGGATGGGGCGATATCGGCTAAGGTAACGACGGCAGACGGGCTTTATCACCTGATGGGCCGGTCGAAGGACATGATCATCTCGGGCGGCTTCAATATCTACCGGCGATTCTGGTAAGAAGCCCGCTGATCGCGGCAGTCCGGGCGTCGCCGATGCGGCGTGATCGGGGTGGCCTTCGCGGCAATGGGGCGAGGACGCCGGTTGGTTTCGTGGTTGGCGAGCGGGGTTGCGCTCGATCTGGAAGCGCTGAGGGGCGGCGGACCAATGGCCGATCTCCCGGCAAGACCCAGCGCGTCTCGGGCTGCGTCTGATCGACGAACTGCCGCTGCAGCCATATCGGCAAAGATTGAGAACCGAGTTGCGGGCGATGGTCGAGGGCTTTAGAATTGTGCCCCCCGCGCAGGCCGGGGGTCCATCTCCGGAATATCGCGCTTCGCGGGAACGGGTTTTTGTTTTTGCGCCAATGCCGCTACCGGAGCGCAACAAGCAACCTGTCTCTGGCGGACGCGAGTCTGGAGATGGGCCCCTGCCTGCGCAGGGGCGCCGCCTTCGGGCTTATATGGTCGAGGCAGCTGTTTTTGCGGAAAGGGCGTTAACCGGTCAATTGGTGACATTTCTTGTCGGCTACTGGTGTCAGCCGCGCTGGTGGCCGGTTGCCTCTCTGGGTATTTACGCAAATTATCGAGCAAGGGCGAAGGCTTTGTCATTTGCTCTGGGCTGGCGGCGCGACTGATCGTCTCGCTGGTCAGCGAGATGATTCAGCCAGCCGTCGAGCAAAGCAATCTCTGGTTCGGCTGGGTGCGTCGCGGGGCGGGGGCGGCGGTGTTCTTCCGGGTGTCGATTTACTTGGATTGATGAAAATGGGGGCCGGAAGGCGGTGGCGGCCTGCTGGCCCGCGATCACCGCTGGACACGGTGTTGCCCGAAAATCTGGGCGCTCGGGATCGCATTTGATCGGGGCCGCGCGATTGAAGTGGCGGCGCTGCGCCGGATCGATCCTTGCGTCCAATCTGCCGGAAGCGGCTGGCGGCGCCAAGCAAATGGTTGGCAGCGGACTGTCCAAGGGCAAGACGCTGGGGGCTTTTGGGCGATTGACCGCCGCTGATATTGGTCCGCTGCCCCAGCGATTATCGGAAATATTTGCGCTGAAGGAAGTCTCCCGCACTGCTGGCCGGCGACCGCTGTTTTGCCCGCCGGAAGCGGGTGGTTTGCCCTCGCTTGCCACCGAGGTCTTTCCAAGGCTATAAGGAGGATCATCATATTTGGCTGGTGTTGCGACCGCGATCGGACCTACGTGATATTAGGCGGGTCTTTCTCGGGCCGAACTTGCCACGGCCTGAGCCGGGCGGGATTTTGCGGCGACAAGAGACAAGGCATAGACTCGAATGGGGGCGGCCCCCACTAAGCGCCTAAGCCATGTCATAGCTCATGAGAAAACCATATTTGATTTTGTCGATTTCGGGCTCTTCAGGTCCACGCAGCTTATTCGCCCGCCGGCTGTGCGAGCGGGCGTCTATCGGAGATTGCTCCGTTCAACAATGCGGAAGAGCCTTTCACCGGCTGGAAACCCAAGGGCGTGATCCTGTTCCGGATCGCCCGCCGGGGTGCCGGGAGGAAGACAAGCCCGCGCGCGCCGCAGGTGATTGTGACAGCGGGCCCTGCATTCCTCGGCATCTGCTATGGCAGGCAGGTTGATGAGCATCAGCTGGGCGGCCAGGTCGAATCGGGCGACAGCGGGCGAATTTGGCCGGGCCTTCATCGAGATTTCGAGGAGTGCGTCTTGTTCGACGGCCTGTGCAGGTCGCGTGAGAAACATCAGGTGTGGATGAGCCACGGCGACAAGGTCACGGAATTTGCGCCCGGCTTTCCGGACGTTCGCGCCCACGAAGGCGCGCCTTTTGCCCTGATCGCCGATGACGAGCGGCGCTATTATGGCACCCAGTTCCATCCTGAGGTTGTGCATACCCCGATGGCGGCAAGCTGATCGCCAATTTCGTTTCCGCCATTTCTGCGGTGTGGCCGGCGACTGGACGATGGCGGAATATTAAAGACGGCAAGATCGCCGAAAATCCGCGAGCAGGTTGGCGACAAGAAAGTCATTTGCGGCTTTGTCCGGCGGCGTCGAACAGTTCGGTGGCGGCGATCCTGATCCACGAAGCGATCGGCGATCAGCTGAACCTGCGTGTTTGTCGACCATGGCTTGCTGCGCCTTGCACGAGCGCGCAGCCAGGTCGAGACCCTGTTCGCGACCATTATAATATCCGCTGAGTGGGTGGGGGTCGATGCGAAAAAGAACGGTTCATGGCCGGGCTTGCCGGTGTCTCCGGACCCGGAAAAGAAACCGCAAATTTATTGCGGCGATTTATCGAAGTGTTTTGACCGAAGAATCGGCCCGGGTTGGCGGAGCGGATTTCCTCGCTCAGGGCACGCTCTTATCCCGATGTGATCGAGAGCGTCAGCTTTAACCGGCGGGCCGAGCGTGACGATCAAGTCGCCCACCCATAATGTTGGTGGCCTTGCCCGCAGCGGTTCTATGAAACATTGAAGTTGGTCGAGCCGCTGCGCGAAATTGTTCAAGGATGAAGTCGCGAATCTCGGGCGCGAGCTTGGCTGAACGAATCAGTTTGGTCGGTCGCCACCCGTTCCCCGGCCCCGCCTCGCGATCGGATTCCCGGTTTGAAGTGAACCAAGGAACGCTGCGATATCTTGCGTTAAGGCGGATGCGGATCTATTCTCGAGGAAATCCGCAACGCCGGACTCTATGACGCGATCTGGCAGGCTTTTGCGGTTATTTGCTGCCGGTCAAGACGGTCGGCGTGATGGTGCGACCAAGCGCACTATGACAGATTGTCTTCGGCCTGCGCGCCGTGACCAGCAACCGACGGCATGACCGCGATGTCTATCCCCTTCGACGACCAGCTTCCTGACCCGCGTATCAACCCGGATTCGGTCAACGAAGTGAAGGGGATCCAACCGGGGTGGTTTGAGGGGATTTTTATGATCTATTACCAGCAAACCGCCGGGGGCCATTGAGTGGCGAGTGGACGCCCAGGTCGCTCTGCCCAAGGGCCTTTCGCTTTCGCCCACCGAAATTGGGAAATGTTGAGCGCAAGCGCGATTCATAGCAGGCGCGCGGCATTTCCTATCGCCCTTGAAATTTGACGGGCTTGCGCGCGATCGCCGTTGTCGCCGTTTATATTGTTCCATGCCGCTATTCCCGGCTTTGCCGGCGGCTATATCGGCCTGTCGATATTTTCTTCGTTTATCAGCGGCTACTGATTTGCTCGATTCATTTCACCCGACAGCAGGGGCGAGGGGCAATTTGGCTTCATCGACTTTTTATGGAAAAGGCGGCATCCGGCGGATACTTCCCGCGCTGTTCTTTATTGCCATTGCTGGCGGCGGTGCTGGCGGTCTGCGTTCTATTCCGCCGCTTAGATCTCAGGGCATTTCGGCCAGTCACTGGTCGCGGTTCCCACCTTTTTTCGCATCGAAACATCCTTGTTCTATCCAAGACCAGCTATTTTACGACCTTCGCTGGAAACGCACCCTTGCTGCATAGCTGGAGCCTGGCGGGTCGAAGAGGCAATTTTATCTTGTCGTTCCGCTGCTTTTGGCCGTCACGCTGCGGCGCCTCTTCCGCTTTGCGGCTGGCGGTGATGGCATTGTTGCCTGCTTTGCCAGTCTGCGTCCATTCGCAGGCGATGCGGAGAGCGAACCCGCCGTTCGCCTTTGTATATTGGTGATAGCCGGTTCTGGGAAAACTGGCTGTCGGCGGCCTCATCGCGCTTGATCGGCCAACCACTGGCGGATGCCCAGAGCGAATGACTGGCTGGCGCGGTCGGGCTGGGTGCTGCTGATCGGGTTGGCCGATTATTGACCTATGACGGACTGACGCCGTTTCCCGGCATCGCTGCGCGGTTCCGGTTTGCCGGGTACCGCATTGCTGATTTTCCTTTTCGCCAGCGGATCGAGTTTCGAAGCGGGCCCGCCATTCTCGGCCATCGCTGGCTGGTCGGCTTATCGGCTGATCAGTTTTACAGCTGGTATCTGTTCCCATTTTGTCCTTTTCGCCGTGGCGCGGACGATGGGCGGTCGATCTCGGCCTTCTTTGCCACGATCCTGCTGGTGCGATCAAGTTTTGATCCTGGCGACGGGCAACCTATCTGAGATCGAGCGGCCCCGCACGTCGCGTTCGCCTTGCGCGCGCGGCTTGGGTTATCGGCGCCGGCGGTGGCGGGGTCGCTGGCCCGTTTGCCGCGATCGGCTTTGGCATCCATTTGAGGAAGCGATTTGCGGGAAACCCAAGCTGGCGCTTGGTCGCCTTGAATTGCGCACCAGATAAGTGGATTTCAAAGCCGAACAGGCGGCGCTGAGACCGGCTGCGAGCACAAACCGGTCTTCAGCGGGGTGGGAGACAATGTGATGGACGATGGTCGGCGTTAAAAACACTGATCATTCGGGGACTCAAAGGCGGTCGATTTCATGTTGCCACCGGACGGACCGCTTATTCCGATGTCCAGTTCCGTCTTCGCGATTGGGACGATGGAATGTATGGCCGGACGGGAACAGGGATGCTGTTTTCGTCGGCCTGCCGGCGCGAGTTGCAAGCGGCTGGAACAGGTTTCTGGGTCGCTCGATGTGGGCAGATGAGGTGGTGCTCACCGCCAACTGGGCAGATTGGCAAGCAATGCGGCGGCCCCGGCATTTTGTCGAAGAGCTTGCGCCGCCGCAAGAATCCTGTATCGGTGGTGGTCGAGCAGGCGAATTCAACCTTAACGTGCCCTCGCTGGCTACACGACGCGCGACGGCAGCTGTCCGGAAGCGAAGCGGAGCGCTTCATTTTGACAAATATTCGCGGGCGATCGCCGGCCGCCGGCCTATCTGGCCTTGAAGGCCGCTTGGATCTCGGGAAAAGGCTTGAAGGGTTTTCGTTTCCTCGAAAAAGCTGACCTGTTCTGTGATTCGCGCCGCGCAAAGGATGCTCGTTGCGCGACGGCGATCCCAATGGGCCTGATCATTCGATTTCGGGGCCACCTTGAGCGTTGAAAGGCTTTTCCTATTTTCTTCGGCGAGCGTATCAAGGGCGCTGGGCTGGTAATAAATGATATGGCATCTCAAGATGGCGCAGTGTGGGAGCAATTTTTATCGGCATCGGCCAAACTGCGGCTCGTTTTGGCTGCGCTGGCCTTTCGGCTGGTTATTTCCTTCGGGGATCAGCCCACTTTTTCTGCGAGACCGGGACAAGTGGGACCCCTGAGCCTGTCGAAGGACTTCTCCCCCAACTTGACCAACCGCCCTTGGCCAAGATATTTATTGTTTGGAACAATGACCATTTCCCATTGTCAATATCGGGCGAAAGCCAAAAACCCGGGCTTTCGAAACTTGTCGCAGCGGCGCTGCGCGGGGAAAGAGGTGATTTGGGGAACCAAGGCGGGCGTGCCGCAAGTTGCCCGCCTGGGCACGCTTGTCCAAGCCGGAAAGGCTGATATGCTGGGCTGAACGGGGGCCGGGCGCGGGTTCGGCGCCCGGCCTTATTTGGGGCAAGGGCACGCGGGGAAAAAAATTCACCGAGGAAGGGAACTGACCCCATCCCGGGGGGGGGACGAAATCGGGTGATGAAATTTTATCCTTCGGACAAATTCGGGGTTTTTTTGGGAAAAAAAAAGGGGGGGAAGTTTTTTTTCCGGCCCCAATTCCCCGCCCTTTATGGGCTGGGGGAAATTTTTTCTTTCTTTCTTCCCTTTTTT
>Ga0163217_1086571_pt1 | contig 12055 bp, 11 predicted proteins | sample SynspAceP_FD_185933 | JGI IMG/M metagenome (GOLD analysis project Ga0163217, IMG submission 185933) | Saline lake microbial communities from Ace Lake in Antarctica - Synechococcus sp. Ace-P (PacBio error correction) | ecosystem: Environmental > Aquatic > Non-marine Saline and Alkaline > Saline ... | reverse complement strand
TTTTTGCGACGGCGCGGGCTTGAGGCGGTTGCTGGCAGTGTGGCCCAGGCGCAGGAGTCGCTGGCGAATCCCTCAGCCTGCATGGTTCGGCTGGCGGCTCGGACGCTCGAAGTACCGTCAGGCGGTCCGGCCAGCTTGGGCCGATCCCAACGGCCTCATTTTCTGCTCACGGTGCACGAACGGCCATTTGCGGGTGCAGCGCTGCCGCTCAGTGCCGCCTGCGCTTGTTGGATCTCGGCTTGTGGAAGATCCCGCGTGACGGCGCCGCCGCCCTGGATACGGCTGGGCTGGAGTGTCGTATGTTCGTCGACGTTTCCCCGGCCGGTGCGTTGGGAGCCGTCGTGCGTGCCCAACACGTTGGTGTCTGTGATCTGGTGCAGAGCGATGAGTGGGGAACGCTGCAGATCGAGGCATATCGGACGGCGCTGCCGCGCCGCTGAGTGTGTTCAACCCGATCGGGTCAGTGGTGGGCCACAATCGATCCAGTTCCGAGCATGCGTTTTGACCTGCTCCAGTTCACCGCCACAAGCTTCAAGCCACTGTGGCATCGTGTGTGCTCTGCGCCCGACTGGAGCGCTGCCTTTGCTGGCTGGCGGCGCGGAGCGGAGCAGGGCGGACCGAACCGGTGTGCTGGGCGGGGTGGCGAGCCCTGGCTTTATCCCCCAGCGCTGTGCATTGGTTATGGCTATCGACCCGTCAGTGCACTGGTATTCGTTGCTGCGGCCTTGCTGGCCCTCGGGCTGATCCTGAGCGGTGCCCGTAGCGAGGCTGCCACCATCAGCCTTTAGGGCAGATGACCAGGCACGCCGGTTCCGGACGTCGCTGGTTTCAAGCCTCTGGCGCAGGGATTGGCGGTGAGCTAAGATGGCAACGCCTTCCAGGGCAAGCCAGGCAGCGCGTTTGCTGGCGGCATGGGATAAGCCCGATCAGGCGTCGAGTGGGTGCGTCAGCCTTGGGCCCTGGTGAGACCAGGACCTGGCGGCTGTTCCGGCGGTTTGACGGGGCACAAGGATGCGATGGGCCACAGATTTTCAGGCGGTTATGGTCTCCCCGACCCCAAGGTGCTTCTTCCACATGCGAGCGCTAAGCTGAAGCCTCTTTGCCTGCAATCTGCCGTCGATGCCACCGCAGGGGCGGGCACCCGGCCAGCGTTGGCGATCGAGTTGCAGTTTCAGGGCTGAAGATCTGCTTTCTGGCCTTTTGCGCTTTTGGGCGGCGTTGCAGGACAGAAGGGCATGCCGATGCGCTGCTTGTTCCCCCGATGACGAGTGCCTACGGCTCTGCAAGCGGAGCCCCCTGATCTGGCCGGTCTCCTATCCCAGTCGGCATCGATCGGACTGGCAGAAGAGTTGACCGGAGGCTGATGCTGGGTGAGGCTCGTCACGATTTGCTGTGTTGGTGACCGCCTTGCTGAGTACTATATTTGAACGGATTGCCCAGCAGCACGTGAGCCGGGCTTGCTGCTGACGCAATTGGGATGGCCGCATCCCGGCATCCGGCAGTGTGGCGAAGGCCGGACGGTTCCTCTCCTGAGTTGCGCCTAGCCTGATTCCTCTGGCGGCAGCCGCGGCGCTCGTTTCCCGATCTGGCATATACGCGGTGCTGCGGGCTATTCCGCGGGTGGCGAACTTCGAACAGAACGGTTGCCTGATTGGACGAAGCCTCAACCGGGCCGTGCCTCAATGGCAGAGTGGTCTGATGCCCTCGATCGCTTTCTTGGCAGTTCAGCAATGAGCTCTGTTCTGGGGATCGGTTTGTGGGAACCCGGTTTCGGTGCGATCGGGATCGGCCGAGGGTGTGGGGCGGAGAGCTCTTAAGTGCGTGTCTTCAGATTTTTGTGGCGTGAGTCACAAACGCCGATAGGTCTGGAGGCATGATTGATTCGGGCCTACGGCGTGTTGTGCCGTTGCGGTGTCATATGTAATTGGAGCCCCGCAGTGAGCTGATCGCCAGGCACGGTGACCATGCAGCCCGTTGGTCGGTGGATGTCGGCGTGACGTGCCGATCCACCCGGGACTTGATCGGCTCTCGCGCGGAGGGCAGGTCAAACATCCGTGATTTCGAAACCAACACGGACGTGAAGCTGAGAGATCTCTTCCTGCGCGCCCGGTTTGTGGTGTTTCAGCCGACGGCGCGTCGTGATGCGTCCGATCCGAAAGACAGGCTATGGTTGGGACCTGAGCCCGTTTTCTTGGAGGGACAGGTGTAAGTGCGCCGCGTGTGTTGGCAACCAGAACCTGAAGATCGGCGCGACGGTTGAGTCGAAGGTGCCCATGTTCCGGTCAGTGCACTGTTGCGGATTGCGTCTAGGAGGACTCCTGAACAATGGCCACTTTCATCCGAACGATCCGCCTAGCCTCCCTGGGATAGTCTGGTTGGCTTTTCCCTGCTGCCGCTCCGCCCACTGCGGCGTGCCTGTTCCCTGTTTCAGCTTGGATGGTCAGTCCGCAGGTCCGGACTACCAGTCCAGAACCAGCAGCTGTCTGGCCCTGCCAGTCCAGGTCTGGCATCCTGGTTGGTCAGCCAGCTCTGGAGTGACGGTGGCGGACCCCGTCGTTGCTGCTGGCGATGTCATAGGGCCGCGACCGTTGGTCCAGCTCAATCAGCTATACTGGTCAGTACGCCTTCGCCCTCGATCACTCGGGCTTGTTACCGGCTGCAACAGCTCTGGCGCGGAACTACCGATGCACTGCGACTCACTGGTGAGGCGACCCCGACTTTGCCACCAGCTGCAGCGTCCCAGTGCGTCGGACGGGCGGTGGCCCCCGGCTCAGGCGAGGGCCGTTGCGCTGGAGCTCGCGAGGAACGGCCCAGTGGTGCTCCTGGCTGGCACCGGCGATCGTGGCTTTGCCTATGCGCCCCCATACCGTTGCGTGATTACCAGGCCAAACGCCATTGAGATGGCCGTGGCCAACCGCCGGGCGGCTCCCAGCGGATGTTGGCCAATGAGCTCACCGCCAAGGTGGCAGGCACAGTGGCGTTGTCCGCCCAAAGACCCTCCGAGACTCTCAGTGCTTGCTAGTGGAGCATCCGGCGCCGATGACACTGTAGCTGGCCGTCAGAGAGTCACAGACTTCACTCCGAGGGCTTTTCTCAGGCGGCCAGCATGGATTCCCAGAGCCGCAATGCCCGATGGATTAGCCGCGGTTTGTTTGTCAGGGGCGTTTCGGGATGGCAGCGTCGCTTGACGTGGAACGTCTACCGGCCCCCGTTTTGTGCGGCTCTGTTGTGCGCTGCCCGAGCTCCTTGCTCTTCCTAATGGGCGCGATGGGGTGGGGGCAAGCGGGGCGCCTTGCGAAAACTCTTACAGGCACAGCTCCCGATGACCGTTTCTTATGGCAAGACCGGAACCCCCGGGTGTGCGTGATCGAGTGGTCTCCATTACCGTGACGCCCCCCGGTACGTGACCTTCTCCAACGGTTGACGGGTCACCAACACCCATGATCGGCCAGTGTGCTGCGTCAGTGCCAGGCTCGTCAGCTCTGCCAGCCGCTCTTGAGGCGTGAGGCCGGGCCGGCGGCTTCGCTATGAGTGGCCGACGATGGTTTTCTGGTCGTCTTGCGAGGCGTTCGTTGTCTGATCGACCGAGTAGTTCGCGGCGCCGGCAAACACTTGATGAGGTCGCCGAGGCGCGTTCGGTTCGCCGGACCTGTCCGCATGTTGATGCCCGTCCTGACGGCACCGGTTCTCCGGCTGCGGCTGATTAGTGCCTCGCATGCTGTGTGTCTGTGGGGACTGGAGGGCATATTGACTCGGCTCTGACTGCTTCGCCTGGATGCGGCCCTCGACGCGAATCTGTTCGAGTTCTGCAGCTTTGCTGGACGGCGCGTATGCTTGTCGCAGTTGCCGCTTCACTTCCACGTACTCGGAATCGAGCTGTTGCTGGCGTTCTGCATTTCGCTCCTTTCCAGTTGGCTGGCGACGGCTGCTGATGCTGTTCCGGTTCTGAGCCAGGCGGTTGGGTGCTATTTGCTAGGCTGGCACTGTGGAGCAGTGCTCGAATCGATCTGTCGGTCATTGTGCGGCCGTCCCGCTCATGCCGCCACCTGGCCTTCAGTTGCCTGACGGATATGCGGCCCGATTGATCAGTTCCCTTTCTTCTGGCCTGGTGGAGGAGTTCCTCGGAGCCTGACAGTCGTTATTGGGCAATGAAGCTTTCCGCTGCTTGAGCAGATCCTCACCTGGGTGACTGGCCCGGAAAGGGGATCCGTACGACATCCATCAATCGATGGCGTCTGCACTTGACGACGGCCACCCCGCTGAAGGATGCGGGCTGCCCCTCAGACGATTCTCTCGAGTTGATCGGTTATCCAGCAGCCGTGATCCGGTTCACATGGGAAGAGTGTGAGTGATTACCTATTAGAGCCTGGGAGTCTCTGCCACTCCGGTGCGGCACATGACGACGTCTGCCGCCGAACTGGGCCACTTCTTCCACACACTGTGCTCAGAAAGCGTTGGGTGCTGCAGTATGGTCAAGGAAAAGCGTCATCGAATTTCCGTGTACTCAGCTCGATTCGTCCCCTTTGTGAGTCTTCCGAACTCCGAAATCGTCATGCCCTCAGACAACGCAGGATGACGGCGGAGCCGACTTGCCGTGCGGTAGTGACGTGAGGCAATCTAAGTGTCTGAATTAACCGCCGATCTCTCGCCGAGCGATCTGTTACAGCCGTTGCTCAGCGGGAAGCTGCATGATGGCGGCTTGAGCGCAACACGCCACCACAGGGCCATCGAAGAGGCGATCGGCCGCCGATCAGTCGAGATGGCCAGCTGGTGGGGGATGAAGCTGCGTGGGTAGAGCGAGCCTTCATCAAGCGGTGCGCGCAGGCGGTGTGCTATAGTGCACGCCATGCCATGGCCTGATTCTGGGCGATTGATGGCTCCACTTCCACTGGCCCGGATGTTATGGTGAGTCCCTAGGTTGTCTGAATTCCTGTTAGTCTTTCCGATGGCCCGCACAGCTCCGCTCTGCCGCGGCTCGCTCTTGATGCGGCGGCCCCAAGAAAACCTGTTTCGCAAGATTCCTGCCGTCAGGGTTCTGCGTGTGGCCGAGGGAAGAAGAGGATTGACCCGCCTTCACGCAGGCGGGTCACCCAGGGCTCCTTGAGTCCGCCGTTGGTCAGGTGAGGCCGTGCGAGGTGATATCCAGCCGCACATGGCTTCATTCAGCGGCACCGGTCGTTTCGCGCTCAAAGTGCTCTCCGCTGACCAAGAAAGACCTGCTAGCGTGTTCTTTCAAGCCCCCGAGGATCGGCGGCGCTTCGATGCCGCCGCGTTAGCCTCGGTGCCTCGGAGCTCCCATCCTAGGAAGCTTCGGCGCTCTGAGGCGTCTGGTGGGTTCATTGCAGGGGACCACACGTGTTCGTGGCGAGGAAAACACCGTTGCTGATCGCGATGTGCGGCCCCTGAGGTCTGGCCCAGCAACCGGTTGCATTACGGCGGTTGATACGGCGCGCACCCTGCCCAAAAGCCCTGCCCGGCGGGCAGGCCTCAAAGAGTGCCAGCCGAACGGGCTGTTACTGTTGGCCGGCGAAGATCGCATTTCTCTACATCGAAGTCGAAGAGTCTGCGCCAGCGGTGCGCAGTATTCCGGATCCACCGAGTGAGCCCCTCGCTTCAGCCTGTTGCGCAGTCTGTGAGATCGTTCGTCACAGCGAGGATGGTGGCAGCTGGAATAACTTGATCAGACCACCACCCGTCACTTACGTGGCTGTCAAGGACGACAGAATACCCCTATCTCTGCTCCCTGGGCTAGTCCCTACCGCGCCTTCAATCCCGCGGCGGCCTGGTACTGCGAGCCCCACTGACCTTTACCAGCCCTCTGGAATGTGGGCTGTTGCGCGCCTGTCTGTTTGGTCACGGTGTTCCCCTGCGCCCCCCAAGCCAGCCCCTTCTACCGCGAGTCGCACTGCTGAATTTCACATCGCCGTGGGTCCGGGGTCTGGCAGGAGAAAGATAGCTCAAGGGCTTACCAGCGCAACCCCTGCAGCAAGTGGCGATTGTTTCAGCCGCGCGAACAAACTTCTAGCAGTTTGCTGCAGCGCAGAATGGAAGAGGTGGGTTCTGACGGCTCATTCGGGCAGCCGCCGCTCCGCGAGCAGGTTGAGGCCGCAAGCCCCCGACCAGAAGCCCTGGCCGATTGCGGTGTCGCTCGACGTTGCTCGCCCTCGCCGTTCCGATCAACCGCGTGGCGGCCGTCAGTTGTTCAGATGCGGGCGGCAAGTGGGGGCAGGCGGTACACGCCACGCAGCATCGCTTCCCGGCCCGATGATCCTGCACGGTGGTTGAGAGACTACAGCAGGTGGAGGCGGTTGAAATCTCCCGAGAGTGTGGTGACACAGTGCCCCGCAGGAGTGTCCCCGAGATGTGCACCGGCGATGCACAAGGTGGCCGACTGTGCACCAAGGCGCAGCAGAAGGTCCGACTGATCGAAAATCGTGGAAGCACCGCGCTCAGAAGCTGGCCTCCGCCAGCGCCCAGCCGGGCCCGTGCCCGCTGGCCATGAAATGCCAGCTGCTATCGCTCCGGCCCCCCTCCCGCATGAGGTGTTTCACATCCACACATCCAGGCCCCACGACCAGTGCCTCCAGGTGGTTTTGTTTTTTGGCCTGCGCCAAACCACCTAACGCCATACGGTCAGGTATAGGCATTGGCCGCCATTCGAGATCATGCGATGGCTGAGATATGCGTCGCCCCGTTTCGGCTTTTCCAGTGAGGCGAGGGGAACTATGCCGAGCTGCTGGCGCCAGGCGAACACCCCCACCTCCACACCCCGAGTTCGGCGAATGCCGAGTAGGATTATATGATCGTTGGGGGCAAGGCGCTCTCCCGGCGGTGATTGAGGCCCCTGCTTGAGCTCGCTTGCAGCAGGAGTAGTGTCTGCTCCCTGGCAAGCCAGCGCGAGAGGTGTTCTGCCGGCGAGTTACCCGTTGGAGAGCGAACCGAGCGTGTCGTGCAGTTGCTCGCGCCTGTGCGACCGGAAGCCATCGCTTCGTCAGTTCCACGCCCAAGATCTGGTTGAGCGATGAAACGCTCCCGCCTCTCCGAACATCCCTGGCCGAAAACGTGAATGAACCTGCCTCGTCCTTCGCTCGATCGACGCATCCACTGGCCATTCCGAGCGTCCCCCCGCTGCGGCGCCGGGGTCGGTCGGCCTGGCGCGCGGGGGAGTTATTCATCCGATGACCTCGGAGGCGCGAAGCTGAATTCGGACAGCCCAGTGTCTTGCCGGAACCGGAGTGAAGAAACTTCTTTAGGTGAGTTCCTCCCTGGCTTGAGATGACGACTGCCGGCCTTCCCGGAGGGCCATCTCTGGTTCTAAAAACCCTGCAACATCGGTCGGGTCGTGTCACTGGTTTGCAGCTGTATATATGTTGGTCATGTTAATCTACCACGTGGAGGCGACAGCCTTGGGAGCCTGTGGCGGGCCGCTATTAAGGGCCAGTACGCCCTTGATGTAGCAGCGTCTTGCAAATCATCCAGCCAGCATGGGTTGGGGCGGTGTGATTGGCGGTGCTTGCTGTCGCCCAGCGCTTGGTTGAAACTAGGGCGGGATGCACGGCCAAGTGCCGTTGTTCTGGGCATTGCTGCCTACCACTGGTTCTGCTACGGCTGAGGCTATCTCGCATGGACCGTCTGGAAGTGGCCGGCAACTGCGGGCCCTCAATGAACTCACCCTGATGCTTGTGTTGGTGGTAGGCTGGTTGTGTTCAAGGGCCAGTTCCCACCAGGGGCGTCCACCTGTTTCTGTGCCTGGTGGGAGGCCTTGGCGCTCACATCCAGTTCATGCGCGCTGGAGGCGCTGCGAGTAGGGAGCGGAGCCCTGCAGTGTGGGATGAAGTGGCGGTGCAGGGGTCTGCGGGCGCATCGCTTGTGCCGTGTTGTCGGCGTGGAGCCTCAATTTTGCCCTGGCCTGCTGATTTTCATGTCACACCATTCATGCGAGCGACGGCAGCCTCGTCCGAGATTTTGGTCGGACTAGGCTGACTTTATTGGCGGTGAGAATTTGCCGTCCAACATACAAGCATCCATCCTCGCCCGATGCCGGTACTGATTCGGAACTGCAGGTGGAAGAACCATCCAACTTTTTGGCGGCCGTCGAATCGCTGCCTGTTGGAGGTGTCTTGTAGTGCTCGGGCTGTTTCTGACCTAGGCATGCCCGTGCGCTGTCCTTACGCTAGCCGCCGAGTGTTGGCGTGGCCTGCGGCCCGGTGCGGTTGTTCGAAGCGATCACGCCTCGGCGTCTGCTTGGCCACCGGCGCAGTCGCTCCCTTACAGCAGTTAGTCGTGCGTGCAGCCTTGGATTTGACGGTGCGAAGCCCTTTTACGCCTACGACAGGCTCCGTGGGCCACTCCTCCACGTTGCGCAGCGATCGCGGTTCAACTGCGACTCGGCCTGTCTACAGTGCGGTCACAGTACTTATGGGTTGAAGCTACGGCCGCTTGATCGGAGTTCAATATTTTGATCTTCACCATGGCTTACTCATACGTCTAGCTTGGAAAAGGTTAATGGTGATTCTTCTTCGGAAAACCACGCTAAGGACCAAACAGGAAAAAGTCTCAGAAAGAAGCAGTTTCTCCTTGGCCGATTCCTCGGGCCCTCGTCAAGTCAAATACATGGCCACGCGATACGACTCCGCATACTTTAATCCTGGCATGTTTGAAGTCTGAATAAAGTTAATAATCAGCAGGTGCATTCCGATGCAAGCTAGACGATATCAGTAATTGCTGAACAGGTCAAAGCGAGTGTCGACCTTCCAGGGTTCAACTAGGTTTCCCAGAGTCAAGAAACCCTGTTGTGATGGCCAAGAGCCTGAGTTTTGGGACCGCCGCCTGCGTGGTTCGCTGTGTTCGGATATGAACAGCACCTGATGGTCAGCCCCGGCGCCGCGTCGCGCATTTAGCCGGTCCGAAACCAACACAGGGCTGAGAAGCCCGACGGCGATCGATCGTTCAAGAAACTTATGGACGAAGTAAGATGTGCAGTAATGGACGTGAATTAATGTATACATATGAAAGGATTTATAGGTAATCGCTGAGCCTGCACCCAAATAGAGGTGAGTAGTTCACAGTCAACCGTCGCCTTAGTCGCGCTGCTACGAACATATCATTTACTTTGGTCGAGCGTAGTGATAATTTCCAAGTTGCGCATGCGCAGAGACTCCTTAAAACATCATTCGGCACCGGGCCGGGTGGTCATAGCAAACATGTAGTCGAGGTGCGCCAGCTCGGAATCTCCCTTGTACTGGGCCTCATCCCCTCAATCAGCGGGTGAGCAACAGGAGGCCAAAACCTTGCGCGCTTCAAACCCCGCAGCGTGGCCTCTTGTGGACGGCATATGTCGCGACCAGGGCTGGATCGTGCCCGCACCCGCTCTGTGGCCCGTCAGCCCTCCCTGGAACTATGGTAGTAGTCGTCTGATCGAGCAGGTGTGCTCCTGTGTCTGGTTTGTGCAAAACCACTCACGTTGTTGAGGCGTTGATCCAGCGTGCGCATCGGGCACAGTACGTTCTCTCCCCCGGCTTTTCGATACGCCAACACTCAGTTCAGTAGCCTCGCCAGGTCGTTGCGCTTTCCCATGGCCGATTGTCCGATTCACGCCCGCAAGCCAGCGCGTAGCCCAGGCGTGGCGTAATCGGGACCCTGCCGTGCCCTCGCCGGCGGCCCGAGCGCCAGGGATTCTCCTTCTCCCCCCTCTCTCTTCCAGCGCTGCGACCCCAGTGCCGTCGCCTGTTCATCAAAGCCAATCAATGAGAAAAGCATCGCGAACAGGACCGGATGCCAGGGTGATTTCACCGCGGATTGCGCGGCTGGCGTGATCACTCAAGCCCACCACCATGCGCGGAGTGGGCCGTCCCAGACGGCCGAACCCCCATCAAGCGGGCCTGGCGTGTCTTCGCGCCATGCGCAATCTTGGCCGTGCCCCACACCAGAGAGAGGCCGAAGGCGAGGGGTGTCGCCTGCTCTTCAGTTGCAGTTCAAGCAGAAAGTCAGCGCTGGCGCCCAGGTCCACAGCGGCTCGGTGGGGGCATCGCAGGGTCCGACCGCGTGTAGAAGTTGAGGCCGAGTGGGCAAGAGTCAATGGGCCGGCGCGGGTGGAGCCCGCTGGGCGCCCGGCCATATCCGCCCCAGCCAGCCGCCACGAAGCTTCGTCGTATTCGCACAGGCACAGCGCACGGGAGACGGTTGTGCGACCCTCGAGCACGGCGGTGTGCAGGCGGAGGTGCGGGTTTTTTGTGCAGGCCCGGTAGTGGTTCCGCGAGTGGACGGCTGCTCCAGAGCGTAGCCTCCTTCAGCACGGCGAGGGCCCCCCGTGCTCAGGTACCGTCCGCAGTCAAGGCAAGCCAGTGGGGCCATGGCGTGCGGCAAGAGAACCGGTATAGGCCAGCTTGTGCCCGTCGCTGGCGCTTCCAATGGTCTTTGCTCCATCGCCAGGTATCAGGCAAAGACCATCGTGGGAGCCGCTGGTTCGACGCCCTTCCAGGGGGAACAGCAGAGAAGTCCCCGACGGGGCGCGGCGCCGCGGTTGCTAATTGGCAGCCTGTGCGGATTGGGCTTTTTGAGTCCGAGGTAGCCCGTGCGCACTCGAGGCGGGAACGGGCTGCTTGCTGATAGGGCCGATCGGTCGTGGGCCTGCGTAAGGCCATGTTCAAGTGCTCGCCAGGCGCTGGCGCAGGTTCACCCGGGCCCACGAATGGCCGGGCTCCCCAGTATTGTCGAGGGTTCAGCCGTGTGCGGTCCAGGCAGCGGCCCGCCAAGGGCGGGGTGATGTGCGAGATTCCGCTGGCCGCCCGTTTGCTGGAACCTCAGGGTCGTTGCGATGCTAGGTATGATGGGGATCCCCCGGCCAGCGCCCTCCCCGGGAAATGCCAGTGTGGATATCCGCACCTGATCCCGGCAGCACTCCGGTTGCCGGTGCTTCCCCACCATGACACCGCTGGTGGCGGCACTAGCCATAGAGATTAGGCCAGGTAGCTGGGCAGTTGGAGTGAGAGTTATAGCTTAGCTCTGTTCGCGGGTCGGGTAAGCGCCGTCCGGATGAATCCGACACCACAGACGTGCGGCATCCCGCGTATGGCAAAAACCGGTGCCGGGCTGCCCCGCCGGCCATCGTGTCGAGGTGGCCCAGGTGCCCCTCCAACAACGCCGGCCGGGCGAGGGGTAAGCTGGTTAGGTGTAGCAGATGTCGGGAGCGGCGGTGGCGCTTCTTATTTGGCCGAGAAGCATGAGCCTCGCCCTCATCGCAGCGGCTGCTGTGAGTTGTGCGGACCTAAGCCGTCAAGCATCAGGCCTGGGCCGGGTGTCCGGCCACCTTGGCCACCGAAATTGCGGTGGGTGTGGCGATTACAGGCCTTTCTGCGCCGGCGCTTTCTGGGCGCGGCTCCACAGCTGCAGGCAGCTGCGATCCATCCCGAGCCGATCGGGGATCGGGCGGTAGCCGTAGGCCCCTGGTCATAGCCTGGATCGCGCCGGGGCTCTAGAAGCCCCACCGTCGTGACCGGTGATCCGCATTCGAGTTCGGAGGGCCCTCAGCTGGGGAGCCCCGCTGCTGTGCGTTTGCACTGGTACGGCCTGGGCGTGTGCAGAGCAGTGAACACACCCCGCTCACCCCTCCAACCCCACGCCTGTCCGGGCCTCCGACACTGGCCGACGAAGGAGTTCGCAACCAAGCACCACTTTCCCACTTGGCTACCGCACAGCAGATCCCGCCGACGCCCAACTTGCGCGGATTGCTCCCCCAAGACGGCCGTCCACCAACAAGGAGCCATGTGCAGAGTCCCTGGCCGCCACGCAGCCCGCAGTGGCTCATACAGTCCGTGTCGCCCGGCCCGGGGGGCCCCAGTAGAAGCACGCCACCCCTTGGCCCGGGGTCCTGGCGCAGTCACTGAACAGCTCCAGAAGGGGGGATCCCACCGCGGGATGGTTCCACCGTTAAGGCCCGCATCAGGGCCAAGGCCGTCAACAAACGGCGCAGATTGTCCGCCCTGCCCCCCTCCCCGCGGTGGCCGATGCGAGCTAGCCGCTCACCGTCGAGGGCCAGGCCATGCCTATCTCTCTC
>Ga0163217_1002593_pt1 | contig 12055 bp, 6 predicted proteins | sample SynspAceP_FD_185933 | JGI IMG/M metagenome (GOLD analysis project Ga0163217, IMG submission 185933) | Saline lake microbial communities from Ace Lake in Antarctica - Synechococcus sp. Ace-P (PacBio error correction) | ecosystem: Environmental > Aquatic > Non-marine Saline and Alkaline > Saline ... | reverse complement strand
AGGTACATTGTTCACGTTGATGGGAGTGTGAATTCCAGTAAGAGATAAAGGAAAACGATCGACTACGAATTGATTCTTGAAAGAATTTTAAGAGCAATGTAGAAGTTGGAAAAACGGTAAGAGCTGCAAAGACAGGTGGACTTAAAGTAGCGATATTGGAAGAGAAGTGTTACACTTATTTAAATCGCATTTGGAACTGGAAGCTGCTCGTTCTTACTCCTGTAGAAAGAAGATCGTAAATATGTAGCTGATTTACTTTTTGTTGACAGAACAGCCAGTTTTGTACGTTTGCAATTGCTGACGAGGGTTCTATTGCCCAACGGAAAAATGAATTTGTAGAGCAAGTTCAGAGAAGCAAGTAAAGAAGGAATGGAAATGCAAGAAAATCATTATCGTTGCACAGGATTAGAAGGGCAGACATTGCTGAATTTGGGAAAGTTGCTGAAAGAACCGTAAAGAATTCTTAAAGATCCGGTTTGGAAAGAACAGGTTGTAAAATAAAATTGATCCAAAGCAGCTTACCCGTTTATAGAACCTAGGAAACATTATTTGACTGCGAGTTTAAGAAGTTGAGAGCCTTGGACCATTCCAAGGAATTGACAGCACCTCAAGCAAGCAGGTGTACTGTAAATTCACACTGATTTCGAAAGAGGATTCATTAAAGCGGAATGTAATTTAAGTACGCTGCAATTTCTACTACCATTACAAATCTGAAGCGGGGCAGTGGGGGGGAAAAAGAAGCTGAAAATGAGCATGAGAAGAAAGAATTACATCGTTGAAAGGGGTTGACATCCATTGCACTTTAAAGTTTAATGATAATGTAAAGCGATAAAAAAAATATTAATTATAGAAATCCTCTTGGACGAAGTTCCAAGGGATTTTTTTTTGAAGTTGGCTAACCTTCAAGGTTTAACTTATCTGTGGCTATTAACCTTGGAAGGTTTTGTGGGTGGAAAATTAGCTTTGATTAAAATTTACAATAATTCACCCTTTTTTAGGTTTTTATTGATTTTTAAAATGTACTTTTTTAGATGGGTTTGCAAACCATCTTAAATATTTTCATCCTTTCATTGATTTATTTGTGTGGAAGTATTTTCATTCCTAGAATTTAAAGTTATCAATTAAATTATATTTACAAAAGTGTCTCAGACTCTTTTATCTTTATCCATTTAGTAAAATGAAATTACTTCATTATTTTAAGTCTTGTATTATTTTGACTGAATTTTTCTGTCAATCGGATGACTTTTACAATGTATCTAAGCGAGAATGAGCACTCCAAAGTTCAATTGAATTGAATACACCTTTTAAATTAAGTTTTAATTCTAGCCCAAATTATACGACAAAGCCTTTAACAATTAACTTTAGATAAAGAAATAGCCAAGATCATTCAGTTTCATACCCACAACTTGGTATTGTGATTGGCATTCTCTTAGTTGATAGGACATTTGATCCTAGATTGAACAGGACATAATTTATTATTCATTAGTTGTTAGAACTAAGATTCCTAACATTTGATTTTTTAGTAGCAGAATTGACAAGCTTCGGTGGGGACAGCTTTGATTCTTAAATATTGTATTAATTATTGATTGAAGAATTCAAATTAAGCCAAACCCAAAATGTGATGTTTTCAATTTTGAACTAGGTTGGCATGTTGGCATCCTGGTATTGGACCATTCGAGATGCGATGGGAAGAATAGTTTTAGAAGTTAAAGTAGAAAATTAGTTTGGTTTATTAAACCAAAAAGGCGTTATTTTGGAAGTAGATATATTTTAATTCATAATTAATAAGCTATTGCTAATCAACTTTCTATTCGAAAAATAAAGTCCACAATAAATGCAATTTTAATGGCGAGGCATTGCTTGAACTATTAAAGATTTTTTTTACTGCGGTAAACTGCTCCATAGCAGCCTGCAAACCAACCACACATCTGAAGAATAAAGCACATTTGGTGCTTCCATAGGATCTGGAATTGTGAGTGGACCAGATTTAATCCTTGCGATTAGAAATCCATTATAATAATTCCTTTGTTTCCTGCCATAACTTTTGGATGGGTTTAAATAGATCTCAGGTAACGGCGCCTTTGAATGGTTTTTTTCCTAAAGTTTTCCATGCCAAAAACATTTCCCATGTAAAGGATTGTGTAAAGGTGCTCAAAAAAGCGCATAATTCCAATTAAGATCTCGAATTATGTATTGATTCTTTTTTATTTTTTTGCGAATTCTAAGATTTACTATTTACCTTAATACGAGTAGGGAAGAAGGTTTCATTATTTAATTTGTGAAACCAAAGTTAATTGTGTAATTTCGAGACGATAAAATTGTAAATATATTTACACTTCATTCCTACTTATATAATTTCAATTATCTTTGGTCACTTCAAAATTAGACAATACCAGATTAATATATTTTCTAACCTAAGTTTAATGGTAAATTTTTTATGAGACCATCCTTTTAACAATTTTACTTAAGTTTTTTTGAATTGACTGCTCTGCCCAAGAGACCAAAATGACTAGTAAAAGTCATTGAGAATCCATTATTTCTTGGAAGAGTTTTATGGGTTTAAATTCTATAAGGAATATTCCCTGGCAGTTATAAAAACTAGGATATAGGAAAAAGTATTAATGGTGTCGCGGTATTTATTTATAAAATAATCAGAAACAGCAACAATGGACAGACTACTTTTGGGGAGAACTGAAGATTATTAAAAGTCAAGCCAACTATTAAGATTGTGTTAAAAAAATAAAAAAATGGGATTTGGTTATTGAGTATTTTCAAATAGGAGAAAAAAATACCACAATTCAAAGGGGAGCATAGAAAATGGTGAAAAGAATTGGACTATGGAGTTCTATAATGGAAAAATGGAATTGGTTCAGAAAGTATGATTAAGATAAGATGGAATTGATTTATTTTATGGTTAAATAAGAGGAAAAATAAGAACATGAAGTTAAATCGAAATTACTGGCATAGAAAACGATTTTAACTCGACAGACGCTCCATTTTTATGTTTGGAGGTGGAATGCAGTTGATTGAAGGCCATTGGAAAACTCAAAGTAGTATCTTATCCTCTCAAGCTCGGGAAGTTGAAATCAAGTGGATGTATGGATTTTTGTTTATTATTAATTTAATGAAAATGGCAAAGCCACTTGACTTTAAGGTTACACAAGGGATTGGGTGGTGGATTGTTGATGAAGAAGCACTAAGGCTGCAAAGAGATCCCCAAATCAATGGGATCCTGCGTCAACTAAACGGTTGAAAAAACAGTTGTCGCCCAAAGTATTGTTTCCCGTTAAGTTTTACATTGAGATAATTTCTGAATTGGGGTTTATTGATGATTTAAAACCCTTTTTGAAGACGATTTTGAAAGTCTTTAAAAGTTGCGATTTCATAGCAGTTGATGAACTGTTTCAATTTGCAGGGGCCAATTTTTAACTTATCCAGTTTACGGATGAGGCCATTAGTTGAATTATATAAATTTAACTGATTAAAGACCGTTGAAAGTGGTTCTAAAATCCACTAATGGGAAATTATTGGGCATTGCGAGATGAATTTTTGCTGATGGAACAATCGCTGTCTCGAATATTAGTTGGAAAGGAAGAAGGATGCTGAGGAGGGCAGGGAATGGGTGAACAAATTATTTCGTTCATTTAGTTTGGCTTTGGTTTTTTATAGAACCAAGAGTAAAATGAGTTTTTGATATTAAATTGTATTCGATTGGCATACAGCGGCAATCAATGCTATGAAAAAGTGAGGCTTTAGGAATTAATTTCAAGATACTGAAGTCATTGGAATGTAAACGGAAAAAAATGGTCTGGACGAAGTCTTATATATGGTTTTGAAAAGGGATTTAAATTCCTGCATTTGTTCGATAAATTATTTTGAAGTTTTAAGTTTTAACCTGAAGGTTTTGTGGGTGGGAAATTAGCTTTTTTGATTCAAATTACATATGTCACCCTTTCAGGGTTTTTATTTTGCTCATTTGTATTTTGAAAATGGGGTTTCACCCATTCCTAAAAATATTGTCTCCATTCAGGACTTAAAAGAATAATTTCTTTATTGAAAAATAAAATCCTTCAAGGTTATAATAATCATAGTTGAATCAACCTTGAAGGTTCTGTATGGAAGTATTTAAAGAAGGTTTACTTCACCAATTTCAAATTCAACTCTTACTGTTTTTTTGCTTATTCGCCCAATCGTCGTGTTTTGGAGCCCAATAGGCACAGTATCCGCCATGGCTTTTGTGGAGAATTTGATTTGTATCAACTCCTTGAGCGAATTAAATAATTTTTCTACTTGCCTTTTTGCGTCATTCGCAGAAAACTTCTGATTAATCGGCGGTCCGCTTCCCATATTAACTCATGATGTCCAAGGATTTACTATTTTTGTGAAGGAACTTCCTTTAGCTTAGCGCATAATTTTATCCAATGAACGTTTTAGCGTCAGGAATTAAATTAAGTTTGCTTCAAATTCAAAAGGCACTTTTTTGTTCAATACTTTAGAATCAATTAGTTGATGCTTTTTGAACGTCAGAAATAGCTTACAGTAGTTGTTTCTAATTGTTTGAGGTTCAGGAGTCGTTTCCTTACTTCAAAACTTTTACAGCTGAATTTTTCTTCAGAAAGGGGTACCTCCATTTTTTCTATTTTAACTTCCGTTTCAACTGCTCTTCAGGCTGTTGGACTGGTTCTTCAGTTGACAACTGGCGCAATTTATTTATTCCTCCTCAATTGGGTAGGTGGTGTTGCTTTACTTCCATTTTCCCCATTCTCAATCCAAGCATAAAATTCGTGTGTTTCCATTGACTATTGGAAGCGATCCGGTATTTGAAAACTCGTAAGATATGCCGCCATGAGCTTTGTCAGGATTTCTGGAGGTAAGCCCCAATTTTCCGATGTATCCGGCTTCCTGTCGATAACCAATTTCCAAGGTAAAGGGTTTCTTTCCAAGAGGTCATTCGGCATTGACTTCCACCGAAACTATTACTCCTTTGATTTCTAGCTATTATAAAGGGGTTCTAGTTCAATTGTTCTGACCAATTCCTTGAATTTCATACGATCCATTATGCTTTCAGGTATCCACCCACGTTCAAAGTTCCGTGCCTCTGTTTTCAGCAGCGTTGTAATTTGACATCTGGATTCAAAAGGTTGACGCTGCAATACCCAATTTTTTCCTTTTTTTGTAAGCAACATCAGTCCGGGCTTCGGCATCGAAAGATAGTTCCTTTGAGAACCTCCCAATAGCTACTCTCATCGGGCATAATCACAATGGATGGCTTTGTTGTAATTGATTGCTATTCTGATTCATCATTCCGGAACACTCCAAATACGAAGGGATTCGTATTTCATGATTTGAAAATTGCATTAAGAATTAGGAAGAGGGCCATGAAATTGTTTTAAAAATGTCAGTTTGGTCTTACGTTATTTTTTTTCACCAATTCCCATTTTGTTCATTTAACGCTCCATTGAATTCCATAAGTTTTGTTTTGGGCACCATCAATTTCCTTGCCATTTGAACCGGTGACTGGCTGTTGCCTTGCCACATCAGGTATATGATGGCCTTTGCTTCTGCAGAGATTCAATAAAAGTAATTGTTGAATTATAAAAGTAGCTATTGTTGCTTTGTTGTGCTCCAAATTTTGAAAGCGATGACCCCAAAAAATGGGCAAGTGTTGGCGGTGACTAGTTTGTTTTTGCTATTTGTCATGTTCATTGTTTTTGGAGTTATCTTCTTTCTCTTAAATTGGTTATTGGGTCCTTCTATATTGTCGGCTGTTATTCACAGCTAATGATATAGTAATAGGTTCCTTCCGCGAAGTTCTTTTCTCGGAATTGTACCATTCCCAATCTTGATGTAGTTATGGTTGAGATACTTCAGTTCCATTTCTATTGAAAATAACAACTGACAACCTGTGATGAGGTTTCAGGTCTGTTATCATACCCAACGATCATTTCTTCCATCACCGATTAGGAGTGAACAGGTGGTTTGCATCAAATGTTGAGTGACCCAGCTCACTAATTATTTCACAATTCATCTGAAAACTTCACAAACCATCCGCACTTAAACCACACGAAAGAGTATATATAGTGTTTTGCTAGGGTAGCTTAAAGGTTGTTTTGGTTGTAGGATTTCAATTTTTAATACCTGGAAAATAGGGTGTCCAGTAAATTTTGATTTTTTCATTTGTAGTACTGGCCAATATTTGAATCGATTCAATGCACGTTGTGGGATCAGTCTGGACTGCATTGGGCGGTGGCGGAGTATTATAACTTCCACATCGAAATGAGCAGGTTGCCTGATTGTTCTTGAGGCATCCATTACTTGGTAGGAGATTTAGTCCGTCAATTTCCTTTTGGGAATTGTCACCAGAAAACAAATTGATTCCGTCGTTTTCTTATTGGTTAATGACCCTTACCACAATTGTCTTAATCCATTGGAGAGTTCCAAGTAACAATTGAATCCACTCGGCTGATGATTAAGAAGGAGCAAACGATTGTTGGCAGCTCTGTATCATTAAACTGTAACCGTAAGTCGCACTGAAAGCATTGAGCGCATTTGTCGTACAGCGGTATTAAGTAACAGTAGTTTCGTCCCTATAGGGAATGCATCACCTGATTTTTTTTAAAATTACTAAATTAGTGATCTAGCGCACAATTATCTGTTAAGCTTGTTTACAGCCGACCAATTATAAACGCACTGCAATTTCTGTTATCGTTATGAGAACAGTGTCAGTAAGGGTTAAATTGGAAAATTACAGGCTTTTCATTTGTCTATGATAGTAATCGTTTAAATTGAACAAGTATCCAAGTGTTTAATGATTCGTTCAATAAAGCTATATAGGTAACAGTGGTTGTTTCCAATGGAAAAAGTAGTATTTGGATTATGGACTCGCAATTTATTAAGAGTCAATTTCCCACAATTGTCGGCAGCTAGTAGGAAGCGACCATGCATTCACGATAGATTACAGGGTTCCTGCATCTTTTTAAAATTGGGTTTTTTTTTTATTTTTTTTTTTTTTGGGGGGAGTGATATCATTGGGAGCCACTAATCAAAGCTTATAGAATCCAAAATAATACAGTTCAACTATAGAGCTAGATAGAGTCAATGTTGTTTGTTTGCATCCTGTGCGATCAGGTTGATGGAATTGGAACCAACATCACCACAAGTTAAAAATTGCACTTTTTACTCAAGCTTAATGTAGGAAGACCACAAGGCATCAGCGCTTACCGGTTATCAACATCGTTTGTAGTGATAAGTTAAGCATTTCCAGTCGCATCTAATTAGACAGTGATATTGTTTTGGGATAACCGTTGGATTAAATGTATCAACCACATTAACAATGGCACTTGATAGATCAATGTTTGTGTTTACATCTGTTGCAATCGTTGAATGGTTATTGGCTCCCACATCAGACATGAAGAAGAGATGTTACTTTTAACTCAAACTCCAACGTTTTGCGAGTTCCACAAATATCGGCGCTTCATTTGTCAATGGTCTGTTTGTTAAGCATAGGTAGTAGCTCCAGCCGCATCTCTATAGAACAAGTGAATACTTGTTTGTGATTACAGTGGTGTTAATGTATCTATAACTGGTAACGACTTGCCACTTGAAGAATCTTCTATGTTGTTGTTTACGTCCGTGCAAATGAGTGAATTGTATTGGGATCCACAATCGGCACAAGAGGAAGGCGCTATTACTTTAAAACTTAAAGTTAGGTGCTCCACAGATATCTGTGCTAGCCATTATTATATCAGTGGTGTAATGGTTTGCAACCTCCAGGTCGCATCTAAATTAAATGGTAACTTTATTTTGTTGTGATTACTTGTTGGCTTTAACTAGAATCAAACTACAGTTACGATGGCACTTTTAGAAATTCCAATGTTGTTGTTTACATCCGTTGCGATCAGTTGTTTGAATGGTAATTTGGCTCCAACGTCAGTACAAGAGAATTTCGCACTTTAGTCAAACTAGCGTGGGAGCTCCACAAGCATCAGCGTCTTACGTTTTCAATACAGTTGCATGATTGTTGCGCATTTCCGGTTGCTCTAAGTAAACGGTAATGTTTTTTTGCTATAACTGTTGGTTTTAAATCGGCTATTCAACAACAGTTACAATGCACTTGAAGAATCAATGTTGTTGCTTACATCCTTAGCAATCAGTTGGATGGTAATTGGCTTCCCACATAGCCCACAAGGAACATGACTTTTAACTCAAACTCACAGGTAGGAGTTCCACAAAATGTCTCTGCTTCCATTATTAAATGTCGGGCTGCAGTTGTATGGTAACATTTACCAACTGTCATCTAATAGACAGTGATATTGTTTGTGATTACGGTGGTTTTAATGATATCAACCACAGTTACCTACTTGCACTTGAAACGAATTAGGTTGTTGTTTACATCCCTGAGCAATGAGTTGAATAGGTATGGCTCCCCACATCCGCACAAGAGAAGAGTACTTTTGCTTCCAAACTTAATATTGGTGCTCCACAAAATATTCTAAACTGCCATTATTTATATCAGTAGTAAGTTTGATAGTTTTGCAGTTATCCTGACGCGTTCTTAATAAATTTTGTAGTTTTGCGCAAATTACTGTTTGGCTTTATAGAATCAAACTTACAGTTACTACTGCACTTGAAGAGTCAATGTTGTTGTTTGCATCCGTTTTGCGATCAGTTGAATGGTTATTGGCTCACTTCTGTATTTATACAAGAGAATGCACTTTTTACTTTAAACTTAGTGTGGGGAGCTTCCACAAGCGTTCGAACTTCAAGGCGTTGTCAACATCAGTAGTATTGATTGTTCGCATTTCCACAGTTTGCACTAAATATACAGTTACATTGTTTGTGATTACGTTTTGTTTGATGGTTTATCTGCGATTGTTAATAGTCGTTAGATACTGAATTTCTACATTCATTGTTCCATCAGTTTAAGCTTTTAAGTAAAACAGTGCTTTTGCTCCTATTATTCGAGCAATTCTGAAAATAGTTTTCTGCTTAAATGTGGATACTTGGAAATTCCAACAAATGCTCGGTTTGTAGATAAAATTAACATCTGAAGTAGAAAATTAGGGCTTGACCCGACGCACTCTAAACTTAGACCAGTTGAGACTGTTTAGTGATAACTGTTGGTTTAATGTATCAGTTACGGTAACAAAGGCCAACAGCAGAAATCCTATAATTGTTATTTACATCTTGTTGCGATGAGTTGAATGTATTGTTATCCTAATCAGCGCAAGTGAATAACTTTTACTCAAGCTAAAGTAGGAAGCACCACAGATATCTTGAGCTACCATTATTTATATCAGTTTTGTAAGTTTATTAGACGCATTACCAGCAAGCATACTAAATAGACCAGTGACATTGTTGTTAAGAAACTGTTGGTTTTAATGGTGTCCACCACAGTAACAATGGCACTTGAAGAATAATGTTTTGTGTTTTACATCCCGTTGGCAATGAGTTGAATGGTATTAGCTCCACATTAGCACAGAGAATTCGTGCTTTTACTCAAACTTAATAGGAGTTCCAACAAGCATTCAGTGGCTTCCGATTGTCAAATGTCTGTTTGTTGCGATTAGTACATTTCCTGTAGCATCTAAATAAACAGTGACAAATTGTTTGAGGAACCAGTTTGTTTAATGGCTGTCTAAAAACGATTAGTGCTTGCGGATGCAATTGACGGTACACCCGTTTAATTCGGTTCACCGGTTACAGAATTAAGTCCCCGTAGAATTCCGCTGTTGGGAAGCAGTTGTGACAGCAATTGCTCCAAAAAGAATTGTATGAGCAGTTCCTCCGGTGGCCACTGCCGGAGACATTACCGTCTGATTTTAAACCACTGCAAGTTACATTGTCGTTACGGTTTCGTTGAGTCGCTAAAGCGGGGGTCAATGGTTCTGTTGGAATGGGCAGTTTCACTAGCTGTTACAAGCCATTTATATCAGGACTATTTACGTGTAAGTACAGCTGGAAAACACAGTTAATATTAATTAAACTAAGCCGAATTTTGACAACCAAAAGATATACGGAAGCAGTTCCACCTTGTGCGGAAGCTTGGTTAGCCACCACCATTTGAAAGACTGTGCAGCTTACATTTTGCTTTGTCTATACCGGTAGAAGCGGATTAAAGCGATAGGCTCAGTAATATCAACTGAATTCCCTAACTGGTAGTTCCGTTTGCATCAGAAATTAGTGGACTTTTGTATGGCGGCGCTTCTAGTCTGTTGGCAGTGGCCGCAAGTTTGACCATCTGGACATAAATAAGGAGTAAGGTAAACTTCCCATTGGATAGCAGAAGCTGTGATGCTCCATCGGGAACTGCCCGTTGCAACTTGACCAATTGGAATCAACGGGTTAAGGTTGGTTTACATATTTAATTTGTTATCACTAAAATTATTCCTAGTGAAGGTTTTCTTAGAGCATCCATCTAAATCATTTATCTTAAGCTGACAATGAAAGAAAATCAATAGAGATTACTAGGGTGTTTGAGAAGGGTTTTGAAGAGTTTTGAAGGTTTCCATTCCCAAAGTTCCAATCAACAGTACAGGAGAACGAAAAAGCTGGTTAAATCATTTAAAGTTAATGGTATTGGGGGTTGGTAGGAGTTGTTGTGAAAGGGTTGAAGTTTACAATTGGGTCATTACTTGATATATAGTTTGCTTTTAGTTCCTTAGTATTCGTTGGACCATTGGTTGTTAGTAAAATGGTACAAAGAAGTCGTGTAAACCCCAGGATTTTTATAAAGTATGTGATGGATTCTGTTTAATTGTTGAATTTGTATGTTCCCATCGCCAAAAATTCCATAAATAACTTTGCCGCCGATGAGAAGCATTGGTTAAAATTAACTGTCAATAGGGCCAACAACAATGTAGGAGGAAGCTGTAAAATCAGCAAGCAGGAGTTCAACTATCACTTGCCATTGGAAGTAACTTAGTACTAGTTAAAGCCCTTATTGGTATCAGAAATTCTTAGTGTGACGTCGTAAAACCCCAGCTGAAGTATAAAGAATGTGAATTGGGTTTCTACTTTGGGCTGGGTTTACTTCCTCTCCCAAAAGTTTCCAGGCACAAAGTTATCAGGAATAAGTAGATTGTTTCTTGTGGAAAAAAACACCCGTGTTGAGTGTTAGAGCATCCTTTAGCAGGAGTTAAATGTAAAATTCAAGCATTTTATTTTTGAGCGCTTGAAATAATTACATTTCAATTACCAAAAAACCAAAGTTTAGGGGTGATTTTTTTCATTAAAATTTCGAATTTCCAATTTCTTGGATTCAAAAAACTCTGGAAAATTTTTAAGGAATCAATTTTTTACATGTTCTACCAATATTTGGTCTACATGGGGTTAATTTTTCTATTTAAATTAGATTTAATTTAAAAAAGTTAAGGATGAAATATAAATTACTTGCTAAATGCGACCGGCCTATGAAAAATTCCACTTAGACTTACTTTTCAGATTTTTGAAAGCAAACTTTTTTTCTTCAAGCGATTTAATTTTTGCTTGATTCAACTGAATTGTTACAATTGACCCCCTGTAATACTTCAAAATTGTCTCGATTTGATTATAAATTCATTTTTTATTCAATTGCCCGCAGTGGCGCAATTACATTTATTGAGTTTTGTAGTGCCCAATTTATGTTTCCAGTAAAAAGTTGTTTCGTAAAAATTCAGGGGATGAAATTCTTGAAAAAAAAGTTTTGAAGCATTGAAATTGTTACCAATCGATGTCTTGCAAATTTTTCATTTTTTTCCCTCCATTTGTCCGATTCAGGTTTTCAATGGCTTTGGTAATCGTTCTGATTTCTTAATTTTGGGAAAGAATTGTGCTTTTCAGCTTGTTCCAAGTAGTTTGTTCAATTCTTTACGAATTCCATTAGGAAAGGGGTAATGGCTTGCAAAATTTTCTTTTTGCTGATGGAACCCTTTATGTATTTTTTACCGCTGTTGACGCAGAAAATTTTATAGGGAAAGTAAAGGTGTTCAGTGTTTGTGTATTATATATAGGGACCTCATTTATTAATTGCGCACTACTTATTTTACTTTCTCCTCTCTCTTTATCCTAATTGGTG
>Ga0163217_1040972_pt1 | contig 12056 bp, 7 predicted proteins | sample SynspAceP_FD_185933 | JGI IMG/M metagenome (GOLD analysis project Ga0163217, IMG submission 185933) | Saline lake microbial communities from Ace Lake in Antarctica - Synechococcus sp. Ace-P (PacBio error correction) | ecosystem: Environmental > Aquatic > Non-marine Saline and Alkaline > Saline ... | reverse complement strand
TGGCACTTGGCAACCAACACACCACTACCCGACACCCTCTGTAATCCTAAATTCCCTCAAGCGATAATGCCTTGCAATTATCACGGAATTACCACCTCCATATAGGTAGCCCTCTCTGGGAAATTCGAAGCTCCCTATATAATTTGCCCGCTCTTCCACCTGAACGTTGGGCTTAACCAATAAATTCCAAAATCTCTGCATCAAATTAATTCAACCTAGTCATATGCAAAACTATCCTTCCTTTCGGTATTGTCTAAAGTATTATTTCGCGCAAGTAGTTTTTTTTATTGAGTAAGGTGTTCTATACCTATGGAATGTTGAACAATTGAAATAATCCATATTTTTTCAACTAAAGCGATTGTCTTCTTAACATTCTTGGACTTTGGCCACCAAGAAGACATAATATTTGTGTTTCCGGAATTCCGGTGACCAGTACAAAAGCATCCCATGGCCTCCAGATTTTCCTCTTCCAGTAATATCTCACGATTATCGTCCATTCACCATTAATGATAAGGGCATTGGGCAGTTCATCTGCCAAATCAAAAGCCTTTTCCTTATTCTTCTCATATAAGCTTAACATTAACTTATTTCTGCAAAAATCTAGTGCCGTCTTAAAGCCTACCTTACTCCCTCCGAGAATCATACGTTTTAATTCCTTTTTCTTTTCCCGTGAGTCGATAAAAGTTTCGTCCAAAACCCCTCTTTGGCAGTTATAAAAATAAACCTGACATTTCCATTGAAAATGGTATCTCCTCTAGTACAATTGTATATGAAGTACCCATTTTTGAATAGCAATGGGCATAAAGTGTAAGTCAGGAAATATTTTAGCGCATCTTTTACCATCTGCCCACAAAAGGTGCAGTCTTAGCAAGGAACGCCACCATTATCAAGAGTCCTTCTCAAATTCATAGGTGTTGTTTTAAAAAGCAGATTGAGTTTAATAATTAGTTGTATTTCGGTAGCGGCCAAAAGCCTCTGGTGAAATAAAGTTCATCAATGCCTAAAATCTGGCAAAATTAATTTCCTCTTTATTAGAATAAATTCTGGGCATGGCATATGCCTGGCAATTGTTCTTTTGCTTCCAATTGTTTTTGCCAACATGCACAAGTTAATTTTGTTAGTCTCGGAGGAGGTACTACCAATGACAAGGTCGGATTTATCTACCTGTGCATCCTTTAAAATGGCGATTGAAGTGGCATCACCCCTAAGCACCCTAATATCCAAATGACTATCTGCATATATTGATAAACTATCCTTATTACAGTCTATCAGAGTAATATCTTGAGTTCGTAGGACAATAACTTGGCCAAATTGAAAACCTACTTCAACCCGCTCCTGCAATAATAATTTTCATCTGTTATATAAATTGTTTTCATCAACCTAAGTGAACAATAATATGTGGTTGGTCCTGTATTGCGCAAGTTATGCACCCTTCCCCGTCCTCTACATTTCAACTAAACGGAAAACAATCCTCATCGATCTTGTATACCAGATTGGATATAATACAAATAAATCATTACTAAAAAAAAGTACAGGAAGCTCCTTCAAGGCCAATTTCAAATAACCAATCGAATATAAAGCCGGCACAAAATTACACAATTAAAATTCGGGTGTTTCCAAATAGAGAAGTTAAAACAAATGGAGGTCCGTGCTTAAATGTAAAAAATTAAGAAGTAAACTTATGTCTATATAGTTATCATTACCCAAAAATTTGAATGATTATGGATAGAAGGTGACCCCTTAAAAGATTCCAACGCTTGGAAAAAAGGATATTATAACTAAAATGTTTGATACCATATCCGGAAATTATGGATGGGGACTGAACAGGTGGTAATATTCTTTTGGAATAGACATTTAAGTGGAGAAAACGCGGTAGTGTCCATCGTCTCAGAAAAACATCCCGAAAAAATATGACATTTGCTACAGGCACGGGGGGGACTTAGCCATTAATATGACAGAAGACTGTGCAAACGGAAATTATTTGGTTTGGAACATCTCGCCTTGCATGTTGGAGTTGGCAAAAGAAAAATCGTTTTTTGTGGAAAAAAAAAACTGGGAAAAACATATTGAACTTGATAGTAGGCGATAGGAAAACCTGCCATTTGAGCCAATTCTTTTTGATGCAATAAAACGGTTGCATTTGGCGTTCGGAATTTTGGAAAATCTAGAAAAAGGGCTTATCGGAGATATATAGGTCTTAAAACTGGCGGCTCATTTGGTGTTCTGAAACATCCATATCCACAAAAACACCCTTTAAAACAAAGGTGTATAAATTTTTATACTAAATTCATCCTGCCGGCATGGTAAATTTATTTTCCAAAGACCGTAGTGCTTATTACTTATTATCGGAATCCGCGGCACTTATCCCCCATGGAAGCCTTCAACCAATATATTTGAATAAAATTGGTATTATAGGTATAGATAATAGGACCTCAAACTTTTGGGTTGCCTCAATCTATGTAGCTACAAAGTAAAAATATGAAAAATATTCTTATTCTTTTTTTGGGTTTTATACTTTAGGCACCACTTCCCATGCCCAGTTTAATTGAAAAAAAACCGTAATTGAACCTTGAAATGAAGATTGAGCCCTGCTTAATTGGGATAATTCTTTTATGGCTTCAACCAGTATGACTTTAAGAATGTCGAATATAAAGACGATCTGCCCGATGTTTGGGGACAAATCCTTTGGATTGTTAATGTAGGTCTTATCGGGGAACTACGGACTCAACAATTTTTGGACCTAAGCGTTGAGCCCGGCCTACATTACATCAAAGAAATTTAGGGTTTCCCTGGATTTTGATAATTGAAAGAGATGCTATCCGAAGAGGTAAAATCGACCTATATAAAACTTTCCCTTTGCTGCCTAAAAAGTTAGGCACTAAAGGAGTTTAGGAAAACTGACAAGCCTTTCCTTATCGGGAGGGTGGCTTCAACATTATGAACCTAGGGAGTTAAGTAATGAAAACAAAGGGTTGGACGTAACAGCAGTGCCACTTTCGAAATGAAAAACAACCTAATTATTTACGAAATGGGTTTTCGGGATCGATTTTACCTTAGAATATTTTTAAGTTTCACTGCCATCTACCGTGAGCGTTTTTGCCATTAATGATTGAACTGATTCGGCATAAATGACCCCAATAGCCCGTGGACAGGCAATATTGAGGCTATGATTGACCAGGGCCTCGTTTATCAATTTTACCTTTGAGTAAAGACTACCCCTTCGTAATTCATTAACAAGTATAGCTGTTGCCGTTGCCACATTTAAACCTTTCTGTTGTTTTAGCGCCAAACTGGGTATACTTATTTTTTTACTTACCAAATCCCTCAACCGCTGCTGACACCCCATTGGCTTTCATTTCCCCATAACCAATATCCCGCTTTTAGGAAACTTGCTCATTATATACTCCTTGCCATCCATAATATGCCCCGTATTACAAGAACATCTGTCCGTCCAAAAACCTTTTGCAAAATCTTCATATACCAATTTACCCGGGCCTAATAGAACCCATGCGTAGCTTGTAGGGCCTGGGGATTATAAACAATCAACGAATTGCGCGAACAAAAATTAGGCTTGCAATTCCAAACCAATCGGCATAAGCGCGATAATAGTACCAATATTTCCGGATCCCTAACATCCGTTCTAGGGCTAATGACAAGTCAAGTAAAGTCTATTTCCTTAGGCGCAGGGAATATAAAAAAATCCAATTTTACCTTATTGGGAGTGGACATCCACTCATTTTTTTCAAAATCTGCCTCACTTACAATTCCACAAAATTCCCATTACGTCTCCAGAAGGGAGCTCTCCGTAACAATATATTTATAGACCTTAAGTTTGGATTGCCAAAAGTTCATTTACAGTCTGATTCCTTCACCACAAACAACTTATTTTGTGTTCGTACTTTTTTTGCTGTTAAATTTTTTATTAAATTTTATTGGCTTTAACAACCATACCAAAAATGTATTTTTAGACTTCTATGGAGGACACGGCCGTGTATGTAATTTTGAACATTACGAAAATAGGATTATTATTGCTATAATTGCCAATAACCTCATGCCAATGCCATAAAAAGAGTTGGCGAAGAACGAACTCCTAGTTTGACCAAAAATCTTCTTTACGCGATAGTGTTAAAAAATTTACTGACGAAGATATTCATAGCTTATTTTCAAAAAACCGAACAGTACCCCTTACTGGATACCCCTTAGATTCAATACTTTACAATCTTGCCAAGAAAAATCCCGATTCTTCCTATAGGTTGGTTTACACAAAAAAGCAAAAAGGAGCAGCAACCTCGTCAATATCTTATCTAAAAAGCAGGTGAAAAGATTAGATGTGAATCCTTTTTGGTAAAAAAGAGGCAAGTGTATAAAAGGCTCAAAAAAACATAGGAGAACCCCGGCACATAATAGATACACAAAAGCTAGAAGCATCACTGCAAAGACTGAATGCCTTTTATAAAAGCAAAGGGTACTAACACAATACCACCTATGTCATAGATAGTAGCTCTAGAAAACAAAGGGCTATAATGCACTACAGCTTAGATTGGGGAATCCATATCTTATAGACTCGGGTTACCTCAAAATGTACCTCTCCGCTCTAGACTTCCATTCATAAAGCAAAACAAAGCAAATTCGTTTATAAAGCTGATGTTCAACAATAGATTTGGACAATTTTAACAATGAAAGGGAACGATTGACCAATCTTTTTAGAACACCGGACTACATAAACTTTCAAGAGATCTCCATTTCCTATGATTTAATTGTGACACTACCAAACTTGGGAAAACAATAAACAATTGGATATTTCTTTTTAAATATTGAGATTTAAAAACAAAGAACTGACAACACCATTTCTACCTCGGAAAATACAGGGTACACTCATTTGGAAAAATCAACATATACACCAAACTACACCTTTAAATAATGGATTGGACAGGCCTAAACAAATTAGATTATAAGGACTTTACAATTTACTATCAAGGTAAGTTGCGCTAACAAACCAAAAACACTTTACCGACGCGTTCTTTCTCAAAAAAGATAGTATTTATAGAGAGGAAAGTGAATCGTATTAGAAACTTATAGACAGATACTAACCTGAATACCTTTTAAATACCCTCAATAGAATTTGTAGAAAGATAGTGTGGCGTCTAAATTAACGGCCAATATCTATCTTTCTCCCGACCAATACTCCTTTAGGTACCGATTTGACGTTAACCCACTCAATATTCAATTTTTGGGGGAATTGCCTTCAGCCCTTTCCCTACAAGCAAGAAATTTTGTTCCAAAAGGACAGAAAAACCTCAGCATTTCAGGAAGATTAACATAGGGCGGCTCAAGGACCCCAATATAGCCGACAACCGTTTTTTTAACATCCTGGAAGTGGGAGGGCGACATCACACCTTAATACCCGAATTTGGTTCCCATTTGTAAAAAACATCTAAAATAATCCCAAATAATGCTTCCAAGGACCAAATTATCTATGCGAACCCAGTTTTCAACAGAAACAATAGGCTTGGACAAGCAGACTTTTAATTCGGTTTTTGGATTATAGTTGGCGCCAACAGATTTTATAAAAAACACGCCAGACTTCTAAATGTCAATTCGCACGTATGTAAACCCAATAGATTTTACGGTGTTTATCCAAAACAACCTATGAAAATTAGATGAATTATTTTGGGACCAATTATGAGGACCCGAACCAGCTCTGGCCGATTATTATGAGACCGCGATTGGAAGATACGAACCCAAAATTAATTATCCCGAAGGGCAACCATATGGCTTTACCAATGCCATCCTAAATGGAGAAGTATCTTCCAGTTCTTCAAGATTTTGGACGACATAAGTAGTATTGAAGGAAAAGAAGAAAAGACTTACCGAAAAAACACAAATTTGATATTCGCGAGTAATTTACACCTTTTAATAAAAACAATAAAAATGGTATTACGATAACGATTTTTATCACGTTCAGGTTCAAATGAGAAAAAGTGCCGGGAAACCTATTGTCCGGAATTTCCATATTTAATTCCATTCTATAAAGTGAGGATGCACAAAACTTTGTTTAATGTACCTTATTCCCAAATGTTTAAAACGGAATTCGACTTTAAAAAACATTGGAAGTACTTCAGGGGACCAATGTACTGGCATCAGAAGTCTTTTCGGCATTGCATAACCTTACGGCAATTCGGCAAACATCCCTTTTGTCACGGAAGTTATTTTTTGCTGTGTGGATCCAAACGACAACCGTGCTTGTGCTGCCTTATTTCCTTAGGGCGTGGGAGAACCGATGATGTAATTGATTTTAACGAGGCCCAATTTTTAAAAAAATAGCGCTTAATTAGAATATAGATCTTTCCATTGGTGGCGATATAAAAGGAGCCTCTTTTTACCGATGCGGGCCAAATTTGGGAAACGTCTTCGACAATGTTACAGATGAAAAGCAAAATTTCGAAAATTAGGCTCCCTCGGCAGACATTTGCACTAGGTCCACTGCCTTGGTCTCCGTTTACGAGTTTACCTTTTCTTTTTAGACTGGATTATTTGGATTTAAAACCTACAATCCAGCGAAGCAATCTACTAAAAGATGGTTTAGAGACTATAATCTATCAAGGCGAGTATTCAAAACATAGGTATAAATTTATCCTTTTTAGCAGCTGAATATTATTACTTTTGTCCATCTTTTTAATTAATTACACTAAAGTAGATTAGTCACACAATATTAAACCAGGAGTTGCTACGGAGATGAAGTACAGAAAGATTTTCAACACTATGCGAAAAGAAAAGGTTTTGCCCTTCCTGTGTTTAAGTTATAGGATCAGACACTATAAATGGAGTTTTAGAAAACTGCTGCAGTTTAAATGCTCCTGTACAATATACAGTCTCGAATGGAGCGAGCCCAATTCAAGCTGCAAAGGGATTGTCCAATGAAGGTCAGCAGGCCGCCATTTTGCGGTGCCGTTGCCGGAGCAAAACACGCTTCACCAATTGGCCGAAGGGCTATGGTGCGCACGTAATATTCACACAGACCAATTTGTGCAAAAAAAAATTATACCATGGATCGACGGATTGTTGGATGCAAGTGAAAAAGCACTCTTAAAGAAACGGGGAAAACCGTCTATACAGTTCACATATGATCGGAACCTATCGGAGGAACCGATTGAGGAGAACAAAAATTGAAATTTGTAAAACATATCTTGCCAGAATGAGCAAAGATGGGGATGACACTAGAAATAAGAATTAGGCATCATGGGAGGTGAAGAAGATGGCGTGGACAATTCAGATGTTGACGATTCCCAATTATTATACCCAACCAGAAGGAGGTTGCCTATGCTATGAAGAGCTTTCCAAGTAAGCCCTAGGTTCACCCATGCAGCCGCTTTTCGGAAAACGTACACGGCGTATATAAGCCAGGAAACGTAAAATTGACCCGAAAAAAATTTTTAAAAATTCCCAGGAATCATTCACTAAAATACGGTTGTAGAAAATAACCATATCGATTTCGTTTTCCACGGTGGTTCAGGAGTCAAATGTTGAAGAAATACGTGAAGGCATTAGTTATGGTGTACATTAAAAATGAATATAGATACGACCTACAATATGCCTTCTTGGAAGGGATCAGGCGACTTGTTCAAGGAAAAAAAGATTATTTTACAATCTCAAAAGGAAAAATTCGGCAAATCCAAATGGGGCCGATTGAACCAAACAAAAAGTATTATGACCACGTTTTGGTTAACCGAGAAGGTGAAAAAACTTTGTTAAACACGTCTAAAAAAGGGCCTGAAGACCTATAAACGTGAATACCCTATTAATCCCCTCCACCCAAAAAGAAGTTTAATGTCGTCTTGGTTCCAAAAGAAAGGAAAAAAGGAATACAACTTGCCACCCGATCAAAAAAGATACCCAAGGGCCTTTGGTACAAATCGCCTTACAGGTAAAAAATTGTAGAATCCGATGAGTTGGCTTAAGAACTTTTATGTAGCTCCTGAGGATGATTACATTACGGCATTGGTAGTAAAGGAATATTTTGAAAATCTTTCGACAACAACAAGTTCACTAGAGTTGGGGATGCAAGTCTATCTTCAAGGATGCCCTTAAAATTCGAGATACCAAAAAAGTTATGCCGACCGTTTAAAAGCTGCCGAGCTAAAACGGGGAACTTTAAGGATGCGCGTTTAGAACTGCGGTAGGCAAATCTTAGGTAAGGATTTTAGTCATGCTTGTATGAATTCAGCTTTATTTGGTGGTTTCTATGGGTAGTGTGGAGCCGAGAGAAAATTGCACGGGGAATAGATATGCTATAAAAAAAAGAAAAATACCCTTTGTAATGGATATTTCAAAATTCCGGTGGAGCACGTATGATGGAAGCTGCATTATCGCTAATGCCAATATGGCCAAAACATCGGCTAAATTGCTCAGCTTGCGGATTGCAGGCCTCCCCTAAAGGCTTCACTCTGTACGGATTCCTACTTACTGCGGAACAACTGCTTCTTATGGCCATGCTTGGGGATATTCAATTTTCTCCGAAACCTGGAGCACTGATCGGTTTTGCCGAGTTCCTACGTGTTGTTAAGGAAAGCTACCGGCAAGGAATTGCCAGAAGGCTTTTCCAGACGGCCCAACGAATTTTTTTTTTTTTTTCCTTTTTTTTTTTTTTCAAAGAGGAAAAAAACCCCCCCCAAATGGGGGAAAAAATTTTAGATTTTTATAGTCCATCGAAGGGATCTTAAAAAGAAAAATCAAATCTTATATAGATTTTTAATCAGAGAACCAATCCTGTTAGAGGATAGGATAAAAGCCCTGATGATTGATATCAGGCTTTTTATTAATGGCTGCCAAAAAATACTAGTGATTCCTCAAGGTTTCTAAAAAAAAAGTCTTATCTTTTGCGCCCTGATTGAAAATCAATCATGTACCATAAAAAAATCATTAAAATAATATTGGATTGTATTTAAACGAAAGAAGTTAAAGCCGAAATTTTTAAGAAAAAACCACGAGTGGTGAGGGCTAAAAACACAGGGTCTTTTCTGAAGGGTCAATTGCACTATTTATCACAGAATTAACCACTTAACGAACATTTAAAAAGAAACGCAAGGATTTCAAACACAGAACGTTCTTTGGTTAAGTTAGTAGGTAAAGAAGATCACTTTCTTAGATATTTAATTAAGACTGATTTGTAAGATATCGTGAGATAATTAAAGATTAGGGAATTAGAAAAATAATTTATAAAAAGGGGAAAGTTAAACTTTTCCCCTTTTTACAATACCCAGTATTACTGTTTATTGTATATTGTAAAGGTCCAAAAGGTTACCAATGGGCAAAACAAAAAGCTGCACATAGTTTTTCATTGGTTCAAACAACACACACTACAACACAACAACGTCGTCATATTGAAGACGAAAGACCATTGCTTTAACCAAACCTGTAATGACACAGGTTTAATCGTATTATGATACCAAAAGTATTTAAAGAGGTCATAGACCTGGGAGACGGTTAGGGAAATTTCTATCGAAACCGGAAAATTGGCAAAACAGGCCCATGTCTGTTGTTGTACCAATCTGGGAAAAGTAATGTTATTATGTACAGAAGTTTTCCACCATTACAATAAACCAAAGTTGATGTGGATTTCTCACTAACGGTAGATTACCGTGAAAAAATTCTGCAGCTCAGGTCGGTCTTACCCTTGGTGGTTTCTTCACCATAAAAGAGAAAGCTAGGCCTAGTGATGCGTGAAAGTGTATTACACTATGCGCATTTAAGTAGATCGCTGTATTAACGACCACTTTTCCCAAACAAGAATTCTAAACACCATGCGGAACAACTCCATGTGATGATCAATTAATGTCCACCATGAGACTGATGTATTGCCAGAAGGCTATAATGGCAGGGCACTAGCTGCATCGGACGCCAATCCAATTACAGAATTTCCATTGATGCCCCGCTATCTCTGAAGCAGAGTGCGTCGTGTTAATTGGTGAATTCGTGATCCCATTAACGCCAACACCGTGCTCAATTGGAAGAATCAGACATCGAAATTTGTGATTGGTGCTTCAGCAGATTCAGTAATGATGTTCGGAAGGCGAGATGAAAGAAATCTCAGAAGATTGATGCCATTTAAGTTTGCCCATGAAGTATTAAACTCAAGCCCGCGCAATTGCGTTTGCAGAAGCATTGGAAGAAAAGAGGTTCGTGAGTATGAAAACTGCCAAAACAAAAACGAAGCTTAGAAAAAAACGTACACGATTTAGCTTACGATAAATGTTACGCAATTGCTTAAGAAAGGAAAACTTTCTAAAGCAGGAGCGTACGGAAGCATTCGCCAGCTGTAAAAAAGAAGTGACAGTTCATTTACGGAAGAAGAGATGACTGGAATTGGCCACCCTTGTTGGAGGTTATGTATAGCAAGCGGAAAAAAAGCCGTTCGTGAATTGACTTTAAGTGTAGGTTACGTTTGGACGGTAGAAAACTGATGAAATGTTAGACCAATTTTGGTGTGGAAAATAGATTATTTTACCATCTACACACGTTCAGCTATTTTCACAAGAGGAGAAGGAAACCCAAGCTTTGGCACAAGTTTACTTTAGGAACTTCTAGAGATTCAATAAAATTGATATGCCATCTTTACGAAAGTGAAGAAAATTTCTATTACATTACAACTTCCCTCCTTTTTGTACTGGTGAAGCGGTCCTTTAAGAGGGGGGGGGGGGGGGGGGGGGCGGGGGGAGGGGGGGGGGGGCACCTCCCGTCGTGAAGTTGGTTCATGGTAAACTCTAGCACAGCGTGGTTTAAAGGAATGATTCCTGATAACTGCCCTTATACAGTAAAGAGTAGTTGTCTGGAGTTTGGAATCTAACGGTTCTTCTTCAATGGCGACTGTTTTGCAGGGACAATGGCTCTAATGGATGCTGGGGTTCAAATGGGAAGACCAGTTTCCGGTATGCAAATGGGATTAATTTCTGATGGGGACCGCTATGCGGTATTGTGCCCGATATTTTTAGGTGGAATTGAAGATACATTTAGGAGACCATGGACTTTAAAGTTACAGGTTACTTCCGAAGGATACTGCTGTTTCAAAGGATATAAAAAATTAAAGGTCTATTCCTATGAGATTTTGTAAAAGCTTAAAAACAAGCAACGCGAAGGTCGTTTAATATTTAGTAAAATTACGCGAAACTATTGCTGAACCAAATTGCAGTGTTGAAAACCACATTCTCCCAAAAATGATCATGGCGTAGAATTCCTAACGAAATTTTCATGGGAGCATTTAATTGTCCTGGTGGAAAAAAAGTTATTCCAAGGAAACTTCAAAAAGAAACTGGAATGTAACAAATCGTTATTAAACGAAAAGATCCTGTACTGAAGAAGGTATGGTTGTGAAAATCTTAGGTTTTAACTTTCACAAGAAGGGTATTGAATTAAAGTACTTTACAAAGATCGATTTCTTTTTGTTTAAACCAGGTTGTGGGCAGCGGCATAACGAAGTTAAGGTAATCAAAATGTTAGATTTTTGGTGCTGTAGTTGAATATTATGGATGCCCCCGGAAAACTGAAAGTATTGCTTCCATGTAATCGAATGCATTGGGAAAACGTACCGAAATGTTTCCGATGTTAGTAAAAATTATGAGGTGACGTTCTTTGATGTTAAAAGTTAACCTTGGTCTAGACCCGAAGAACAAGGGAAAAGAAAAAAAGTTATTCCCGCCAAAGCTTTATTGCAAATACCCTGAAGGGCTTATTATAGAAAGGAACCACCACACGCAAGAGATCGCGGTTTAGAAAATGATAGGGGCAACGAATCGAAAAAATAGAGATAGAGATCCGTTAAAGCAAGGAAAAGGACTAGTTTATTAAATAATTGTAAAAAACTAGGGTTCAAAGGGCCCACGTTTTTTCCTTTTTTTAAAAGGGATAAAAGGCGTGGCTTCTTTTTTCACTGCATTTTCAACCTAAAAAAAAAGAAAAAAATAAAAAAAACAGGGAAAACCAATTGTAACAATTTGGCTTTAACTTTTTTTTGTACGTTAATATAACCTTTTTTTCCCTCCTTTGGCGGGGGGACTGTTTTT
>Ga0163217_1078240_pt1 | contig 12057 bp, 18 predicted proteins | sample SynspAceP_FD_185933 | JGI IMG/M metagenome (GOLD analysis project Ga0163217, IMG submission 185933) | Saline lake microbial communities from Ace Lake in Antarctica - Synechococcus sp. Ace-P (PacBio error correction) | ecosystem: Environmental > Aquatic > Non-marine Saline and Alkaline > Saline ... | reverse complement strand
GTGCCGCCGCCGAGGTCGAAGACCAGGATCGCTCGTTTGCTCTTTGGACGATCCGAGGGCCATAGGCCAGAGGCCGGCCGCCGTGGGCTCGTGATGATTCCGCACACTCGGGCCGGCAATTTTGCCGGGGCGCGTCCTTGGTGGGCCTGACGCTGGGAGTCGTTGAAATAGGCGGGGACGGTGATCACCGCCTGGGTGACAGTTTCACCGAGGGTACTTACCGGGCTTCTTCGCGAGCTTGGCGCAAGCACTTCTGCTGATAACTTCGCTCAGCGCCGAACTGGTTGCTCAGCCACCGGGCACTTCACCTTCACGTGGTGGGGAGGCCGGCCTTCTCGGACGCCGTTAGCTCACGTTCTTTGGTTCCCTCGTTCACCTCATCCACCCGGCTGGCGATGAACGTTCACCGAATAGGAAGGTGTTCTCCGGGTTCATCACCGCCTGGCGCTTGGCGATCTGACCCACCAGCTTGTCCTGTTCTTGGTTGTACGCGACCACCGACGGCTGTGGTGCTGCGAAAGCCTTCCGGCGTTGGCAATCACCGTGGGCTTGGCCCGCCCTCCATCACCGCCACCGCAGCTGTTCGTTGGTGCCGAGATCAATTGCCTACAACTTTGCCATGGGTTGCTTCCCCGCTTGATCGAATGAGGTTCCTTCCGTTGCATCCTCATCAGCAGAGGCCATCTGAGGCGAGGGGTGGTTTCCGAACCGCTGCCGTACCGTAGCCGCCCATTGATCGCGTCAGAGTCGCGGCAGAGCGCCAGGGATTTCATTATGCCCAGTATTCGATTTCAGGCCAGACAGCCCTGGTGGGGCTTCTCGCGATCCGGTGGCTCACTCACTTTTCGCCGGCAATGCACAAACGCACCCTCGCTTGAGCGGGCCTGAACTGCGCTACCTGGCTTTCCGGTGGCCGCAGCGGAAGCTGGGGCACGGCCCTGCGGGGTCTTTGAGCGCCCTGGGCTGCCGTGGTCTGACGTGACCCTTGCCGCACAAACAGGCGGCGCGGCGGCCGGCGGCCGAGCTCACCCGCTGGGCCGAGCGACTGGGCGCGGCGACACCCTGGTGCGCGCGCGCGAAGGGCTGGCTCGGCCAAACACCGATGTGAGGCGTTGTTGGCCCCCCTGGGCGACCTGCCGAGCGGAGCCAGGGCGCTGGTGCTGGGCGGCGGCGGCCAGTGCCCGGCGGTGGTGGCGGGTCGGTGAGAGCGGAATCTGGAGGGACGAGCTGGCCGGCCCGCGACCCCCAACGGCGCGGCAGGCCTTCCTCTTCAAGGCTGCCAGGCCTGGGCCCCCCAACTGCCCGCGGGCCTTAATTGGGAACCAGCGAGCTGCTGCTGCGGCCCTTGCCGCAGCCGATTGTCGTGAACACCACCCCGGTGGGCATTGGCGGCTGACGCTGCCCGCTGGCTCCAGCGGAGCTGGAGGCTTGCGCCCCGGGAGACCCTTGTCTACGGACTTGACACACGCCGCGGCCGAGTCGCCTGCTGCGGAAGCCCGCGCAGCGTTGGCTGCCAAAGTCTGGACGGCCTGGAGTGCTGTGCCAGCAGGGAGCCGCAGCGCTACGGCTCTGGTTGCCGCCGCCGGGACGCGAAAACCACCGTTCCGGTGGCAAGCGATGCGGCAGCAGGCGCCCTCAACCAGCTCGGGCCACGACCCCCTAACCTTGAGACGCGGTCTTGCCTCAATGCATAAAATTCCCTCCTGGGCAACGCCTGCTTGGCGCGTTGCTGGCTTACCTGTTGCCGTTGGAGCGGACGGGCGTGATGTTCGGCGAATTCGGTGTTCACGCTCTTCCCGCGCCCTGCAGTGGACGTCTTTGCCGAGCCCTGCCGTTGGCTAGCCGCAGCGGCTGGTTTGCCGTTCGGGGCGGCTTCCCTGCTGTTCCTGGCCCGTTCCTGGGCGGTGGTGCGCAACCAGCGCGTCCACTTCATCCGCTTTCAACGTCCTGCAGGCGATCTGCTGGACATTCGTGCTGATCCTGCTGTCCCTTGCATTCCGGCTGGCTGCTGGCTCCGCTCGCGGCAGTTTCGCCCTGGCGCACGCTCAGCAACACCGTCTTCTTTCGGCCCACCCTGCTGCTGGTGCTGTTCGGCCGTGCGTCCAGTGCGTACGCGGCAAGGAGCCCGATATCCCGACCGTGTCCGAGGCGGTGCCGGATCGCAGCTTGTACTGAGGCGTCTGACTGCGGTACGGTGCCGCGTTACGGTTATCGAGTCCGCGCTGGCAGGGCCAGCAGGGCCCGCTGGCCTCACTCGAGCCCGTCACGGAGGTTCAGCCCCCGTCATGTCGCAGCCAGCCCTCTACGAAACGTGGTCTACATCCTTTCGCCCGGACATCGCGGCAGGAAGAAGGTTCGAAGTCCATGTCAACAAAGACCGCGATCTGGTCACCGAGGCCCGGCAGCCGAAAGTGCTCGACACCCAGTGCGTGGCAAGCGCGTGTTCTGGCCTACACGATCGCCAAGCACCGCGAGGCATCTACGTGCAGGCTGAACCACAGCGGCGATGGCCAGCAAGGTGGCGGCCCGGAGCGGGCCCATTGCGGCTGAGCGAGGATGTGATCGCTATACTCACCGTCAAGCAGGGACGGCCCCTGCCCGCCCCCACGCGGTGCCGGCGGCGAAGCGGTCAGCGCTTGAAGCCTGAGCTAGCCACACACCTCCACCATTTCTGTCCAAAAAGCCAGGCATTCCCCCAACTGGATTGCCTGGCTTTGTTTGAGATGGTTCGTCTGATCAGGCGCTTCTTGAAGATGAAGCTGTTCTTGGCCAGCGTGACTCCGCCTGACTGGCCCTAGCGGCGCAAGCTGGCGGCCAGAGCGCCGGGCGGCAGCCCCCAGATATAGATGAATCCTTCGGAGGCGCTGGTGATCCAAAACGATCGTCGCCGCCATAGGTGGCCATGGTGGGCACGTTGAGGCTGTCCAAAAGTGAACTCCTGCAATTCACGGTGGCATTGCCTTGTGCAGCGGATCCGCACCCTCCGTCACCGTGGCCTGGGTGGCATCGAGGGAAGCCATCGAGGGCCCGCCTTGAGCGGGCCCGACCAAAGGCCCTGATAACCAGATCCGCCCAGGCTGGCTCGATCTGGGCGCTTAGTAGCGCTTTGGCACATCGGCCGCCAGGGTGAGGGCTTTCGAGTTCCTGCGTGAGCGCGAATCAAACGCAACAGGGCCGGGAGTTTCATAGCATCTCCCTCGACTGATGCCCACCAACCCCGGTGCTCGATTGATGTCAGCCGACCGAAGCCGTGGCTGCCAGCGCAGGCATTTGGCGCGCCGGACCAGGCTGGACCGGATCGAGGGCATTCTCGCCTTGAGGCTGACGGGATTGCCCTGCACGAAGCCGAATCTCACCACCTCGGCTCTTCGGGGGGCCGCCGCGACGAGCGGGTCATGGGCAAACACCTCCTCGGGTGGCTCCAACTGCGGATCCTCGAGGGGGCCCGGCTTTCAACACTGCGCCCCGAGCAGTTTGATGTCGATCCGAATAGGGGATTGGCCTTGCTCAACCGGTGCCGGCATCCCAGCGCTCGCCGTAGGCGTCGTTTCCTCCCGGCTCATTGACCCCACTTCCCGCGCCGGGCCGGAGCACCTTGAGCTCGGGCGCCAGGCAGGCGATCGCCCACGGGTCGAAGCGACCTGTCGTTGCCCTTGCGGTGCAGCCGTGGGCGACGGCAATCGGCGCCCACCAGGCGAGCCACCGCCACCAGCTCACCGGGCGATCAGCGGCCGGGTCCAGGGCTGTGTGAGAGGGAGATAGCGACCCTCATAGAGGGCGTTGTGCGCGAATGGGGGGAAGGCGACTCCGTGATGAACGGCTTTCAATCAGATCCCCCACAGCGATTGCTTGGGCCGGCTTTCCGAGGGCCTTGAACGGATTCGGTTCGAGCTCATCGCCCTGGCCCCAGATCGCGGCGAAAGTGATCACCTCTCGACACCCACTCCTCGCGACGATTAGGGGAATGCAGACGCTGGTAATCGGACCCCACCGAGTAGGCCAACACCAACCTTGCGGGCACCGCCCGACCCTTTGCCCGCCAACTCCTCTCCATGCCGCGTTTCAGGTCTGCTCGTGAATTGCCGTTGAGGGATTGTCCCCTGTTCGCCGTTCAAGTTGCGTCGAAATGGCGCCAGCGCGTGGCCAGCCACAGGGCCAGCAGGCCAGGAGGGCCCCGCACCAGGCCCAGACCAGTTGGCGGCTGAATCGCCAACGGCTCGGGGCCAGCGTTACCGCCGCGCACCAGCAGGGCGGCGAGGCAGAGGGCGGCCCCCCCAGGTGATCAGCAGCTGGAAGGCTTTGGGGCCAGGTCACAGAGGAAGATTCAGCAGCATGACCTATCGTGAGGATTGGCGTGTTGCCCCCGCTTCGCAGGCTTGCTGCGCCCCAAGGCCGTCCATGGCACAAACTCGACAGCATCAATCCTTTCCCTTACCCGCTTACCGCAGGCGATGAGCCCGCCCGGTGCTTGCCCTGCAGCGATGAGGCCCGACCTGCCTCAGCTGGCTGGAGACCAGCGGCGCCATGGTTGGGCCGTGAAGAGGCCGCACGCTCCCGATTGTGAGCACGGTGGAAGAGGGGAACGTTCGCTCTGATGGGCGAGAGAAAGAGGGAAACAACCGCGCGCCGACGAGCAGACGAGAGAGAACTGGGAAAGACTGAGCCCTGTGCCATTGGACCCAACCACACAGGCTCCCCCTCAACCCTGCCTTGCCTGACCGTGAACAGGTGGGTTGGCGCTGGCTGGCCCTGCTTGTTTTGGGTCATGCTACTGTGCTTGACGACGCACTGAGTCGCGCACCCCAGCTGACACCGGCCCCTGCTGGTGGCGGGCTTTGGTCAGTTGGGGTCTCGGCCGCTGGGGTGCCGAATCTTGGCGGGCCCTCAAGCTCGGCCGGGTGATCCGCAGGAAGGGCGCCCAGGCCCATCACAGCCAAAGGCGGCACTCCCACGATGGGGGGCCTGCTGGTCGTACGGGTTTGGGGTGATTGTCGGCAGTTTGGTCGCCCCGAGCGGATCCACTGCCGCCAGCGGTGGCCGCGACAACCCTGGCCTCATGGCCATCGGCGGCTCGACGACTGGCGCCAGCCTGACCGCCGCACCAACACCGGCCTGAGCCCCCGCGGCAAACTGCTGCTTCAGGCCCTTGCTGCCGCGCTCTTTCTGTTGGTGCAGCCTGGGAACCGACTGGATTTCCCGCAGTGTGGGCTTGCCGTTCGGCCTCGGCCTGTCGCTCGGCTCTTGCTGATCCTTGGTACCGCTCGGCCTGTTCGTGTTTCTGGCCGAAAGCAACGCCAACCAAGCCTCACTGACGGGCTCGATTGGCTGGCGGCAGGCTGCGGGGCGTGGTGTTCCGCTGGCTTCGGGGATGCAGTTGATGCTGCGGGGCCATCTGGGCGATCCGCCCTGGCCGGGTTCTGTGCCGCCATGGCCGTGGCACCTGGCTGGGGTATCCTGGCCCATAACGCCAGCCGGCCAGGATGTTCATGGATGACCACTGGCTCCCTGCATGGGGGCGGCCCCTGAGCGCCGTGGTGTTGTGGCCTGCTTCAGCGGAAGCCTCTGGCCCTTGCTGCTGAATGGGCGGCGTGTTCGTGCCGAATCTCTCTCGTGATTTCCCTGCAGGGTGGGTGTTCAAGGCCCCACCACGGGGCCGATGGTCAGGGCCGGCCGCCTGTTGCGGATTGGCCCCACTCCACCACCACTTCGAGCTGGCCGGTCACCTCCGAGCAAGCGGGTGGTGGTGGGATTTTGGATGATCAGCTGCTGCTGGTGGCCATCGCCTGCTGCTGCTTCCCTGATTCGGGTGGCTGCTGGTGCCAGCTGGGCCAAGTGATGGCATGGACTTCAAGTTGGTGTTATGCTTATTTCACCTGGTGGAAAGAAAAGGGGGCTGACGGCCGAATTGCGCCAGCCTCGCGCGATGGCTTTCACGGTTGAGGAGGCTGCGGCCCTGATGCGCCGCCATGGCCGACGAAGGCTTCGAGTTGGAACGCCCACAGCGATTGAGTCAGCACATCACCCACCCCGACGACCCACGGTGTTTCGAGGCCTACGGCTTCATCAGTGAGGGGAGACCCCCGCCTGTGGCAGCTCGACCTGATTGCGGAACCTCCGTCCGCCGCGAAGGGACTTGAATCCGACCCTTGCATCCGAACAAAACAGCTCAGGAGCGGCGCAGCAGGCCCAGTCCCCAGACGACACGAAGGCGCGGGAGGAAATCCCCAGAGTAGGAGTCAACACCCCCCGCTGCAGGCCCGCGCACAAAATTCCCAGCCAACGGCAAGGCGTTGGCACACATCGAACCGGCCGTCGAGAAGGCCAGAAACGGGCCTGGAGGAGATCAAACACGGCGGGGCCGGTTTGGCAGCGAGTGGGTTCGCCGAGCACTTCTAGCAGGCCGCCAGGGCAGCAAGGATCGGGAGCCTCCGCAACCCGGGCGCGCCATTGCCCGATGCCCGCCACTCCTTTCCCCGCACCCTGATGCTGCTGGGCAAGCGGTGAAACTGGGGCAAGGAGGTAGGCCATCGCCGCCCAGCTCCTGGGTGCCGCGCTGATCGCCCGTCGACCGCTACCCCGGCGGCCCCGGCCATGCAGGTGGCCGATGCCGCCGAGGTGATCGCCTGAACCGATCCCGAAGCGCTTCAAGCCGTGGTGCGGACCGCCACCGACCCGATCTGCTGATCCCGAGATTGAGGCCCTGGCCGTCGATGCCCTGCGGAACTTGAAGCGGAAGGCGATTCACCGTGACCCCACCGCCGGGCCACGGCGGTGACGATGAACCGCGACCGGATCCGCGACCTGGCCGCCTGCAGCTCGGCCCTGCGCACCGCCCCGCTTCGGCCTATGCGGCAGTGGCCGGCCGATCTGGCTGAGGCCGCCGCGCCCCTGGCTGGCCGGGGTGGTCAAGCGGTGATTGAGCTCCTCGGGCAAGGGCCAGAGCGGGTGGCAGGGGCCTGAGGAATCACGCCGGCCTGGTGAGGCCGCCCGGCCGGCGGCCCGCGGCGCAAGGGGCGCGTGGTGATCGTCGAGAGAGTTTTTGCGTTTCGAGCCAGGAGATCACCCTGTTGACCGTGAAGCAGTGGGATGGGCCCACCCTGTTCTGCCCCCGATCGGCCACCTCCAGGAGCGGGCACTACGTGCACTGGCACCGGCGGACCTGGTATTGCCAGCGCCCTGGCCACGGCCGAAGCGGATGGCCCGCCGCGTCACCGACCACCTGGGTGGGCCGGCTGTTGGCGTGAGTTTTTTCCTCTGCGGCCACGCGGCCAGGAGGAGGTGAGTTCTCGGAACTCTCGCCGCGGCCACACGGACAACCGGCCTGGTCATCCTCAGGGGCCAGAACCTTCAGCCGGAGTTCGGACCTTGAAACCTGCGGGCTGTGCTGGGGCTGCCGATCGCCCCGCCATTCCACTTCCCGCTGGCGCGGCCGCCAGCCGGTCATTCCTGGCCACAGGCAACCTCGCCAGGCGTTCGCCTTATGAGGCGTTGCTGCGGCCCGGCCGAAAGCCTGACACCCAGGTGCTTGCTGTTCGGCAAACCGGAGGCTCGGCCCAGCGACGGATGGGCGTGGTGGTGGCCGTGGCGAAGATCTGGCCGAAAAGCCAGAGGGCGCGCCGATCGGCCGCCAGGCAAGTCAACGTGGTCGCCGGAAGGGCCCAAACAGGAGCTGCCTGACCGTGGATTGGGTTTTAAAGCTGCGCCGAACAGGACACTTCATGGGCCCAGGCCCAACACGCGTCGTCGCTCCAACCCTCCCGCACCGGTGTCCACTTGAACCGGCGAAAGCGGGAGCCCAGCCCCCCGCCCCCACCCGAGCTGCCGGCTGGCGGGCCAGAGAAGCCCCGACTCTCCACGATCGCGCCGCTGCTGATCGGCTTCGGTTGCGGGGGCTGCTTTCGGCTACGCCCTGGCCGGCCGTTGCCGGGCCTGCTCGGGCGAGCGCCTTGGCCAATTCTTGCAAGCGCTCCACCCGCGGCCTTGACCTCGCTTGGTCAACCCTCTCAGCCTGATATCGCCGCATCCTGTGCTGCGGCACGATCAGATCAGCGGCAGCACCGATGTGATGTTCACCGTTGAGTTCTCGAGGTGTCACCAGATCACCCAGGTTCGCGGGCACTTCATCGAGGTCTGAAGCGTCGTTTTGATTCAAGCCACGCCCTCATATGCGGTGGCGGGGTGAACGTGGCCAAACAGGAGGTCTCGAGCCTGCTCACGACAGACATCGATCGCCTAACTTGATCGTCAATTCTCGACGCGGTCGAGAAAGCTGGCTGAAGCCCTCGGTGGCGTCGAAATCGATGTTCCCAAGAGGCATGTATTACGTCGACAGTCCGCCAGGATCTCTACATTCGATCTCTACCCGTTGTCCCCAATTGCTCAAGGGCCGGGACCTGGAAGGCTTCCTGCGCTTATCGCAACGACGAGCAAGGCGACCTGGGCCCGCATGGAAACGCCAGCAAGATGGTGTTGCGCGACGGCCTTCAAGAAACTGTTCAACCCATCCACCCATTGCCAGGCTGCCGTCGTTGCTGGCACATGCGACGAGGACTCACGACCGACCTGTCGCCGGTGGGAGCTGGCCAGGCTGCTCTCCGGTGATGGGCAACAGCAAGCTGAGCAGCCAAACGCCTGAAGGCAGGCTGTTCTGGCACGGCGACCTGAGTACTGATGGCCCGATATTCAACACCCCGCTATGCCGGCCGGACAGCGCGATCCTGAGTACAGCGCAGGTTCAGCCCCAGCCAGCCGCAGCACAGGGATAGGATTCTCCGATCAACGGACGGGCTTGCAATCGCTCCGGTCACATCGAAAGAGGGACGGCTGGTATTTCCCCCAGCCGTTGGCGGGAAGAGTGACTGGGGCGGGCCGGTCCTGGAGCGCGGCGGCACCAGCGGCAAGGCCCCGTCCACCAGGCCAGCAAGCAGGCCACCGGCGCGCCGCCCGCCCTCCTCCCCGTAGCGGGGAGCGAGGTTGAAATGATCACCGCCTTCGGCAATCACCAGCGGTGGACCACCACCGGCGGCACCGGCCTCAGCAGCCAGCGCGTGATCGCCTCAGGGCCAGACGGCACCGACCCAGTCCGGCTGCACTGACACCAGGGCGCGGCATTCATTGCCAGGGCAGCGCCGTAGTTGAACAGCAACGACAATCGGTTGGACTCACGCCACCACCCGCCTTGACGCGCGGGATCGGCCAGCGAGGCGCTCGCTGTGCCGAACTGATGAAGCTGCACTGCAGCACCCAGCTTGAGGTGCGGCCGCGATCTTGAACGATGCGCGAGCGTTCCTCCAGCAGGTGGCGCTGGGCTGGGCGCCGGCGAGCTGCAGCACCGGTGGTGGCCCCCCACGACTGACCAAGCACCGCGGACGAAATCGGTGCGCAGGCGGCCGCCAACCGAGCTTGCCGGCGGCGCACCGTCGTCAACGACGAGACATCGAGGGGCCGCAACCTCAGCTCTGCCGGCTCGTGGTGGGCGGTGCCGGAGAGCATGGCCCGCTGCTGGCTTGGAGGTCACTGCCGGGAGGCGTGGGAGGGGGGCAGCAGCACGGTGTAGGCCATGGCGGCCAGATGGCCTCGCACCAGCCTTCGAAGCTTGCCGGATCATCCCAGAAGGCCCTATTGGGAAATCAGACCAACGGCCGTTTCCCGCCCGGCCGGGGCTCCCATCCACACACCTGGAGAGGATCGGGCGATGGCTGACCACCAGGCTGGTCTGCGCCGCTCCACCGCAGGGGCAAGGGCGAACCAGGGAGGGAGGCCTGGCGGGCCGCCCCCCGCGGCGATCAGCCTGTCTTGCCGGTTGCAGTGGCGGCTGAGGCGCTGGACAGGCGGAACAGGGCCAGCTCCAGGTCAACGTAGGCCGTCTGGCCGGGCAAGGCCTGAGAGCACCGTGAGCATGGTCAGCGGACCCCTAGGTGGCGGCGCGATCCGCAGAAACGCGCGGAGCTCTTCACCATTGATGTCGCAGGCAGGCCAGTCGATGCGCCGATGGCCGAAACAGCAGCAGGCCTGGCTGGCCAGTGGCGAATCGGCCGTTTCGCGCACCACCGCCAGCGACGAATCGGCGCGGGTAATTGAAGAAACTCTAGCAGACGCACGCCCGATCGCCCCTGTTGGTGCTCGATCGAGCTCAGGCCAGGATCACTGGTGCGCGGCGACAGGCCGCCGGGTGCATCAGCTCGACAGTTGACCGTAACATGGTGTCCAGAACCGGAATGTTCAGATCGACTCGCTCAAGGGCAGCCGCCGCCTGGGCGCCCCCCCCATCGAGGCGAGCAGCGCTGCTGCCACGACCAGCCAACGGTCGGCAACGGGGAAAACTGGGCGGGCGCACGGTGGCTGGGCGTTATTGCCACATGATCCCCGACAGGTCAACCCCATCGACCGATTCCAACCAACTCCCTGAACCGTACGCAGACAACCGCTTTAATTGGACGACTCGAAAGGATTGGATGAACCTTTTTGCCCCTGTGCCCTGGCGGGCGCCCGTTCTGATTTGGCAGCGGATCTGCGCGCTCCGTTGCCGCCGAGCGCTGCACCTTCTGGCACCGATCGGCGCGATGGCACCACACCGATCGGAAACAAGCAGGTGAGCCGCGCAAAACTTCTCGGCAAGACGAACTGGAACACCGACTTCATCGTCGACCAAGCCTTATACCAGTTTTCAAGTTCTTTCACCGCCAACTCCTCCGATCAGCGCAAAATACCCGGTGGTGGAAGGTCATGAAGTTCAGCGATGGGCTCAACCTCCAGGTGATTCAATGAAGTAATGAATACCCAACCGTCGGCACGGCCGCATGTTTCGGCCGTTTGCGGCTGTCGAGGCAAGCAGGCCCAGCCAGATGGAATCAAGGTGGCGCCAGCGCACCCCAAGCCCTTGGATTCAGCTAATCGCCTCTCCGTTCAGGCTGCAGCTTGACGGCCGGGGTTGCAGACCGTCGCCCCAGCAACGGCGGGGTGTGGGCCAGCACCTCTTTGAGTAGCGGCGGTGTGGGCTGCTGGGGTGCTCGGCACCTGCTCGGGCGCCGGCGCCACGATCTCGCCACCCTGTTGCCCCCCGGGCGAGGTCGATCAGCCAGTCAGCGCAGCGGTTTACATCGAGGTTGTGCTCGATCACCACGAATCGAAGCCTGTCCACCAGGCGCTGCATTGCACGTCCATCAGCTTGTGGACGTCGAGTAGAAGCTGAGGCGGTGGTGGGCTCGTCGATCAGTAGAGCGTCTTGCCGGTGGCCCGTTTGACAGCTCCGTGGCCCACTTGACCCGCTGAGCCTCGCCGCGGAGAGGGTGGGGGCCGGTGGGACCGAGCTTGATGTTAGGCCCAGCCCCGACATCCCCAGGGTTTGCGCAGCCGATCCGCCCGCCTGGGGGATCGCAACTGAAAAACAATCGCAGCCTGCCTCCACGCGTCAATCTGGCAGCACCTCAGCGATGGTGTGGCCCTTGTAGGCCACCTGGAGGTTTCGCGGTTGTAGCGGGCCCCCCTTGCAGACATCGCCACTGCACATACCACATCAGGGCAGGAAAAGTTCATCTCGCATCCAACGTTCACTCCCTGGGACCGCTGCAGGCCTCGCAACCGTCCCCCTTTTGACGTTGAAACTGAATTGGCCCCACCTTGGTAGCCGCGGGCCTTGGCTCCCACGGTGCGGCAAAAACACCTGCGGATTCGGATCGAAAGGGCACCGGTGTAGTGGCGGGATTGGAAAGCGGGGCGTGCGGGCGCGATTGCGGGCTCTGATCCGATCACAGATTTTTTCACCCTTTGTCGATCGACTTGATCCCGCGGCAAAAAGCTCCTGGAAAGGCCCGGAGGGAAAGGACCTTGAGGCCGAGCTTGTTGCTCCAGGGGCCGGAATGCAGGCCAAAAGCTCATTTCAACCAGGGTGTCTTTGCCGCTGGCCCGGGCTTTGACGCCGGTTGATTTTGCAGGGACCAGGGACGACGAGGGGATGTCGAGATCGGAGTCCTGAAGAGTTGTTGCGGCGGCACTGCCACCAGGCTGAGCTGCGGCTGCCGGCGTGCGGCGCTCCGGGTTGTGGGATCGATCTCTCTC
>Ga0163217_1062980_pt1 | contig 12058 bp, 16 predicted proteins | sample SynspAceP_FD_185933 | JGI IMG/M metagenome (GOLD analysis project Ga0163217, IMG submission 185933) | Saline lake microbial communities from Ace Lake in Antarctica - Synechococcus sp. Ace-P (PacBio error correction) | ecosystem: Environmental > Aquatic > Non-marine Saline and Alkaline > Saline ... | reverse complement strand
CGACGTGCCGCTGTTTGACCGATTTTTTATGACCCGTGGCCGTCGAGTGATGCTACCGTCGTGCAGGTGAGTTTATTTTGGGCCAAAATGAAGGGAGGCGGCGTTATTGGATAAAGGTTCTGCGAGATTTTCGAGGTCGGTCGGAAGGGACGGGTTGCAAAAACGAGGCCCACGCGAATACCAGTGGCGGAAGAGAAAATTGCGCGCTGGTGGATCTGTCAGCCGATGCGGGGTTCCTCGGATCGAGGTGCAAGCTTGTCAGCCCCAAATGGTTGCCGGCAGATGGCGGTTCGGGCGAGGGAGCTTTGGCGGTATCCGGCGCCGCAGAAGGCGGTCACGCCTATGCGGCGTGACGCCGAATATGCGCGGCTATGAGGATGCGTTTGCCGCGAAGGCGGGTGAGATCGCTGTTTTTCGCCGCTGCAGCGAGGGGTTCAGGCCAGGAAGAATCAACGCCCAGCATCGAAGAGGCGTTCGCGCGTGTTTTTCGCCCCCATCCTCGAGCAAGCGCGCATGGAACATTCCGGTGCGGGGCTATGTCTCTTGCGTGGTGAAATGCCCCTTTGACAAGGGCGCGTTGATCCGCGAAAGTGGGCCAGAGAGGTTGCAGGAACCGCTTGTTTTCGATGCGGGCTGCTATGAGGTATCCTTGGGGCGATTACCTCGGGGCAGGCACGCCGGACACAGATTCGCACGGATGCTACCTGGCAGTTGCGCGAGGCTGTCCCAGTGAGCCGTTTGCCGGACATTATCACGACACAACGGTCGGGCGATGGATAATATTGATGCTTCGCTATCGCATGGCGTGTGCGGGTGTTTGATTGCCGGCGGTCGGTGGACTGGGGGATGCCCCTATGCGCCGAGGTGCCGCCGGCAATGTCTGCCACCGAAAGGTGTCAACCGCCGCTTCTGTAGGTTGGGCTATGACACAGGGGCTGGATCAGGCATAATTGAAGAGGCCGCCCGCGATGGCGCGCGGGCATGAGGGCAGTGTGATGTACAGACGTTGAAGTGGCGACCGGATGATTCGCGGGTGTCGCCACCTTGAACCTTGGCGCGCGCGGACAAGCACAATGCGATGTCCGCGCAGATGAATCGGACGAACTGACGCAAGCCGCTGCCGCGTTGGCCCCGATGACGCCGTTACGGGGTCGGGTGCTCACGGCGCAGGCCAAAAGCCTTTTGCGGCGGGATGGCGATCTGGGCTGATGCAGGGCGCACGCGCGAGAATGGATGGGCCGGACCACGCTGGCCGAGGGCGCGAAAGCTTGCCACCATGCTGGGCGCGCCTAAACACGCTGCCCAAGCCGTTGATCGGCCGCGTGCAGGGCAATGCCTTTTGGCGGCGGTGTTGGCATGGCGCGTCGGTCTGCGCATGTGGCGATCGGGTTGGATACGCCAAGATGGCTTACCGAGACGCGGCTGGGATCATTCCAGCGACAATCGGCCCTTATGTATGCGCGAAGGGCGAAGGCGGGCGCCGGGCGGTGTTCATCGGGCCCGTCTGTTTTGATGCCGGGCCCAGAGGGCAATTTATCCGGCTGGCCTGTCGCGTGGCCAACGGAAATGACTTGGACGGCGCGATCGAGGCCGAGGTTTGTGCCCTATCTGTCTGTGCCGCCGGGGGCTGTAGGCTTGCCGCCAAGCAACTTCAGCGGGATTTGGGGCCCGCGGATTCGACGCTCAGGTCGTGGAGCATACCATCGCGGCACTGGCGCGGCCGCTGGGAGACCGAAGAAGCAGCGAGGAATATCGGCGCCTTTTTTTGACAAAACGCAAGGGCGTTCGTGGATCACGGGGTGACCCCTGGCTGAGGCGCGGATGGAGACAGGATGGACGACCATCCGCCTGATCGATTTGTTGAATGTCAGTGGACCACATCCAAACGCCACGGTGCAGGCCTGCGCGAAGGGCGCGATCGGCTTGGAAAAATTGCGCCGCTCGCACGGGACGGGGCAGGGGTAAAACCGCTTCTGGCTGGGATGACGCCAAATATGGCGTGGCTCGGTTGACCCTGACCGGACAGCGGACGATAAACCGACCAAAGCCAATAGTGCCGTTGGGCTGACAGGGACGCGGTTGGCGCGTCACCATACGCAAAGGAGCTTCCCCTTGGACGACTTGATGCGGGGAAATTACCTGCCGCCGATCCTACTTTTTTCTGCCGTGGCGATTGTCCTTGGCATTGTTTTGATTCCTGGCCGCCTTCGTGCTGGCCGTGCGGCAACCCGGACCCTGAAAAAGTGTCGGCCTATGAATGCGGGGTTTAAGCGCCTTTGACGACGCCCCGAATTGAAATTCGACGTGCGGTTCTACCTTCGTGTCGATCCTGTTTATCATTCTTGACTCTCGAAATTGCTTTCCTCTTTCCCCTGTGGGCCTTGGCCTTTCAGGACGTGGCATTGGGCCTACCGGCTTCTGGTCGATTGATGGTGTTTCTTGCCGTTTGCCTGACGCGGTTTTTGCGTATGAGTGGAAAAAAGGAGCACTGGAATGGCAGTAGCAGCCGCCGGGGCCATATGTGCCGGATGGGACCGCCGATGTGGCCACCCAGAACCTGAAACAAGGAAACTGCAGGACAAAGGCTTCCTGCTGACCTCGACGGAAGACACACAAACTGGGCCCCGTACCGGATTCGCTGCACTGGATGACATTTGGTCTGGGCCCTGCTGCCGCGGTCGAGATGATGCACACATCGATTGCCGCCTATGATCTAGAACGCTTTGGGACCGCACGCGCCGCGTCTCCGCGTCAGGTCGGACCTGATGATTCGTCGCGCGGCACGCTGACCAACAAGATGGCACCGGCCCCTGCGCAAGGTTTATGACCAGATGGCCGGAACCGCGGTATGTGATCTATCTATGGGGTTGAACCGGGATAACGGCGCGCTATTACCACTACAGCCTATTCTGTTTGGTGCCGCGGCTGCGACCGGATTGTTCCCGTCGAGCGTCTATGTGCCCGGCTGCCCTCCAACGGCAGAGGCCTTGCTGTACGGCATCATGCAATCTGGCAGCGTAAAATCCGCCGCACCCGGCCACAATTGTTCGCATAAGGGGCTGATAGTCAGAAACAACTGGAACGAACTTGGCGCGTATATCGAAGGCCGAAACCGGCTGACCTGTATCTGGACTGGACATCCTCCTTTTGACGAGCTGAACATGGACGTCCACCGCAGGCCAATCTGCCGGTCTAGTGGAGTTTATCAAAAGTGATGCGACCTGTCGTTTCTGTCGTTGGTGGACCACACGGCGGTGGATTACCCGGGGCGCGGCAAAACGCTTTTGACGTCATCTATCACTTCTTTGTCGATGTACCATGAACCAGCGCATCCGTCTTGCGGGTTGCGCGCGCGAAGCAGGACCATGGTCCCGCGATCTCGATAATCCACCCGTCGGCCAACTGGTTTGAAACGCGAAGTCTTTTGATATGTTCGGCATCATTTTTGCGGGTCACCCCGGATCTGCGTCGCCTGCCTGACAGATTATGGGTTCCTGGGCTATCCCCTGCGCAAGCATTTCCCGACCCACCGGCTATACCGAAGGTCCGCTATGACGAGAGCGAAAAGCGCGTGGTGTATGAAACCCGTAAGCCTCGTTGCAGGAAGATCGCCAATTCGACTTTATGTCGCCTATGGGAAGGGCTGAATATATTCTCCCCCGGCGAGAAAAGCCGGAGCAAAATAATGGGTGGCATTTGGGTCGGTTCATACTGTCCTGCCCTCCAACCAATCATCCCGATGGTCAGCGTTGCCGTTTTTCGGGATCATAAATACTGGTTCCGTTGCCTGTATCGTGCCTTGGGTACGGCTTGCCCTTTTGTGGGGATGGGCGTCAAACTGACCGAGCTGGAGCCGTAAAATGATGGACGGCACAAAGGTTTGAAGACGCCCTGGACCGGCGAACAAGAAGCATCCGCAACTTCAAACATTAAATTCGCCCGCAAACACCCTGGGCGCACGGGTTTGTTGCGTTTCTTGTCCCTGAACTTGACCGGCCGGAGAATCGTCAACCCGTGCGATCGCGCACATTGGCGCTCACCGCGTTACCGGAAAAAGCTGATGGAAAGCCGCCACCTACTGCAAAACCTGCCGTATGAACGGCTGGATTACGTGGCCCCGATGAACCAGGAACACGCCTGGGTGTCTGCTGCCCCATCGAAAAGCTGGACTGGTGTCGAAGTGCCCCGTTCGCGCTTCGTTGAATCCCGCGTGCTTTACTCCGAAATTGGCCGCATCCTTGTCGCACCTGCTGACGTTCACCACACAGGGCGGGACGTTGGCGCGCTGACGCCGCGCTTTGGGATTCGAGGAACGCGAAGATCTGATGATCTTTTCACGACGCCGCGGGGTGCGCGTCTGCACGCCGCCTATTTCCGCGTGGGTCATCAGCATCTGCCGCCCGCGTGCTGGACGAATTGAACGTGGTCGCAGTAAAGTCCCTGTCGCTTTAAAGTCGACCGTGACCTGTGCTGACCGAAAATCGGATTTTCAAAACAGCGTAAACCGCTGACATCGGCATCGTCTTCTGAACAGGACATTCGATTGGTTTCCGGGCGTGAGGGTTGCGGGGTCCTGGCTTGGCGTGGGATTTGCGCCGTGCGCAGCCCCCTATGGGAATGCTACGATTGAATTCGACTTCCAAATCCCGACCCGGTGAACCGGCGAAGCTATCGGATCCTCGTCCCATGGGGGAGGCGTGGAACCGAAGGAGGAAGGTGGTCAAGGGCAGGGCGATATTCTGGCACGGCACCGGGCCCAAAATCACGCCGCCAGCGGACTGCGATGAAAAACCGACATGGGAAGGCCATGATCCCACCACTTCAAGCTGTATAACCGAAGGGTTCCACGTCCCGCCGACGAAGTCTATTTGCGCCTCCGTCGCAAGCCCCCAAAAGGCGAATTCGGCGTCTACCTTGTGGCGGATGGATCGAACAAACCTTAACCGTGCCAAACTTGCCGCGCGCCCGGCTATCTTGCCATCGCAAGCGATGGATTTACATCGCCAAGGGCACCAGCTGGCGGATGTTCGCGGCGCATCATCGGCACCATGGATATCGTTTTCGGAGAGGTCGACCCGTTGAGACGGTACCTCTTCAATTTTGCCAAATAAACTCCCGGCCGGAGGCTGCCCGCCGTTTCCCGCAAGAACGAAAGCCTGATCTGATTGCTTGCGCCGTTTGCCCACCCTGGACCAACCGACAAGCTTTGCTTCAACCCCGCCAACCCAGGCATGGGCCGAATGCGCAGATCACGGAATACCCCGAAGGCCGTCAGGCCAGCGCGATTCATCCCTCTGCTGTGGCGTGGCGCACAAAGGAAGGCTGGCTCAGGCCGTCCTTGCATCGAACATGTCTCTTGAAATCATGGGGATGGCCTATATTCGCGGGCTTCGAAGTTCGCGACATTCTACTTTATGTTCCAGCTTCACAAGCCGGTGGGCGGAGGTCGCCCACTTCCAGATTGCGGTACGACCATCGTGCATGCATCTGCGGTGCGAAGGAACCTGATCGAGATCTGCAAGCGACCGCATCGCGCCCCAAGGGCGCATCAGACAGCGCAGACGGCAAGTCTCGTGGTAAGAAGATCGAATGTCTGGCGCGGTTCGAACGCGCCATGGCGCAGATGGCAAGGATTACTACGAAGACCTGACTCGAGCGGCTCCGCCGCCATGATTGACGACATGGCGCAGGGCAGGTGCTGCTGCGGGGCCGCAGAACGGGCGCTTATGTCGTACCCGAACCCCTGTCGGTCTGTCCAGCCTGACTGGACCACGACCAGCCGGCAAGACACAATATAACGCCAGGTGCACAGCTGGCCGCGTGGAATTGGGCGACACCCATCAAACGCAATTGACGGGTACGAAAAGTCCCCCTGACCGCGCCGTGGCAGGGCAAGGACGGTTTGCCGATAGCCTGGTTCCGGACAAGGGAAAACAGCCCGTCTCGGCGCGATGACCAATATGCCGCCCGGAAGGCCCCGATGGTGCCCAAGGGGCCGCACGCCCCGAGGAAGACGCACCGCGTTGATGTTGGGCGATGCCTCTGATAAGCGCTTCCGGAAGCACCCGGAGAGGCGGATGGGCGTTGAAGCCTCGGCAAAAACCCGAGACAGGCAAGCGTCGCGCCGGGCGATCCGGCACCCCGCGCCCAAACCACCGACAAAGCAGGCACCAAGAAAGCATCCGTCGCCTAAAATCGGCGTGAAGCCAACGCAGATGGCGCTGCCACAAGCCCAAAGGCGCTTGGATGCCCCCGAAGGCGGTTGCTGCGGATTGACCTCAAGTTGATCAAGGGCATCGGGTCAAAGCCTCGAAACGAGCTGGTGAACAAGATGGTGTTTCTACCACTTTAGCCAAAGATCGCGCGGCTGGGCGTCCGAACGAGGTATCTTGGGTCGACCAGAACTCGAAGGGATTCAAGGGGCGTGTTCCGCGATAACTGGGTGAACAGAAAAAAAGCTCGCCGCTGGGCGATCAAACAGAAATTTTCTTATTTTTTCTTTTTTCTCGAAATGTCTGTTTGTTTAGTCATTTTTCCCGCGCCCACAAAAGATGATATCTTAATACACAAATAGATCATCTTGAATGTGCGGGACGAGGGACGGATATGAACTGCATTTGACGCAAAAAAGAGCAATGCAAGCCGCCGGTTTTGGCACACGGTGGGGGGGCGGTGTCGGCCTTGCCCTCGCCTTTGCTATTTTGGCTGCGTCTTCGGCTGGGGCTTTCATCGCCTCGTTGTTCCTCGGGATCATTCTGGGCACTTTGTGACATTTGTGGTGATGTCAAAAAGGCTGCTATGCAGCACGGTGGCGGGACGACACAGGCAAGGCTCCCGCGCCCCAGCCGCCGAGCAGCACCTGCGAACGCGGCAACAAGGCAAAGCGCCAGCGCTGCCCCCACAGAGCGATTGCGGCCCGTAGAGCCCGAGGCCCCAAAGCTCAGCGATGCGGCACCTGCAAGCAGTCGAAACTGTCGAAAACCGCCCGAAGATCCACCGGTGTCAGGGCAACTAGCCGATCGTCGCGGTGCTGCATCCGAAGCGACAGCGGCACGTCTCCTGCTGCGTTTTGGATGAGCCCGCGGCTTTTCAGGGATCAAAAACCCCACAGCCAAGGTGAAGGGCAAGAAGAGCTTGCGCGCGCAAGAGGTACCTATAAATACGAAGCCCCCAGCGGCGACCGCCCGATCGACACCAAGCCTCACCTGCTGCGGCCACCCAGAGGGCGCGAGTCTGAACCCGTTCCTCTCATCCCTGCCGCCGGAAAGCTTGCCGAGGTGCCAGAGGCACGCGGCGACAATCGAGGGGGCGACCTCAACCGTCGGGGATCGCTGATATTCCGGTTGGGCGACCGTTGAGAGCAGCCCTGAAACACTGTACCAGCGCGCGAAGGCGGGGCGATAACCTTCAAGCTTCTCAGTGGAGTCGGGCCGAAGATCGAGCAGACGTTGAACGCCTCTGGGGATCTATCACTTTGACCAGATCGCGCGGTGGACAGCGGAACTTGAAATGCTTGGGTCGACGCCCGCTTGCCAATTCAAGGGCCGCATTCAAACGCGACGACTGGACGGCGCAAGCAAAGGACCCTCGCCGCGCGGCAGAAACCGACTTCTCTTTTGCCACGCAACAAAAAAAGGACCTGAAGCCTGACTCCATGGATGCGCCACGAAGTGACAAGATAAGGAAGAAAAATTGCCTGGCCGCAAAAGGCCGGATGGTGGGCTTGTCATTGCCCGGCGGCACAATTGGTGCTTTGGATCGCGGCGCAAATGGCTTGCACCGCCAGTTCCCGGCTTGCCCGACGCATATGCGCTCTGTTCGACTTTGCAGCGCTGGCAGCCCTGGATCTGGGCGCATGGTCAATATATATCAGATGAGGCGGGCCGCGCGGCCAGCCGTGACACATAAAGGTTAGCTTCATGCTCAGGATCAAGACCGATCTTTACCAATATCTTACGGTATGCACGACCGCCAACGGCTGAAAGGGCGCGGCAGGCACGTGGCATTGGGATGCCACAGCTGGCATTTCTGAAAAAAACGGGCGTGACTGGATCATCAGCCAGATGAAGAGTCGGCGTTTTGGCGTGGTCGTGCGGTGCGGCTTTCCAACGGGCCTAAAGTGGTTCCTTCATGCCCAAGGAAGCGACGGTTCGCCGAGCTATCTGGTGGTGAACGCCGATGAATCCGAACCGGGTACCTGCTAAAGACCGCGAAAAATTATGCGCCACGATCCGCACACGCTGATCGAAAGTTTGCCTGATTGCCAGGCTACGCTATGAACGCCAACGCCTGCTACATCTACATTCGCGAGCGGGAATACATCCGGCGAGCGCGAAAGCGCTGCAAGCCGCCATCGACGAAGCGTATGACGCCGGTCTGGTCGGCAGAGAATGGCCTGTAAATCGGCGGCTAGACTTTGACATCTATGTTCACACGGTGCCGGGCGTATATCTGCGGCGAAGAAGAACCGCGCTGCTCGAAAGCCTAGAGGGCAAAAAAGGGGGCATGCTCGGAATGAAGCCTCCGTCCCGCGGGTGGCCGGTCTGTACGGTTGGCCCGACAACGGTGAAACCAACGTGGAATTCCATTGCTGTGGTGCCAACGATCCTTGCGTGTCGCGGTCCTGAATGGTTTTCAAGCTTCGGGCGTCACCGAACAAAACGCGGGGCACAAAGCTGTTCGCGATCTTCAGGCCATGTGAACAAAAACCCTGCGTTCGTCGAAGAAGCCCGATGGAGCATCTCTTTCGAAGGACTGATCGAAAAACATTGCGGCGGATCGTGGCGGCTGGGACAACCTCAGGGCTGTGATCCCCGGTGGGTCGTCAGTGCCGATGATCCCCGTGTGCGCAGAATGCGCTACGCGATCATGGATTTTGACTATCTTGCGCGAACAACGCTCGGGCTTGACGGCGGCTGTTAATCGTGATGGATAAACTCCACCGATGTGATCAAGGGCGATCTGGCGTCTGGCGAAGTTCTACAAGGCACGAATTCCTGCGGCCAGTGTACGCCGTGCCGCGAAGGCACGGGCTGGATGATGCGCAGTGACTGGACCGTCTGGTGCGCGGCGATGCAAGAACCCGAAGGAAATCGACATGGTTGCTCGATGGACCAAACAGGTCGAAGGCCACACGATCCTGCGCCCTTGGCGATGCGGCTGGCTTAGGGGCCTATTCAGGGTTGCATCCGGCCACTTCCGTGACGAGATCGAGTGATCGCATTTCAAGCACAGCGTACCGGCCGCGTCAAGCGCCGTCGCGGCGGAGTAAGCGGGTGATGGAAACCTTTAGCCGCCTATGTTAGCCTGCGCTGGCAGGCTTTGGCCCTTTTTGGGCCATTCTAATGAGTGTTCTGGGCGCGCTCTCTCAACTATGGGCGCACACCAGAGGGGCGTTGTGAGTGCGGCAAGCCCAAGCGGAAACTTTATGACGACGTAGCTATCCGCCGTGATTCGCGCATTTATGAACGCGATGAGGCGTCGCCGGGCCCGTTTCTTGGCATCGCGACGCTGGCGGCGGTTCTACTTGGCGCGCCTGTGTTCTGGTGGAACCTCTTTGCGGCGGCTTTTCGTGGCGGTGCGGGGTTCGCGATGCCGTGTGTTGCATATCGCGGACAACCAACCAGCCGATGCGGTCGTTGTTCTTTACGCTGGGGTTGGTCTGTATTCTGGCCTTGGCCGTGCTGGCAATTTTCGCGGCCTTCTTAAGCGCGCGACCGTAGGAACGGACAGGCCCCCGCCATCGATCGGCAGGGTTCGCTGCATTAAAAAGACGGGTCCGGCCACACGCAGAGCGAGGGGAAGATGAAGCAGATTGTTCTATTTTGTATGACGGCTGCGGTTATTGGCTGGCTGTTACCGCCCGCGAAGACCGTCTGGGCCTTTTGATGGTAAAATACTTCCGCCACCAAGCTGAGCAAAGTCGGACGGCAGCGCGATGTCTTTACCCTGCGGTGCGCAATGCATCGCAGTCGATCACCGGTGCCGCGAAGGCCGCGCGCTTATGCAGGCGAACGGTGTTATTGTGTTGACCAACTATGGCAGTTCGATATCAAAATGGGTCGTGGGGCCGGACAACCCCGCCCGAGAAATTTTGCGCCTTGTGGAACGACGCTTTGACGTTTCAGGGGCCTTGCCCTTCCTGGATCGTTTGCGCGACAGTACCGCTGGCAAATTGGCTGATCTAGGGATGTTTTGAATAACTCGTGGTCAGTTCCCATGTGTGTAAGCAAGGGGGCAGTCCCGCCCCGCTACATGAGAGAGAGTAAGATGCGTAACGTATTGATCGCCCGGTAACACCGTGGGCCATGTATGGCCAGCCCTGTCGCCGCAAAACCGCCGCTGCGTGTAGTGTGCTACCGGCTTGATGATGCGCTTGCCTGATCTGACTGGCCGACCGGATTCGCAAGGAATGCCCTGATATCTCGGCCCGCATTGCTGCTGCGGTCCTTAGCTAATTCTGAACAATGTGCCAAGCACGGCCAAAATTCTTTTGGGCTATACGCGGACGAAATGACGCCACCGAAAAGCAGATTGCTGAAAAGGGCGCGCATGAAGGCCCGGGGCGTTGCATATTTAAAGGCGAAGGGGCGGTCGATACTTTCCTGACCGCAAAGCTATTGCTGCGTTAGGGCGTGCAGGAAATCCCCAAAAATCGAGCCGGAATCGGTTCGTTACTGAGGAGCGAAAATAAGCATATGAGCGCATACCCGCCAAGATCATCATTGACGGCAAGGAAGTCGAAGTCGAAGCGGGGATGACGCTCATTCAGGCGTGTGAGGAAGCAGGGGTTGAAATTCCGCGTTTTCTGTTACCACGAAAACGTCTGTTCGATTGCCGCCGTAACTGCCGGATGTGTCTTGTGGAGGTCGTAGGAGCGCTCCTCCAGCCTGCGGCGTTCTTGCGCCATGCAGGTGCGCGATTTGCGGCCTGGGCCCGCAAGGCCAGCCGCCGGTCGTTTAAAACCAATTTCGCCCATGGTGAAAAAGGCCGCGACGGGCGTGATGGAATTCCTGCTGATCAAACACCCCGCTGGATTGCCGCATCTGCCGATCAGGGCGGCGAGTGTGAGCCTTGCAGGGATCAGGGCGATGGTCGCTACGGCGTCGAACTTTTAGCCGCTACGCGAGCCTAAGCGGCGCGACCGAGATCTTAGATCTGGGCCCGCTGGTGAAACCCAATATGACGCCTGCATCTCGTGCGACCCGTTGTTTGTACGCTTTCACCCACCGAGGTTGGTCGCGGGCATTCATCCAAGTGGTCGCGGAGGCATTCACAAATGGCCAGGACCGGCCGTGGTGAGACGGCCGAAAACAGCCATATGGGCCAAACGCTCGATCGAACCTACAAGGGCAACTCATTTGAATCTGTGCCCGTGGGGTGCGCTGTCTCTAAACCCCTTACGCCTATTCACCTCACGGCCTTGGGAAAAACTGTCCAAGACAGAATCGATTGATGTGATGGACGCGCTCGGGTTCGAACCATCCGTGTGGATACCAAAGCTTTCGCGAAAGTCATTGCGCTTCCTTGCCGCGCAACACGACGGCACGTGAAACGAGGAATGGATTTTCCCGATAAAAACCCCGTTTTCGTCTGGGGACGGTCTGCGCCGCCAGCGTCTGGGACACGCCCTATATTCGCGAAAAAACGGGCCAAACTGCGGCAAAGCCCGCACTGGCCCGAAGCGCTTGCCGCTGCCGCCGCTGCGATTGGAAAGGCAAGAAAGTCGCCGGGCCTGGATCGTTGATCTTTGCGTCGGTCGAGGCGAAAACATAATTTGCATTGAAAGGGCAGTTGAATCCGAACGGGCAGGGCGGCGTTGTCGAATCGCCACGTACCGAATGGCCCGCCGAAGCTTTGCCTTGTTGTGGCAAAGGCCGGTTTCGGGCTATGTCGGGAACCCGCCACGGTCGGAAGATCTGGACACGGGCCACAAGGCGCGTTCATTGTTAATCCGGCGCGCCAAAACCCCCCCCGGGGCCGTGGAAGCCCGGTGCTTTAACGCCGCCGTATTATCGGTTTATTATTTTGTTCCTTCCCTTTTCCTCCTTTTTTTTTT
>Ga0163217_1054062_pt1 | contig 12058 bp, 16 predicted proteins | sample SynspAceP_FD_185933 | JGI IMG/M metagenome (GOLD analysis project Ga0163217, IMG submission 185933) | Saline lake microbial communities from Ace Lake in Antarctica - Synechococcus sp. Ace-P (PacBio error correction) | ecosystem: Environmental > Aquatic > Non-marine Saline and Alkaline > Saline ... | reverse complement strand
GAACGAGGACCCGGCCCCGCCCGCAGCCGCTCCTGACCTGATTGCGCCAAAAGTTGCGCGGGGGATGCCTTATTCCCGTTAGTGAGGGGCATTTTGTCGGGGGAATGGTTTCCATCGGTTTATAGGCGACTATTTGGAAAGATTGCTTTCGCCGAAACGGGAGCGGGGACAACAACAAGGCCAGTAAAACTTTATGACACTTTTGTGAAATTTTCGGATTTGCCGGGCCCATTGGCGATGGCGCGGATTGTTTGCGTTGGGCGCATGTACCAATCCCAAACGGCACCTATTTCTTGGGCGCCAGTGGAGAATGACCCTAACCAGGCGTTGAAAACGGGCGGCGTTGATCGGTGGCCCTCGGTTGCGGTCATCGGTGCGCTGTCCAAGTGGACGGGCAACGCGATCCAGTGCCGCTGCGCGGGCGCGATCTTGCGGTGCGGCTGGGCGCAGGGCGCGGGTTGCGCTGCTGGAACAAGGCAGGAGCGTGATCTGCGCGCCAGCCCTTGGCAATGATAACGGTTTCACCATCAAAACCCAACACCGGCGACCGTCTGATCGTGGGACCCCTTGCCGGTCAGGCTCCTGTTTGGCCCACGGTCTCGAGCCGCCCCGTGCGCCCTGAATCTGCAACGCGATTCTGGCGGCTTGTAGGGGGGAACCTTCAGGGGCCACCTGAAGCTCGGACCGTTCCAGAATATCGGCCACCCACCCGAACAGCGACGGCGAGGCGAGCTTTAACCAGCAGCTCTTCCGAAGAAGCCGGCGCAAATTGCGGTGGCGCGGTACTGCTTGAACACGGCATCTCAAATGCGTCGTATCCAGTCCTAATGGCCGGGTGGGAAAGCCAAGCCGATTGGAGCATCTGACGCACAGGGGCAGGCGGGCAAAAACCGGGCCGCGTAGAATCGTGATCTGCCCAAACGCGTGGCCTTGATCTTTTCACCACGCTTCCTGATAAGGCTCCGGACGCATTGTCTTTTGGGCTCGGGGCCGCTTTTTGCGCGTTGGCGCGGATTTGCACAGGGTCTTGTGGTGGGCCACTGTTGGGCCTTGAGACTTCGGGGCCTTGCGCCACCACATAGTCTCTCGACACTTATCAGAACGAGGACACTTCCTCATGGCCTCCCCACATACACTTTTCTGGCATTCTTCCGGTTTTCGCTTCGAAAAGGCCAGGCCATTAAATCGATGTTGCTTGCGAGGTCGGGGGCGCCGGTCTGTTCCGGTGATTGCGGGTATTACCCGTTGAAGCGGACATTTTCACTGCCCCCTCCTATGACGCGGATTGACGAAGAGGCCCAAATTGGGGCGTACCTGCCCCCGCGGTTCGATGCGTGGCGCAACAAATCGCGGAATGCGGGACGCCGGTTTTGCTGATCTTTCGGACGCCCGAAGTACAACAAGGGCCGTTCCGGGGCGATGAGAATGAAGGGAACGCGGGCTGGAACTGGGAATTCAGCCGCTCGCGAAAGGTCCTCAAGGCCTTTGGGGGGAACAAGCCCTGTGGCGGTAGATGTCTTTGGGCTGGCCGCAGGGCGCGCGGAGCGGCCGAGGCCGGGCGCAGATTGATCCCTGCGCGGGGGGTTCATGGTGCCGTTTCCTCCGATATCTGCAGGACCTTGAGATCCCCCATGTCGCCCGCTGCCATGATGCGTTCTGACGGAAAATGGCCCACTCAAGGGTGAGGATGACTGTAAATTATCAATGACTGACCCGCAACTGATGGATCGCCTGCGGGCAAGTATCGTGCGCTGGGGAAGTTATCCTCTACGCGGAAAGCCTTGCGGAAATGGAGTCCATAGGGCCGTCGATTCAATAGTGCAGCCATTGACCTGTGCAACTTTAGGGCCGCCATTTTTGCCCCAAAGGGCCGTCTTGAAGCCACCGTTTTGGCAATGTAATTTTGCCGCTGCGGTCCGGGCCATTGCACCCCATCATGGCCGCGCTTGTGCGCGGCACGCGGGGCGCACTCCTTTGCCCAGCGTTCGATTAACCGGCGCATTTCTTTGGGCAATTTGCCGGTACCGGGCGGGCGCGGGGCGAGCGGCAACTTAACATCATTTCCAGTTTGGGGCATTCCGTACTGGCGGGATCGCCATAGGGGCCATTTCTCGGAAGTCGGAGCCGATTAAGCGACGGTTTGCCAGTTCGAGATGCGGGATCACATGAACGCCCACGGGCAAGAAGTGGCGGAGAAGACCTTTCGGCGTCATGGGCGCAGGGAGAAGCGGGCCTGTCCTTTGACACGCTTGGCCCCATTGTTGCGGGGCGTTCCAATGTTCAATCTCCAGTCCGGGACACACCCGTTTGCCCAAAGGGACGGGCGCCCCTGTCCCCGGTGCCCTCTGGCCTTGCACCCTTCGGGACCGTGGCTGTCGAGCGCTGCCACCCAGCGGCGTCGAGGCTGGCGGGTCATGGCAATATGCGCGCTGAGGCGTTTATTCGGCGGATCAGGTTGGCCATACGGGGCTGGCGGCTGCCCAGTCCGTTCTTCCGATGGTTCAAGGGATGACTTCCCCAAACCGGCGTTTTCGCAACCAGATCGCGGGCAGTCTGCGTTGCGCCGCAGGGGCCCCAGCGCCCGCGTGCGGCTTCGTCTTGCAATGGGTTGCAGGCGGTTCCGGTGCGCGCGGTTAAACCGGGCGCGTTTGTGCCGCCTTGCCTTCTTCCACCTCCTGCCCAGAATTTTGCTCGCCATTTTCAGCAGGCCTTTCAGTTGGGACGCCTTGTTTCGGGGTTTCCAGTTTTCCGGCACATGGGGGGCCAGTTGCGCCCCACCAAGTCCACCGGCTCTGGGCCGGCAACCCCGCCCGAAGGGATCAACGATTCTGCCCCACTGCTGCGCCGCGTTGCACACCAGGCCCCAAGCGATTTCGACAGGCCGGGAGAAGATGCCTTTGCCGCCGCGTATTGGTGATAGTCGGTATTGCCCTTGCCTCCGCGTTTGCGGCCCAAATTTGCGGCCGAAGTGAAGTAGTGACCATAGTGGACAGTTGGGAACAGATACAGGGCATCCGCGTGGCGGACCAGACGGCCAGGAATTGAGTGGCCGGCGGACGGGGTTGGATCCCCTGTCGACCTTGTTGATTGACCTTTACTTTTCAGCCTTGATAACGGCGATGGAGGAACGCGGCATGTTTTTCTGGGAGGCAACGAACCTGCAGCGCGGGTTCAAGAGGGAACGGGTTTCATTTGTGGCCCGGAGTTTGGGGCAGCCGAGTTTGGGCTTTGGCACGTGCTTGAATTTCTCGTCGCCCTGGCAGGGGCGTTTTTCGCGCCTTCTGCTGTGGCGGCAGGCTTTGCGCTTTACAAGTTTTCGAGGCCTATCCGATGGGCAATGACAACCCATCGGGCCCTCGTTGCCTTCGGACGGGTTGCCTTGATTGATCTCAGTGATTGGCGCGCTTGGAGGTGTTCCCCCCACAGCATCTGGGAAGGTGCAGGATTTGACTGCGCGTGGTAATCGTTGGATGGGCGCGTATTGACGCTGCCCGCGTTGGGACCGGTGCGGCCGATGCGTTGGTTTCTGGTATGGCTATCTTCCCCACTTGACCAAAAAACCCCGAGCTGTGGTCCACCCGAGTTGATGGAAAAGGTGGGCTGGGCGGCATACGGCCAGGGGCGGTACGCGGCAACCCTTACGGGCGGGCTGTTTTGTGCGGGCGTCGGGTTGGGCGAGGCAGGGTTCGAGGTGCGAGTGGAGGCCGTGGCAGGCTCATGGCCGCAAGCGGCCATTATGGGACACGGGGCTGTCTTCTTATGAGCACACAGAGCAATACATTTCCCGCTGGGGGTCATGCTGATGGTTCGCGACGACCTTCATCTTTGCGGTGGCAGGTGCAAGGGACGGGCTGTTCGCGGGCATCGGCCGGGAATACAACCGTCCTGATGATTCGTGGATGATCGCTACTGGTTCTTCGCGGGGCCGCTTTGTTGGATCGCCCATTGCCAAGCGCCGCCCCGGGGGTGGCATCCGAGGGGCAGGCGCCACGCACCCCAAGCCAGCCCTTTGGTCCCAGATCACGCGGCGGTTGCTTCTTAGTCTTGGAAATCTGCGTCATGGTTTCGAGCCTTCCCACTTTGTGTACTTGGGGCCTGGTTCGGAGAGCCATTGCGTGGTTACCCTGCTATCGCTGCGGTGGTTGCTGCCCTGTCCAGGGGCCTGTTGCTGGCGAGAGTTCGGCTGGGCGGCGCTGGGCGGGCTATTTGGTGGTGGAATTTATTTCGGGGTGCTTCATCATCCCCTGCAAAACCGGGGGTTGACGGTATTCCGATATTCCGCGGCTGCTGGATCCCGCTGCTGCCCCGCGGCCGATTGTTTTTGCGGGTCTATGGGTTGCTGACCGCTATTGGCTGGCGTCGCCGAACCAGGGCACGGCTACGGCCTTTTTTCTGACCGGGCACAGGTGGGTGCTGTCGCCCATGGGGCTGTGCTGGGCCGCGTTGGTTTCTGGGGGAGCGATGATCGCGCGGGACTGGGATTCTGGATGGGGCTGTTTTGTGGCCTGACGGGGGTGTGACCGGTCACTGGCTGCTGATTCCGCTGCTATTGAGGTGGGCAAGGAGGCCAAGCGCGGTGCAGCCCTTCGCCTTTTAACCTCCAAACTGGTGTTCCGCCGCCACAAATCGGCATCACTGTGTTCCGGCGAAAACGATTTTCAGGCAACCATGTCGCCATCGGCTGTGCCATTTATCGTTGGCGGGGGCTTGTTCTACCCTATGGGCGCCGAACGGCAGGCAGCGTTTTGGAGCCTACCGAGTTCCTCGGTATAAAATGGGATCGGTAGCGGGTTCCTTTGCCCAGGTGCCAGCGTAAGACGGCAGGCTCTCGGTGACCCGCCGGCATGATGTAGTTCTGCGTCGCGGGAAGGGGGACCATCTCGATTTCCAGTCGGGACCACATAGATGTTCACATCGCGCGGGATCGCCGTAGTCCTCCATTCCAGCCGGGATTCGGCGGTTGGGCCCGGGGTTATAGGCGGCGGAGACCATTGACGGACATTGCGTTGGGACGGCCCCGGGCCAGTTTCGGACGGATTGGCGAGCCGAGGGCGCCGCGGTTATAGGACCGGGATCCCGGCGGTGGAGCCGGTCGGTGGTGTGCTGCGGGCAGCACCGCCATAGGGCCTTGCGCACTTTTCACGGCCGCGGTTGGCGGGGCATCCAGTTGCATCCAACCGGCGTGCGCCCCCACCGAGGATTTGCACAACGGGATCAAACTCGCTTCTCGGCGGCGGGCAATGGGCCAGTGACTTTCGGGGCCGCCATCGGCAGGTCCCGCATTCCCTTGGCGGGTGCAAAGGCATAGTAGGCCGAGGGACGATTCCAGCCCCGGCTGGCGGCGCGTTTTTGCCGTTCAATAACGGGCGATATGGGGTTGCTCGAATCAATGGGCTTGGCCTGACCCAGGAAGGGAGTTTCCCAGATTCCGGTTCAGCAACTGCTCGGCCAGATGGGTCCAGAACGCTCCGCAGGTTTCAACCTCGCCCGAGGCTTGCAGGCAGCCAGTCCTCTGCTTCGAAACAGTTGGTCGGAGGCAGCGGGCTTGGTGCGCCAGTCTTGCGCGGCGGCGTTTGCCACGGGAGTTTTTCGGGGAAGGGGGAATGCGGGCGCGCGTTTCCGCGGGGCCAGGGCAGGCCATTAAAAATGACGTCTGGAAGTTGCGGCGTTTGTATTTTTATAGGCTGGCAAATTTGCCGCCTTCGTTGTTCGGCCAGCTCCTCAGCCGCACGGCCTTGCCAGTATCCCCGGCGCGCCCCTGACTGATGGGAGATTTCAACCGCGCCCATCGTGGCTTTCTTGGAAAGCGGTGAGTGGCGCGGGAGGGATCGTTGGGTAGCGCAGTGCGATGTTACCCCGGGCCAGCCACTCCAGATCGGCCAAAGTCGGGGACCCTTCGGGTCAGCTGGTGCTGGTCTGCCATGATTATAGGGCGGCGGGGCCGGGTCGCATTGCGCAATTCTCGGTCCGCGGGGCCCATCGCGCAGGGCGACGGTTGCCCCCACGCGGCGCCGGGATTGCCGATGGCCTTCGGGACAGGTTTTGGAGGCCTTTCAAGCATCAGATTTCTTTGGGGCGTCTTTCGGTCGCGGCTGAGCGCGCGCGCCATTTTTCAATCGCCCCGCGTGGGTTGGACCCGCCAGTGTTTTTTCAGCGTGGCCGGGGCAGTCGTTAGGTGGGACACGGCACTGCGAGGCGCCGGTTTAGCGGTAGAAGGCATCCGCGATTTTTGCGGGCGGCCTTGCGCTTCGGCGGCTGGGCCAACACCATTCATCGCCGTCCTCAGTTATAGTTGCGCTGCCAAGATCATCGCGTCCAGGTTTTCGGCGCGTCGTTGGTGGGGTGGTGGGTGGGGTTTGGAAGCAACTTCCCCGCCATGGGGCGCCAGAAAATCCGCCTGCGAATTCGCGTTTCATCGGCATCGTGCGCCCATTGCCAGAACCAGATTGGCTGCGGCTGGTCCCGGTTAAGCCCCTGGCGGTCAGGGCGCGCGGGGGCATGGGCCAGGGCCACGCCTTGCGGTGTTTGGCGCAGCAATTTGTTCAAAAAAATGCGGATGATTGTCCCCTTCGTCGCTTTGCTTTGGGATTAAACTCGGGTTCCGAAGCGCCTGTAGAGGTAGCGTCCATTCCCCCGGCCAGCAGGGCCCGCGTTTGATTAATCCGATGATCTGCGCAAAATCGCCCTGCGCGGCGCGGCAGGCGTGCCAAATGCTGACATCGCGCCAGGCTACTTGCCAAACCGTTCACGCTCGGGCGATGCAGCTGGCTGAGTCGAATGCGCGGCGGCCTGGCGTCCAGCGCCCCATTCCCCAGCGGGCGGGGGGCGTTGTCGGACTGGGCGGGGCGACGGCATGGTCCACCAGATTCACACAAAGGCTGTCAGGATTAGGTCTCATGACTTGCTTTCCTACCTTCGTCACAGTAACAGCCTGGGTGATTCATAGACGGATCTGTTTTGGTGGGCCACAACAATTTTCCAACGGCCCTTCGCGGCAGGCGGTCTTCCCCGTGCCAGCCTTGCCGCCAGCGGCGTCTTTTCCATCTCCGGCGGCCGATCCCGGTTCCAGCAACATAAAAAAAGGAGCGTTGCACATGTTTTTTCAGGTTTCTATGCCTGCTCGTCACCGCCGTTTCAGGGCGGCGAGCAAGCCTGGAGGATATTGAAACGCTGAAGGAAAACTTGTCGGAATGGCGCATATAGGTGGAAGGCAGCCCAAACGGGGTTTTGGTGCCTGTGGGCACAAGGGCGAACTCGCGGACGCTGACCCAACGGAGCATGAAGCTGGTGGTTCGAGGGAGTGGTGGAAAGCCGCGGGCAGGCCGGATCTCCGTGGATTGCGGGATTGCGGGCAGGCAACAAACACGCGGAATCCCATCCCGGCCTTTGGCCAGCACGCCGAGGAGAGGTCGGCGCGACGGTATTCTGGGTGGTCCACCCCCTATTTTACAAACAAAGGCCAACCCCAGCGGGCGGTGGGGCTGATTTGCGGGCATTTCAACAGCCGTTCACGGACTGCTGCAAAAGCTTGCCCCGAACATTCATCTTACCAACATTCCCGGTCGCTCGGGTTGCGTTATGACGCGAGACGCGAGGACGATGGGGGCAACTGCCAAGCTGGAGTGAGCGGATCGTGGGCGTCAAGACGGACCGGCTACGGCCGATTCTGGCGGTTGTTTGTTGATGACCAGCGCCTACCATTTGCGGGCCGGATTTTCATTTCCAGCTGCGGGCGGAGGATGGACGGGCACACGGCTCAACGCCACCAGGCGGGAAGGCTGCCATTTTCGGTCACGGCGAACGTTCGGCACCAAACTTTGTTGCGCAAGTTGCCCAGGGGGCCTGTGCTGCGGGGCGTTTTACGCCACTGCGCTTGCTGTGCAGGACCAAACTGGATGCCGTTTTGGCACAAGGGCGATTCTTCACCGAGCCGGGTCTGGTGGGGGTGAAAATACCGCATTGTCGCGGTCCTGGGGGCCTGTCTCTTGACCGAGGTTTGCGGCTTTGCCACTGACGGGGCTTGGAGCGACGAAGAACACAATCATTGGTCGAGGCAGGTGCGCCCATGGGGCTTGGCCTGCTGAACTAGGCTTTTTCTTCGGCGGCTCCGCTGTGTAGGGTGGCGGTACCCCCTATCCGGAGTCTGCCCATGAAACATCTTTCCCCTCATTGCAGGACAGCACGGAACGAGCTTGGGACTTGCGATTTTCCGCGGAACTTGCCACGGCGGCATTCCTGGAAATCGGCTTCCACCGAAGAGCGTTAACCAGTTCCATTCGTGGTGGACAACCAAGCTTTCGCGGCTTACGGGGTGGACGAGGTCGGTCTTATACGGTTCTTGGTAAAGACGCGTTGTCGGGCTTGATACACGGCAAGCAAAAGGGGCCAACCGTCCGTGTGGGTTCTTGCGCGCAGATTATTGGACGCGCGTCCCCGATCCATTGAGATTTACGGGGCTCGACTATGGCCTCGGGAAATGGTACGAAAATGGATGGCGTTGAATGCATTTGCTTAGGGCCATGGACGGGCACCAACAACGTGCTTGTTGGCGCCGGCAAGCAATTTGGCGGCGACACGGACTTTGGACGGGCACCGGTGGGTACGTACTGGTTTCCGCCCCGGCCGGGAAGGGTCTGGGCGGTGGCCGCGGCCAAGATGATGCGGATGGTTCTGTTCGAGCAGGGCAGTTTCCCTTGCGGACGAAGATTTACGGGCATGCACAACATGCCCAACGGGCCAACCATGGCAAGGTCGGAATTGCAGGAGTTGCCCCATGGCGGGTTGCCGCGTTTTTCGGGACATCAAGGGTGACGGGCCAAGGGGCAGTCCATGCTGCGCGGGCCCTCGGGACGGGCCGATGCATGATTCAATCGCCGGGCAATGCCCTTGCGAAACCGAAATTGCAAAAAACCATCCTCAAGCCGGAATTGTGCCCGCCCCTGGATACCTGCTGCTGTCGGTGGACCAGTTGCACGCCCAGGGGTTCAGCTTTATAACATCGTGCCCGAAGGTTGGGCGACGCTGGCTGGGTTACCAATCGGTACTTCAAAAGGACGAGGATCATGATCTGGCCGCAAGGCCGGAATTGCAGCGATTTGCTGGACGGTTTTCGCCTTGGCTCATGCGGTGGAGAATCACCTGGGCGATTCGATTTTACGCCAATTTATTTCGGACGGTGTTTTGATCAACGCGATGATTCTATCAAGACGGGCCTATTCTGGAAGCCGCTGCTGATATTGTGGGCGGCCCGAGAACACCTTTTGCCAAGGATGCGGCCGGGCCACGGGTCCGCAAAGACTTTGCGGATATGCTCAAGATCGTTCCGGGGGGGCTTATTGTGTGTGGTCATGCAGGGCCCACCAGTTTTTGCCACTGGGCCATAATCCATCCCCGTTTTCGTGCTCGACCCGAGATCCTCCCCGTTTGGCGCCCTCCGGTGATGGCCGGATTTGGAAAAAGCGTCTGCCGCTCGGGCGCTTTAGGGCGCTTGGCCGTAGTAGAGACCCGAGACATTTTCGGGCTGCGCAAAGAACCAGCCAGCGCGCAGTCAGCCACGCCGACGATATTTGCGCAACACCTTGCCAGCAGGGGCGATCCAGTGGTTGAACGCAGCAGGAGGGAGGAAAAAGACAACCGCAACACGGGCCCATTCAGGTCATCCACTGCGAATGATTCCGCCAGTTTCCGGGGCGTGTTTGCGCCCGAATGAACATTAGGACGAATTCGCGCAAGGGCAGAAATTGTGTACGGTGTTGTGGGGCTCGAACGCCGGCGAAACGGTGGCCGATTGGGGAGCCAAGCCGTGGGCAAGAAAGCCATTATCAGGTGCGCTGGCCAGCCGTGCGGTATCCCCCACGCAAAACCATGTGGGCGATTCGGGATGACGCCCGCGAGGGCCCGGCAGGTATCCCCACCGCCCATGTTGGTTTCTTGCCCGCAGAAGCGCACCGGCCGGCCGATGCAGAGTGGACAGGAAGTTGGCGGGCGTTCAGCGGGCTGTGCCAGCGTGGAACGGTCTTCATTTTCTGGGTATAGATTCATTTGAGGTTGTATAAAGGACGTGGCGAGGGATGCCCGGCAGCCACCCCAGGCGGAGGGCAATCACCAGTCCAGCCGTTGTTTCGAGGAAAATAACAAGGCCCCGGCGGCCGTTAAGAGCGCCATTCAGGACAGCGCCCTACCGCACACCCACGCCTCCGGACAGCCAGGCTGTCCGCCATGGGTTGAAGGCTTTGAGGCGCACGCATCGGGGTGGGCCCAGGTGGAAAGGTGGAAGGAGATTTTCAGGGGCCGCCCCCAGCAAACATATGCGATCGTTGATGAAAGAAGGATTTAAATGCCGTTGAGCCCCGTGGTCGGCGGGGGGGGCATCCCAAAGGCCCAGGAAGAAAAAAAACACCAGCGACCAAAAGCCCAGCCCCGAGAATGTGGAAGAAGGAAGATTGAACGGAAAGGGAGCCGGATGCATCCAGGAGTTCTTCCCAGTCTTGTCGAGCACGCCGAGGAAAGAAAAAGGCCTTTGGCGTCCAGGACGGCCACAGGGCGCCAAGGTAGGGGGTCGAGGAATGGTCGATCTGTTCGGCGTTCTGCGGGAAACAGTTTGTCTTTAGGGCGGGAGGCAAGGTATTTGTTGACTGGTTTTGCCTTGCTCGGGCCAAGCATAAGTCCATTGCCCGCCGCGCTCGGCTACGAGTGGGAGACAGCCGCTGTTTCGGGGATTCGCCCAGATCTTCCGAATGGCGGGCGTTGGGATGGACCACGTGGCGCACGCAGGGCAGGCTCGCGGGGTCCCAACCTCTGGCAGGTTTTCGTTATAGATCCGGTCCACGCAGAGGGTTGCATTTTCATTGGACACCTTGCGGGCCAGTCCATTCTCGCGGCCGGCGGCCGTAGGGGCAGGCCCATTGCGCAGAGGCCGCAGCCGATGGCAGTCGCTCTCGTTCACCCAGAACGATTGCCGTCTTCGGATTGCGTTTTGATTAGCTGGCGCCTGTGGGGCAAGACGGTCCACGCAGGGGGGCTCTTCGCAATTGTTAGGCACGGGATTTTCGGGAAGTGGATAAGGCTGTGCTTCGCCAAACGGGCTGGCTGAACCTCGTAGCTGTGGACCGGCGGTTGAGGAAAGTCCGGACGGGGGTCCGGCCATAGGGGTTTCCTGATCCCGATAGGGGGCGGCCGCCATAGTTTTCGGTTATTTTCCATCCTTTTGCCCACGATAACATATAACGCAAGCGTTGGACAAGCCCCCACGCAGGGTGTCGAGATTCAATGGGACGAGGCCGAGGGGGCTTTTTTCTGGGTTGCTGGCGGGGCCAGTTGGAGTTTTCATGGGGTGCTTGCTCCTGCTTTCTGAGGGGTTGGGTTGGGGGCCCAGCCCCCCATTTGGCCTTTTGGGCCAATTTTCCCGGGGATAATTTAGGGCCCAAAAGAAAGGGGGGTTTCATGGGGCCGACCTTCCATTTTCAGGGTGATCGGGCCGCGGGTTGGGGACCCGCGCGATTTTGAGCGGGGCCATGGGACGGTGTGGTTGGGGCCGGGTGCAAGAGGACCTTGGCGCCAGGCGGACCTTTGAGGTCGAACCATGCGGGCCTTGTTCCGGTGATTGGATCGGAGGTTTGGGCCCAGGCGGGCAGGGCCCGTTTCCGCCTTTTTGGCGGAAGAAGTTCTTGGGGGATGGATTTTGAGGGGTGGTTTTGAAGGGGCAAGGGAAAAAAAGCCCCTTTGGGTTTAAGCTTTTTCGGGGAGCTCCCTTGTTCCCCAGGGGCGGGGCCGGGGGCCCACCCTTTTTGGGCGGGTTACTCGATAGCGTTCCCACGTCCCCCCCAGGGAAAATCCGTTGGTTTTTTTTTTTCCGTTTTTTCAGGCCCGCAAGGCCCATTTCCCCCCAATTTTACCGGGGGGGGCACGGTTTTTTTGGGGGGGGGGGGATGGGCCCCCCCCCCCCCATTTTTGTTGGGGGGGATTTTTTTTTTTTTTTTTTTTTTTTTTTTTTTTTTTTTTTTTTTTTTTTTTTTTTTTCCCCCTTTTTTTTTTTTCCCTCCTTCCCCTTTTTTTTTTT
>Ga0163217_1040130_pt1 | contig 12058 bp, 13 predicted proteins | sample SynspAceP_FD_185933 | JGI IMG/M metagenome (GOLD analysis project Ga0163217, IMG submission 185933) | Saline lake microbial communities from Ace Lake in Antarctica - Synechococcus sp. Ace-P (PacBio error correction) | ecosystem: Environmental > Aquatic > Non-marine Saline and Alkaline > Saline ... | reverse complement strand
GTGGGCGGTGCAGAGGTTATCGTCACGCTCCTGTCCTTATTCTCTGCGTTCTCCCGACAGATGACTTGCCGTGATATACCAGCGCAGCTAGCTACGCACCCTCCGCTCCGGCCCAGCAGTAGTCGTTACGAGCCGCGTATTCCGTATTGTCCAATCGCCTCCCACCGACCGCGCCCCTGGCCTTGTCCGCTGGTGCTGAGCTTGGCGGTCAACACCGCTGGGACTGGTTGCTTCACCAACACCGCCCTCCCGAGCCTCCCGGTGCGACACTTCCGCTGATTGACGGCAGCCCGCAGCGACACCTACCTGCCGGCCGTCAGGCCGCGGAAAACGCAGGGCCAAGCCGCACCGTTGCGTTGATACAGGCGCCCTCCAGGCGCTGTCGCTGCTGAGGGGCGGCGCAGCCAAGCCGTTGGCGGGCGGAGGGCGCAGCACCCAAGGCCAGGTGGTGTCTGGCGGTGCCCGCCCCGACCGCGGGGGTGGGAGGTGCCTTGCGCTTTGCAGCCGCTGGAGATCCCCGTGTGCATGGCGCCGGAAATCTTGGGAGCCCTGTCGCCGCGATTGGCATCGGATTCCAGGGCCAAGCGACAACGACCGGCCGCAAGCAACCGCAGGCGAGCTTGGGCCTAAGCGCGGCGCTGGGCCCTGCGCTTCCGGCTGGAGCCGGGCGCTGAGATCGATTGCGCTGGTTGACTCAGCTGGAGACTGCCGCTCACGGCCTTCCGCGCCACCGGGCCAGCGGGGCCCTGCGCGGCTTATACACCGAAGCCACTTCGTGCCGGTCGGCGACAACGCCGTTGGCGTCGCCACCGAGGCCCTTAGGCCGACTGGCCCAAGCTTGGCGCCAGCAGATCGACGCCTGGCAGCAACCACGTGGCTGGGAGCGCAGCGACGGCTGCCGAGTAGGCCCTGGGCGCATGGCCCTTTCAACGAGCTCCACGACCTGCGCCAGCGGGGCAGCCTTCTGGACCGCCGCTTGAGTTCCGGAGGAATCCGGTGGGGTCGCTCGGGGGGCTTCGAGTTTGCCTCGATTACGCCTGTGGTACCGAAAGCCTCGACGTGCGCCTCTATGGCTTCCTTTGCCCTCGCTGCAGCTTGGGCCTGAACTCGGACAAGGCGGGTTGCTGCGCAGCTTGCGCGCGCCATCCCCGGCCGGCCGATGGCCACCCCCGACCGATCGCGCTGGTATTTCAGCCCAGGGCAAGCGACCCAAAGAAGTAGGGGCGGGTGGAGGCGCCCGCACACAGCTGGCTCGGTGCCACCCCCACGACCTCGCGCCCCGCGAATGAGCGTCCCTTCGATAGCCACAACTACCATCCGCCTACCTTGGACTGCAACCTTCTGGAAAGACCTGGCCGGCCTCCGATTTCGTCTGCAGGTGTGGCGCAGCTCAAGGCTTGGCGCGCCTTGGTGCGGCGAAGGACCTGGCGTTTCCTTGCGATTGCTGGCCCGCTGCCGTCGAAGCCCTGCGCTACCTTCAAGCATTTTGGATGCCAACAACGAGGGCTTAAATTTCCCCGACAACGGCGGCGCCCCGGACCAGACCTTCGACGACTGGCCACTGCAGGCGGGTGACGTGGCCCCTACTGCGCGCGCCCTCTGGCGATCGCGGGCGCTGGAGGCGGCCCTGTGGCGATGGCCCAACCAGGCTGCAGGCTGGAGCTGGGCCTCGACACCGGAGACGTGCAACGGGATGTTCGGCGGATTGGCTGGCATAAGAAGCAATCGGCGGCCAACTTCGATGCCCTGCTCTGCGAACGGGGAGTTTACTACCGGATCGATGCTCGAGAGCGGCACGCCGGTGGTGTATGGCCGAGACCAGGCCTTCTGTGGTGATTTTTACGCCCGCTTCTGTTGGGCCTGCCGCCTCGGTGGTGCGAGGAGCGCTCCCCGTTTCTCGCTCGTCGCATTTCGCGGAGCGCCTGTTTGAGCGGACTTCGAGGTGCGGCCGGTTGGGGATTGGCAGCAACGGCCTGCGCCGCGTCCGGCCACGCCCGCCTTGGATCGGGCGGCACCCCCATCCACTTGAAGGTGTGGACCGGCATCAACTTCAGGCATGCCGGCCCTATTCACCGGGCCTGATGGGCCGAAACGGACACCGCCCCTTGCTGCGGTCAGCAGCGCGGTGGTGAACCAGGTGTAGGCGGCGGGCCGTTGCAGTTCCTACTTCCCGAGGCGATCACGGCGACGGGCCCAACCTTCGCGCTGCCACCTACCTTTGGCGGGCGATGGCCGATCCTGGGCCCTCTGGGGCACCGCACACGGGACTGGCAGCCGATCCCGGGCGCCGGGCGGGGAACCATGAGCAGAGAAGCCTGAACCATGCCAATCCAGAACACTGGAATCCAGAGGCGATTGGCGCCCGTGGCTGTGCCGTCCCCTTGATCCTGCATGCTCGACCCTTAGTTGCTGTCGTTTGCTGGCCTGGGTGTCCTTCCCCAACGCGGTTGATGGCCGGCCTCCTGGCCCCCTTGGCCCAGCTGCACGGGGCCACACCCCGTGCCAACCGGCTCGCGGTTGCTGCGCAGCCCTTGAAAGCCTGCGTGACCTCGGGACGGACCCAGCCAGAGCTGGCAGCTGGTGGCTTACGCGAGGCCAGCTGGGGGAGCTGTTGCGTCTTGCGGTGCGCCTGGTGGGCTTCCCCAGGCAAATTGCGGCTATTTTGAGCACCCCACCAGCTGCAGGTGCGCTCCGTGCCTTTCAGCTGGATGCTTGGACGGACCCTCACCCTGGAGAAATTCCAGCTGGCGGTTGATGGCCCGACTCGGCCGCGAGCGCGGTATATTCGATTCTTGAGCCCATTGCTGGCCGAATCTTCTTTCTCTGTGCCCAAGACGTGGCCCGCTGCGCTTGAAGCTCTCCCGGTGCCATTAACGAGCCTTGCGGTTTGCCCCCCTATGTGGTCAAGGAATGGCGGCAATTGTGGGGCGTTCAAGCTGTAGTTCCGCTGCCTTGAAAACGTCTGAGCGGCGTCAATGGGCGCGTGCACCGGGCCTCCCACGGCCTGGTTGAAGAACCACGATAGCCGTGGCTTTCCTGGGGCCACGGGTTTCTTCATGGGCTGAGGCTGGGTGTTGCCACTACGGTGATATCCGAGGCGCGGAGAGCACACGGGGTATTGATTATAGCCGGTCTGGCCAGCGCTGGATGGACCGCGCCCTGCAGCTGCGGCGCTCGGCGAAGGGGCCCGCACCAGCCCAATTGCCGCTTGGTGGGATGCGGGTGGGTGCTCGTGCTGGCCGCCCGATGCACGCTGTGTGGGAGGAAGGCTTCCACTGCCAGCAGCCGGTTAGAGGCGCCCCACGCCGAGGTGGTGCCCGGTCCAGGCGGGTGGTGAACGCGCCTCGGGCACCTTAGGTGGTTGAGCCTGCAGAGCCTGCTTGCCACCACGGCCGCACCCCCCCCCCTGCAGTTGTGAGGGCGCGTCGGAATCGCCGCCGGCATCTGCGGGTGGCTGGTGGCATGGCCGCATCCTGAATCCCCGGATGGGCGGACGCAAGCCTCGCCCAATTTGCGGGCGCTTGAGGAATTGAGGTGATTTGAGGCGGTTCGCAGAGCGAGAGCGCTTGGCGGCCTGAACTGCGGCCTGTCTTGCCACCGGGGTGCAGCAGCGGCCGCCACCTGAGGCCTGCTCAAGTGGGCGAAGAGTGTGGCATGGACGCCAACCCCCTCCCCACGGCCACAGCCAATTGATCAGTGGCCCCGAGGCGCCGCCGTGGGTTCACCGGCTGGCGCCGGCTGTGAGGCGGTGATCGTCGGCGGCGGCACGAGTGCGCGCCGATGACCCCCTGCTCACCCAGGCCGTGGCCGGCGTTCGCCCGAGCCGCTGCAGGGTATGGCTCAGCCGCCAGCTGGATCTTTCCCCCCGGCGCCAGCTCTTTGACCAGACCGTGCGGCCCCACCCTGGTGGCCCACGGGCCTCGCTGCCGAACCCAGCCAGCGCCGCCGGCTTCTTCAGGCCGGGGTTGGGGAGTGCCTTGGAGGGAGCTCGAACCGTGTTGAACCGGCTTCGCAACCCCCAACTTCCTGGCCTGGCCCTACCCGAAGTACCTGCGCGGGTCTTTCACGGACAAACCGGGTGCTGACATAAGGGAATGGCGGGGGCCCCGCACGCCTGGCGGCCGCCGCCGGGTCTGCCCAGCCCGCTCGCGCTGCAACAGCGCCGCGCTTGTCGTGTGCGCGCTTGCTCGCATATGGCCCTTTGCTCCCGCCGGTACTGCTGGCGGCGTTAGTCGGCTCGCGTAAAACTCTTCTCCTAGGGAGAACTACGACCCGAGCCCCCCCCCTGGCGCGCCTTGACGGACAGCGCGTCAACGCCGCGCCCACCGACTCTGGAGCGCTCGCGCGGTGTGAGCTCGGTATCTCGTCGGCGATCCATGCGGGGCGACTGCGCACTTAGATTGGTCGCTTACGGACGGCTCTGGGAGCTGTGGCGCCCCGATCAGGCGAACAGGCGTCATGACCAAACCTGGCCCCATTCGCCGGGCCCCCACCCACTTCACCGCATCTGAATGACGCTTCTGCCTTTCGATCTGTATCACGATTTCCGATCCTCGGGCCTGCTGCTCGCTCCGGCGGGCTCTGGTTCACTTGCTGGAAGCTGGCTGGGCCCGCCGTTTTCTCGCCGGGTTCCACTGGCCGCGGCGCCCTGCTGTTGCGCCAGCCAGCTCAGTCTTTGTCTCACCGTTGTCGCTGCCAGCTTCAGAGTTATTTGGCTCGGCAGGCCTGCTGCCCGCCAAGCAAGCTGGGCCGACACCGCTCAATGAGCGCAGTCTGCGGCGACACGCCTGGTCAGCATCGGCCCTGATTCTGGACGGGTGCTGCGCTGCAAATCGGGAGCTGTGCTGCGCAAGGTCTGATCGCTTTTTCCGCCCAGGGCCTGCCCACCCTGCCCAGCAGGGATCCGACCTTGTTTCTCTTCGACGTTAGCGAAACGTTGATCGGAACAGGTGACCTACTTTTATCTCGCTCACCCAGCTCTGGTGTTTCGTGCTGATCCACCTGGCGATCCTCGGTAGCTGGGGGCGTCCTTAACGGTGTTTGGCCACCGGCCGGTAGGGCTTCGGAGCGGCCGCCAATCGTGGTTTCGGCGCCCAGGCCCCAGGAACCGATCGTGGAGAACCCTTGCTCAGCGGCGTCGCCTCTTACATAAATCGACCGGTTCGTGGTGGGTGACATGATCCAGATACCGCGATCTCACGATCGGTGAAGTCGAGCAGATCGGGCTGGTTCTATACCACGCCTGCGCGACCTTGAACGCCAGCCCCTGTTCATCCCAACGGTTACCTGTTGTTCACGACCCAAGCCCGTGACAACACCGGCCGCAGTGACAGCCGCGTATCTGGATCGAATTCGGTCTTGCGCTTTGAGGATCACCAGGCGAATCCAACGGTGATCGGCCCGATCTTGAAGCCGCCTTACCGAAGGAGTAGGGATTGATCTTGCGATGCCGCGATGTAGATTGTGTCATTTTTCGTGAGCTACGGCCCCGCGAGCCTGGATCTGCGCCTGCTTTGCTTTCTCATCAGGCGGCGACATCATGAATGCCTGGGAACCTTGCAAACAGCGGGTGTTGCTTGCAGATCGGTTCATGTGGTCAGCCACCAATGGCCGCCATTCCTTACCCCACCCGCCAACTGTGAAGGCCTGAGCCGCTGCGGCGCCTGAGCCAACACTCCGATCCTCTGTCTGGCCTGTATTCCATAGGTTCCAGCCTCGGTTTGCAGGTCGGCAGGGCATTTTGTCCGTAGCCTTTTGGCAACGAGACGTTTAAGAGCGTTGGCCAGGCCCCTTCATGCTTTGTGAGACCAGACGTGCTCCCAAGCGATTTTCCCCGATTCGTTTCAAGGAACATTTAGGTCTGGTCGGACGGGGCCTTGATGCCCTTCTGAGGCGGCAGGCGATCCCTGGTTTACGGCTGTCTGGGGCGGCATGACGCTGGCTCTGGTTCTGTCGGTCGGCGCAGGCTCCGGCGCCGATTCGTGTGGGCGCAGCCTTGTCCGGCGCTCGCCGTCGTATTTTGGGCTCTGCTGCTCGGTCACGCCAGGAGCAGGCATCTGCCGGCTGCGGCCCGCCGCTCGGCGGTGGTGGTTGCTCAGCCTTCGGCGGCCGCTATCTCCACTGGCGCCTGGTTCAGCACCCTCACCGGTGGCTACCCTGGAGCACAGCCTGAGCCTGGTGATGCTGGCCGGAGCTGGCGCTGCTCGGCCAACGGCTTCCTGCAGCTCTGGCTCACCCTGAGGTCAGGCAGCCGCCGATTTGAGGCCGAGCCAGGTGGGCTGCGCGACTCGGCCGGCAGATCAGGCGCGACCCCAGCCAGGGTGCCTGCCGCTTGATTGCTGCTGGTGACCCAGCTACGGGAAACCGCGGGGAGTTGATCGAGCGCTGCTTGCGCGGCTGGCCTGGCCCTCGGGCTATCCCGCTCTTTCGCGCTCTGCGTTGCTGGATCGACAGTGGTGCAGGCTGCTCACAGGAGGCTGTGACAGGAGCCTGGGGCAGTCCGCTATCTCACCTCGTGGCTTCACCCGCACGCCAAGGCCCGGCCAACCTCACATTGCGCTTGCCGCAGCTGCAGTGGCGATCTGATCGCGGGTGTTCGATGCGACGTCAGCGTGCCCTGGCCTCAGCAGGAATTTCTGCTCGGCGCAGCGTAGGCCTGTTCAGCGACCCGGGAGCGGTGGGCTTCGTCCAGACCCCCCGACCATACAATGAATGCGATCGTTGCCGTCGCCAGCTGCCGCCCCGTCGAGCGTGGCTGATGCCGGATGAGGAGGGGGAACTTTCTTACCGCTGGGAGTCGAGCCCCACCCGCAAGCGGTGGGACGCCGTTGGTCTGCGCGGGCACCTCCCTTTCTGGTTGATGCGTCGCTCGGCGTTGCTGCAGGTGGGGGATTCGAAACGGGCACCTCGTCGGAGGATCTGGGCCACGGCATCCGGTTTTTGGCCCGCCGCCGGCTACGCAATCTCTGTATCTCAATGGAAAAACCTTGAGCGCTGGCCTCTCCCCCACTTTTCGATCGGGGCCTATAGGCCGGGCAGCGCGTCGCTGGAGCCAGCGGCACCTGGCCGATCCTGCGCACCTGGTGCCAACCCCCTCCGGATCCAGGGGCTGAGCCTGTGGCAGCGGATCGCCTATCTCGAGGGAATCCTGCACTGGTTCAACGTTGATTCCCCAACTTGCTGCTGTTTTTTTTTTTTGGCTTTGGATTTTGCCGCTTCAGCCTTCGGCCTGCTGGGGGTGGCCACCTGATTCTGGTGCGTGGACCGGGGCTTGCTCGAGGTGGCCCTGCCCTTTTTTCTCAGCCAACTGCTGATGTGGGTTTGGTTCAGCGCGGTTGCTCGCTCGGCCCTGCTGCCCGAGCTCTACCGCTGGATTTCGCAGCCTGTTCCCGGATCCTCCGGCGGTGCTCTCCACCCTGGTGGGCTGTCCCGGAAAGTTCAGCGGTGACTCCCAAGGCGATCACCGGCCACGCACCTGGCTGCCGCCGCCGCGGTTTGTTTCTCCCCCTGCTGGTTTCTGCTTGGCCTGCAGCTGCTTCAACCTGCTCCATCTGATTCCTCGGGCCAGCGGCGCTGCCCCGATCGGCCACCTGACCAGGCGGCCAGCAGCCGGGCAGCCGACCAGGCCCTCGGTCTCCGTCTGGCTTCGATCGCCGTCGCCACCCTGAGCGTCCCTATTCGCACCTGCTGGGATCCGCCCCGGCAGCCGAGGCCACCCGCCCTGTGTTCGCGGGTCGGTTCGCCTCACGGTTGCTGTTTGACGCTCAGCCACTGGTCCCTGCTCAGGCCCGCCTGATGGCGATTCAGCGGAAACCGGACTTGAGTGCTGCTGGGGCCAGCGGCTCCGTGGCACTGATATAGCCTAGGGCCTCGGGGTGCTCGATAGAGCGCCCCTGGCCTGCGCAGTTCGGAAAGCTCGTGTCCAGGCCCCCTGCCGTTTCCTTCTGCGTGTGCGCCATCGCACAGCACTGTTAGGCAAGCGCGCACACAGCCGGCCTGCGCGTCGGGTGCGACTGGAATGACCTGACGCCGCGCAAGGCGAAGCGCTCCAGTCTCTGCTCTACCGACGCGTTACGCCAGTTGGCGCAACGCGTCAGGCGCCCTTTCGAGCCCCTGCTTGCTTGGCCGTTCTGCTACGCCCTGCTTTGGCAGCCGATGGCGGCGCAGGGTTGGTTTCAGCGCAGCCTGATGACCCTTGACGATCCAGGTCGATAACCCCTTAAACAAGACCCGCTGACCAAAGCCGCCTCGATCAGGCGTCAAGCAAACGCGTTTAGGCACCGGCAAGCGCGAGACTGAAAAACTTTGCGCCAAAGTCCATGCAAGCCAGTTGAACGACTGCCTGATTCGCACAGTGACGACATCGTCAAGGGTGGTGCAATGCCTTACTTCCCCGCGAGTCCCCTCAAACTCCGCCATGTTCGCCCCTCCAGTGTCCCACGCCACGGTTTGCGGCTGGCGAAAGGGTGAGCCCACTATTTACGAACGTGGTGGTCGGCGGATCAGCATTTTCCCCCCCCCCCCCCCCCCCCCCCCCCCCCCCCCCCCCCCCCCCCCCCCCCCCCCCCCCCCCCCCCCCCCCCCCCCCCCCCCCCCCCCCCCCCCCCCCCCCCCCCTGGTTCAACGCCCACGCGCCTGGATTCTATCCCGAACCCAAAGCCGCGGCCGCGAGAATTCAAGGGTCGTGTGGCTTTCTGGAAGGGCGTGCAGGTTCGTTGAAGCGGGTCATCGGTTGCTGCTTCCCCAGAGTTTGGCTGATTGATGGGATGCGATTCAGCGCCATTGGTTTCGGCAGAAAATCAGTTCGTCTCTGGGGTGCTGCTGCCGGTGGTTGGTCAGTGTTCTGAATGTTTTGAGGTGGTCGGTTAGGGGGATCCGTAGGTGAGGGTCGCTGTTTCGCTTGGACAAATGACGATCATTTCAGCGTGGACTGGCTAGAAAGACTGCCAAGCAGACCGGCAACCCGTTCGCCGCATGAACAGCGCGAAGAAAATCACCACAGGGTTTTATGTTCAAGGCTTTCCCCATCACTTTCGGTGTGAATCAGATTGTTTCCTGGATCTGTTGCAGGAACAATCGAAACCACCACCACCGAAAGTTTGCCGTCCACGGGGCCCTGGGTGACGAAAGGACAAGGACTATCTGATTATGATCACTTCCAAAGGTGGCCCCGGATGCCCGGATCGCCATCGAGCACTCCAATTGAATGATCGCCAGAACCAAAAGAGAATTTCACGCCTAAAAGACTTGTGAAGGCGACGGAAGGCTTGAAATTGAGAGAAACCAGGCACCAGAGGTCATCTGGCCCCGCAGAAATCCAAAGCCACGTTTCTTCTGCACACTGTGATCAAAGTTTGGCGTGATCTGGCGGGGGCACCAGGCCCTGAGCAGACGAAATCCAGGACGGCCATCATCAACAGCATTGTAAAGGCTGATCCCGGCAGAAAAAATGAGTGTCAATACATTGCCTGAAGCACCCGCCGATGAAACGGAAGCCGTTCTCCAAGCTGTCGCGCAACACCGACGGATTGAGTCCAGATTGATTCTGATCAGCGTTTCAGTAAAAGGCAGATCGGAATCTCGTAATTTGCTTAGAACGTTCCGTTAGCAAAGTGCACTTGCCCTGGTTGACGACCTGAAACCCAAGGACGCAATAAAGGCCCGAATCAACGCAGCAACAAGCCAGCTGGACGCCACGGTGGCCAGCCATCTGGGGCATTTGTCTTGCTTAAATAAGCGGACCCGGAAAATCCATCGAATATAGCGAGAATCGCCGCGACGATAAACATCGCCAGAACGTTGTAGAGGTAGGAAATTAAGGATTCCGGCCCAACCGCTGGCAAACCAACAGCAAAACCTCAATAAATCTGAACTTTCTGGATGGATTCCAGTCGGCTAGTAGCTTGCTGTTCATTGGCTGATGTAGGGGAATGGTCACTGACAGCATTGGCTTGTTCGCTAGAGCTCTACGGAAAATCCAGCTGAGCAATGCTTTGTCAGCAAATCTAAAGCTCTCCGTTGCTGATTCCTGGAGCTCGGCCTGTCTTCACCAACACTGCTGGGCACTCCGTAAGAGCCAAGCCCTCAAAAGCCTCTCGATTACGGTAAGCAAACTCCCACACCTCCAGGGTCGTTCCGGCCGTGCTTGACAGCTGATACAGATTGCATTGAACCACATCGCTCGGTCATTGCCGCAGATTGAACCGCCGACTTGAAGCGGTAGCTGAAGGCGCCCAAGTTAGCGATCAAGCGTACTTTTCGAAGCGAAGGGCATGGAAGCTGCCGTGAAGCTTGGTTTTCAAGTTGCTGAAGCACCGTGTTAATCCAACGTGAATTTCTGGTAATTCATTGGGATGACCGGACCCTTTACGACCAACAGGATGAGGAAGCAACCGACTTCTGCAACGGCGGCAGAAAGCAAGCCGCCCATCGGAGAATCACTTCACAGCCTATCGCCAGACGTTGAATCTTGGGGCCCAATCAGCAATAGCGGGCAAAAGAGGAACGTGGGCACGGTGGCAAGTTTTATTATACCGGGGGTGGCCCGCCTCATTCGACAGAGACGGCCTGCCACGACCAGGCCACCTTGTTTTCTCCGATCCACGACCAGGCTTGCCAACCACAAGGTGCGTTCTCCGCCAAGGTAGGCATCCATCCACCTGCACCCTTCCTCTGAGGACATAGGCGCCATCACGTTCTTTCATTGCCTGCATGATCTTGTTCTGAGCAACCATGCCGTTCGGTAGTTCACACCGAGATTGACGCTCAGAGCTAGCGCCCGAGTGAGGATTCCTGTTCTTGGCTTGGCCGACGAGGTAGAAGGCAAGGAACCAGGTGGTCAGAAGGTAAACTTTGTTGCCTCCAAGGATGGTACGGCCGTGAGAGGTTGGCTTGTTGACGAACAGCTCCGGCACTGATAGCGCTTGTGGCGCTGCCAATATGAGGCCCGTACTCCTTTGCCCTCACAACGTGTCGGCAACGGGGAAAAACCAATTAGCGCCAGCGCGGCCCTGTCTTCAAGGGGCAACACTTCACCAATTTTTGGCTCGGTTCCGTTAGAGGCTCAATAAACTGGGGCAAGCGACAGGCTGCCTGGGAACTTGGATCCGATTCATTAGCCATGGGCCAGGACGACTGATATGCGTATCCAGCCTAGGTCCCAAAAGCGTGCATGCCGCGGAGGGCCTTGCTGCCCTAATCAAGGAAAAGCCTTGATGACCCCAAATGACCACCTGGTTCTTTGGCGGTCTGGAGCGCGGTTCTTGGGGCAGCCGCCAAATTTTGATGTTCGTCGATTTTCATTCTCTCGAGTCGAAGGCCGATCAGACTCCGATCGACATCCCATCGTCTTGTTCTATGATCACCAAATAATAGTTTCGCTACTCGATGACCGACCGTTCGTTCGGCTCCCCCTGGCTGGATATCTTGAACTGGCCTGCCTGCCATCATACTTGGTTGCCATTTGCTGGGCCTGTTTTCGCGGCCCCAGTTCAGCCTGAACCCGGCTCAAAAGCCCTGCTTTCGATGTCCATTATTGGATCACCTCCCCGGTTTGATGGACAACAAATCGCGCATCGCTTAGGTGACATCGGCTTCAAAAGTTTCGAGGGCCAAAGCGGCTGTGAAGCGTCTCGGTACTATTCTGTATTTTGGACTCCCTATTATGTGCAGGAGGCTCAATGATCTTTGGGCCACTTTGGCCAAATCGTCAATACCCTTGGTTTTTCCCTTATGGGCTTGCTTGTGACGGTCGCCGGTTGATCTATTAGTGGCGACGGGTGCTCGATCTGAGACTGACCGGCCACCGGTTTTGCTCGTTGCTGAATGGTTTTTATTCTTGTTTTTCGGGTCGCTGCTTTTTCCGGTTGATTTTTTTTTGGCACGATTTGCGGTAAATTCAAAAATTCCCGCCTTATTCCCGGCCTTCCAAAGAGGGGTATTTTGGAAATCGGCTTTTGGTTGGTGTTCTTTCTTTTGGGCCAGTGTTTTGATACTTTTTCCAAAACCGCGAATTACCTAAAAAGGGTACCCCCCCCAGTCTCTTCTTTTTCATGCCCGT
>Ga0163217_1030739_pt1 | contig 12058 bp, 10 predicted proteins | sample SynspAceP_FD_185933 | JGI IMG/M metagenome (GOLD analysis project Ga0163217, IMG submission 185933) | Saline lake microbial communities from Ace Lake in Antarctica - Synechococcus sp. Ace-P (PacBio error correction) | ecosystem: Environmental > Aquatic > Non-marine Saline and Alkaline > Saline ... | reverse complement strand
AATTTCCTGCCAGAAATCCCGATGGCTAGTCAGGCAAATGGATGACCAAGTGAAGAACTCTTTTCGTGTCCAAAGAGCCTGATTATGAATCAAATTAAAGTACATGACCCTTTTCATGGGGACAAGGTTTCAGAATCCAGATGCAAGAGCTGAAGTATTTGGATTTTGGTCGAAATTGAGGGAAATCAAGGTGAAATTCCATCGACTTGGCACATTTTCTTTGTGAATTCAGGAGTTTGACCCTTTTTGCAAAAAAGAATCTGCTATAATTGATGCATTATTACAAGTTAGGTTGCGGCAGAGTTTCTTCTGAAGTGTTTATTCTTGTTGAAGAGCTCATTGACTTTATTAGGAAATGAAATTGTATTTGGCCCGTATTGTACCAAAAACTTTCGAATGAATCTTCCTTAAATGAAATTTACAGTATCTTGGTGGACTCAAGGATTTGAGGACTGGAAACTGCCAAAGATTCAAGTTTGGAAAGGGGAAAAAAAGCCAGAGTCATTCAATCTGACTAAGGAATATTATGTAACTTAGTGATAATCAGGGAGATCTTGTAAGTGACGAATTGCGAAAAGAAACCCTACTATTGTTTAGGGTATTTGATTTAGAGAGTTGAAAGTGAAAAAGCAAAAAGGACTTCAATTCACAGGAAATTTGCAGTTTCAAAATATTGTTCCAATTCTGCCAATTGTCAGGATTTGAATCTCATAAATAGCGTTGTTTCGTATTCTACATGCCGCAATTTTGAGGCTTAGCAGTTCAATAGGCCTGGGGGCTCTCTGATCAACCTCACTTCTATATGTCAGTACTTGGGGTACAAATCTGGAGGTACATGGACAGAGTTAACCACATATTCTAACAGCCTGCGAGAAAAAGAAGTGATGCAGGTATTTTGGAGGACTCAAACCTTCTCATTTTCCTTAATAAATAACTAGGGCTTGATATCAAGTTGATATGAAATTACTTCTCTTTAATAAGACCAGGGAAATTTCAGATGAAGTTCAGGTACAAAGTGTTAATGTGAAAACAAATTTCTCAGGTCAAACAGGAAACTCAATTTGCGACCTGTAGGAAATGTTTGGCATTTATCAATACATTCCTCAAACCTTTTATTAAATGCAGGTCCATAAATTAAATCCCATTTAGTGATAGAGGTTATGACAAAGGTCCTATCTAGTGAGTGAATTATGGAGTTTGGAGATTCGGAACATTTGAATTTTATTTAGGCCAGGAATTCAATTGTGATGAATAATCTCAATATTCCGGTATTTGACATGTCTATATTTTAATGATTTCTTTCTACTGCTTTTCGGGGCATCGGAAAAAGATATCATATAATGCACATTAGGAGTATAGTAAGACAAAACAAATGTGACGATAAAACAACCCAATCAGTTTGTGGATATCTAGGGGCTTCAGCATTTCAAAAATCACCAAAGCAAAAATCAATCTAGAATCCAAGCATTTTTTTGGATTAGGAAGGAGCCAGAAGAAAACCTTAACTTTTAATAGTTCATAAAGCGATTAGTTATAAAGTCCTGTCACAATTATTTAGTAAAACTTTTCCGATTTGGTGAGATTTATTTTCCTGGGGCCTGGAATAAGGCATTAATTCATCATTGACTGAAGTGTAAGTTTACAATGGGCCTAGCTTCGGAGTTAATTTTTTAAAGCAATGGTTCCCGTGAGGATTCCAAATTTCCTTTTTACATCAACCTATGACTTAGATTACCTCTTACAATGGTTTTTGGAGAGAAATAGTATTGGAATAAGCCTTTTACGAATTTTCTAAAAATTAGCCAGAAAGGGTAGTCAGAAAATTTGACTACCCTTTTTTACTTTTAGCAGAGTAAAACTATTTAGGAATAAAAGACGAAAGCCTGTAAGGACTTTGGGATGATTTTTTTTAAAGCGTAGTTAATAATCAGTCAAAGTCGCCAACGCCCTGCTTCAATTCGGACTCATTCAGTATCTTCCTATTTTGACAATCAAGCGGTTTTTTGAAAAAACAGACCGAATGTGGAAAATCATTAATTCCGAATTCAGATTTCAAAACCTTTTTTTGAGACGCGTTCCAAAATCGGTTTCCTTGATAATTTTTGAATTTTTGAAGTTAAAAGGAGCGGATTGATAAACACTTTCAAAAACTTTATTATCCAGATTACCCATCAGACAATTACTGATGGCCTTGTCCGGATTTTCAATCCTCAGTGGGTTAAGGTCGGACATTTACCAAATCTCACCTTGCTTCATCCTCAAGCTGAGTAAGGTAGTCTTCCATTCTTCTTCGAGCGAGCGCAATCATGGTCAGAATCGTTATCTGCTTGGACGATAAGATTTGACATATTCGTTGCACGCTTTTGAGATGCAATCAAGATAGAGGCGAAGTGCTGGCTTCAATCAGCTTGTTTGTTGGGAGCTTTCAGTTTTTCTAGCATATTCTGAAAGCTATGTCGAGCAGTTCATCCGGGAGTGTCTGTGAAAGTTCGACATTGTTTCTATTTTGAAATGGTAAATATATAATTTATCAATTTTATTATACTTCAAAATAAAAATAATTTACCCCGCAGTTTAATTGAATTCCAGGGCTTTTCCTCAATAACCAAAACAGAAGATCCCGAACCGGACAGGCTGCATAATAGGCCCCCGCTCATAAAGCTGCGATTTGATGTCAGCGGATTTCTGGATGATTGGGAAAAATACTCTGCCTCAAAGTCACTTGATGCAATTCAATCTTTCCACGACTCGATTCTGGCTTGCACCTCTTTTAGTTAATTTTGGACGCTGCGGAGTTCTACTCCAGCATAGGCTTCTTTGGTTTAACCATCATGATCCCTGGGATATGATTTACTACCAAGTGAGTCCTCTTGAGATCAAATCGATCGATTCTAGAATCTCTTTCCTCTGCCAGTTGCGATTTTTAGAGTGTTTTAATAAAAAAGGGGGACAGTCATTCCCAGCTGTTCAGCATATTCTTCCAGAAGAAAATCATTCCAGAAGCAAACAAAAGATTATTCATCAGGCGTCAAGGCAAAAGGCACCATCTGTGAATCCACCACCCAATCCTTGCGCCATAGGATAGCTTTATGTAAATGAATCTGCGCAGCGGGGAAGGCGGGGAAATCCTGCTCAGCAGGGCGAAGGCCTTTAGGTATCAAATTATCGGTAGGGATTTCCAGGTATTTCCATTCCGTGTGCATCAAAAGTCGTTTTTTTGGGATCAAGATTATTTCTAAGGCATCCATAAAAGCGAAATGGGTACTACAGGTTTCCAATTTCATGATATCCTTTACCGTTTAGAAGTAATGTGAAGACCGAGGTTGATTTTGGCGTTTGGAAGCAATCATCTTTGGAAGTGTTTGGCACAAAATAAAGGATTATTTAGCTTGTGCATTAGTGGGGAGTATTTCTAAAAGTATCTCAGTGAATCAATTTTTCTTGCAGGAAAAACTATAGCTAATCATTCTTCTATTGAAAAAAGGAATTTTGTTGTCAAAAAAATTTGAATATCTAAAATCGAACAAAATTTGAGATTGATTTTGTAAACCAAATCATCAACTGAATCTAGGGCGGTGTTTTTACCAAAAAAAGCACATTCAAAAATTGGAAAAAAATATTTTTACTCCATTTTTATGTTGTTATGCCCAAAGTGTCAAAATTAATATGTAAGTCGTCTGAACAGGATTAAGTTTGTCAGTGATTCGATTTCTGGAAACTTCAATACCTATTCAATCTATATGTACCATGGTCTTCTTGCTTAGCTTATATATTGCTCATTTGGACTATAATGTAAAGGCACTAGGGACTATTTATCATAACCAATAAAAAATTTAAGTGCCTCATTAACCTGAGGCATTTTTTTTTTCCCTATCCTATGAACCTAAGGAGTACAGTTGGGAAATCAGCGACAATGACCGAGCATCCGGCAGGAAAAGCCATGCTTTATGCATTTGGTTTTGCAGTATAAAATAGATTGCTCGAAACCAGCGCCCCTTCTCTTGTAGGATCGCAAAGTTGCGGCTATGAAAGTATCCCTGCAATATGCATCTGAATGACTTCTGCCGTTTAATCAAGATTCCTCACAGATCATGATTGTGACGGGTTTGTTTTTAATACCATTGGGATTTCTGACGGGGATTTCAATGGACTTTGGCATGCGCGCTTACGCCGCTGGGTATCCAGAGATATCATTCGGCCGACTCTATTGAAAGTATATTATTTTGGACATATCTTCGATGCCTGTATCGCGCTTGCTGGCTGTGATAAAAAAACATCGCCAGGAGCAATTCGATGGGCATTGCCTTCGATTGATCGTCCTTCCATTTCTGGTTTATGGGTGGTACCTTGCTTTCGAAATTACACAAGGGGAAAAATGAAATATCGTCTCCGCTTTGAACTCGGTCAGCGAATCACAATGGAAAATAATTTCGGATGAGGATTACAGATGGGGTGATTCGAAATGCTTGTCCTGGGGTCTGGAGCTTTGTGGAGAATGTTATACTGCAAATTACCATGTCATCGCTATTGAAGCATGGGAATGTACACTTCCTTTACTCGGCATCTATCCAGCAAAATTCTCCTGAAAACTCGCAGAATGCCCGCCAGGTCAAATGAATACATGCGAATCTTCTCCGGAACGAAGTCATTTTAAGCCAAGTGATATCATCACCGCAAAGAGTCGCCTATTGAATAAATGCAGTGAGAGAGTAGTAATCGCATATGGTGGAAAGCAACGGAAATGCAGTGTACGCACTTATTGCTATGCCAGCTGCAAGAATGATTTTTACCCTAGAGACTTCCAGAAGCACTCACATGCTCACCCAATGATCGCTGCATTTTCGAACCTCTCTGGAAAGGGTTTGATGGAGATCCGTCCACCGAGCAAGGAGGTCTTTCCAGCATTCATGAAATTATTTTTGCGAAAAAGGGTTTTTACATTGCGAGGATTGTCTCTCACCGTAACGGGTAGGACGCTTTGCCGGAAATCTGGGAAAACATTGGCATGCTATCGTACCTTCGATGGTAAACGTGATCTCATCCAATTGAGAAACTCCGATTAAGCCAGAAGGACATCTTTGTATCCTCTTCGGGCAACTTGCTCCTAGATGGGGCAGTCGCGAGAAATTACGGGAGCGAAGGAAAAGCTTTACTGGTCCAGCACGTTGTTCTTTGATTGCCGAGCAGGAGGCAAAAATGACTCAATCGAGTTAATCAGGTCAAGCCGGCGACGTGGTCGTCATCGAAATGTAGGCCAAGGTGGGGATCAAGGAATGCCCGAATGCTTTAGCCTACTTCGAGATGCATTATTGAGGCAGGCACGCGTTCATCTGTAGGCATTGCATATGATGGGAGATTTCAGGGGGGGACATGGATTGTTGTGGTCACGTGACTCCCGAGGCTTTTGGGCGACACGGTGGCTATTGGCTTACTTGAAAATGGTGGACCGATCACGAATTGTGCAGATTCGATTGGAGCTTCGGTAGCATATCGGATTGAGGTGCTTCGTCTGGATCGGAAAACGGTGGAAACCAAAGGAAATAAAGGGGACTTCAGGCTTACCTAAAAAAAATTACCAATAACTGGTAGTCCGCTTCAGGAGGGATGTTAGTGACGGATAAAATTCTAATTTATGAAGCGATCTAAATCAGAGGAGCAGATATTGTAGTACGTTCATTAATTAAGCGGAGCAACGCAATTAATTTTTGGGTATTCCAGGAGGTGCTATTATTGGCCGGTTATATGATGCCTTGTATGATTATCATGACAAGTCAGACATGTCCTACAGGCGAGCAAGAGCAATTCATGCAGCACAAGCTATGCAAGAGTTTTCCGGTAAGCGGTAGGAGTCTTGCATTGTTACCTCGGGCCCGGGAGCTACAACCTATTACCAGGTTGGCAGATGCGCAGTCGATAGTACGCATTGGTTTGTATTAACCGGCAGGTGGCTGCTCACCCTTACTCCCCCGCACCCGATGATTTCCCAGAAATAAAGAATTCTCCGGGTTGATGCCCTTGTACCCCAAATGGATATTCAGGTGCAAGAGTGGAGGATATTTGGCCACCAGCTATAGAAACGGGATTTTACCCCATTGTAATCCAGGCACGTACGACTGTTTTTTGATTGATATCATTAAAAATGCCGAAGTAGATTTAGGGGATTTTAATTACATTTCCGTGTGAAGTTTCGTTCGTATAAACGAAGATTCCCTGTTGAAAAAAGTTGTAATCAAAGAGCCTGCATTAATAATCCCAATATGGCAAAAAAAGCACACATAACCTGCCCTTTTTGGACAAGTGTTGTTTTGGGTTACCTGAACCCGAGGAAAGCTTAATTATTTTTGGAAAAGTGAGCGGATTACCCTGAGGACTGACGCTGTAGGGTCCCTGGTGATTTGATATACAAACAACAAAAACTATGTGGGAAAAAATGGGATGAATGGCCAATTATGACAAATGAATGACCAAACCCATGACACCGATGTACTGATAGATGTAGGAATGAGTTTTGATGATCGAGTGACACAACAGGAGATTTGAAAGAGAATATGATAAGAAGACTAAAGTCATTCTCTTGAACTTGATACCAGCTGAAATAATAAAATCGTAAAATGTGAAATACATCGTCATGCCGGCGGGTTGGGGGCAGGCCATGGACCCAGTCCGTTGGAATTCTAAAGAACAAGTTGGCCTATTTCTGAGAAGATAAGCCCTGCCTTTAACACCAAAACATCACTTGTATTATCAACGAATGGTACCCAAGATTACCGTTTGAATTGGAGGAGGAAGAAAAGGGCCTTAATACCAATAATGATTTTGAGGCACAACGAAAGAAGGCTTGACCCCGATGGGAGACCGGTCATCTAAATCAGAATTAACCAAATCATAAAGAATGATGCCTTTTGGTGGACTGATGTTGGGAAAGCACCAGGTGATTGCCTTGGAGATATTTTAATTATTAAAATGGACTCAATAAACGCTGCTGGTGGATTTGGGGAAACTGGGTTTGCTTTGACACGGCACGTTTTAGGCGACACAGTCAAAACCCCGATTTTCAAGAGACAGGTGATTGTGTGGTTGGGATGGCAAGGAATCAAATAGAACAGAATTTGGTACCAATATGAGAACCAAGGCTGTTAAATAGTTTTGTTGAATAAATCTTTTCTTGGGATGGTGAGAACCAATGGCAAGAAAATGTTTTTTTGACCCAGCGCCTATTCAATTTAACGAATGGGGAAACAAGATTTTGTTAAAAATTGCAGGAAGAATAAACCAACAGAATAAAAGAAAAAAGTATCACGGAAAGAGCGATTAAAGAGAAGCACCAGATAGAAGATATGTTTATACCAACACACTTGAAGGATCAACTTCCCTTTTTTGGAGTCAGTGTGGAACATGAAGATAATGTTTACAATGATCAGCTACCCAGGATGATACCGGTAGAGAAGTCCAGAATCAGCTAAAACTACTTATGAATGCAGCTAAAATTTTCACGTCATTTAAACCAGAAATTTTTCAATACGGGTATAAATAGGATACAAAAATTATTTTTACACAACACGGAAGGGGGACTCAAATAGTCACAGAGCACCTTGACCATGGAATCCCAGAGAGACCAGACTTGAAGAATCCCATAGGATTACATCACCGAAGTAACTGATCAAGAAGGAAAGGTGATCAGCCTTGTTTCATCCCGATCCCCGAAGAAAATAATTGACGATCAAGGTTTTACACGAGTGCAAGTAAGTCGTGTGGATGCCTACTAAAAGAGTCTGTACCATCATGCTCCCGGTCGCTAGAGCTTGGAGGGACTCGGCGAGTATCGAAGCATAAATGCAAATTTAATAAAGCTGAGATGATTTGTGTGTCCCTTGGAGCACGGCGTCCGGAACATAACTACTATAACCTTCAGACTTATCGCCTGGTACTTCTTGTTCCTGGAATTTTGTCATCGAGAGGCCGCGAGTGTGGTAGCGGGATCGCTCGCAGCGCTTGACGAAGACAGTCGATCGAATGACTTTGGTCTAACAATAGATTAATTACATAAGGAAGATGGCTATTATATTAAATGATTTAAAATTCGGGCTAGTAGACATGTTGTAAGAGTGAATCTCATTCTGAAGTAGAGAGTAGGATGAGTCCACTCCCTGCCGCGGTCTTAGCGGTTGGAGGTTCACGCAACACCTGCGTGAAAACAAGGACAGAGTACGTCTATTATTCGCGAGAGATACAGTAATCGCCTGCTAGCAATGAGTGCTGGCGCCAGAGAGCCAACCAGGGTTAGGGGCACCTGCATTTTGTGATGGTTGTGCTTTGTGTGAGGGAATTGGGGGTCATGGGCATAGTATGTGTCTCGGGCTCGGAGTGGTTGGTGACGTCCATCCTCGCTCGACGGAGCGGCGCCATGAGCGCATGAGGAGACATATGAGGCAGACGAAGAGGACCACTCGCAAGTCGATCGACGGGTTTATGTCTGTCGGCGATGCGATACTCTCTGCGCGTCATGGGCCCAAGCCCGGAGCGGTGTGTGGCACGCGGACTCCACTCATGGTGCGTCTCAGATGCGCGTGGCACACCAAGTGAGAGCGAGCGCGGTGTCCGCTTGCTGAGCTGCTCTCAGCTCTGGGCTCCTCTTCGGGACATCTCCTCGAGCCTCACGCGCCAAGCGCTCGGCAGAGGCATAAGCTCACTCTATCTCTCGAGCTGGTGTCCGGCCTTGATATCTCTCCTGCACAGTAGCCTTAGCTCGAGTCTCCCCTAGTCTCTGTGTGCCGTAGCGCTGGCTGCGATGCGATCTGCGCTCCCTACTCTCAATAGAAGAGTGAGTCTCTGATGCCTCTCCGCGCATGCCTCACTATATATCAGAGTCGCTCTATGACAAGCGCGACATCGTGCGTATAGTGCGTGAGGAGGGTAGAGCGGCCGCGGGCTAGATCTGAGAATACTGTGCGCACGCGCGCGTGGTATTGCTGAGCTGCGAGCACGTCCTGGGCGACATAAACGGGTAGCCCCGAGACACCGCAGGGATGCCCTCTCTCTGCCGTAGGTGACCTGCTGCAGGCGATAACTATAGGTATGCCTCGGTCACGCGCGTGCTGGCAGTGAATCGCTACGAGACCGCGATGCGGCACATCTGTGCCCATCTGAAGCGGGAGCTCGCTGTCGAGACGGTTGTCTGCGGCACGCCGACAGTCTTGCTGGGCATATCTCTCGGTGCGTCGCGTCGATTTCCTCTCTGTGCCTCGTCACACGTCAGAGTGACCGACTATGCCAGGTACCTGCCGAGTACTGCGCGCAGTCAACAACGATCTAGTGCGTGCTCGTGTGCGCTGACGTACTCTCTCTTGGATAGACGTGGTGCACGTAATGGTGACACCTCGCAAGCACTCGGTTGATGCGCGCTGCGTACAGCGAATCGCCTCTCGGGCCCGATGCACGCGTGCGCTCCGAGTGCTTGATGTGGCACGACCTCACCGGCTGATCCGACCAATCGTGGAGCCAATAGATGTCCACTCGTGAAAGAGCCCAGAGCTCTGGGCGGCGCACCCGTGTCGATATCTCGCCACGGGGACCCATCTTACCGATGTGACAAGATTATCTCCACGGGTCGTAACAACCAGCACGTACTCTGCAGCCAGCGCCTCGATGCGTATGTGCATATCCGCTTCCAAGTCTCACGAGCGGTGGGGCCGGGATCTGGCACACCCTACTCTCGAGGCGCACGTGAAGCACTGAAGCCCACTATCCGCCGCTCTGCGAGCTACGGGAGCATCGCCTCGAGCGCAGGATTCGAGCTCAGGCAACCAGCCCCCGCCGTGGGCCGGAGGCTTTCAAAGCCGCTGCGCGACCTACGAGTGGGAGCGGCCGACACGATGTCGCTGCGCGCCATCGGGCTGGTAGGTGCTCGAATCACGGCAGTCATACTCCACCCAATCTGCAGCAAACTGGTAGCGGGCTCACAGTGTCTCGAGCAGGGCGGGGTGTCGCTGAGTTCCCGCGAATGCCAGAGTTACTACCGCTTCGCACCAGAGCGCGAGCACTTGCTCGTGGGGGTCGCCAAGAGCTGACGGCTCCACGCGTGCGGGCGAATCACGCAAAGCTCTGCACGGGCCGTCGACCGCCTTTGGACTCTGCGAGAGTGAGCTGTTGCTGGGCCGCCAACGGTGATATCAGTACACTGGGCTCGCCAGACTCGTGCGCCGCGGAGGAACCACCTCGGAGGGCCACTCCCGTTCTAGGACGTGCACTGGGGCACTCCCATGGGCTGGAGAAAGCCAGGTAGCGGGGTGGTGAGCGCATCTCTACCTGGCGTAGATGCGGGGCGTCGGGCAGATCTGCGGCACATCGGCGCGGGAACGCCCATCTTGCGTGATGCGCGTCGCGCCCTCTCCAGGGGCGGCACTGGCGCCCACACAACGGCGCTAGGTGTGCCGCGCAGACCAGCGCATACCGCGCCCATTGACACCATCTCCCCTGCAGATACCGGGCCGGTGGGCCATCGCTCTGGAGATAAGTCCGCCGGGGAAGGCTGCCAATGGTCAGTGGCACATCTGCGCTGGGAATCGCAGGATGTCCTTTTCGATGGCCGGAACACCACCAGTTACTCCGTGCGGGCAGACCCGTCGCCCGCCGACCCCTCCTCCTCACCACGGGAGCACGGGGTCGCCGGCGACAGTAGCGCGGAGTCATGACCTTCAGTCAGAAGAGTGCGTATGGACATGTTTGCCTCTTCGGGGTGCAGGCGAGGGAGTTGTGTGGGCTGAGTTCTCGAGCGAGCAAGCTGCGCCGCACCACTCTTCGCTCGGCGTAAGCCACAGAAACGCTCACGCGCGCTCTATTCTCTAGTGAGCGTTCTTCCTGTGATGCGGCACAGAGCGCGTCAGAGCGCCATCTGCGCTTTGATGCGCCTCACGCAGCAAGCCGATCATTGGAGGTGTCGGTGATACAGGTCATGCAGTGGTGCTCACTGTGCGTTGTATGCATCGGACTCCGACGGCGGGCTTCTTGGCGCGAGCGTATTTGCTTCGCGATACGAGGGTTGCACCGCAGTTGAGCACGCGCATCAGTCTGCCTATAGTGCAGAGCTACACCAGACCCTAGGGCCAATGCTTTTGCAAGGGCAGACGCACATGCGAGCCCGAGTCTCTATTGGCTCTCCAGTGAGACCCACGGGCCGTGGGGCCTCAAGAGAGCAAATATATAGCGCCGCGCGTGTCGCTGCGGGCTTTGGAGGCATGGTGTCGGCACAGAGAATCGAGAGTGCTCGCGTGTGTACACGGCACACGCCGTACGGTCGGTGGGCCGGGAGGGCAGTGCAACCCCAGGGCCGCTAGCGTGACAACTCTGCCCTCCGGGAATCAAAAGAAACAGGCCCGGCCCGTGGCGGGTCTTCAGATGTGGCGGAACCTCGGCACGATCTGAGGAACTGTCCTGCTGTGCTGCGGCGCGCGGCGCGCAGGGCGACTTACGGAGGATGCAGCCCACTTCAGACAGCTTGCGTCGCAATCTCCGAGCGCGCAAATTTCTCAATATACTGCGTGCCGCTCGAGGGCAGGCCGGCTGGCGTCAGGGTTCGGACATGTTCTGCTAGCCTTGACCGGGGAGCGTGGGCGGCGCGCGGCGAGGCTAGCATATTCAGTTGCGCGCGCCGCAGCGCTCTCTCTCTCGCGTTCCAACGGCTCCCGACTCTCTCGCCTTTGTTGAATTATCAGGCCAAGATGGCTCGCTGAGCGATGCTCGGTAGCGCTCCTTTCACACTGTCATACTCGTTGCCCCCGGGACGCGACGACGCGCTGGCCTATCTGCGCAGCGGTCTCGCGCGCGCGCGACGGCGCGTTCTGTATTGAGGACCCTCTTACTCTGGCGGAGCAGACACCGGAGCAATAACTTTCGGAAAAGAGAGAGAAACACACACAGAGACAACAGGAGGCGCGCTCCTCTATTCGCACACACAATTAATGCGCCGGCGCGCGTGAGGCGACGAGGCGGACGGCGTGAGCGAGACACAAACTCCCCTCCTCTCCCCTCCTCTCTCTTTGTGTGTTTTTTTCCTTTTATT
>Ga0163217_1075714_pt1 | contig 12059 bp, 3 predicted proteins | sample SynspAceP_FD_185933 | JGI IMG/M metagenome (GOLD analysis project Ga0163217, IMG submission 185933) | Saline lake microbial communities from Ace Lake in Antarctica - Synechococcus sp. Ace-P (PacBio error correction) | ecosystem: Environmental > Aquatic > Non-marine Saline and Alkaline > Saline ... | reverse complement strand
CGATTTATGGTTTTTTACCTTTAGCATTTTTGTGGTTAATTTTTATTAGCTTAAGAACTAAGATTAACTGGTGGTAATTCTTTGGCCATCCTATTTTACACCTTGTTAATGTATTTGTTCCCTAAGTGCTAATAGATCCAACGCATTCTTTGTAGCTTTTTTTATTGCTTTCCATTACGTCGGATACTAAGTTCCCGGTCCTTTAAAAAATATTAAACTAAAAATTTTTGATGCCACCTTTTGGATATTGATAGCCAGTTTTGTTTTACGATTGGGCTATTCCTCTACCTTATAACCGTTATCATTGCCATTTACTTTTTACGATTCAAAAAAACATACAAAAATTGGTTTGGTCCCCATTTGCGCAATTTATCGCTATGTTCTCATTTGCTTGCGGTTCTGGTAGCTTTTGAGCACAATTATGGAGTTTTATGGAATCATTATTTTTTTTGATTTTAGTTCATGCTGTTTATTTTTATTGATTGGGAGCATAGACACTTTATTATTTCCTGTAACATAGCCCCGTTTTTACTGCTGCGGCTTTTTGCATTTTCTAAAAATAGGAAATGTTGGAGTAGTAAATTCGGTGGACAATGCGATTGGTCCTATCTTATTCTTTTATTGGATTTGTTGGGTTAAAGTTCTAAAATCTTCCCAGGATACCCACCCTTTCTGATACGTTCCTTTTTCCTGCCGTTGGGTCTTTTATTTACTACCTATGTCCAGTCCATAAGAAAGAAGTATCAGGGAAATTAGTACTCTGCATCCGTATTATTCCCTTTTTGTCTTTAATTACCCATGTTTTAATGAAATAGAATATTCGTTTCCTTCTGGAAAACCAACGTTCTCATAATCTTAGTCTGAATAAACCGATGAAGCATTCCTCTTTACGCCTTAAGATCATATGTGGGCCCACAACAAAAATAGCTCAAATAAAATCTGTTTTTAAATAAAACGTTATCTTTGTTTAAAAATTTCAATATGTTCAGTGATTTTGCTTAAAATTATTTCAAGAAAGCAGTCGAAATATCTCTATCGGATGATGTATCCAGCCGCTTTAAGCATCCATTATCCGAAGGACGAAATTTGCCCATCTGTTATATCGTAAAAATTGGATCGACACTGTTTGCAATGGCATTTATGAAGATTTATCAGACGATCCCATATTGACCGGTTGCAGCACTTAAACTTTAAACTCGGGAAAAAATCGACTCCAGTAACCAGGAATAGAACTGATTTGGTAGAATTTATTGATAGTTATTTTTTAAATAAATAACCAATCGGTAGGAAAAAAATTCGAATAGCTACTATAATACGGAAAAGTCCAGCTTGGGTGTAGACCGCTCCTATCCATTTTGGCTTTGAAGATTTACCATATGCAGGAAAAGAAGTGATCGAAAGGATGCCTCCAAAGATCATATTCAAAATGCAGGATAAGCTTAAACATTTTATGCTGAGAACAGAAAAAAAGATTTATGATTCGCTAAGTCAACTATTATTAGATATAGAATTTCTGGCAAGAAATACATGAAAGTTACAAGCAAATGAAGATGTACAATGACAATGAACTTAATCCTGTACTTCGCAAAAGCACCCTGACCTCAAATAATGAAATCTTAACTAGCCATTAAATAGATGGAAAAGGAGAAAAAGTTACTTCCCGTTAACCCAAAGAGGAACGCAAAGGGATACCGTTAAAAAAAACTCCGCACCGAGGCTTTACCAAAAAAAAAAGCACCTATTGTCATTTTCGGTTTATCCGCAATGGGCGATGTGGCTATGACGGTTCCAGTACTGACTGCTTAGTACAACAACATCCAGGGATAAGAGTTACAGTGCTGACCAGAGGTTTTTTTTCACCCCATTTTTCATGACTTAGAAAATGTTAAGCATTACAGGGCCGATGTTAAAGGGGCAAAGGCACAAAGGTTGATTGGCTTTGGAAGCTGTATAAGAACTAAAAGGCCTAAACATTACATATGGTAGCTGACTTGCATAAACGTACTTCGCAGCAACCTCTTAAAATGTATTTTAAGGTGGAAATCCTTCCCTTTGTTCAGATAAACAAGGGTCGGACAGAAAAAAGCTATTACCTCTTTTTATAAAAAAGTATTTCGCCAGCTTAAACTACTCATCAACGTTATGCGGATTGTTTTTGAAAAACTTGGATTGCCCATAAGATTTGGCAAGGAGCTACCCAAGCTTCCTAAAAGGTCCATAACTTTCTTCACAAGGCAAAATTGGTGAGATTGGCAAGGGAAAAAAAATGGATAGGGTTAGCTCCATTTGCGCTTTTGATTGCAAAGATGTATCCTTTGGATTTTAATGGAAAAAAAGTAGTTTGATTCATTAAATGAAAGCGCACTACCCAAATATTACTTTTTGGTGGCGGAAAAAAGGAACGAAGCCAACTTGAAAAGTGCAGGAAACCAAATTCAGTAACTGTATCAATATTTGTAGGCAACTACCCTTTCCACGAGGAGCTGGCCTTAATTTCCAACTAGAACCTAATGCTGGCAATGGATAGCGTAAATGACCATTAGCATCCCTTGTTCGGAATTCCTACCTACGGTATGGAGGCGTTACACACCCTTTTACGGATTCTACTCCATTTGGACAAAATTTCAATTTTGCAATGGTTGGCGGATAGGATAAATATCCTTTATCCCAACTTCAGTTTATGGAAACAAGTACCCCCCCTTGGTTACGAAAATGCAATGCGACATTTTCCCCCAAAGATGTCATTTCTAAATCGATGGAAACACTGAAGAAAATAACATCAAAAAAGAACCTTATAAGAAAATGTGCCAATTTCCCATTATATTAACAATGATTGTGTAGTCCTTTTCTCTTAATATTCCAGTAAAACCAGCTTGACTAAGCAGGCTCTCTGTGCTCTCATTAATTTAAAGTAATGCAAGCTGTTTGAATATATTTTATTTAACGCAACATTTTACTATTAACCTGTCGACCATATTAGGGTTACGTATGCCAAATATAGATGAAATTAGATAGTGGCTACTCCTTCACTATCTATGTGCCTATTTACATACCCTCCGTTTTTCCCTTTCGTAGGGCAGTCACTAAATTAACTTTCCCATACCTTTAAAATATCCTGAAGATAATCAGATACCGGATATCTTCCCATTAAATTTCCGGTAATGGAAATTACTTAAAACGAATACCCGTATCCAGAAAGTTGTGGCTCTGCCGTTTTCCAACGCACTATCAAAACAGAACCAAAATTTGTTTAATGGATTCTTCTTCCCCTCAATAGGTTTCTATTAGGTTTACTATAGACCTTCGGAATAGAAGGTTCTGCACAATACTAATAAACGAATTCCTCTTGGATTGGAAAATGGATGTAAAGGCACCCTTTTAGAAAGGGAGAGTTCACTTTTAAAATATCGTCAATGCATGGTGTTATGATAGCCTTTTTGGTAAAAAAATATCTTAAGCCCGTTATCTGCTGCGTTCCATGGTTAGCCATGCGCTTCAATTGTTTGTCATAAGATTTGGGTTTCTATAAACAGGACCCTTAAGTCCGTTACGCCTAAACTCAATTTTGGCTATTATTTAAAAAATGAGCTGAAATTAAGTTTAATCGATGAAAATACAGAAAAAAAAAACATTTCTAAACCAAATTTTTTAACAATAGCAAACCGTATGGTCCAGTCCTTAAATAGTCTATTTAAGGTCAAAAACAATTAAATTCTTAAAATAACGAACCTTGACAGCTGCTCCCCGCCCCTGCAGCGTACAACCATAACAATGTTGCGAAATCATTAATGTCTCTATCATTAAGGATATCTTTTCATTGTAATCCTTTAGTGTTTAATTTTGCTGGCACACCTTTAACCCCAACATTTGGTTAAATCGGCAATCGTAAAGCCACCCATCCCAAGCTAATTTGAAATGGTATTGGTGCAATTACATTGCACAGCAGAAGGGTTGTTATGCCTCACTAGGAATACATATAATCTTCATAATTCCAGATGCTATTAAATAATCAAAAAAGCGACTATGGGAGGTTTGTAATGGCAAAAAAGTTGTGAAAGTTAATCTCAAAATTCTTCTAAAAGTTGCCTTTTTAAAATCGCGCTCAAGCGCATTTTGATCTCCTCGGCAAAAGGCCGGACGGTTATTAGACGAGATCTAACTCAGGAACTGTCCGGAACCATAGCCCAACCTCATTTATTCTTGCGCTGCCTCTTTATAGACAGGTCGAATTACTCCTTTCCCCCCGCCTGCTTATCTGTTTTCCCCCGGTGTTAAGTGGCATGAAGAAATCACATGAATTATTATGTTTCTTAAAAATTTGGGGGAAGGTCATAATATTTTTGTATTGGCCCTTATGATTGGTTTAAGATATTAGAGCGAACTATAAAGTCCTGTATCCCTGCCTTGGCCGCCTCCTCCACAAAACATTAAAATCCGGGTTCATCTCAGGCGCACCTGCCGTTAAATCTAAGGTGTGGGCCCCTGTTCACGAATGACCTCCACATTGTTTCATTGTTTCCCTGGTCTATGATCTCTTCCGGTCGGGCCGGATCTACATGACCAGTGTTTCACAAACCTGGTTACACATATAACCCCACATTTGATCTGTAGAATTTTCCAATTTTCTTGGACGCAATGGAAACTGGCCCTATCTGGGTCAATTTATTTTTCTTTAAAATAGGCGTAATTCCCCATCTTCAAATATCCGCATTAGGATTTCCATTTGGTTTATTGTCCATACAAAGGGGCTCCTGCTGCCTTACAAAGATTTGTTTGCCATTATTGGTCGTATTCAGTTATTAGTTACGGCAATTATCAATGAAGATTACAAAAGATGGGCGTTTTTGCCCTACTTTCTAAACCATAATAAGACCAATAAGTCTTAGGAATAATTGAGATTGCCATATATACATGGATAGCTTGTGTATTTATTCATCATTTGAACTCATGGACTAAGGTGCTCCACTTTTCAAATAGCCGCACCGATGTATCGCTTCATCATCTCTTCCTTAGATTATCCCTTTTTGCAAAAACCTCTTTTGTGTATGCATCTATACAATAGGGACACTTCACAATGTGCCACTAGCCAAAAAGGGGGGTGGGGGCGGGATCAGGATTTTTCCCATGGCACTTAATGCGCCTTCCTTCAAATACTTTTCATAGTAATCAAAGACTTGCGTTCCAAGGTTCTTCGCTCCATTTCAGTAATTTTTCCAAACTCCGTAAATCCGTCCGGTCATTATAAGAATCTGCCATTTTTTCTGTTATTTAAATTATTATTATTTTTTTTCTATCAAAAATCATAAGGGGTTCCCTTAAGCTCCCTTTCTTCCAAAGGAAGAATTTCCAAATTGTTCCCAAAGGCCCGAATTAAACTATCTGGCATACCCCCTCGAAGCCCATTTTTTATCATAACAATTTATGGGCCGATATGTAATCATAATTCAAAATATTGATAGGGGCGTATTTCATTATTTCCCCTTCATCCTCTAAAATTAAGTACCCCACACGGGAAAACCCATTTTGCAGGCATTCCGACAACTTCCCTGATTCAACCCAAATTTTTTTCTGATCTTCTGATGTTGAACCGGAGACCGCAATGACCCGCAACAATTAACATCACATTTTTGACGGTAAAAAAACTTGCCTTTTTTAAACTTCGGTGTAGATCTAAAAATAAAATCGGGATTATTGGATTATTAGGGAAACCATGCACTACCAATAACCTTCCTGTTTGTCATTTCAAAACTTAAAGTTTGTTCTGGGAGTTGGGCCCATCCAAGTGATGGATTCCTTGGACATTCCCTTTGGGCGAATGCGGGTACCATCTTTTAGGAAAATCCATTCACAAGCGCTTTCAGGTTGCAAAATCACAACCACAATCTTCTTTCCCCTTTTAAAACCAACTTGCTTGTTCTACTTGCCCATAATACTCTTGTCCCCAATTGCGAAATAACTGTCTATAGTTTCCTTCAAGGTTGTGCCATAACCAAATAATATTCTCCAGTACAAATACAGTTTTCTTGAAGTATGCCCATCTCTTTCGAAAAGCTGTACAGCTGCTCCAAGCCTTGTAATTCCTGTCACTCCTCCAAAAGCAGTCAGTATTTTGCCGCTTATATTTCCCAGTGTGTATTTATCTTTATCCATTCGCGTATAAAATATTTTAAAAGTACCACAGGCCATAATTCCCCAGAATTTAATCCAAGGAAGGTCTGCATAATTTTCCCCTCGGTAAAAAATTAACCTAGGGAAACTTAAAAAATCAATAAAAATCCCAATATAGTCCACAAAAAAACTTAAATAAAAACTGCTTTTTGGGAAGATCCACATTCCAAAGACAAAACTGGTGCAGTTCCCAATTAACCATTGTAACCGCTAATGGTGGTAGCCGATAAAATTTTCTGCATCAAAAAACAGGGGAAAAAAACGGGTCCTAAAATGGCTATAAGCGGCCATGGATAAACGGCCAATTTTAAAGATTTTCCCATTTTTCAGGCGTTCTTAGGACAAACAATTTAGAAAAAAGAAGAAAATGTAGAATCAAGTGGAAGCTCGGAAGTAATCATATGAAATTTGATCACCAATAATATTACAACCCCAAATGCCTTCCTACCCTCTACCCGCGCTGTCCTAGTCATCCCCCCAATTGGGCATTATACGCCAATAACACTGACAGTTTACAATACACAAAGGCTCCTACCATTACCCCGGCCCAACCAAAAAAAAAAAAAACCTTTTTTTTAGGGTCACCCTTTCGGACTGCTAATAATCCCTATCTGTAGTACTTGGAGTCATTGAAAAGGGTAAACTCCATGGGATTGTAATAACGCGGCCAACAGTAGGTTTCGCCCATTTCCATGGACCAACTCCAGTTGCTCGCACTTTTTCAAGGGTAAAATGTTGTATCTACTTGCAAAGATATCTCCAGAAGCACTACCGTCAGTAAAATGGAAAAAAGAGCCATCTGGAATTGTATCTTGTAAAAAATAGAGCTACTTAGACCGCCCTTTAGGGCATATACGCCAGTGTTAGTTGCCGTAAAAACCAAATGGACAATAGTAAGAGTAAGATCCCCGCTTCCCCAAAATAAGAGCCTATTACATGGTATTGCTCAAACTTCGTTAAAAAGTCTAATAGCTAATTAAGATGGAGAAAGAGCTACGGCACCCTTCCAAACCTCGAAGTTTAAAATGATGGGATATATTAAAATTTCCCAACAGTCCGCATTTTTATAAATTGATTATTACCCGCTACCACAAAAGAAAAACATAATATGCCGGCGTAGCAACTCCTCCCATTATTCCAACATTCCAATCCCAAATTGCCGCATTGGTTTATACTTATTGGCAAAGATCCAGGAAATTACCAAAACTACCATAAGGATAAAGCATTGGGTGCCACTTTTACCTTGTAAGGCCTTGGAAAAAAATTGTTTGGTATTTATGTTTGAGGAGACAATTATAAGAACAGGCTACTGGACAAAAATGATAAGGGCCCATGTAGACCTTCAAACCCCAAAAGAGCAGTATTTAAATTTATATTTATCGTCATTAAATAGGTTTTTATACAAACAATGTAGATTACTATTTATTAGGGATTACCAAGGTGGATCCCAACAGACAGCACTATTAATGCTATTTCCCATTGGTTGCTTCAGCTCCCAAAAAATTAATTGATGTTAAGATTGATTTTGTAATGTGAATTTACCACTTACTTCTTTTATGAAATTAAATGGAGGTCAATGTGGGGATCCCTTATTGAATATTCACTTTAATGAAAAAATAGGAGGAAATAATGTTAGTGGCCAAAAAGCGTGTGAAAATAAGGCAAGCATGTTTCAATAATTAAGTTGAAATATGTGGGTGAATAGATTATTAAACCAATAAGAACCTTTTCTAAGGTCGGGATGGCTTATCCAAAATCAAATAATCTCGCAAGAATTCGCACTTTAATTTTTTTCGATTTCAAAAGACCAGTGATACTTTTTGCCAAATACTTGTCTGCCAAGGATAGGGCCAAAAGTATTTTGGAATTTTAAATGGATTTATTAAGACCATTAGAAAAATCCGCCGTCGGTTAGATGCGTCCAAGAACCAAAACTTATTCTGACCAAGAACCCGATCGGCCCGTAAATACGATACCTTTAGTTGGGGAGTATCCATTTCCAATAGTAATTACCCTTTCAAAGCCCACCTTCTCGATAGCGGCAATGGCATTCACAAACCGCTCCCCAAAAGCCACCTTCCTTTCCTGTTCATTCTCTGTAAATGAAAAATTAGGGAAGCCCGGTTTTTAAACTAAACTGTTGTTATGGTGTGTTTGGGTAAGGGCCGTTTAAACAAAATTTCCATTAGCGATTTGTCTTGTGCTTTCAATTCTTCTTTAGGAGGAATTGGCAAAACACCAGAATTCCGCGGTTCCATTTCATTTAAGGGTTCGATCATTACTAAGGATGTTGCACTAAACATACGATAAAAAATACCAAAACACTTGGTCGATGTCCTTGGCAAATTCATTAACAGCAATTGTAAGTTAGCTGGAACAGGGATTTTTTCAAAATTATACTAAATGGTGTAATCCTTTGAGAATACTAGATAGTGCGTAAAGAAAAAGACAAGGATATAATGACAATAAACGATAGGGGAAACTTCCGCTTGTTTTATTTATTATTAGGAGTGAATGACCGACTCCCGGTTGAAAACTAGAATTAAATTTCCATTTAACATTTTTAAACGAAAACCATCCGTAAACGGGTTATCTGACGCGCATGGACTTGAATTCACATCTAGTTCTTTGTAAAAGCACTCTAAAAAGGTGAATGGACATTTCATTTTCAATTCTTTGCACTGCTATTAAAATATGTTGTTCAACTCAATACTTTCATAAATATGAATAATTTCCAATATAAAAATCCGCCAAAAATTTTACTATTCCATGCTGATGACGTTCGGTAAAGTGACCAAATAGAAAATTTGACTTCAAGAGATTCCTGCTAATTGCTAAAATATTAATGTTTATATGGAGGAGGAAGCATTAAAAGAATGGCATTTACGATCAGTTAAAAAAAAGCCTTGCAAATTTGAGTGGTAATTGAATTTGGTGGTATTCCGGCAAATCCGGAATATGAAATTTTATTAGAGCATTGCAACTAATAAAATCCAGAACATAACTTTATTGTTGGCCGTTGGCGCGTGGTTTCTGTAATAGACGGAACAAAGTTTCTTATCTGCTGCTGCACTATACCAAGTCGAACACACCATGGGAATCTTTTAACAACAAAATTAAACCCACTTTAAAAGGCCTGCCTTTTGGAACAGTTACTGACCCTTACCCGCAAAGGTTCTGAAATAATTCAGGAGCGTAATTACGAGATCTGAAACCCAGGAAAAATTGGCAATGGAGCGGACCTGGATTGTTCCCCATATTTTCTGTACTTGATCCCCAGGGTAATTGCTTCCCTTCCAGAGGCGACAGTTGCGTAAATGGCATAGCAGATGCCTTTACGCCTGTATTGGACAACAATACGACTTATCCCATAGGAGCTCCTTACAAGATCGACTCGCCATGAGAGTGTTTTTACAGACCTTGATTCGAAGTGGCGCCCCAAAATTATTAAGGATCCTACCGATTATCGGCGGCCTTCCAACTTTATGTTGGAGAATGTACCATGGCACTAAATGGTCTACTGCCTTAGGTGTACCTACAGATTGGTCAGTACATGCCATGGGCATGAATTAACCCGCTTTTGGCATAAGATCACGCAAGAACTTTGGCCGTGGTTGCTCAGTCATTATAGATATTAATTTTAATAGCAAGAAGGAAAATTGGCCCAATATTTGCTGAAACGCAATATGGAATATATACGAAGAACTTTGGAGAGAAAAAGCTAATTTAGGAATTAGAAAGGACAGAGGTCTTTTTTCATGGAATTGGGATAGAAAACCAAACTTTATCCGATTATACGGAAAATTTGATGGAAGCGCAAAGATTATTTCAATAGAAGTTTTAAAGGATAGGCGGTTGGTTGGGCCTAGGTGAACATAAAATCACTATGCCCAACGAACATCGGTAGAAAAAAATTGTAGAGCATGGCCTCATTAAGACAAAGAAAGACCGATTATTTGGAATATCAGCATTCCAAATAGATATAAAAAAACCTTCGAAGTAAATTTCGAAGGTTTTTTTATAATACCATCCTTTCAAGGAAGAAATGTTCCATTCATGGTCTTACTTCTCTATGTAAGCTCCGTTCAATTATTTAAACGATAGGCATCGGTCAACATTTATGGGTTTCAAGGTCCCATACAAGAACGCATACCCCACGTCACCACCAAGTATAATAAAAGAGTATCCATTTTGATTCCCCGTATGCACTTGATATTCATTTATTTTACTTTAGACACCAAGCTATCCAATCTCTGATTTTGACCTCCATCTGCAATTGCGGCTCTTCCTGTTGCAACTGTTGGCCTAGAACATGACTACGTTAGGTTGTAAATGAGCATTACTTCCTCTTGCCTTTGTCTTGAGCCCATTTTTTGAGCCTTTAGGCTGGAAAGCTCTGTGCACTTCATATTGAAAAGGCTTGGGAAACACTATCCCTCTTTTTCCGAAAGTTTCCGTGTCTTGTCTTAAACTTAGCCTTCAATATCAATTTATCTCCTAGAATAGGTATCCATCAACTTTCACATTATCGGACAAAAGCTATCTTTTCTTGTGGCCAAGATATTGTTCCGAAATAAATACCAGCGCCAAAACTAATTTTTTCATTTTTCTCTTTAATTTAAATTTGGGCAAAATAGAAAGTTTTTTAGAATAAGTCAAAAATTTTTGTCAAAACATTAGAACCCAAGAATTCTATCCAGCCCATTTTGTCTTTTTCCATGGAGGGCAACACATCTTTAGCCTTCAACAATCATTCAAATAAAATTCTATACTAAAAATATTTTTCAATACTCTAATTACTCTTATGGTAAAAATGAATGCTACATAAAAGCCTGTTCACATCTTTCTTCCGCGGAAATTCCCCATATATGACTCACGCAGTTTTAAAAACACCGAAAAACCCGCTTAAACACGTATTAGGCCTCTTTTAATGATGTTAAATCAAGAAAAGAATACTCTTATGACATTATAAGCCAACATATTTGGACTATTAAACCCGACCAAAAACCTTTTACAAAATTATGCTTCACCGCTCTTTATATCTTCAGAAAAGAAGGGAGACATAAAAGGCAATCAAAAATCAATAGGGCTTCGTCTTTATAAACTTTCATTCCATTGTCAGCAAATGTCCTCCAGAAAACACATATTTCTGGGAAAAATGCCAAAAGATCAGTCAACTGGGCAACATCAATAATGCAAAGACCAAATTAATTTTATAATCAAAATAGTTTGGCACATCGGTAGGATTTAATTTAGGAACCAGCAACAATTAAAGAGTTTCCTGGAATCGGATTAGGAGTCCATACCAATGCTGGAAGATCTGTTTATTCAAGATCCAGGCAAAAAATGTTCCAACATTTTTGAACCAGAAGCGTAATATTAACCTCAAACTTTCTACTGACGGAAGTGAATCCAAAAATACTCCCAATAAAGATTCCAATGTCTTTATATATAAGCGGCTTCTTACGTTTTGCCATTCGCCTAAGTTTCAAAAAAACCCATAAAAAAATTTTCCCACAACCCCTGCTTTTTTGCTTACAGCTAAAAAAATCCACAGTAACCTGCTCCCCACCAATCCAAACAGTTGTTTTGTTCTCCCAGAAGGACATTAGGTGGTCAATTAAGGGCGAAGTTTTACTTTTTAGATATATATTCTTTTTACAATATTGCATAAAATTCTTAATCCCACAAAAAGATTTCTTGGGCCATCGGTATGAAAGGAAAAATTATTAAATTTTTTCAAAGAACTTTCATTTACATACCTCCACAGAATCCCTTCAGGTTGTTTGGTTTGGTCACCAAAAACATATTCATAAAAAAAAAACAGGATCGTTGCCCAAAAAACCCAATTTTTTTTGAAAAAAACCGGAAATCCTCCCTTTCCTCGGTGA
>Ga0163217_1055663_pt1 | contig 12060 bp, 8 predicted proteins | sample SynspAceP_FD_185933 | JGI IMG/M metagenome (GOLD analysis project Ga0163217, IMG submission 185933) | Saline lake microbial communities from Ace Lake in Antarctica - Synechococcus sp. Ace-P (PacBio error correction) | ecosystem: Environmental > Aquatic > Non-marine Saline and Alkaline > Saline ... | reverse complement strand
GATTTTTGTGGTGTTTGAGTTTACGACTGATGGTGATGTGAGTCTTGATTTTGTTTTGATTGACTGGACTTGGACCAGGGGTGTACATATGGGAAATCCAAATGGGTTGCGTACAATTCCGGCCGTCAATGCCCTATCCATTCCTGGGCTTCAGTTCTTTTTTTAAACCTTCCCGTTGGCTTCGCCAATTTCTTTACCAATATCCCTTTAGAATGAAAAAAGCCTTTTGGGCATCTTAGGCTAGGGACTTCGAGTAATGCAGTACAGGTCCAAATTTATAATGTTCATCGCAGTCAGGTTAGGTGAGTACCACAATCATAATGGGGTGTTGTTGGGGCAAAATTGGCCATATTCCAAACAATGGACAAGAACCATATGCTATAGGAATTTTACATCCCTTTTTCAAGCTTCATATAGTAGGCCGCATTTTCGAGGCAGGAAAGTCCGCGTCATCCGCATGAATAATTAAAAGAATATTCATCTTTCCTATATCCCAATTGTTCTAAGTCGTAATGTTGGCCATATTTCGTTCGTTGTTTTTAATCAGCTTTTATCTAAAATTAAAGATCCGTTTGGCTATGATCCATGTTTGCGTTATACGGGTTGTCCAATATTATTTCACCTCTCCTTGGAGAGTTCAGAACTGCTTTTTTCAGCAAATTCTGGGTTGAGGTTAAAAATAATATCCCAATCGCTTAGATTGTAATGCAGGCCATATTTTTCTAATTGCAGACCGCTAGGCCCAAATAATACTAGTTTATTTATGCTGGGCATAGAAACCTATCTACTCCCGCTATGATATTAAATACCACAAGGTTTAGGATTCATTCTGTCTAACATTCTTACAGCCATTTCACTCCTTTTCCGGAATTGACAAGTAAAGTAATCGGAATTTGTAGGTCCAATTCCTTAAATTCGTCCCTTATAAACTTCATCCAAGGGAATATTTACTGCTTTTAACTTCGAAAGCTAAAGAAAAATTTTCAAATTCTTCTTCGGATCCTTACGTCGATTATCTGAAGGGAGTGGCCCGCGTTTAACTTCTTCTCAATTTCCTCCACATTTGATCCGACAGTTGTGCACAAAGTGCTGCACCATAGGGATTTTTTGAGTTTATCCAACTTTAAATTCTCGGTTGAAGGTAAATGAATAGTTTGATAGGATGATTAAACCATTGAACAATATAATTTACCTTTTAATATTTCGCCAATACCTGTAAACCTTTACGGCTTTCCAAAGCCTGAAGATTTCCTATAATACCTTGGAATGACACCCAACACCCGTTGTCGTTACAATTTGGTATGTGTTTCGGCTTGTTGTAGGCCATATGTGGGAAACAAACATTCTTAGGCTAGCGGGCCACTTGGTAATTAAAAACGCCTAAAGCTGGGCCTGTCAAAGCCTTGTATGGCACCTTGAAACAATGGCTTTTTTAGATCACACAGCATCATGTGATCCAGGCATATGCGCGTAGGGAAAATTATCTGAACAGTCTCTACACATGAAATGAAGAAATAATGTCCAGATTGCATGTGCTTTGGTAAGAAATTATCAAATGTTTTAAAGTGGTTGGTTTGTGGCGCAATTTTGCCGAATCCCTTAATCTGCGTGCCAATACAACCTCTATTTTCGACCCTTCCCACATCACCTTTTACCGAATATACAAACACATGTCGTTGTAGGTGTGTGATTTTCAAATAAATTATCTTCCGTCTTACAATCTTGTCTAATAAGTCCCTACCCCCATTGTGCATTAGATATAAGTGAGAGTTCACGGATACGTAATCGCCGGGCTTCAATGTGACCTAACGATTGCTAGCATTTTTGCGAGCTTATTGTTTTGCATAGGCCACTCCAGCGTTACCAAATCCTTTAAAATTGGGTCTGTCTCTGTCAGTATTGAAATTCATTCTGTTAAAAAAACAATCGTATTGTTTATAATTTTGTGGGTCTTTGTTCCTAAATTTTGGAGCTAGTTCTTAGCAATACTTTTTCATAATCTTCTTAAAGTTTGCGTTCCATAAATTGCTTCTTCGTTCTCTTGAAATTACCAATTTAATTATCTTCATTGATCAAAAATTTTTACAGCGGAACTGAGGTACCAGGGTCCGTTCTCTAACATAGTCAATGACTCTCTTGTGTAAATCACGAAAGGTTACCCAAATGGCAACACAAACGGTTCTTGCAAGCCCACTTTCCTCTATGCTGAAGCAAAGGCGGTGGCATCTTTTTGTCCGGTTCCGAAAGCGATTAATTGTTTCAAGGGCGTCAGGTCCATTAGTGGTAGATCACAGGCCATACCAAACCAAGGTGCTACATTTGGGAATTTAAATTGTGCGGCCACTTAGGAGTCCGGTTTGCTAGGGGCCCTTCAATATTGTTGTTGATCAGTAATAAGATTCTGATTTTCAGTTGGAATTCCGGAATGTCTGTGTACTTTCCGTGCGATTGGCTCATATAGGTTATATCGCCATACCCTGTGTAAGTAGGTTGTTAACCGTAATAACGTTGTCGAGTCGCCTAACCGGGATATGCTATCAACCCTTTTGGATCTTGTCCCATCTCGAGGGTACTTGTGTCCCCCGGTAAGTGACATAGACCATATATTTTATGGAGACTCTCATTATGTGGTGTTTAATATTTTATTGGCTTTATCCCGTATGCTTGATTATTCAGCGGGTATGGGTTCGAAACGGAATTATCCGCCATAGAGGTCATTGTACTTTTAAATAATTCTGTCATATTTTTTCCTGTTCCTCAACCCTGTTTTTAGCCCTGCGCCAATGGCGTGAGAATATTGCGCTTTAACTTTTACTTCCGCCATTTTCCCCACGCCATAACTTCCCGAAACTTCTGATCTAGGTTTACCGTACAGACAGGTATTACATCCCTGTCGCAGATATCCTATAAGCGATTACAGCTGCCGCAGAAGGTTCTGTAAAGAAGGGATCAAGCCAAAAGTTACCTTTTGTTGCCCCTTTATTTTTTGTTAATTAATGGAGGTTTAGAGGTTTTTTGGCAGACTTCTAGCTCGCATATCTGGGGGATTATTCCGAACTGGATATGGGCTTCACAATTATTTTTTTTATTAGTTCCCACAGGTCAATGGTGTTTACAGGATTTTTTACTCGCCAACCATTGATTGAATGGGCCATTTTATCTTCCAAAAGCGAAACGGAAATACGTACGGTTAATGCTTCAACACCTCGAGAGATAGGTATGATTATCTTGGGTATTTGATTTCAAAGAGGCAATGAAAATTTATATACGGAATGCATTCGACAAACCTTTCTCTCACAACATTAATTTTCACCATATATTATTATAGGACGCGGTTTTCATTACTGGATTCTCTTCGTGTAATCCGTTCAAAGGATGTTTTTGTCGATAGCATCGCTACGTATCATTGTATTCTTGATGCCAGCCGCTTTTTAATTCTGCTATTTGGCGGTGGTCCGATCATGTAGGGGGGCCCATTTTGGGGTCAGGGTTAGTAGAAAATATCCTGTACCCCTCGTAAATTGGAAAACTTGGCGCAATGAAAATCATTTCAGGTCCTTTCTGACAAAAGGTTCGCCGCCGGTGATCCTAATTTTAATTTATCCCCTGCCCTACCATTTAATTTCACTCAGTTTTACAGAGCTCTTCAATGGGTAAGTGAGGGAGTCTTTTCTAGCAAAAATATTCCCTCCGAAGGCATTTTTAAAGATGTTTGCAGCGCAGGTTTGCACGGTCGGTTACGGCCCAAGCACGTAAATAGTTTTTTTTCTTTGTGGATTGTCTATCAGCATTAATCCACTTTTTAATTTTACTTATCCACCAGGCTTACGCGGAATAAGTGCAATTTCATCAAAATTATCGATTATTTGTGTACTCATTTGCATGAATTGTTTTACTGCGACGGCAAAGATATAATGTTTTTTTTTAGCTTCAGGGTACATTTTACCCAGTAGTCTTAAGTTCATTTTTAACTAGTTCTTGGATTTTTGTACTCCAAATTCGCTTGAGACTTGCATGGACAATTGTGGAACTACCAATAATGTGTCCTTCGTGAACACCCAATAAAAAGTAATAATTGTCATATCTATTCCTATTATAGCTTTGCCGGTACCTGCACTTAGTTCCTGGGGATTTAGAGAGAAGGCTGTTGGCGGGTAAACTCTATTATCCTCGTACGCTGCTTTTGCGGGCCGTTGTCTACAAGGCCCGCTCCGGCAGGAGGGTTAATGTGTGGTTCGCCTCAATCCCGTTGTGTGCGATTTTCATTTTTGGATCAGTGACTGGACTTCTTAACCAAAAGGAACTTTCGCCCATTGGATCAAAGCCTGTTATTTTTGTTCATAATTCTGTGATTAGCTGGTTTCGCCGTCCTCAGAAGTTAAGACACCGAACATAGCCATGACCTACTCTACAAGCATATTAACACACCGCCTTTCTATTTGATTTTTGGCGCCTACGGATTAACCGACTATCCGCATCACACCACAGGTCCCACTTTTTTAACATAGGCATTCCGTTTTTCAAATTTTAACATTTCGGCAACTTCAGCTACGTGGGATTTTTATGCATAATAGGCGGGCGAAAACCTTGGTATAACACCATCACTTTTTTTGCCCCAACCTGTTTTTTCCACGGCTAACTTTGATTACATTTTGCATGCTGTTCAGGGAGAATATTTCGATACGCTCGTCCGTGTGCCTTTTACTTTTTCCAATAAATTCCAGACGTATGTGAATGCGATCTACTTCCATGGTTTCCGCCAGGTTCTCGAAGAGCTTGTTCGGCTCAAAAAGCTAAAGAAAGTTTGGTATATAAGGTGTGACTCTCCGGCCCCCTTGAGATATATTACTTTTGATTTTGGCCACATTCTACTTGGTAATTCTTCTATGGGCCCCGGCAGGTGAAGGAAATTAGGTATTAATCATACATGTTCCCGTTAATGGCGGCTTTACTTTAAATAGTATTGCCGATACCATTACCGTCCTTTATATGGTCGAGCTGCATTCGTATCTTTTTATAGGCTGGACGATATTATTCCCTTTGTCAGTCATATATCTTCACGTGAAAAATTTCCATAGCTTTACAGGGTTTACTTATGGCATGGTGAAATTTCGGCCGCTTCATATTACAAAATCGCCATTAAAGTCGTCTTTCCAAGTCCTCCAATCCCATTACGGGTACATTTCACCAAATGAAATCGTCACGTTAATTCCCTTCCGAGCAGCCTGCTACTGGCTCGGAGCCGCTAGTTCAGTGGGCCGTTTGTACAGGACCTACCAAAGAATTTTTTCTAAGACTTGTAACTGATTGTGCTGAAAAAAATTCATTAGGGTGTGTTCCATGACAGTTAGTGTGGGAGCAAGAAAGGAAGGATTCGTAATGCGTTTCCAATATTTTATCAGCTTCGTGAAAAGGTTAATTAATATCTCCGTCCTCTTAAGTCTTAAATTCCTTTCCGTCAATAATCCATTAATTGTTATATCCTGGAAATACGGTTACTCCATAACAGCGTCATCGATCCTTGGGGCTGTAAATAGCTTCCTTGCCTTTAAAGCGCAGCCCTCCCTTAGGTGTCTTTGCAATGCCCACAATCCTCACCGTCTACTTGATCATGGCCACTGTCTCAGTATGCAAACTTCTTTTGGAACGTTCTTTTGCCTTCTCTCCATATTTCTAAATTACATCGGATAACACCAGGCATTGCCTTGGGCTTTGGTATCGTCATTAAGAATCCAATATTTGACCAAAGGCTGGAGGTCGTAAAAAAACATCTGCGGCATTATAACTCATTCCTTGCTGGCCTTATAATGCATCCGAAAAGGGGGTTTTCCGCTAACAGGCCACAGGTAATAATTTTGTGCAATATCAATTTGTGGGCATTTCACGGGTTTTTCAAAATAATCTTTAGTGAAAATTCTTGGCTCCTTGAGGGTTACCCCCTCCGGAAACTTCCATGGATGCGCTCTTGACTACCATCGCCATTATCCAAGGTCTTCCTTTTGAGAATGCTGTTACCCTTACCAGAAGTAGTGCTCATTCCAGATGGATCTACACCCAAATTAGGCAGCAGCGCATCACCAAACTTATTTGTCAGCGTGCCCCGGTCTGTCTTCAAGGCTCCCATCCGCTGTCGGATCGAATTGGTACCCCCTGCAAGCTGATCTGGTGTAATTTCGGTGTCCAAAATTCCTGTTGCACATAAACTTGATCCCACAGCAACATCCGATTCTTCTGCTTAGATGGGCATAGCTGTTTTATACGCCTGACCAATTTCAGGATTAGGGGGAAAACAGCGTTACAGAACCATTATCTGCTATTTTTATAAAGGCGGTTGAAATCATTAAAATTTTACTGGGTGGAGAATCTACAGGGTAGGTTGCACTTTAGGAGCTTACTAGCGCGGTTTTAAATAGATAAACTCGAGATTAGCAGATCCACCACTGGCATAGAGTGATTGAGTTCTAATTAAATTTGACCTTCTGATTAAAAGTTATTGTGATAGTTGATCATTTAATAGTTAAGTTTTCTTATCCTCAATATTCAAGGACTATATTTTTAGAGGTATAGCGGAATATGGTATCTTAATGTTTCCCCTGGAACTGGGATTTACGCCCTATATTATTGGCAGCTAGTGACACTTTCAACGGCCCTATGAATCTAGTATAGGAGGCACATCGGCAACTATGTTACATGCAGCGCTGTCTTATTTCGCTTGAAGTGGGAGGTTGGATGTTTGCTCCAAAAATGCAGAAGCGTCATATATCTGTCCTGCGGCCTTTAGGACAATACCGCATTGAGGCACATTTATATATTCCTTACCAGCGACACTGAAACCGGGTGGCTTCCATCTCTGAAAGCCCTTCAATAGTGATGATTTCCTGTCAGCTAAGCCGAGGCTATCGGTAAATGAAACAACTCCTATATTATAGCATTGCCCCCTAAAATGAAACAGTACATTGCGCCCGCGATTGGGGCCAATACACAGTCCGCCAAATTTTTCTCCAACCAAATCCTAAATATTGATCGGCGTTATACCCATAACTAGTGGGGTGTCTTTCCGCAACTATTCTACAAAGCATTTTGGAAAACTCATTTACTTTGATGTTGTATATTGCATAGTGTGTTTTAGTGATAAAAGTAATACCTTACAAGGTTTACCAAATTTAGGGAAAGATGAATTAATTTAAAACAGTTGTGTTAAGGGGATATTCATACAAAATATGCGTCTTTTCCCTTTAAACACATTGTATTAACACCCAAATGTAGTTGCAGCTAATATTTAGCCAAATAAATAATCATAGGGAGCTCCATGTCCAATAACAGTCCAACATTTGGATTGTAACCATAAAAAAAGTAGCCTGGGAATTAATGGCAGTGGTTATTTCTATTGTTCAAACAATCGTTTTACTGGCCTTTTTTTGATTAGGCCCTGTTTACGCAAGAGAATATTTTTTTCGACTTTTAATATTGGCCATTCCCAAGGGTGTTTAAAAACCTGTAGGTTGGGCTTGGTCATATTTGTAATAGCCATGTGGATGTTTTAGATGCAAGAGGCACTTTAAATCCTCCAAGGTTATGGCTCTAATTCTTGGTAATACAATTATTTTGAAGGGTTTCCTCTAAAGAACCGATATGTCATTTTTCCCCAAGACCTAGAATACAGAATGTCTATTGGCCGGTGTTCCTGAATTTTCGTTAGTCCATCGGTCACCTCATTCCTATTTTTCTGCATTCAGTTGGGCGCTGTCAAAGGAGAACTATAATTGCTTTTTGGAATATCTAGGGGGTTCAAAAGAGTTTTTTGAGATATGCTCACCAAGATTGGGGATAGTATCACCATGGTCGCCCTCCCCATTCATCCATTTCTATAATCTTTAATTCCTTGAATACTTTCGGGAAGCTTTGTGCGATTCACTAATTTTTCAGTAGAGCCCAGTGGTGTGAATGTCCCGTTGCGGTACAGACAGCTGCTCGGCTTGTCATTTAATAGGGATAATTAGCGATCAAAAGCATTTGACTTCATGTGTTCATAATCTGTACAATATGTAATATTTATGGCGAATCCAAGCTTTAACTTTCCAAAGTATAGTGTAAAATACAAATTTAGTGTTCGACCTTGGGCACCAAGTTTTCAGTCCTTTATTTTATTTGAATTATGGTTGACCAGTATCAGGTTATTTGAATCCGATGTACAATGGTCTAATTAAATTCAGTAGGTATTGGATTATTTAGTGGGTCTTACCTAACAAACTTAATGGAGCCCCCATTAATATCTTATAATTGAGTGGGCTATGAAAGCTGCCGTAAAATTGGAAATTAAAGTCTTTAAACAAATATTAAACACCCAATTTATACTTTATTATAATTTTAAATAGAATTTTGATCGTTCTGCTAGTTGAACGTTAAAATTATGAAAATTTGAAATGTATATATTGATGGCGCATTATGCTTGCATTGCCTTTATTTGTATCATTTGTAGGTAATGCGGATGATGATGTGGAATTATGGCTAAAAATACCGGAGGGATTTGGGTCTTGGAAAGCCAGTAGATGAATTGTTTAAATTTAGGTGATGGCGATTGGTTTTATCCAGTCCAGATCAATTTACAACCTTACCGGGTAGGTATCTTCTTTTTTTAAGTTTCTTGAATTCGGACGGAACCCTGTCCAGGGCTTAAGGCAAGTTATCAGTTTTTACAATTTATGAGCAAGGTAGGAGATGATGCGTGCTTTAATACTATTTCTACTTCTGAATCTTTTGCTCGGATTTCCTCAAACACAAAATATGTGCAACAACAATTACTATTTTAGTATTGGATTAAGGTAACAGTGTTTGAGCCAGTAGTATGGAGGAATTTAAAAATGGCTTCCACAGCTTTGTGAACAAATGTGAGCCCGAGTAGCACTGAAATGCGTTTAAAATGGCCATTTATTGGTTTGACGGAGAAGATAAAACTACTTGTATTAAATGACCTTACCCAATGTAAACAGGATTTAGTTACTCCATTCAAGGAATTAATCGCTAATATTCCAAGATCCCTCTACCGATTTATACGGAGCTGTAATTAAGGCTAACGGACAGCAGAAAAATTATTGCAGCAAGTTACTACAATGATCGATAGGTGCTGCCTTCTGTTGTTATTTTTTAAGATGAACCGATCAGGCGTCCCGTTTTTACCCAAACTGCCGCTTGAAAAAGTGGACAATGCCAACAAGAACCAAAGGCCTTCTTTAGTATTGGATTAGGCGCGGAAATCGTGCTGATATTTTGGGGAAAAATAGGGAAGACATTTAGCGTATTTGCAGGTAATAAAGAGCAATTGGAAAAACTACTTTCACGATATTTTCCTTTAGGGTTTTCCGAACAGGCGAAATAGTTTTTACCTTTTGAATACTGTAGTTCAAACGTGTGGAAGTGGTGCAAACAACTGGCCATTCCAAGTTAAGGAAGGCAACAGACAAAGGAGTGGCTGTACAAAACTTAAATTTAAACCTAAACGGCTTCACAGGGGGAGGCTGTCAATAGAGAAGCATTGAAGTAACTTTAATCAATGATTTAGAGCATCGAAATTAATTTTGATGGCCTCTTCTTTTTTTTATAAACTTTCTTTAAAACTAAACGTCTTTTTTCCGGCTATTATGCCGGGAAACTGTTATAACCTTTACAGAAACTATTTGTGTAAAGATTTTAATCATATAAAAGAAATGAAAACAATGATATAGGTTAGTGTTTGAATGAGGAATGGAGTATTGGCCTCTGTGGTATCTTAAGAAAATATTGTGCACTTGAAAGGTGATTATCAAGACACCCAGAGCCATGTTGACAAGAAAAACCCGAGTAGAGAAGAGGAATTAGAATCCAAAAGTCTCTAAATTGAGCGAGGGTGACAGAGACACGAAAAAATAAATTCTCTCAAGAAATAATGACTCTCCAATTTTATAGTTAGTAATTTGGTGATGTCGCTAATTGAGCAACAAACAAAAACAAAAAATGAGGGCTACTTTGGCAAAAAATTGACCTAGTGAATTGCAGGCAAAACTATGGAAGATTCCATGAAACCTTTGCTATTCTTATAAATCGGTAAAGAAATCTATTTCTGGAATGAAAATGATGATGTATATGTTGACATCAACAAAACAGTGGTCATGATCAATATTTTCTGAAAACTATTGTCAATTTCCGGAGTTACAGAGTAAGTAGTTTAAAGCAATAATATTATTGGCGAAATTGGCGAGGTGATCAACTCTGAACCAAGCTGGAAGTATGGGGAAGGACAGTGTACGATTTCTAAGACGTTAGTAGGGCAATGTTTCAGGATAACTGGGATCTAGTGTTAAGAGGCACTTTCCATTGTTTAGAATTTTACAAACTAAGTACAATGTTGATCCTGCAATTGATCGCTGCGGGAAGAATAGCTATTGCCATTGGTTGAAAATGACAATAGGAAAATATGGCCAAAAACAGAACGTCCAGAATTGTAATTATTCCAACCTGGGATAAGTTTTTGCCTTATTGGATGCAGAATTCCTTGTAGACTAAGGGTAATTGAGTGTATTATTTAGAAATAAACCCCCGATGCCAAAGCATCGGGGGTTTATTTTTAACCTTGATTTTTTAAAGAATATTTTATTTCTGGCGAATGCCTTTAACATCCAAGACTTGTGAGAATGTTTGCTGGCATAGACGTCCGCTGTTTCATAGAGCTGGAATTTCCTGTGAATTAGGGCCGATAGGCAAAATGGGAACCATTGGTCGCCGTAGTGGTCATCGGTAGATAAAAAGTCGCCCATTCTGTATCACTCTATTTCCATATTTCCCTGTGCCATAGTAATTCGCTGATGTATGTCGATGATCCTCAGCAAATGTAAATTACCACTCGGTGTTTTCCAGTTTATTATCGAGACGAAAATTACAATGGCCCTCGGTTATGCCACTCCAAAATCAATTCCTCTCGGTCACTATTGCCGGAAAGGAAACCTCATTTCTTGTGCCCGATACATGGTAATCATCTGTTGCCGGCCGTTCCGCCAGTTAAAAAGAAAGGGCTTGTTTTCGCAAATTAGAATTGAAAGTTCATTTTTGTGGCTATCTGCCGACAACGTAATATTCCTCGACCCTCCCAAAAAAGCTGGGTACGTCGCTTCTCTGCGAGTAAACAATCCAATAGTGTCCTTATCTTTAATATGCTGCCTCCTATTTCCTTGTACACTTTTTAAAATTTGAAACCCCTGCCTCTAATGTTCCTGGTCATAAAAATGGGACTACACCTTCCCCCAACAAAATAAGGATAGTGTTTCTCTTTTAAAGATCTTGGCAATACCTTCAATGTCATCCCTATCTTTTTGGGTGGGTCATAGAAAGAACTTTCGAGTATGCACCCACAATTTTATCGGTAGTTATACAAGCATGTTTAACAAATTGGCATGTCTTATTGTAATAAGTTCGGTTATATTAAGCAGAGGGTTACCATTAAGTGGGACCATAACCAATTAGATTCTATTGTAGGTTTTTTGTGCAGTAGCCATGCCGTTACTGCCGAGCAGGAATCCGTAGTTAAAATCGTCCGAAGATTGGTCTTAAATAAAACCTATACTTTTTAATTGAGTCTAGCGTGGTAAGAATTTCCTACCCATTGGCCCTACCGATGATGAAGTGTTGGTGAAGCCATTGCCATCTCAATGAGGCAATATAGACATTTTTAACGGTTTTCTCGTTTTGATCGGGATTTGTAGAGTTGTGTATATTCTCAGATTTGGCCTTGTTGTATATAACCCGACTCCCTAAAGTTTGTAATAGCAGAGCTTTGTCCGGCAATATCCGTTATTCTATATATCCCACACCTAAATCATTAAGCCTTCCAACTGTTTTTTGAGGTCGAGGGAGTGGCCAAACGGAAAGGTGTTTTTAAAAACTATGGGCTTTGTCATATGGTTGCTTTAACCTTTTTGAGTTCCTCGGCTGTTAATCTACCCTTTTTCCGATTCCATCTAGAAACAGAAATTATAATGAAAAGCAAGAGTTGTCAAGGCTACTTATTGTCCTAAGCATATCGGTGTTGGG
>Ga0163217_1082449_pt1 | contig 12061 bp, 13 predicted proteins | sample SynspAceP_FD_185933 | JGI IMG/M metagenome (GOLD analysis project Ga0163217, IMG submission 185933) | Saline lake microbial communities from Ace Lake in Antarctica - Synechococcus sp. Ace-P (PacBio error correction) | ecosystem: Environmental > Aquatic > Non-marine Saline and Alkaline > Saline ... | reverse complement strand
TCCAGTTGCCGCAAGGCTTCACGGACATCGGCCAGCGGCGGCCCAGGCGTTAAAACCTCAAAGGAGGCCCCCACTGGGCGAATCAGCTTGATGTGTCGTGCTGCTCCAAGGCACGATCAAGCGCTGTGTCAGCACTGTCATAGATCGTCGGCCGTGATCTGTCCCTGGAAGGAAAAACGAGAGGTTAGCCATCCCGGTAGCCGCTCATGCATTCGATCATGGAATCTCCTTGGGAATGCGCCTACCGAACCGTAGCCATCCGAAGCCAGAGCGCCCCAAAACTCTGCTTGCTTGCCGGCGACCCTGATCCGTTCAGCGCTCAAACATCGCCAAAAGCTCCACTTCGCCCCGAAAGTCTGCTGCAGGCGGCTGACGAATCGCTCGTGATTCTCCATGCCCTGCCAGTTCGTCGATACGGGTCAGGCAGCTGGTCGCAGCCTGCGCAGGTGCTCGGCGGCGTAGCGGTAACCGCTTGGCTCGCCCTCGACAGGGCGAAGGCCACCATGGCCCGCAAAGCCAGCGTGGCGGCCAGGGAATGCCGGCGCTGAGGCGTTCGCGCGCCGTCCGTTAGATGTCGAAGGCTTCCCCGCCCACTCCTCCCAGTGCGTGATTCACGTAATACGGGCGGCGCGGTTAGGCGGGCCAGTTTCACAGGAACTGCCGAGCCTAGCAGAGGCATTTCGGGTGCTCCGCCACCACCTGGAAGGCCCGCTCCTTCAGCCTCCCCATCCTCAAGCTGCGAGCCGTTTGAGGTGATACGCGCAGGTGTGTTGATCGACAGGTTGAAAGAGAAGCACTGCCAGCAAGTCCTGGCTTCGTCGCTTCGGCAAGCGCTTCGAGGGACGGCAGATGCGGGTTTTCGTTTCCAGTCGGGGAATGCCAGCTGGCGCGCCCTTGGCAGCGCCATCAGATACACCACCAGCGCTTGTTCCGCTCGGCCTGCGGTCAGCAGGTGCTGGGCACAACGGCGGCGGTGCTGGGCCAGCTGAGGCTGGCTTGGCGTTCGAACTGGCCCAGGGTAGGCTCCACAATCGCCGCGGCCATTCGGCGAATCTGCAGCAGGCGGGTGGCCATCGCGGGCGCGCGTTCACGGGCAGTGGCGCTCCAGCCAGCCGCAGCCCGCTGCTCGCCCCAGTGCGCTATTCAGCGCCGGGATCAGCCCATCGAAACTGCCATAGCCGTTTGTCGCGAGCAATCGACTCACCTGCCTCCGCCAGGCGGTCTGGTTCAGCTTGGCGGCGCTGGCGATTGCCCCAGCTCGGCCACGCTTGCAGGAACACCCGATCACGGGCGCCGGTTGCTGTCGGAGCAGCGATCCATCACGCCATCGACCCAGCTCCGGAAACGCGCACCAGCAACGCGAAGCCTGGGCCGGATCGGCCTCGGCGATCGCTCCGGAAATGGCTTGGCGCGGGCTTCCAGCTCGCAGATCGGAGCCTTTGCGTTTGCGCGAATCCAACGTAGGTGCTGGAAGCGGGCCCGATCGCCGCCGGGCGCTTGCGCACCTCCTGGCGGCTATCGCTGGGCCCCCTCCCAGCAGCCAGGGCTAAGCGCAGGCCCGCTGCATCACGCTGGCCGCTGCTCAGCTCGATCAAGCAGTTCGCGAAGCACAGGCGCCCCGAGGGCTTGCAGAGGTTGCCGGGCGTTGAGGGTGCGCATTGCCGGCCAGTCGGTCCCACGACGATGCTGCGATCATCGGCCTTGATCACAGGCCCGCAAAGCCAAAACGGGGCGGATGCGCAATGCTTCGAGAAGTGGCGCGTTTGAACGGATCATGACTTGCCGCTCACGGGACAGGCCTGATGGGTTCCGTTCGTGTCTCCCTGGGGACTAAAGGCTCCAGGTGAGAACAAAGCGCAGGAGGAAAAACGATCACTGACCTTGCACATCGATCAGAAAGGCGATGGACTTGATGCTGATCAGCCTGCACACACCAGCAGTCACCCGCCTGCCAATCCGCCATTATTGGGCAGCTGAATTGGAAAGACTTTGTGGACTATGCGTCGGCCTTGGAGACATAGCCTGCTCAGGGTGACTTCACCAATCCCACCGGATCCACGTCCCCCTTGAGCCGATAGGAGATCAAACACGATCGGGATCGATAACAATCGGATCGATAACAAGCGGGTCAACTTCAATCGGACAAAGGCCAGAAACTTATGCACCCCATAGAGTTTCCGCTCAGGCTGGTTGTTTTGGTGATGACACCCATCGAATTCCTATCCCAGTCAGGCCCAAACAGAGGCCGCCATCTTGCGCCGGTTTGCTGGTCTGATTGACTGCAGAGGGTGGGCCCCACCGCAGACACATCGGGGTCTTTCTCTGGCCGTGGCCAGCCATCTGCTCGCCCTCGAGACAGGCAGTTGCAAGAACTGGGAACCGCTGGCCCTGGGGCCTTGGCCGCGGTGTTGCCTGAGCCCTGCTGCGGGCGCCTGTTCCTGCAGGATGCTTTTCGGCTTGATCCTTTTGGACCTTTGCCGCCATCCCAAGAGCGAAAGCCAGCTGCAGCGCCTGGAGGGCCTATGCCGCGCCCTGGAGATTCGATCCGCCCAGCTCCAGATCGTCCGGGATTTTGCCCATGTTCGGCGGCTGAGGGCGACGGCGCGATTTGTTCGCGCGATGAACGCCTACATCCCCGAACTCTCGAGCGGCAGCTGCGGGGTTGGCCGGGGCTGGCGAGGCCCAGGGCGACGAGTGCCGTTCGTTCGCGGCCCTGCGACCAGGCTGCCATCGCTGCCTTACGGGCAGTTGGGCTGGGCATTCGTTCAGCTCTTACGAGCGCAATGCATGGCATGCCCACGCAGGGAAACGCCCAAAATCCCCGCTATTACGTGTTGTCATGACTGAACCAACGTGATCACGGGAATATGACCGACAGGGCCCAGGTGAGATTGCCCTGGGTGCGTTCAAGTTGGCCCTGAACAACAGCGACCGCCGAATGGAGGGCGTCATGACGAACGTATCTGATCCATGGAAGTGGGTTCTGCTTCAAGCACCGCCACCAATCCATCAATTCGTTGCCTATGGCGGAGGCGGTGGAGCCCTTATCACGCGTGAACGGTCGCCCGGAGCCCTCGATCTGCCTGGTTCCACCGCGCCTTGTTCGGCGAGCGCGCTCGTGCGCGGATCGGCTGCCAGGCGAGTTTTAGCCATGCTCGGACCATCTGGCCGATGGCCGCAGAAAAACCGTTGCGGAGATCCGCCGCCGCTTCAACGTGCATGCCGCTGCGCAAGCCCAGATCGATCACCATCTCTGGCCCGGAGCTCGCGTTGATCCCCCCTCCTGGTTCAGGGCACCGCCAATGATCAAGTTACCGGGATTGGCCCAGACAGCTACGCCTGGCCTGGCAGTGCCCTGGGGCAAGCGGGCCTGTTTCATCGCCCTGCCCTCCGCTGCCTGCATGGCCAAGTGATTTTTAGGTGAGTGCCAGCACTGCTGAAGGAATGATCCACTGCCTACGCCGCTCGGCTACGGCTTCTCCAGTTGGTTGTTGGGGGCCCTCTGGCCGATCGGCTTCGGCGCCTGGCCGATCGCCTTTGCGGCGTGACCCTGTTCACGCTCGCGAGGCTGGGCTGCCTTGGTGCCTGGAATTTGGGACGTTTCTGTACTGCTGCGTGGCTACTGCAGGGGGGTGGCCGCCGGCTGTGTGCACAGCGGTGTCGCGGGCCCCTGCCTCCGGGATGTGGTTCAGCCAAGCGCTCCTGGGCCCAGGCCGATGTCGTGGTTGGCCGTCAGCTATGCGCTGGCCTCGGTACGCGCCCTTTCTCGGGGGTGGCATCGCCAGCGTGGCCTCCTGGCGGGCCGACTTTGTTCTCCTCAACCGTCTTGGGGCTCATCTCGGCGCTCGCCTACCTGGTCCGGAGCGGGCGAAACCCTGCCGCCCGTTGACCTCCCGTGCCACCACGCTGTCGTCGGGAAGCTGGCTGGGTGCTGCAGTGGACTATGGCCGCCTGCTCCGGGATCGCCCGCCTTCCTGCTTGCCGGCCCATGATCGTGAATGCTCGCACTTGGCGTGTGGCGGGCTACGCGCCGCCAGTCCTTTTTGATTTCGAGCACAGCTTTCGGCAGTACAGCCCCGCCCAGTTCGGCAAACTCTCCCTTTCTTTAGCGCGGCTTATGGTGGTGGGGTCTCTCCTTGTGCGCCGCACGGTGGTGCGTCTGGTGTCAGCAGCGGCTGCTCATGGATTCCCTTGGTGGATCACCGCTGGTGCCCTGGGGGATGCTGGCCTGGGGACTGGCCGGCCGGCTTTGATTCCGCTGCTCGCTGCTGGGCCGATGCTTGGTGGTGGTGGGGAGGTCGGCATCGTGTTCCCGATCCGGTTTGGCCCTGCCGATGCGGGCTTCCCTTGCCGCGGTGCCAGGCCTCAGCCCTCACCGGTTTTCTGCAAGCAGCTGAGGGTACCGCGCGCTGGTGGCCCTGTCGTTGGCTGCCGGACACCTCCAGGTGGCTGGCGCTTCTCCCTGCTCGCCCCCTGCCCTATGCTGGCGGCCCTGGTGCGGCCGTAAACACCCGGCGTGGACAGTCAGCGCAATGGACCACCGCGTCTGCTCTCGCGCCATGCGCAGTCGCTTCGCCAGGCAGTCAGCTGGGCCCTGACCTGCTGTTGGCGGCTGGTGAATTGGCCTGGCGGACACTTCCCTATCAATGGCTCTCTGAACTTTGGCTTCCGCTTCCAAGCGGTCTCTGCCCCTCGTGGGTCGATGGGGCTTTTCAAGCCTCTGCTGGTGGCAGGTCCGCCTGCTTGCCACCGTGGCCTTCGTGCTGCTGGCCTGGAGGGCCGTTGGCTGCTGGCCGGTGCGGCGGCCTCACTGGCGTGGCTGGTTCTCCAGGACGCCGACACGGATGCCAGAACGTGCATCGCGCCATCGCAAACTCTCGCTCAGGGCACCCAGCTGGCCGCGTTGCCCCTGCTGGCACTACCCCATTCTCGCCGGGCTGACGTGGCACGGAATTTCCCCCTCCGCCGCCCTCGGCGCTTCGTCGCTGCTGGCCCTGCGCGGCCGGCTCGCCCCCTCAGCGGCTGCCGCTGGCCCTACTGTCGCGCTATCGGTGGTTGGTGCCGGCCTTCGTGTGCCTTCAATCACCCCTGCTGGGGGCGCCTTACGCGCCGAAGAACTCAGCGCCACGTGTCTGGGCTTCCAACTGCTGAGTGCCCACCTTGGTTGCTGGCGGTCGTCGGCACCCCATGGCTCAATCCGGAGCTGGGACAACCCGCCCGCGGCACGAAGGATGGCGCGATTGCCGCTGGCGCCTGTCCTGCTGCCGCTCGCCCTGGCCTCATCAGTGTGGCGGCCGCCCTGATCGGTGTGCTGCTGGTTCGCCTGCTGTTCCCTTCGCCAGCGCTTGGCTCTTTGTTGCTTCACATCTGGTGCCTGGCGCCTGGGCCATCGGTCTGTTGTCCCGCTATGCTGGCGGTGGCCAGTGGCGGCATTCAGCCTCAACGACGGCTCGCTTCGCTCTTCCGGCCCAGCCCTGGCCGGCCGTGCGGACATGCCCCTGCGTGGCAGGTGCGCCGCGGCTGCTTGGGCCGTTGCTGAGTATCCGCGATCGGCGCTCCGGGCGGCCAGATGCACGATTCGATGAGCCTGGGGGCCGTGCTGTGTCGGCCCCTGGCTGCAGCAAGTGGCCGGCGGATCAAACAGGCGGCCCTGGTCCGCCATCGCTGCAGCACGCATTGTTCAGCGGCGCTGCCGCCACCCCACCCCTGTTCTGCTCGGGTACTTTGTTCACGCTGCAGGGCAATTCACGGCCACCCTGCCCTGCTTGCTCACCGGTTCGGCCATCGCGGCGGCCATCGCCGCTGCTCGGAGCATCAGCTGGAACGAAGCCCAGTACCAGAGCGATGCAGAGGTGCAGGCGCTCCTCCCTCCCAAGCCACGATCACCTCGCACCAAAGGCGGCGCTGGTGCGGGGTGATCCTTAGCTCCAGCAACTCCACCTGCTTCAGGCGATTGCGCAGCAGCTCGACAGTGCTTCCCAGGCAGCCGCGGTATCGACGGCCCAACTCCGCTGGATAAGCCGCCGTGCGGATCCCACGCTGCCCGGGTCGGGCCAACCCCAGCAGGGCACGGCCGCCGGGGCTGAGGGTTTGCCAAGTTGCCGTTTCCCTTATCGGCCTTGTTCCAACTTCCAGCGGCAAGCCAAGCAACCTGGCCCGCGCAGACGTACTGAAGCACAGGCCTGGGCGCAGCCCAACAGAGTTCCACCGGCTGAGCTGCACGGAAGCTCGAGCGGTTATAGCACTGCGACCGTCGGGTGAGCAGCATCAGGGCCTACCCAATCGGCCCAGCCACGGGGAATAACCAGGGTGCGCACGCGCGCGTGCCATCGGACAGCCACGCTGGCCAGCCTGCAGCCAGGCAGGGCTGCTGGAGAGCGCCAATTCCCGCTCGGGGCGGCCCCGCAACAAGCGGCCCAGGGCCAAGTGTGCTCAAGCGCGTGCCTGCGCTTGGGAGTTGTGTTGAGTGCAAACCGCCACACCAGCGAGGGTCGTCAGAGCCCAAGAGCGCCCGGCGCGGCGAGGAAACTATCGAGGGTACGTGCAGGGCGAAGGGACACCCCAGCCGCAGGAGGCCGCCTTGATCTGGAATCCTGGCCTTGATCAAGGCGGTGAAGCCAGCAACAGGACCGTCGCCTGCAGTCAGCGATCTTGGCGGCAGGAGGAGACAGAAGGGGCTGCGGCAGGAAACATGCAGAGAGCAAGTGCTTCAATTCCTGCGCGGCCGCCGGGATCAGGCATAAACCACCTATTGGCCAGGAGCTGCCGGGCGATTGAATGAGCATCGACACCGGGCAGGTCCATACCCATCGAAGGACACCCCAACCTGGAGCAACTCTCAGAGAGTTCGCTGACGACAGGCCCTGCTCCAAACATCCTTCACGGATCTCTGGTTTCCCAAGGCCACAAAGATTTTCGGGATTGAAACGTTTTCAGTAACGAAACATTTTGATTCGAAAAAAAATTAGAGTGTTGTTCCGTCCATGGCGCAGCCTGAGTGCCACCGGACGCAGCGGAAGAACCCCACTAGACAAAAACTGGGGGCGGCCCCCAGGCCAACGTCAGCAACTCCGCCCACTCCACCAATTCTCGAACAGCCCGGTCTGCCTGGTTCCACCGGGCTTCGTCGTGCGGAGTGAGCCGCAACACCCCCCTTTTCGATGACGGCGAACTTCCAGAGTTGGGCCGCTGTGGCGCTGCGGCTTTTCTTGCGGCATCGTGGCCAGCACGCAGCGATCGCGTGGAACTGCTGCGCCCCGCTGGATTGAGCGGGCGGCATCAGCGCTGCTCTGGCCTGGGTGGTTTTTGTCACGGTGGAAGCGCGATGGCCCATGCCAGTTTCCACTGCCAGTTCCCACCGCCAAGTTGAAGAAACCCGAGGGTTGATGGCAAGGACCGCTCAGCAGTCGCTTGGCATCTGCCTTGCGGATCTGAGCTCGGCAAACCTGTTTGGCAGGTCGGAACTCCACCGCTTGGGAAGCGCCCACTCGGCAGCAGGAGCCAGCATCCAGTTCAGCGGTGGTGTCTGCACCAGCGATCCGCTGCAGGGATGGCCACCCACCAACCGCCTCCTGTGCTGTCTTGCCAGAGCGATGTGCAGAGTGGACCCCATCGGCGGAGAACTGCCGGCCAGGCGACAAGGAATGCTCCAGATCTGCCCTCAGGGGTGTGATCGCCTCCTGGCCGGCCAGCGCAAGGCCGGCACCACAGCTGGCCGGATGCCGGTTATCACGCAGCAGCCTGCTCGTTCTGTTCTTGCATCCAGGCTTCCAGCACCAGGCGCAGACTGCCCCCTTGGCGTCAGCCGCAACGGCACCACTCTCATGCAACCGGCCCCTTGGCCACGGTTGTCGGTCCCGTTTCGGGCTGCTTCAAGGGCGCACACCACCTCCACCACCAACCGCCGGAGTTGCCATACCAGTTCGCCCGAAGGCACCGCCCATGCGCCGACGCCAGGCCAGCACCACGGAGGTTGAGCCTCCAGCAGGGCCCGAGGTCACTGGCACCAGGGCGTCCCCCCCCCCCCCCCCAGGTCGTTGGCATCGCCGCTTGCTGTTCGATAGGCCGTCGGTGCCAGACGTCCTGCATGGAACTGGCCGCTGGCAACTCCAAGATCTCCCGCCACCGAGACCATACCTCACCCTGTCGGCCTTGACCGAATCGTCCCTGACCCGATTCACGCGAAGAAGGATCCGGGCAGACGCTTGTCTGCACCATCATGCGCAGGGCCGTGGCCACTCAAGGCGTGGTGGGGACTGCCCAGCATCAACCAGCGTTGTCGGCCAGGGGCTTTTCGCCGTCGTAGCAGCCCGGCCCTGGAACGGTGCGTCATCGAGAAACAGGCCGCAGCAAAATGACCCACCGGAGCTGTGGCCGAATCAGGTCAACCTGGCCCGTGGGGAGTGCGCGGCCAGATCCAGCCACCGTGGTGGCCACCCGATCGAGAAATCCTCGCCCAACGAAGCGCGAAACACGGATCAGCAGGCCACTCACAGCCTGACCACCGCCACCAGCCGCACCGGCTGTCCGCTCAACTGCTCAAGCTTTGTGGCCATTGGCGCGTAGGCTCAGGCTGATCAGGAAACCACGAGGATCACGATCGGTTGGGAGGCATGGGCAGCGCAGGGGAAGGGCAGCAACCAGACAGTCTTGTTCAACCCAACCCCGCCCAGGCGGATCAGCGCGCCGGACCGCCACAAAAAGCGATCGCCAGGGGCGTGACTGCGCGGACTGTGCCAGGCAATTTGCCAACCGTTTGCGGGTTGAAGATCCTGGAAGCCAGGACAGTAGATTCCAGCCCATCCACAGCCCGTCACACTGATGGCAGAGCTGTGAGGCCAACGCTCGAACGTGAAACTCGAGCGCGGATCGGCGCCGCCCGCCTCCTCCCCACCCGTTGCACAATGGAAATTTCAATGGATGCTTGCCCGATGTTGCGTTTGTTGGCCCTGCCAGGTTCTGTGCTGAGCTCCGCCTGGGGGAGGTTGGTCCATACCGGCAGGCAGCAAGAGCTCAGTCGCTCCAGCGGCAAGGGGGCTGATTCAGGCCGTTGTCGCCACCAAGACGAGGCGGAGGCCGGCGCGCTACCGCGTTCGGCTGGCAACGGTGCACACGAATGGGCCATTTCAAGTGGATTGCGGTGCAAGCCAGGCCACGCCGAGAACCACGTGCGGGGGAACTCACTCCAGAAATGGGCCACAAGTGACGTGGACGGTGGAATGCGGCCGTAAGAAAAACGAAGCTGGGTGGCGATCGGACGCCCCCTTGGGTATCATCTCGGATCGGGATTGTGGGCCCATGGGGTGTGGTGACATTCCGGCGTGGTGCCGATGGGTGTTGGTCAGCCTTGGCCTCGTTGGCATGGGCGTGATTCAACGCCACCGTGGTTGCATGGGTCGTGCTGATCGCGGCGTCAATGTGGATGGGGGTGTGGTGGACCAGGCATGAGGGGCATGGTGGGGACCGTTTCCGGCTTGGTGGTGAAGACCGCCCAGGTAGCATCACCATCACGGCGCAGCCCAGCGGCAACTTTTCGGCCTGACCCCACCCGCTGAAGAAGCCCTGTCAAGGGCCCGGTGAACTTCGGTTTGTCAAGGCGCCCATCCATGGGGAAGGCTGTGGATTGCCCTGACGAAGAGCATCCCGAACCCTGGAAAGCCTTAGGAAATGCATAGCGCAACGCCGAACTCTGACCAGCGCCCTCTCCACTTGCCTCAAAGCAGGCCAGCGGGTGCTGTGCGCAGTTCCTGAGCAGGGCGATCCAGCTCACAGCCCATGCCACAAAGCATTCACCACCACTTTCCCGGGCTGGTCGTAGGTGTTGAGGCGTCCAGGCTGGGTTGATGGAGTAAGCTTCAGCCCCAGGCCAATGCGCCGCAGGCCGAGCCGCCACCTGATCGCGGGGACCCAATACTGCTCGGGCTGAAGGCACGGCTCTAGTAAGCGCCAGTCCAGCTCCAGCGGAACTGGGATGGCGAGCTCACCAAAAACAGACATCCCGGCGCCGCTGTCGCCGTAGCCTGCCAGGCGGGCGATGCCGAATCAAACAGCTGTTGTTGCCTCAAGAAACCGAGTGTTGCCCAAGACGTGAGGCTGTAGAGCAGGCTCATGAAATGGATGGGGCCTGCTCTGTACGGCACAAGCGCTGGCGGCCCCGATCCCAGAGGATGAATTTGCGCACGCGAGCGATGCTCGCCCCAATCGGAGTGTGGAACATCGCGTGCAGCAGCTCTTGCGGTTGGCGAGATGGGCAGCATCTGAGGTTGGGTAGTTTCGGAATGCCTTCGAGACAGATGGTGGAGTTTGTGATAGCGATGTCGGCGGTGAACCAGCGCAAACAACACCGGCATCTGCAGGTTGAAACTGGTGCCTTCAAGTGCCCTTTTTCATCCTTGGCTTCCAGCCCTCGCTGGGATGGCATAGTCCCTTCGAAGATGTGCTGCACATAGAAGATCCAGATGAACAGGGCCATCGCGGCAAGGCCCAACGTTGATGGAATACAGCCCCGAGCCAGAATCCGTAACCCAGGCTTTGGCCGGCCAGCAGATGAGAATGCCGATCACACAGCGCTGTAGCAGCTCGCTCCAAGAACTCGGCTCTGTGCGGGATAGCCGCGGCGCTGCAGCACCTCTCGCCCGCTGCCACGATGCCTAAGCCTCGGTATGGTATGGTGTCTATTCAGACAGCCCGGGGAACGGCCAGATCCAGAGGATTGGCGCAAAGGCCTGCATGCATCCGCTGCTGCTTGAATTCAGAAGCGGGCGAAGTCTTCGCGCTGGAAGGACAGTCAGTCTACCGCCGCAGGGGGTTAAACGCTTCCCATCGCTGTTTCATTGGTGCGGTGAGTCGTGAAGGGCATGATCCGGGCCGACCACGGCAGCCTGGGAGAATGAGCCGTTGACCAAATCGAGCAGGAAGCACCATCTGGTTCAGCGGCGGCGGCGGTCGCGAACACAGCGACTGGTGCCCGCCAGTCATGCATCAATGAAAGCAAAGCGCAGTGGAGAAGAGATACCCAAGCTGTAGAACGCAATATTAGAACGGCAAGCCCAGATGGTCGCTCTGCCCGCGCCACTGGAATGGTCGCTGGGCCCAGAGCAAATAAGTAGGGCCCGACGGCGCTGCAGGATCTGTCAGCTGCGCCGCAGGGCGATTGCTACTGCGGATAGAAGGGGCCCAGAAACGAAGTCGGGCCGCCGGTGCGGTGGTCATGCGCGGGACGCCAACGGCGCAAGGAAGTCGACAGGGGACGTGAGCAGATTCGTGAGCGGATCGCCGTTCAAACCGCTCTGACGGTTCAGGCAGGGCGTCGGCCTTGGCAGGGAGCCGTTTTAAGAACAGTGGACACTCAGCGGTCGGGTAAGGCGTCCGCGACGGTGCCATTTGGTGCTTCTGGTTCCCTGAACTGGACAGCGTTTGCGTCATCGTGGCGAAGCCGCGCCGTCCGCGCGTGGGAGCATGGAGGATAACGACGGCGGAGGGCGTTGGACTGAGGGTGGTCGTCCTGTCCAGGGAGGCCCTCATCAACATAGCTTGCGGGAGTCAAGCGGCTTGGATTCGAAGAAGGGCCGCGAAAGAAAACCCTCTCCCACCAGGACTTTCCTCGTTTCCTTCAGGGTTGTGAAAACGCTGAAAACCGTCCCCCCATTCTGGACCGTAATGGAGTTCCCATTCGGCAAGCCACCTGGGCCTGGGCCCGGGGGGTTGGTTTTCATACGCTGGGTTTGGGGGACCCTTGTGCGCTAAAGCCAGAGCAAGGCCGTGAACGTTTCAACGTTGGGCTCGAACCAAATGAGGCTTCAATCCAAAAAACGCCTAGCGGTCGCTTTCGATTGGGGTCAGTTGGATTCTGGACGCAGCAAAACGCCCAACAAAAATCCGGGGATTGCCCATTGGCCGGGCTTTGTTGGTGAAAAAAAAACGGGCATTGCCTTGGGGAAAACCGGAAACCACCTGCGCCGCCCCCAGGGGGGGGGTGGGGGGGGAACTTTTCCCACCGAAGTGTATTTGTTTTTCCTTGCCCCAGGGGGGGGGGGGGGGGGGGGATTTCTTTTTTCTCAGA
>Ga0163217_1050658_pt1 | contig 12061 bp, 11 predicted proteins | sample SynspAceP_FD_185933 | JGI IMG/M metagenome (GOLD analysis project Ga0163217, IMG submission 185933) | Saline lake microbial communities from Ace Lake in Antarctica - Synechococcus sp. Ace-P (PacBio error correction) | ecosystem: Environmental > Aquatic > Non-marine Saline and Alkaline > Saline ... | reverse complement strand
CGAACAATTTTGCGGTGTAGTGACAGAAATTACAATTGTCTTGGCTTGAGGTAACTACCCTAAACAGGGCACCCCGCAGCCCGCCTATGAATAATTCGATCGAATGAGGGAATCGCGAATTACAATTCGCTGTAGCTTGATTGCGTTCTGTGACTATTGAACTTCACTGCGCCTTTCGGATTGGCACCTATACTTATAATGCGACTTTCCGGCCAGTACTGGGAAGAGAATTATGCTGGTGAGCTAAGTGTTTCTGACTGTTCGTTCCGTAATTAGTCATGATACAGGGAAATGTGTGATTAACCGCTGATGCCATTTACGATGGCGTGGTACGACCAATCGGCGCGATTGTTAACGACTTATCGCAAAAAAGAAATAAACGTTATCTAAGTACTGCGGATTAACGGTAAAGGTAATTTGGCTTTAGACTAGCACGGCAAGTGATGCCATTAGGCACCTATGAGAATAACGAGACGCAGAATGATGGCGCAGCGGAAAAAACAATATATATAAATGTTGTGGGGAGGATTGCTCCTAAATTTCAAGATAACACGGCTGAGATGTCAATTTTTAATGTAACGTGCTCAGGTGTCAGCGCCCCTGGTGCTTTACGATGCTTAACTTTGTTGTTAGTAAATACCTTTCAGAGTGACGCCAAGGTGAAGAGATGGATTTTGTTACCTGAAGCGGTTGCGATCACGATTTAGTCGATAGCGCTGGCAGTCCTGTAACGGGATACACAGGCACGAAAATCTCCCACGAGCACTGGGCGACACTTGGGCGAAAACGAGTACGGCCTGCGGATGCTGAGGGAAAATTACCGATCGATTAGTGGTTACGAGTGGTGCGGACTTATCAGTTTCGTGACAAGTGACTTAGCGGCCATCACATTACGCTTTACCCACCCCGGTGCTGACGGCGTCCGTAAATATCAATATCACTGATTGGCGCGACTACTGACCCTCAAAATAGCCTAACACTACGTGACAAGAGTATCGCTGTTGGCTTTTTGCAAAATTGAAAAAAAAAAATTAAGTCATAGTCAAAATGTAGTACGGCCTGTTGAAATAGAAGCCGTGACCTTCACTATTCGAAATAGCGAGGGGAGTTTAGCGAAGGACTACGAGGGGTACGTTGACTATAGGCACTAGTTACCCTGCACGTAATTGGCTGTTAATTAACCGCGCGGGTGTCTTAAACAGAAGTGAGGAGATGATAACGGGATTGACTTAGCTATGCATTCGGCGCCTTGCCGTGATGGCGTCTCATTCTTGAATTTTGTAGCAATCCTCATGCGGGAACTGGTGAATTTGACGCCACCGATACGCCATTATTGTCGATGCCATCAGATGATCCCGACCCTCACGGTTAGTTCCCTGTTTGCGGCAGTCACTGCGCGGTTGTAATGTAGGCAACAAAGTTGCATCAATCGGGAATTCCCGCGCAATCTGCCATGCTAGCCACACGGGGTCGCATTGGTCCTGTTGTTAGTATCGCGTAGATTCCCGCAGTCAGCAGGAGGTTGTGCCTACCTTCAATAGACGCCGCGATGACGTTGATAAGTCAGACGAGCTCGCGACTAGCGGTGGCGATGAAATAGTATTACTGAAGATGGGGATACGCGAAGCGCGACCTTTCCTGTTTAGCCGGTACTTATAGTGGTGAATAAGTCCCTAACGGCCCAGAAAGAAGTGCGATGTGTCTTTAACTGTGGCAGATGTGGAGCAAACATTCCCTGTGCTGCCAGTCCTGCAGCAACAGGCCCGCTGAACACTTACAAACGGGCTTTGATCCGTTGGACGACAGATATAACCGAACGCAAAGCTAACAACTCTCTGTGGTTGCGGGCAAAACAAGCTATGAGGCAATTACTTCTATTTGCGGACACAGCGTCGCCAGGATATTTAAGTCGAATTTTGGTCAAAGTGGACCGATTCGCAAACCCTCGTCCTTTAGGGGGTCTGATCCTAATAATCAGAGTCTCGTTTTATTGGGCAGCGGTGGCGATGCCTTGCGTGCTGGTATTACAAGTATTTTAGATGAGTTGGCAGTTCGCCAGGTTTTCTCAGGAACTCAGATAGTGGCGTCATTCAAGCAACTGATAGCGGAGTCCCTAGCATCTGATTACGTACCAGTGTACTAGAGCCAACCTATTCTGGCAATATGAGCTATCGGCCATTGGGCAACGCTGCGTTCAACTTACAATGAAGATTCCCCGGACCCCGTTGCCTGTATTTTGTTGAACTCGCCACTGGGCTGCGGCTACATTTAACCTTGCCTGTAGGGGCACTATCACTGGCGCGCATCTCTTATTGGGGTGGTTCCGGTAGCGATGATGCTGGCAAACAAGAAATCGAGGTGGATTTGGAATACCGGTTAGTGAAGTTGTCAATTACGGCTGATGACACTTACTTAGTCGGAACAACACTTGGTTAAATAACGTTGATTATTTCACTGGTTATAAAGATGGTGACCGCATTGTTGCCGGTAATGGTAATTAACACACTTCAAAAATCTAACCGTTCAAAATGGCCTCCCCGTGGAATGTTCTCAAGCATGCGCTGGAGGCTGGGCTTGGCTCGTCATTTATGGCACCACAGATGAACGCTTTGGCGATGGTCCAAAGTGTTTCAAGGTTTTCACCGTTCCAAGACTCCTCATTTACGTTAGTGCCGCGTAACTCCGTATGGCGGACAAAATCCGGGCGCAAAACCTTCCTAAATGGCCCAAGTGACTCACATACGATTGGAAGGCGAGAAACGCTAAATTCCCCAGGATAAAGGCCAAAAAAAAAAAAAAGGGGGGGAAGGGGTTTTGGGGGGGGGTATCAGACAGCGCCTGGCTTGACGACCTTTACTAGTATCACGTCATCACTGAACCCAACTAGGCAAGAGTTTAACTCGACGGTGACGCTCGGTCTATACCTTAAGTTACGGACGGTTACTTTGAGTTTCATGCCGCAGTGAGTCAACGGGGAACGGCTTACGAGTTGGGACAAACGCCGCGACCTCAGCCACTTCTGCGGGCCTCTTTTGGTTAATACATGGGGGATTGATGTGGATACCCCATTACATCCAAGCGGCAATTCAGGCACTTTGCTTTCACGACTTCGCTGTGTAAATCAGAAGCTGAAAAAAATCACGACACGCTTACAGCGCGGAAAAGATCTTGGTATTGCTTGATGTCAGAGGTTATCAGCATCACCAACTATCCTGGGCCGATATCAAGTCCGTTTTTCTGAAAACCAAGCCACTTTTAAAGTGGACTCTACCGGAAGCTATTCAGATTGACGTGAGAACAAATGGAGACGGTGGGTTTGCTGGTGGTTTTGCCAAACGGTGAAATTCTCGTCGCGGGATCCTTGCGACAGGGAATGACATTTGGCAGTGGCCGGCCGATGTTGCTGGTACGGGTTGGAGTTGCAGTGTCACACTTGATCCAGGAGCTTATTCCTGATGTGTACGATATTGCGACTACTATGGACCGGCGGCGGCTACCGCTGGTGAGTTGGCAAGCGGAGGTCTTTGCCTGCATCACGCTAACAGTAGAAGTCGGAGATAGTGGCACGTCCTCTACGCGGAATAATAATGCGAAAAACTCGGGTACGGGTATTGCACTCGGTGCGAGTTGCCCTGCTACTGCAATGGTGTCCATTCCAGATGCAGATTTATGCGCAGATCTCCCACAAGTGACAAACGTCCAATGATCTACAAGGGGGCACCTTCAACATCAATAATCTTGACGATAAACAGGTCAATAATTTAATAATATTGATAGCGTCACGACAGTTTGTTGAAAGTGTCGAGATGATTGGCCATCAATAGTTTGTGAAGTATCCTTAGAGCGTGGCGAAAAACTGGCGTGTATACCCTTGCGGCGTTACTAATAATGTCTGATGCGACTACGCCACTTTACGTTAACGATTGTCGGCCTACTTGGCGTTACTTCACGGCTTGCGCCGGGGACGGATGGGTTGTGCAGCCTTCCCAGGAAGACTTGTCGTGTTACTTTGCAGGCTCTCTTGCCAGGTTGCGCGACTACTGATATTCTGGTGACGGTCGACGTTACGGGACCTGACGGCGATTCGTGACGAACGTCGGCGTCTGTTACCCCCTTGGGGGGGGCCCCCGCCCCTTTTTAATTTTTTTTTTTTTGGAATATTTTTTAAATTTTGATAGTACGACTCAGATTACTGATATTACTGAAGATCGTTGGCCGCCAGTGGCTCCAAGAAAATCCTTAATGTCGTGAGCTCCCTCCTGGTGAAGAGACAAGTATTAGGTGGATTAAACGGCATCGAAGATGACGGACTATTTATCTCGATGCAAGCAACAGACCACGGCGGAGATGTTCTCGATAATAGTTGCGCTTGTTTCATATCAATGACGCAGATGCGGTGCAACATGAGTTAAAGAACGGACACGTTCGTTATCTGCTAGTCCTCTAGCAGTATGTGGGGCAGGGCGCGAAAACCTTCTCAAATTCGAGCCGGGTGATTTAGTGGTCTATGACCCAATACTTAGGCACCACGTTCACTGCTATTTGATGAGAGTGCCTGTCTTCTGGGCGGAACGACGCAGACGATAACAATATTACGGACTGTCTATGTTAATCGAAGATGGCACGATTGATATTGCCGTGACCGCCGCTAATGCAGGGTCTACGATTGCGAGCAACGGCCTGACTTATCAACAATTAATAGTATTTATCGATATACGCCAGGTGCTGGTGAGCGGTCGGAAACCCATCCGAATACTAAGATGTGTCAGCACTGGCCAGCGGTGGCACGATGATCTTGCTATTGCTACGGGCTATTAACAAAACGTGTCGATCAAGCAATCCTAATGCAAACGCTCGCTCTCATATCTTCACCTTCGAGATACGGCCCGATGATTCGGTATACAAGCACCGGTGGGATAATGAAACGACCCGGTGGGCACTTACGCGTTTCAAGATGATGTCACCGAGATCGATATCGATTCTGATAGCACAGAGAACTTTTCTTACGGCAATGTTGAGCAAGGTGTTTTCGACAGCACGGGTGCTGAAAGCACTGCTAATAGATGGCCCTACACTTAGTAGGAAGACGGTTATGATCGGTCAACTTCCGATATTTCAGAGGTGGGTGGCAATCCGAGTGTGTGTTCGGCCACGGGTCTCTATTTGCGGGTCAGCAAACACGAAGGCCTCACTCATACTCGCGACATGATTACGCCGGCTTCCAATCCGCCTTGATGCAGATTACGGTTTTGAAGCAAACTGAGTATTGTCTTCTGGCAACGGCACGATGAATAACGGACCTGATTGATGTGCTGCGATTTACACATAGTGGCTAGTGATTGCCGGGAACCGTAGTTTTTGCTTGAACCAAATCAACTCGGGTGGCCAGTGAATTGTCGATTCAGCAATGCATCGCGCGAGAAGGACATCCGCCAGGTGTCGGATTCCGAGGCGCCTAATTTACTTTACGGGAAAGGTGTGACGCTAAATTTACCTCGATAATTCAGCACTGTTTCCTATGCCAACCAAGATGGCACGAATGCGTGGGAGCTAATTGGGTAGAGAAGTGACGATTGCTGCCGGTTGGTACGGGCCAGTTGCGGGTAATGTGCGAAGTGACAGAGGCAAGGCCGTATTGCCTGCGTGCCAATGGACCTCTAAACGCTAGCTTGACTCGCGCATTGATTTGAAGTGGCGCTACTTCTAGATTCCAAATTACTCCTGAGCTTCAGTTAACAAGTTTTCGGAATTCTAGTTTGTTCTGATGAATTCGTTTGAGCACGAGCGGAGTGGGTTCCTGGTTGAAGCTTAGAAGTTTCAGCGTGGCACTACCTTAAAGCGAACGCGGCAAATGGTTAATGGCTTGTCTGGGAAACTTAGTTTTGGGAGCACTACCGGACCAAAATTGGAAATTAGATTCCGCATTAGGGACTGGTTATACCAGTGCGGGACTTTCCTATCGACACGTGAAACTTACGGCCGAAACAAGCGACTGTTAATGTAAGTCCCTTAGGTGTGTGGAACCATACGAGATCAAACTTAAGGGTGTTACATCCGGTACGGCAAGTGGCGGGCGTGTGTCGGAGCCGACATTAACATTCACCAGCCCACGATGCTGCGCCACTCTGCCGTAATAACCCGGCGCTATATCAATCTACCTAACCAAGCAACACTGGTCGCGTAAACTGGTCGCGTATTCTTACTGGCACAGGGTCTCTCGCCATGGCACGGTTTAATGATTGGCGCCGCGACGTAACTTTCCCGAACAACGAAGAAAGCGTCCAGCTGCATTTTGATACACCGGGCCTGTGAGCGATCCAGAGGTGGTGAAACATAATTGTCACGATAATGGAATGTTAGAATTCGGAAGAATCCTTAATTACTCCGGTAATCGAAAGTCGGGCTTGCGCGTGTTCAATTCTTGGACGGGCGATGCTGTCACCCCGATTCTTTGCAAATTGCAGAAAGCCTCGAATGTGAATCCGAATGCATCACTATTATTTGTACAGGTTGAAACTCTTCAGGGCACGTAACCCTGGGTTTGTGAGCCTTTGTTCGCAGTGGGTGAAACATTGGATCTAGGGTTCTCGGCGGTATTGTGAGGATTCTGCACCTGCGTACGGCCACTGAAATTTTGGCGTTAATGGCACCGACGTGGCATGATTGACTCAGGAGAATACCGTCAAACTACACAGAAGTTTGCTGTGACGCTAACGGATTATAGGCGGGTGGCGGTACCAGCGGCTCCAGATCATCATTAATTATTCCGCATGTCGGGAAAATGCGGCCTTCATACAAGTTTTGATATACACGCTAGGCGATAATACTGAATCCGATTCTCGCGACGAAATCAGGTGACACCATCACGCGCCACAACAGTAATCCATTTCAGTCGTGCGACCATTCGGGTTTGATATTGACTTCACCGATGGTGTGAGAACAACGACCACGGCGATTGCCTCCTTATGCGGCTGATCACAACGGGACCTATCAGGAAAGGTCGCAGGACAGCTTTCGATACGACGTCACGTCTGTTGCTTGGGAGTCCGGGGACGATACCAACAACGATGAGTGCCGATATGGTGCGGGACTTTATCAGACAACATGCAAAAACACCGAAACTTTGATGTAGATTCGCGGGACAGGTAACTACAGCGTTAAGCTAAGTGTTATCGAAACCAAAAGTGCGGGAGGCATTGACGGGGTGCTTACGAAATAAACGATTCGATAACTTTAAGCTTAGGATAACACCCACAGTATCGTGTACAACGGAAGTGGGTATCAGTGATTATGCGTGCCGACATTGTGAACGCAAGCGATGTGGTAATACCCTATCTCGGCACAGGAATGTAGAAAGGGCGTGTCCTAAATTGTTGACGTTTCATTCCTATCTATTCAGGCGTCACGAAGAGCGATCTGACAGCCGTGCAGATATGTTTCCTGTACGCCAGCGTCGAGCTTTACCTATATGGGATGAACCTTTCCAAGTGGAGCTGGCTGTTAGCGAAAGGCTTAAACCGATTAGCGGTAAACTACACTACGCGTCAATTATCGGTGGGCCCTTACGAGTTAGATATTCTAAGTGAGTTGGCGTTGGTAAGCCATGGACGATATTGCCGGCAGCGAACGATGTGGATTACACCACGCGCCTTGGCAACGTATCCTTGCAGCAGCAGTTTTGCCGCCACGTGAATTACGGCATTCTAGCCTTACCCGGTACATGGAATTCCAGCCGCGCCGCCACATGGGATTCCCGATGGGCCGTTCCCAGGTATGCAAATTGCGTTCAAAACCCACGGACAACGATTTGCGTCACAATCGACCAGCACGAATTGATTTATCCTAACCTCGCTTGGGGTTCTTAATGTGGATCTCGATGTTATGCTTACCGACGCTGGGCACAGCGTCTATTATCTGATCGATGACACGAGTTCCGTTATGGTTCGTCTCATCGTGAATAATGCCTATGGCCCTGAGACGGCAAACTTGGCTTCTGACCTTTCCAAGTGGAGTATTCACGGGTCTGAATTTTTCCGTAACCAACTTTAGACAATTGCAGCATGATGATTGTGGATGCACTTGAGCTTCGTGTCCGGGCATCCTATAACAGATGATTTGGAGCGGAAACACAGTGCTTACTACACGGGATTACGTGACGTTTTCTTAGAACGGTCAAACGCAAGGGTGAGAATGTATCGACCGAGCGATAGTGCCGTTAGAAAACGTCTGCTCCCGGGTCTGAAGATTGCTAGCGGTGGGGTCGAACATTTACTTAGACCATTAATGCCGCAGGGCTGAGTTACCTGAGCTTGAGTGGGAGATCGATGGTTGTTACAATGAAAAGACCCAACGGGCGGATAGAGTTTGTCAATACCGGCATGGCATTGATCGCATTCATTCAAATTGGCAGGAAATTTATAACAGCCCAACGCCATAATATTCAATAGCGCCTCACCGCCAAAGGTGGGGTCGCCGTTAGTTGCCTAGATATCGTCATCACTTTCTATTCGAGCTCTTTGATCTTCTGGTCAGAGTTATTGCGCCCCCACCCTAGAAGCTATCGCTGCATCACGTCGTCTTTCCTGCGCTTATGTTTGAGTGCAACCTCAATCAGTGCGTCCGTTCAAACACAGGCGTCGCTTGAATTTGAGGATTTTCCTTGTGCCCAAGGTTCAACTCTTGATCGGCCCCATTATAAAAGCCAACTGCGACCAGCTGCCGGAGTTGCGAGACCTGGCTGGTACTTCCATTAACTCTGGAGGCAAGTCGTCGATTGGACCTCACGGCTTGATGCATGACCGTAATCCCAGCGACAGGAAGTTCTTCAGCTGCCGCACATTGCCGGCCAGTTAAGCCAGTTAAGGTACTCTCGGTTTCTGGGCGGAAGATCTTTGGTTCTGCTCGTCTAACTCTTCCGAGCTTTGGCAAGAAGTGCTGCGCAAGGCGGGGAATTCTTCACGTCTGTCCGCAGTCGTGGAATAGGGGATAACGAATGCACAATTAAGGCGATGAAAACAATTCCTCGTCGGAAAAAAAATTGTGGGTTGCGACTAGTGCCTCAAGATTTGGTAGTGTGTCGCCGCCAATGATGCGAACGTCTACTTGATGGGAGTGTGCTCCCCCGACTCGGTTTAGAACTCGCCATTCACTCAATACGCGCAAAAGACGCGTTTGCGTATCGGCAGCATGTCACCAATTTTCGTCTAAGAAAACAGTTGCCGCCATTGGCTTGCTCGGAAAACGTCCTGTGCGCTGCGCGTAGCGCCCGTGAAGGCGCCTTTTTCGTGGCCAAAAAGTTCAGACTCATAAGATCTTTCGGGGTAGCCGGCGACGTTCAGGGCAATAAACTGTTTTGTTCATGCGCGGACTGTGGCGATGCAGTGCGTGGGGCGACGAAGCTCTTTACCTGCTGCCTGATCACCATTGATCAGAACAGTAATATTGGATTGCGGAAAGCCTGCCAAATAGCGCGAAAGACTTCTTGCATCGCATGGCGCATCGCCAATGATGTCTTTGGGGGTTTTCGAAGGACGGGTGCGGGTATGTCGGGTTATCTTTTCCTTAGGTTGTTTGTAAGCGCGCCACAGTCCATCGCTACCGCTTCATCGATTTATTCGAAAGGTTTTGGTAAGTATTCGAATCACCTCGCTGTAAGAGACACGGCCACTTTCCAAATCGGAATGAGCGTCATGATGATGACGGGCAGTAAAGGAATATTGATCGTGAAACCGTAGAAGAGCAAATCAAGACCGTTAAGCCAGGCATGCGGTGTCGCTTATATGATAGCGTCAGGGCGCTCTCTTTCTTAAGCGTGCAGAAGATCCTCGCCGTTCTCAAACCACTGGTGTGCTAAGCCGGTACGGCGTTAACGATTCTCAAGTTACCAGCGAATTGACTTTGTCGTCATCGATACCCAGACTGAAATTGTGTTTGCTCATAATACCTTCATCCTGTTCGTATAAATAGGTGGGCATAAATAATGAAGCCCTAGTCTCACCATTTTTTTACCAGTTCGCTTACTTTTGGAGCGCTGGTTAACGGAATAAATAAAATTGCGAACGCGTTTTTCCAGGTTGCTGCTGCATTCAAATCATCCCTTTATGCTGAGTTATGATTGAAGCGCGATAAGAGAGTCCTTAGGCCTGTGTCCTTTCGGCCCGCCCACTGATCATGGGGTAAAAAAATACTGGGCCTATTAGCTCCTCCGGGAATCCTGTTCCGTTATCGATAATCTCGAACGCGCGGCGAGGCGGTGAAAAATAGAATCCGATAGTGACGTTGCGCAATACGCGCGTAGTGAGGCAGATGGTCCCAGTTTTATTAGTGCACATTTGGGCTGTTGCAAGCGCTTGCACGCATTTGCGAAACAATATTGAGACTGCTTGAATGAGTTGCTTCGGAATCGCGCCATTACGTGAGGAAATGCTAGGGTCATAATTGCGTTCAATACGGAATATCTTTACGACTACTTCAGGGCTTCAATTAGCTTCGCACTCTTTCTAGGAACTTCGTGGATATTGATCTGTTCTTTTCAATTCAGGAAGGTTTTTCGAGAAGCCAACGAGTGGTCTACTAATTTATGTAAGCGATCGGCCTCTTCAATGATGACATTTGGTGTAATCTTTCAGCTCCGTTGGGAGCTCGCGGTGCAAGCAACTGAGCGGCTCGCGGATATCCCCGAGAGGATTCTTGTATCTCATGTGCAAGGCTCTGACGAAGGCTCTTCTCGTGGTCTCGTGAGTGACTAAGGCCTCTTCTTTGTTGATGCGTTCGGCGTAGGGGAGCCCCTGAAGGTCATCAGCACTTGTGACTGGTTCGAGTTCATTCAAAGGCGTGATGGTGTAATCAACAACAAATCGTGCGGCCTTGGGTCAGGTGTTAATTCCGTTCGCCTTTTAGGTTGAAGCGTACTGGCTAGTCCGCCGCATTCTCGATTCTCAGAGATATCTTGCTCAGCACTTAGGAAATACATCGCCTATCAAGCCGTGCTGAAAATGCCTTCCGCTTGATCGCCAAATAAGCTCTCTGCCGCCAGATTAAGTGTAGGTGAGTGCAGTTTCTCAATCGAAACCCACGATGACGCCTGTGCTTAGATTGTTCGAGAAGTCTTTTATGTAGGTTGCTTATGCTCACGGGACGCTCTGTGTGGGTGCAAAGTTAAAAACGCGATACCGCGCCATTAAGGGAGTGACATGCAATAAGTAAACCAACACAAAATTTGCTCTGAGAATGAGCAAAGCTCATTTTGTGTCGAGTATGGAATTAACAATGCACGAAAGTGGTGCGTTAGCGGCAAATTAACGAGTGATAGGTGCCTGCAAGGTTTTGGGCAAAACAAATGGCAAAAAAAAGCCAGGCTAAGTGCCGGCTTTTCTCATGCGGCTAAGCTTGGAGCATTAGACGCTGTAGTTACATTATCGAACTCAACTGGGGAGTGCGAGCTGTTCAAATCGTGATGCGCAATCTGCAGATTCAAGCTCTAGTAATGCATCGATCAAGTTCGTCGCAGAATACGCCAGCCTTGCTCTTTAAGGAAGTCGCGGTCTTTGTCACAGTGATTCCAATTGCTGGCGTCCAAGAGTAGGCAACGCGGGGAATTAGCGGGTCTCTCTTCTGGCTCAAGTCATAAAAAAGATCTTTAAAGTGGCAGCCATCGCCTGGGTTGGAAATCTGTCTCTTATACCGGTCAAGCGGCCATTAGGCAGTGCGCGAAGTACAAGTAAGGGTTTGCTGTACAGTCACAAGCCGTACTTCTACACGAGACACCTTTTGGGTGCCGCCAAGAAACTATAAGAATACGGATAGCGGCTGAGCGGTTACGATGCAGTAAGCAAGTAGAGTCGTGCCTCAAAAACCCTTTCAAAGACGCTTGTAAAGGATGTGAGTAGAAGCATTACCAAAATGCGATCAAGGCTTTGGCGTGCTTTGATAACACCACCGATGTAGTAAAGCGCTTCTTCAGAAAGCCCTGCGTTACTGGTCGCAGCCAAAAAACGTTTTTTGCCATCTTTACGAGAGACATTGCACGTGCATGGCCCGCTTTGCCTTGTCACCCACTAGT
>Ga0163217_1028294_pt1 | contig 12061 bp, 14 predicted proteins | sample SynspAceP_FD_185933 | JGI IMG/M metagenome (GOLD analysis project Ga0163217, IMG submission 185933) | Saline lake microbial communities from Ace Lake in Antarctica - Synechococcus sp. Ace-P (PacBio error correction) | ecosystem: Environmental > Aquatic > Non-marine Saline and Alkaline > Saline ... | reverse complement strand
CGTTCGCAGCCGCTTTGGAGCATTGGACGCCGCAGGTGGACTCTTTGGTGAGAAGTTCAAAAACTTACGGTTCGTTTGTAGGACCGTCAGCAAATGACTGGGATCGGGGTTCGTTGTACTCTTTGCGTACCGGTCATTTGAACTGTTTGGCGAATGGGCCCAAGTTCCGCCTCGTATTTACGAGCGAGTCCGACAGGGGGCGCAGGGGTGGCTTGACCGCCGGGACTTGAATTTGGCTTCTGGCCAGTGACTTGTTTTTTGCCATAGAGGATAGCTGTTAGCTTTTGCGGATTAGCGATGGGAGCTCGCTGGGCTGGTCGCAGCGTTCTGTGCCCAGGCTTAGTAATCAAGCGCGTCAGGGGAATTGGGGAAAATGACAAAGGTGGCTATTTTGCAAAAACATCACCTTCTTACGGGTTTGCCTAGACGGACATCTTTTTAGGAGCGGCTCGACCCTGCCATGTCGAGTCCATTCGACGCTATCGTCCGAAAATATTGTGATTACCGTGAACGACGTTGGCTGTCGACCACATCGACTTCGCCTTCTTGGTTCTCGAAATTCCCTTCCTTGACTCGCACGCGGATCGCAACTATTGAATGGAATCGCGGTTTTGATCGGGGTATGTGTTCTTTTCATCGTCGACGAGCGGACGGTTTGATAAACGTTCAACGTCATCGGGGGTTCATCAGGCATCGGTTTGCCGGGCGGCACCGGTGAATCCTGTTCCCGCCTGTCTCGCGGGACGAGGAACGGTGTCGTCGTTGATCGACAATGACACCATGATGTAGCCGGGAACAGTTTTGCGTTTTGAGATCCGTCGCTTGCCATCCCGGAATTGAACGTACGCACGTCTGTCGGTTGGAACACCACCTTCACCGAAGTTACTCTTCCATCCCCTCCATCTTGACACGCTTGCGGAGCGAATCAGCAGATCGACCTACGCAGACTTGCGCGACTTTCAGGATGTACCAGTCATCGGATTTTCGTTCCGGTGGACCTTGGTTTCGGGAGCGGCGTTCGGATCAACTGGAGCGGCAGGCGGCATGCTGGCGGCAAGCCGCCTTCTCGAACCACACGCGTGTCGGAAATCGCTTCCGAATCCACCAGCGCATCTTCATCGATACGTCGTTTTCAGTAATTTTCGTTATCGCTCACGAAGTAAACCTCACGAGTTTGCTAAGATAAATTGCAAAGATATCGAACGCGAACAGCGTGATGGCGAGGAAAGACTAGTGAAGATCCACAACGACGCCGCACGCCTGAGTTCCTCCTTGCTAGGCCACGTGACCTTAATTCATTTTCCGCTTCACGGCGATCAGGAAATCGGCAAACGCGGCCAATTCACTACCGGAAACCGAAACAAGGGCGGCGGCGAGTAGCACCTCCAGCGATCGAACGAAGCCAAGACGGCATTTGCTGAAATCAGTGAAGGCTAAGAACGAGTACAGCCGCCAGCACCCGAGGGCGACGATTCACGACACGCCAGGCGGTCAATCTGCGAACAATTCGGCGCTTGATTCGGCTTGTAAACGTTTAGGTTGAAACAGTTCGCTCGTATGGAGGCTTGCGGCACCTGACTGAGTTAATTCTTTCGGACTCCGATAGGTCCTTCACAGCCATCGTTTGGCAGATTCAAAAATTCGTTCCGCACATCTTCCTAACTGCGGATTCACAGAGGATTCGACTTCCATACGGAAAGTCGACCTGATACTCTTCAAAGCAGGGGCGGCGCGAGTTCGAACTTCATCAACGCTTGGTTTTGGAACAGTGTCTGCAATTGAGCTTACGCCCCTTGTCGAAGCAGCCGACCGTTTTTATCGGACTCCGCTTTCCACGGATTTGCTAACGCAAATGTTTGGAGTGCGAAAACGACCACCAAGACATTCTGATTTTGCATTTCAGTGTTTGCATCATGAGGCAGGCCATTGGCCAGCCCCCATGGATGGAAACTATTCGAGATCTATCGTCACAACGCCTGAACGACGGTGCGTCCGCCTTCGCGGATAGCGAAACGACACACATCCATCATTTTGGCGATTCGCGTTTGTGCAGTTCGACGGATAGACCCTGACGTTTATCGCAGGCACTGCACATGTCGGCACCGACGAGGTTCGCTGGTCCGGTTAGTTCCGTCGTGCGGAAGTAGAACTGAGGGGCGATAACCGCTGGAAGAACGGCGTGTGACCGGTCACCTTCGTATTTTTGCTGAGGCAGTTAAACCCTCGCTTCGAAACTTGGTGGTGCGGGTTGTATGCTCTTTGGTTTCGCCAAGCACTGACGCGTTGAATATCTTCGCGTTGACACCACGGAGGAGGCAACCGACGTTGTCCGGAGCGACTTCAGGTCATTTTCCTTTGCGGGAACATTTCGGACGCCGGTGCAGATGGTTTTTGACGGGGTCGCCGACAATCCAAACGATTTCGATTCCTCGCCCACCTTACCACACCCGTTCGATACTTCGGTGGCGACAGGTTTCGCGACTTTTTCGATCAGAGACACGGTCTTCGTCGCCATTAGGAACGGTTTGTCGCCTCACGAATCGGCTCAGGGATGTACTCGTCACGCGTTCATTAGTTCCGAAATTGCCCCTACTGCTTCTGGGGTCGGTCGGGGTTGTGTTACGCAGCAGCGAGCGCCCTTAATTGACGGGAACGTCATCGCCTGGGGAAGTCGTACTTGACTGGAGACAATTCACGAACTTCGAGTTCGACCAATTTCCAGCCAACTCTTTCGTCGTTCGAACGAGGTGGATCTTGTTGAGATACACGACGAGTTAAGGCACGCGACCTGGCGAGCCAGGAGCACGTGTTTCTTTTGGGTTTGTGGCATCGGGACCGTCGGCGGCCCGAACGACCAGGATCGCGCGTCCATTTTGGGCGGCAACCTGTGATCATGTTTTTCACCCAAAGTCAGGCGTGACCGGGGCAATCGATGTGGGGCGGTAGTGCGGTTTCCGTTTCATTACTCACGTGCGGCGACGGCAATGTCACTGTTTTGGTCGCGTCACGAACCGTACCGCCTTGGCGATTTCGGCATAACCCTTTGCCTTTGGGCGACAGACCTTAGTCGCTTGAACGGCTAGAATCGCCCTGTCGTGGTCGTTTTTAACCGTTGGTTCCAATGTGGCCAATGGTCCCGACGTTGACGTTGGGGGTTTGGTCGTAGAATTATCCTTTAGCCATGCTGTTTTCACCTTCATTTTGCGACTTGCACACCTGTTTCATGAGATACGCTATTGCAGAGGAACCCTCTCGCCGCGACCGTGTTCACACCCACGGTGGACGCTGACGACTCGGCCGTGACCGACCGCTTCGATTTCAAAAATCGAAACGAACGGAAAATGTTTGGGTATCCCGTATTGAAAGACCGGGCCACATCGAATCCGAGTGGAAAACCGGTCTGCCGGACACCCCAAAGCTGCTGATGGATTTGAACCAGACTCATTCCTTACCAAAGGAGCGGCTCTTTACCTGCAAGCTACAGCAGCAAAAAACGGCTTAGCCGCAGCGGTTGGCGTTTGCGTTTGACGATCGGCTATGGGAAATCGGAGATACCGATTAGCAATCGCCAGTAGCTTCGATTGCTAAAGCATGCGGCAAGGCCGCCGAGCGGGTGGAAGTGGAATCGAACCCTCGTATTCAGCTTGGAGGCTGCCTGCACTACTTTGCTGCTACACCCGCGTTGGGAAATCAGAACCGATAGCAGATAAACTTCGCATCTTCTTTTCAACTTCGGACAATGGGGGCTACAGTGATTTCGCAACCTGTGTAGGCATAGCCAGCGGATTTACAGTCGCCCCCTTTAAACCACTCGGGAAACCCCCCCAAAAAATGTGTCAATCGTTTCTAGTCTGTTTTTACGGTTGCCAACGCAAGCCGTCGCCGGCTTTCGAGAAGGCTCGGGTGTATGCAAACCTTTTCTTTGCCGGCTTAATCGGTTGGTGAATCGGAAAAACTCCTGCGACGGGAGCTCGGACAAAACCGACGGGGAGAAAGCCAACGGAGGATTCGAAACCCACGACCGGCTGATTACAATTCAGTGCTTTGGCACGTTGCTACGTTGGCCGCTGAAGTTCCGGCCACGGGAAGGCAGAGTTGTACCGAACACTCTCAACGCGTTGAGGGACAAGACGGATTTGAGCAAAATGGTTCCCGAAGCACAAAAATTTCTTGGAATTGTGTTCATGCACTGACGAACGTCCGGATTCATCGGCACGGCACCTTTTCCCTTCGCTTCCGCCTTGGTATGAATTTCGAGGAATGAACGATTCCACTGAAACGGAGGCCGAAGGGACACGTTTTTGAATCCGCCTCCAGGCGTTTTCTTATGGGCATTGGAGTTTTCGACCAGCATTGAGGTTCTTGCAGAGTTATTGTTCGAATTGATGTGGAGATGACGAAGAGCGTGAATTGACCGAGCTTACGACTTGGGACCTGTTCGTCGGCAGGACCTGCTGATGCTGGCAACTGGCCCACTGATTCAGCGACGGAAGACGGTGCATCGATTGGGCAGCGAACGGCTTTCCGGACCGTTGGCACATTCGTCGGTGTTGGGAAGTTCGCTGGCTGAATCGGTCGGTAACGGGCAAAAGTGCTCGACGAAATGGTTTCGGAGTTTGAACTGAGTGTGCGGTTTACGCGACTCGGGGCGAGAATTTGTTGGAGGACTTTTCGTTTCCGTCGATCGTGGGGCCGCGCCGTCGGCAGACCTGATGAAATTCTGTGCGGTCGGAACGCACTGGAGGGGGTGGATCGCCTGTGCTCGTCAAGGCCTGCTGGGTCGAAGAAGTGGCCGAAGGAGGCATTTTTGGCGTGCTGAAACAAACCTCGATCTCCCGAGTGTGGCGACCTACCACTTCGGTTTGCCATCGGATCGCCGCTATCTCCCGCCCTGAAAGCGAGGCGGCGGAAACCGACGATCTCCCTTCTGACGAGATTTGGTGCCGAGAAGGAGAGTCAGGAGGGTGAGGCCAGAAGGGCGAAGGCAGGGAAGGGGGATGAAGGCAGGAAGGCCGAAGGGCAGGAAGGGAGTCAGGGAAGGCGAAAGGGCAAAGGCGTTGATTTTGCAGTTGTCACGCAGGCCGTTTTCGCTTAACCACTGGCAAACAACCCTCTCTGCTTCACGATTTCCCCAGGATTGGACCTGCCCATCGTTGGAATTCCCGTTAAGCGAGTCCGGTATTTTCGTCTACCTCACTTTTCCCATCGCTGCCGAGAATCGGCATTGATCGTTCTCGGACCGCTTCCTTTTTCCCGCCGGCTTTCGCAGCGTCATCTATTATGCAGATACAGCCTCATCACCTGAAACAACTCGAGGCGAGAGCACCAAATTTCGCGAGGTTCGTCGCGGAATTTGGACAACCGTGCATGGCTTATATTCATCGGAAGGACTCCGCGGTGTTGCTGCGTATATAGGCCCTTAAAGCGTTCCACCCGGGGAAATTGCCGTTCCGCTGCTGCACGTCGACACGACTTACAGTTCAAGGAGATGTACGAGCACGGCCCAAACCTACGTGCGGGATACGCTCGGCCTCGAAGCTTCTCGGCATACCAACCACGAGGGCTTGAAAAAACTGAACATCTACCTTGGACGTGGACAAGCTGAAGCGGCACACCGATGATGAAACGGACGCTTTTGGAAGCCGCTTTGGACCCAATTACAGTTCGACCGCGGGCGTCGGTGTGGAGCACGGCCGGGGCGAAGAAATAAAGCCGCGCGAAGGAAGGCGTTTTCAGTTTCCGCGACAATCACCCGTGGGATCGGGAAGAACCACGCCCCGAGCGTGAGAGCCTCTACAAAGGGACGGTCACGAGGGTGAGTCGATTTCGCGGTTCCGATGGCAATTGACGGAACTCGACGTTTGGCAATACATTCATCTGGAAAATATCCCGATTGTTGCCTTTGTATTTGTCGGCCCCCGTTTAAAGTCATTCGCCGCCACGGCATTCTGCTTTTGATGCGGGACGACGAACGGATGCCGCTGCTGGCCCGGCGAAAGTCGAAGAAACACCAAGATGGTTCGGTTCGCCACCTCGGGATGCTACCGCTTCGGGGCGCCGTCGAGAGCTAGGGCGACGACGTTGCCCGATGGTGATCCAAGAAATGCTGCATAACCCGCACGACGCGAACGGCAAGGCCGCATTCATCGACCAAGACGAGGCGGCGTCGGAATGCAGAGAAAAAGAACGCGGCTATTTTTTTAGGCGCTTGTGCGATGCTGTGGCAGTGGCTATAGGCTATTTGGCGGTTGGGCTATGGCTATTGGCTATTGCTCCGGTCGCAGTAGGCCGGATCCAAGCCGCTTCGCGTCGATCCGGATCCCCTGGAGAAGGCGACCACTCGTAACCGCTTAAACGCATTCGCCATTCGCCAACGCCAAAACCGCAAACCGCCAATCGCTAACCGCTAACGCTAACGCTAACAGCCAACCGCCAATCGCCATCGCCAATCGCACCGCCATTCGCATTCGCCAACCGCAATCGCTTAACGACTAACAGCTTAAACCAGCACCGCCAATCGCAATCGCCAATCGCCCAATCGGCAATCGCAAATCGCCCAATCGCCATCGCAATCGCCAATCGGCCAATCGGCTACCGTAACGGCTACGCCAACCGGCCACGCATTCGCCAACGCAACCGCCCACGCCAACCGCAAAACGGCAACCCCAACCCAAAACCGCCAACCGCAACCGCCATCGCTAACGCTAACGCTAACCGCTAAACCGCTAACCGCTAACCGTAACGCTAACCGCTAACCGCAACCGCCAACGCTATCAGCCAACCGCCAATCGCCGAAAATCGCAATCGCAACGCTAACGTTAACGCAATCGGCATCGCCAATCGCTAACCGCTACGCTAACCGCTAACGCTACGCTAACGCTAACGCTAACCGCTACGCAACGCCAATCGGCAATCGCCATTCGCTATTCGCAACGCCAAACCGCAACCGACCCAACGCCAACCGCAACCGCCAACGACCAACCGCCACCGACCAACGGCCACGGCAACGCCAACCGCCAACCGCCAACGGCCAAACCGCCAACGGGCCAACGGCCAACCGCAAACCGCCAAACCGCCAACCGCCAACCGCCCAACCCGCACTCGCCCTGCCACTCGCACTTCGCACTCGCCACTCGCCATCGCCACCCGCCACCCGCCACCCGCCAACCGCCAAAAACCGCCCCATGTGTCGCATTTCATCTGACCTACATCGCTACCGACATTGACGCCTACCTGAAGCAGCACGAAGAAACAAATGCTTGCGTTTCATTACTATGTACGGCAGCGTCGACGACGGCAAAGTACCCTGATCGGAAGCTTGCTCTACGATTTCCAACTTGGTCTACGAAGACGAACTCGCCAAAGTCAAAAGGACTCGGTTCGCAAGGCTTCCAACGCCGGCGGGTCGACCGTCGGCTGTTCATGGACGGTTTGAAAGGAAGAACGCGAGCAAGGCTCACGATCGATGTCGCTTACGCTTATTACAGCACGGGCGCGAAACGCAAGTTCATCATCGCGGACACCCGGAACCAGAACAATACACGCGGAAAACATGGCGGACGGGCGCCAGTAAGCGCCGACTCGCGATCATCCTGATCGATGTCGCCACGGTGTGCTAACGCAAGACCGGGCGTCACTCGGGTTCATTCAGTCTTCGCTTGTCGGCATCCGGCACGGTCGTTTCGTCGCGATTCAACATAAATGGACTGGTCGGATAGCGGAAGGACGGTTTCAACGAGATTAGTGACGAACTACGGCCTTCGCGCCCGACTCGACTGCCAGATTTTGAATTTACATTTCGATCAGTGCTTTCAACGGCGATAACGGTTGTCGACCATAGCGAGTCGTTTGTTCGTGGTACAGCGGCTCGACGTTGATGAATTTTCCTTCGAAACGGTTTACATCGGATCGGACACGCAACTGCAGACTTTCGTATGGCCGGTCTGCAATAGCAATCGCCCCAACCTGAAACTTTCGCGGGTTCTGTGGCACAGATCTTCGTCCGGCATCTTCGGCCGGCGAGGAAGATCATGGTGTGACCGAAGCAGCGAAATCAAGGTAAGGGAAGATCGTCACGTTATGACGGCAACCTCGACGAAAGCGTTTGCTTCCACCGCTTTCGATCCTGTTGAACTCGATGGACGAGATCGACGCCAGTCGCGGCGAATTGACGTCCGCCACCGGCAAACCTTGCCCCGGCAGCGAATCGGTTGATCGAACGATGTTGGTTTGGAATGGGATGAGGATGCGATGGTTTCCCGGAAAACCTACCTTGGTCAAACACACGCAGACATTGCCGGGCAGGTGCAAACACTTGAAATACCGCGTCGCGTCACACATTGCACCGACCCCGCACCGACGCGTCGAACTGAACGAATCGGACGCCGTGGCGCTCGAACTGTCCGCGGCCGATTCCACTTCGGACCTTACGCCGCACCGTTGGCACCGGTTGCGTTCATCTGATCGACCGGATCACCAACTCACGGTTCGCCCGGCGGATGATTCTCGACCGCGGCGCGGACCGGCAGACTTCGTTCGGTTATGGGGCGTGACCTGGCGGCGGCGACGTCGACGATGGCTCGGCAACACGGTTCCACGTTTTCCGCCGACGAACGGGGCCGATTCGGCCAGAAGGAAACCGGCACCGTTGCTGTTGACCGATTGACGGGAGTGGCAAGACCTCGAACGCCAAGCGTGGAGCGGAAATGTTTCGACGCGGCCGCGCGGATCGCTGTCATTCGATGGCGAGCACTTCGCCGCGGCCTCGCCTTCGGACCTCGGCTTCACCGCGAGGAATGCAGCGAGAACCTCCGCCGTGGCGGTACCTCGCCGCGACGCTCAACGAAGCGGAATTGATTTTGCCTCGCAGGCAATGGTCGCGCCGCCGAAGACGGTCCGTCAAAAGGCGGTAAACTGATCGGCGCATGACCGCTTACTCGTCGTCACGTTCGCCACCCGTGGCGTTTGCCGCGAACGTGATCGAAGGGCAGTACGCGAAAGCGACGGCGGGGAGATTGTTGAATTTTCCCGGGCGTGACGGCTGATTACGAAAACACGGCCAACCAGACCTGACGTCGACGCGTCGCAGACCTCGATTCAACGGTTGCGCCGACGCGTCATTGAACTTCTGAATCTCGTGGAATAATTCAAATGAATCACGCCAGGCTCGTTTTGAATCTGCTCGGCCTTTCGGCGTGTGCTAGCCCACGGAACGCCGCCCCGCCCAACTCCACTGGTGCCGCGCCGACGGGCTGTGAAAGAGAACGCTGTGACTGGCACCCCGAAACCGCAACGACTCTTCTTTACCTGCACCGTGGACAGGCCCTACGCGGGTCCCCCGGTTTTTCGTGACGTTGGGGTTCGACGAGTTTTGAAATTGGTTTGAGGATCGCATCGGAGCCAGGGCGAGCAGGACATCGAGGCAGATCGCCAACAAACACGAACTTCGACGTTTGGCGAACAACTTCTCGCACTGAACGCGGGCAAAAAACGCTCGACCGAGTGCAAAGTTCCTGTTTCGGCCGTCCACGGGCGTCGAATTTGGACACGTCGGCCGTCCCGATATCGAGCGGTCCGTCCGCCGGAAACTCGCCGCTCACGCCGATTCGATTACCCAAAATCAAAAAAAACTGTGTTCGCCGTATGAAGCCGTTCCCAAAGGGGGGGGGGAACCGGGGTTTCTTTTTTTTTTTTCGAAATTAACAATCCGTTGCACTGGAGAGCGACGCACGGGACGGTTGGCTCGCGAGCTTTAAACAATTCATTCGCTCGGGCGCAGGAGTTTGTCCGGAAGGCGGGCAAATCCAAGATGTCGCAAATTCAACACGCGTCTGGCGCGACTGTTCACCGATTTCACCAAAACGTATTGGAAGAGGAAAGACCAACGTCACCTGGATCGACAACGCGACGACCTCGCCGGGCTGTTCCTCTCGACGATCGAATCGATGGCGCGGCGGCGAAAGAAAAAGGCGGGACGCGGGCTACGCCGGTGACGAAACACGCGATTTCCATCGACGTTTTTAACCTACGCGGAAAACCGCGAGCTTGCGGGAAAAGGTTATGGCGGAATTTTTACTCCGATGTTTGATAACGGGGGTCCGCACGACATAAAAACATTTCATCTCCGCGAGATCCTGGCTATCTCCGGCCACGCGTGCGGAAACTGCTCGGCTACCCGAACCCACGGCCATTGCGCGAATGGATCCACCATGGCAGGCGGTCCCGAAGCGGCGATGGATTGATGATGCAAGTTTGGAGCCCGCGATCGCGCGGGTGGGCCGATGAAGTCGCCACTGCGCGGGATTCGCCGACGCCGAAGCGAAGCGCTCGCTGGCACGCCCAAATCAAAATTCGAGTCCTGGGATTATAGTTTCTACGCGAGGAAGTCCGCAAGGAAAATTACGAACTCGAATTGGCGAAGTCCGCCCCTACCTGCATCGACAATGGTGGAAGGATGATGTACTGCTTCAGAGGAATTGTTTGGAATTGAAATTCGAACGCGTCACGGGATGCCCGTTCACCCGATGTGACCGGTTTACGGGTCAGGCGTGTGGTGAGCACGGTTCGATGTTCTACCTGATCCGTTTCGCACGCGAAGGCAAACGCAGCGGTGCGTGGATGACGATTTACCGCGGACATCCGGTTGTCGGGATCACGCCAGGACCACGAACATCCCGATCAACACGCCGATCGTTTCGAAACAACGCACTTCATTCCCTCCTCCGGCGAGGCCTGTGTTGATTCTGTGGGACGATGCGGACACGTTGTTTCCATGAGTCGGGCACGCGTTGCTTGTTTGTCCAGCCGGGTTCGATACCCCTCGCATCGGGCACCAACGTCGCCCGTGATTTCGTCGAGTTCCCTTCCCAGGTGCTCGAGCACTGGCTTGTGACTCCGAGGTGTTCAGCGGACTTTCGCGACCCATTACGAAACCGGCGAACGATGCAGCGGACTGTCGAAAAAGATTTCAGCGCTCGTCGAAGTTCAAAGCGGTATCGGATTACCACAACAGGTATCTCGCCTTGTGCGACCTCGAATGCAGTTGCACGCAGATTGGGACGCCAGCGACATTGAATCAGGCAACGTTGAAGGGGCCGGCAGCTCCCGGACATCGGGATTGCGAGTGAACTGCGATGCGTCACGATTACCTCACTTCAGTTCACTGTTCAGCAGGAATCTACTTCGGCGGGCTATTACAGTTATCTGTTTGGGTGACGCGTGCCGCCACGCGGCGGAAATGTTCTGAGGATACCGAGGGCCGGTTTATTTCGACGAGAGGTCGCCAACAAATTTAAACGAGGCACATCTACAGCGTGGGCGATTACAATCGATCCTTCGGACTACCGAGCGTTCCGTGGCCGTGACGTTGCACCAACGCGTCTGCGAAAACGTGGTTTCGCTCCGGCGGAAGTTTCGCGGAGGAACCTGCTGGGCCTTTTGACGGATCATTTCACAAAATTAGCGTGCAATCAAGCCCGAGCGCTAGCGAGTCCCGCTGTGTTCCTCGCGTGGCGTCGGGCTTGTAAAAACTCACAGGCGAGGCTATCGCCAAAACGGGCAAAGATTCGTGGGAAACGGATTTCCAAACCCGCGTCACTTCCGGGTTTTCGATCGCTCGAAATTTGATGGGCGTCGAGGGTCGTTGGCGACGGGGATGGGCTCGGTTGGCGTTACCGGCGGTTTGTTCACGCCGCGGGACTGGCGAGGGGGTTTTCTCGGAAAACAGTTTCTTGGTCGGGGACCGTGTGGTAGGCGACCGTCGCAGGTGGGGTCTTTTGAGTTGTGTCGGTAAGGACAACACGACTCGGTCGGCTCGGTGCGTGACGGCCTTCGTGCCGCAGTTTATTTTGGGCTCCCGCGGACGCTGCGCGGGGACGGCGGTTCGCGCCGAACCCGCCGGCGCCCGACTTGGGGCTTTGGGGTCGGAGGGGATCTGTTTGATCGTCGGACTTTCGCGGGGGACGACGCCCGTCGGACTTTCGAGTTGCCGCAAAAAGCATTTCTTTTTTCAGGATTGGGAGGAGTCGTATTTTGGGAATTTCTCCTTTCTTTTTCTTTTTGA
>Ga0163217_1055203_pt1 | contig 12062 bp, 9 predicted proteins | sample SynspAceP_FD_185933 | JGI IMG/M metagenome (GOLD analysis project Ga0163217, IMG submission 185933) | Saline lake microbial communities from Ace Lake in Antarctica - Synechococcus sp. Ace-P (PacBio error correction) | ecosystem: Environmental > Aquatic > Non-marine Saline and Alkaline > Saline ... | reverse complement strand
GAGGGTAATTACGGCGTTGAGATTTTCTTGCCGAGGTTGTTCGCTATTCCTTGCCGCATTCTCGTATCAGTTGATGCCGATCATTGGCATCTCGTGCCTCCAACCGACCGAAGATTGGATAGGATGAGCAATTTCTTGCGTTGGGTCACGCCTGCGCATACGATGCTGATCAGCGGCCCACTACCACACTGCCGGCGAGGGACATGATTTCCAGAGGCCGATTCAAGAGTTTGGTCCCGTTCAGGATGACAGCCATTTCCACGTCTCTGCCGGTACGTCGAACGCAAGCCAGCCGTGCCAAGCTTGTCGAACGTGCAGAAAAGGACCTGGCGTTGGGGGTCTCTTGTTCCGTTGGTTCAGCGACAGTGGAACCTTTTGCCACGACTGTTGTCCCCATTGGCCGGTTGGCCCGTTCGGCCACTGGGTTCGGCCGTGTCAACGAAGAGCTCGAACGACAGAGCTCGATGCGTATCGCTGGTCGATCCGGCGTTGGCAGTTCGTTGGGAGCGGGAAAATTGGGTGGAGTCGATGCCCGTACGGCTGGACCTCGAATTCACTACTCCGGGCACGCGGACGCCCGAAAAGAAACCGTGTCAGGCGATCAACGAGAGGATAAGAGTAATTCGCGGTATGGACGGCTGTTGGCAGCCGCCCCCTGCACAGATCCGTACGTTGAAGGATTTTATCATACGGCTCTCCGTTAGTCACAACGATCGCATCGCATGTGCGGGCCCCACCTGTCGTGATTTCCGTGACGCTCTGATAGTATGCGTAGTCCTGGTTCGGTGCCCGGCGCATCGGCGGCAATTCGGCAATTCTTGCCTTTCGGTAAGCCTCCTTTCCCTCGTAAGCTCCGCTGTGCGTTGCAACTTTGTTCACCTGAGTCGAACCAGTACTACCGAAAGCTATCTGACCTTGCCCCATCGGCGTGCATGTCATTCCTGCCTCGGAGAGGTTCGCTAACCGTCCTACACTGTGCAGAACCATGGGATCTCCAGGTTCTCGCGTTTTGGATTATTTTTTTCTGAATAAAATGTTCCACTACATTGCTCAGGTCTCAGACTCCCGCCGTGTCCACTTGGCATGCCATTTCGCGAGCAAGCGATGTTGCTTCCCCCTTGTCAGGACAGGTCGGCACACGGAAAAGAGGTTTCGGAGGCAATCCTGGCCTGCGCTTCCCCCGGTCGGCGCTCAGCACGACGTTTTTACCGCAGTCGCAACCTCCCCGGAGGCCGAGTCGATGGCTACTCGTTCTTCGTAAGATAACTGTTCATTCTCTATCCAAACCGGTTTTTATCCCGCACACCCTTGACCCTTTTTTTTGTCCGTAGCAAAGCGGTCCTCTTCGCAATGTGATTGGATCAGTCTCTCGCCAAGATCCCAAGAAACCATTCGAGGAGTTGTTCGGTGTCAGTTCACCCTGCCGGCGCTCATTGGATTTGAAACGAGCTTGCCGAGAAGTCAGCTCGCCGTGTGTCGATGAATGCCAGGAACTCGGCAGCATGGAAGGTGCCCGTTATGCCGAACGAACCTCTGAAGGACGCTTGAGGGTGATCGCGTCCTACTTCTGGGTTCATGGCGACGAAAAGTTTACTCCATTTTTCAGTTCGATTTACGACTCGAGCTGGCCAAGTTCGCGAGACGTTTTGGGACCGCATGTCACGGTGGACTTTGGTAACGGACTGCTACAGTGGGTTGCGCTCACCGATTGACAAGAAACAAAATTGCTTGCCACTTGGCTTCGCAAACAGGGGCTTGGATTGCAGAAGCTAACGAAGGAGGAGGGAGGCACGCCGACTTTTGCTTTCTTCAAGTTACGTCGAGAGTTTGTCCGGCGAGCGTGTGCGTTTCCGTGAAGCGTGTGGGGCTACGCTCAGCAAGGAGCAACTACGAAAAGGAAGAGATCATGGATTCGAGAGCGTCTAAATACTGAGTCAATTAAGTTGGCTCACGCCGAAGCGATACCTTACAGGGCAGTCAATCGTCATTACACTGAGTGGCTGATCTTTTTCGATGACAGGGCGTGTCCCTCAACGAACAATTCTTGGCCGAACGAGCTTACGTCTTTGGTGTCCTAGCGTTAAGATCGTTCGGTCATTCGCAGCGGAAACGGGGCGCGTATCGATTGGCGACAATATGATGACCATTGCGAGACGGCACGCGTCATGGACACCGCGCCAGCGACAATCTATTTGATGTTGCTACATCGGGCCTCGCGTCAGGGAGTGAAACGGTATGTACGCGGACGCATCGGACGCCTTGCGAAGTAACCGATCGAGTGATTCTCGATCCTGACCAACTCGTCGGTAGAGCGGACGTCACCTTGAAGCGCGGGTGCCAAGACCCCACGAACAAATCGTTCGACTTTTTGTGAAACGCGGTTGTGTGCTGCGCGTCGCTCGGAACAGCGATGCCCCCAACCGAAATTAATCGCTACCAACAAGAATAATTCGCGGCCACGGACAGAGACGACCGAAAGTGGCAAACATGCGCAACTTCATTTCGTCGACGTGGAGAATTTCGGCACGCGATTGCGCGGCAACGGGACCGGGGGACGCTAAAAACTGTTACGACATGACTGGAGGGAGGTGAGACTGCGCGAGTCCGGGATCGTGGTTTTCTTCGATTTGACCGACCGATGGAATTCGAACGACAGTTGACTTGGCGTTTGGTGCCATTGTTTTCTGAAACTCCCGTGCCTGGTTGTTTCGTCCGGCGAATAAAATTGGTGGTTCATCGCCCAGCGAAAACGTGGCAACGGATATAGTCGGTAGCTGATCGTGCTGGATCGAACGGTCCCCCCTGTGTTGGTCACCGTTGTCGTCGATGTCGGTTATCCCTGTCAGTGTAGCGACATACCGGTCCCGTCAGATCCCAGGGGTCGAAAGGGCAGGTCGAAAGGGCAAGGGCGGTAATTCGATTCAGCTGTCTTCTGTCATTTTATTACCCCCTTCCCCTTTTTCTCGTCGTTAACCATGGAAACGTCTTACGAACTCAAACGTTTGCATTCGTGACGGGTCGCTTGACGCTTAGAAAGTACCATTAACTACACCGTTCACCTTTGTTTATCGGTAAACCCGCAGGACAGCGCCTTCCGTGGGTGGCCCAAATTCCCCCCTTCAAAATGTCGGGCCGCGTTTGCAATAAACTGACAACAATTAGCGAATTCCAAAGACCTCCTGTCGCAAAAGTTTTTATTCATATTTGTCCCCAGTCGATAAGGGGATCAGAGCGGAACAGCTCGCATCCCGAGCTATCACTCGCGAATTTTCTTTGCCTTTGCCGGTTTTAGAATTTTGAATCAGGTGTATCTTCATAACGATACACAGCCTATCTCGAATGGGCGATAAGTGAAGGGATTTCTCGTCGCCCCGATTTCAAAGAAGATTTACTCACCGCAAGACAAATTCCACCAACCAAGTGTCGGCAATGCTGTAGGAACGGTTTCGCCGTTATGAACCAAGTTAGTTGAATTGACGAGAGGATGACGAGAACACTTTTTCTCAAAAGTCTTTTGGCCAATGACAATCCCCGTCTTCGTCGTTCGATTTTTCCATCGTAATTTCTATGGTTCACCTATGGTGGTTAAGGGGGAGATCGAGTGATTGGACGCAATGACTTGCTTCGAAATTATCAATGACATCTGCACCGGGAATTTTCCAGGAACCAAACTGGGGTATTGATTTGGTTCGCCCAAGTGCCAGCCGGAACGTCATCATGGACTTCGTAGGCTGTTACTGCCGGGACGGTATCACCTGTGATTGGTGGGGTGCAATCCGAGCTGTGATACTGGTCTTGCCAACTTGAAGCCCTTCAAACAAACTTCCTCGAACTACCGTATAGCGCGTCGTAGTCCGCTGCGATGTAGTGTAAAATGTTGCTTTGCCGGGAAACTCCGCCGTAGATGACCGTTCCTTTTTTCAATGCAGATGTTTCTTAAAACGGGCCACCCCGAGGATAGCACCCTATCCCTGCAAAAACTCGCTGCAAAATGGGCAGGGCGATGCACGGATTTACCTGCTAAATGGGACCTTCTCCATGTTAGTCGTCGTCCATCCGGGCGGTCAGTCGCTTGTTTTTTGATTCCACATTTGGCTGTCTTCTTCTTGGCTTGAGCAGCTTAAAGCGGACGGTCGCCGAGTGTTACTGAATTTTCGTCATCCCATGCCCTTTGCGATTCGACTTTGGTCTTCTCGAACGAAACGTTATTTGCCAGTTTGACAATGTTTTCGATGCCCCAATGGCCACGCACAGCACCGCCAAAATCCTACCTTGTTTGAGGACTTTGCTCACGATTGTAGGTATCGCCAGCAATCTCGTTTCCTTTTCGACGCTGAGTGTTATTTGATCGACATTGCCGATGGCACATAATCGTTTTCAGCGTGCCCCGTCGGGAGAAGATGCATTCGGATTCACACAGGTAACATAACTTGCGCTCGTCGATAGCGCCATGATCGGCTTTCGGTTGTGTTGAATGCTCAACACTTCGTCGTTGCAAGTATCCTCAAGATAGATCCAAAGAAAAAATGCCTTGTTTCCCTCGTGAAGCGTGGGTTGATTTCCTCATCTTCACAGCCAAGCAGTTAATCCGCACCTTCAATCCAACGATCTTTGCTCCAATCTCGTCTGGACTCCCATGGCGGTTCAATAGTGACCAAACCAACCAGAAACCTCGATGAATTTCAAGCATTTGGGATCCGCTCGTGGATCTCGTTGCTACTTACGCATCAACGACCGTCTGCGCCGAGGCTGAGGTTATGATTGTCCGTTCCCAGGCACTGACCATGTGTTTTTTATTGGCGGTTTGCGGTGGGCATGTCATAACTTCGTCGAAGTTTTTCCTCCGATGAGCTATCACCCTGGCCTCAGTGATCTTATTCAAACTCCGTCTATCCACGCGAACAGGATTGCTCAAACTAATTCAGGCTTTGATCGCGTTGAGGATTGCGTTAAAGCGATCATGCGAAGGGACACGCAGACATGTCCAGAAATTTTGCAAACCATTCCTTCTTAGTATTAGCAAATTTAAGAATTGCCACAAATCATCTGCTCCCGGCACTCCACAGATTCATCATGACAGTACCATGGACATAATGGATAAAACCGGCCTCACCCGGACGAGGATCAGTCTATTTTTTCCAAGATGAATCTAACCAGCGATTGTAGAGGCGTTCCATTGCAAAGATCCTAAGCGAGTAAATCCGTCTAACTTTTTGCAATTCAAAGCTCAGATTGCGAACCTCCCCTTAGTCTCGCGAATTACCCGTGGGCGCAATCGCGCCTGGACAATTGGCGCTGTGCTCTGTGGGTTTCTTGTAGGCAGATCGTTTGGCATAATTCAATTCTCTTTTGAAGGTTTGGATGGTTGATTGGCTGGACTATGTCGCCGCCGGATTGACACGATCTGAACGACTGGTTGATGCGGAAACTGGTGGGCGCTGCGGGCCATGCAGCCTGGACGACCCTCCTTGGTGCGGCAGTGCGGGGCTTACTGATGTTGATATGCGACAGTCTCGAACCGATAACGCGCCGGAGAGTGCGCTAGCCACGGCTTCCATTGGAGGACGGATTGTGGGAATCGCTTGCGACATATTGCTCGGGCTGCTGCCAGCTCCATCGCCCGATGCACGCACGATTTGGACGCCGGCTGGGCACCAGAGGGTCCCAGGGTCAATTGCATCGCCGACACTGCCTGCAGTTCCCGGAACACCTCGTAGTGGGCACTGCTGTTTTGCCGTGCCCATACAGCTCGATGACGTTTGCTTTGCCTTCCCGCTTAAGGGCTTCCGCAGGTTCACGAGCCCAACGCCCAGGGCGAAAATCTGGGGACAGAGCATCTTTCTGGGTGTTGCATTGACTCCAAAGGAGCAGGTGAGTTTTGGTTTTTTCTTTCGTTGCTTTGACTTTTTCGTCTGGGAGGGCGTTGTGATGGCTTCGGCTTGGTCGCAGTGAGTGGTTTGACGATACCTGATGAGTTGGATCGGTCACTTTAATATAACGCACCACCGGCGGTGTTCTTGATGCGAGAGGAACCCGATCTCGGGGAAACTGATTGACCCCGGAGGTTTGGATCGAGGAGTATCTGCTGCGAACTATCTTTGCGCTAGAGTGATTGACCAGGTTTGCTATTCTCTCTATTCATTTCCCCTTTGATTCCTTGCAGATCGCCGTCCTGATGTCGTGGGCAACGTGGGATGTATGTGAAGGTGCTCGCACGGTGGGTTGATTTGCTGTGCCGCGCAAACGGGCGCGGCCACCGATGGATCGCCGATGACGCGACCCGGCCGAGATTCATTCCATCGCCGGCATGCCGATTTCGCCGGCGGGATTCCGCAAGTGCGACATTGAGCGTTTTAGTTGGTGGATGCGGCTTCTGTGCAACGTGATGGCCATGCGGGGCAACCCGCAGGAGCAGGAAACGCAGATTTTTTCCAGGATCGTACAGCCACCCGGTTAGCAGATGAAGGGCCTCGTTGCTGCGTTGTGCGCCTACGTGGCGCTTGAATTTGATCCGGGGCCGCAATGGCGGAACACCCTCGAAACGAGCGAGCACACGTCCTGTAGCAGCGAAGAATCGAACGTTGACGCCAGGGGACTCTGCTGAGGTCCCGCCGTGGAGGCGAACAGGACCGAAGATGCTGATGGACAGAGCGGTGGTCACCGTCGACGCGCCGCCCAAACCCGATCGTTTTCTGTCTCCGTTGGTCGATCGACGAGTCCCTTGACCCGATCGGTCCGTGTTGCGAGTGAACTCAGTCGTGACCGATTGCGTGACAGGGATTTTGGCGATGCCGTCGTAGATACTGGGTGGAACTGCTGGATTGGACAGCCGCGGCAGGTTGGTTCCTGGGCAAACGGGCAGGACACGAGCTACATGCGACCGCTCCTTTGCCCGGTTGGATGGAGTGTGGCGTTGCTGGTTGCGAGCTGGTGAGGGCATTTTGGCGTGTTTGTTTTGCAGTGTGGCGCTGAGTCGTCCGGAGTGCGTCGATTCGATGCGATGTCATCGAACACAGCGGAGAATACCACCTTCGCCGCCGCCGCCCCGGACAACTTCTCACGGCGGGCGGGACTAAGCCGTCGGCCTCCCCTCGATCAAGAACCGCGATGAGACAAGCGATCAAGATCGCTTACGCGCCCGTCAGGTATGAGCGTCGTTACGCATTTTGTGAGCTTCGCGGCGTATCGAGTCGTCTGCCGCAGCGACGCAAAAGACCGGTGAACTCGATCCTGCGCCAAAGTGGGTTGTCATGAGCACCCAGAAAAGTGCTCTGTTCCCTTTGTTCCTCTGTTTCCTCAGCTGATCCGTTGCCGGGTATCCTTAGGCATTTGAAATTCTTCTCGCCCGCAACCTAATCCGCGAACAAAGTCATGCTGGACTATCTCAAGAGAATCTTCTAACGTGCGTCTACGATGTCGCCATCGAATCCGCCTCCTGCAGCTGGCGAACAAGCTGTCGGCTCGCACCTGGACATCAGGTCTGGCTGAAACGCGAAGAACACGCAGTCCCGACCACAGCTTTCAAACTGACCCTGGTGCTACAACAGATGGCATCGCCTGACACCTGCGGAGCTCGGGTCGAAGTGATCTGTTCTGTCGGCGGGAAACCACGGGGCGAAGGAGGTAGCCCTCGCCGCCAAAACTGGGCGTGCAGGGCGACATTTGTCATGCCGTCACGACTCCCGACTGAGTCGGATGCCAGGTTCTTGGCTCTGGGCGGGCAACGTGATTCCTGACGGTTGAAGCTATTCCGAAGCTTTACGCATGTGTTGAATTGGCAGGCGTCACCAATACGTTTCGTCCACCCGTCGACGATCGGACGTGATCGTCGTGCCAAGGGACCAATCGTGCATGGAAATCCTGAGACAGCATCAGCACCCGAGTCCACGCCGTATCGTCGCGATCGGGTGGCCAGGCGGGTTAATTTCCGGGTTTGCTGCCTCACATTCAAAGCGGTCGCCCCGAGACAAAGGTGATCGGCGTTCAATGGTCGATTCGGATGCCATGATCCTAGTCCGCCGAGGCGGCTACAGAATTGACTCGATTGACGTCGGACTCTTTCTGATGGGAACTGCCGTCAAAATGTCGGCGAGGAGGACCTGCGTTTTAACTCGCAAGTTAGTCGCGATCTTCGTCCGCGGTCGACACGACGTCGTCTGTTGCCGCGAATCTCAAAGGCACCCGGCATTTCACAACGCAGATCTCGAGCCTCGGCGCGTTGAAGCATTTGCGGGATTGAAAAAACGTCGCCCAGCACCGATCTTCACGAACGAACGCTTGGTCGCGCAATCACCTCTTTTCTGGCGCCCAACATGAACGTTCGATCGCTTGACGCGGCTTTGTCGTCGAGCGAGCCGATGACGGAAAGCAGGCGGCGAGACACTGTTTGGCCGTCACCATTACCGGAAGGCGAGCAGCTGTTTTTTCAGGTTTCATTATGTGAACGATTCGGTACAGCGGAAGGCCGGAGTGTGACAGAATTCCAGCTAACCGGACTATCCGACCGAAAAGAGGCGGGGATCACGTGCTGGTTCGGCCTGGCGGATTTCGCAACCGTGATGAAGTCCCCGAATCTGCCATGCTGTCGACCTGGACCAAGATTTGCCGCACTGGATTTGGGATGACGGACCTGCCAAGGAACATTTACTATACCTGGGGGCGGCAGAAGCCTTCTTAACGAAAACGAACTTCTGTACCGCTTTGAGTTTTCGCGCACGTCCGGCGCGGCTGATGCGGTTTTTTCTCAGTGGCACCCTCACTGGAAGCATCAGCCTGTTTCCACTACCGCCACCAGGGGGCGCCAACTTCAGACGAATCTGTCGGATCCAGTCCCCGCGGAAGACCTACCGGCTTTGGATGATTTCATGCGAAGCGTTTTGGGCTACACTGCTCGACGAGCACGAAGAATCCGGTCTACGAATTGTTTTCTACGCTAATATACGTGACGACATTGCGTCGACCGTGAGATCGCAGCAACGAAAAAAGTGGGCGACCGTCTCACGTGTGTGAGACTATTCCTTCAGCAATCAGGTTAAGCGCACATCCGTGACCTCGAGCTGTGTTCATGGTCTAGTTAGCACCGCCAACACGGGGCTTTCTCGATTGCCGAGTTCTGAATTCAGGCTAGAAGACCAATACACGCATGTGCCCCCGTCACCCAGGAAACACAGACTCCATGAAACCGCTGCGATTCCTCGCAACAAAGTCAAAAAGAAGATGGGAACGGTCCCCAGATCTGTTTCACGATATGGCCAACGTTCGCGGCGAACCGGCAATGCCTTACCTCTGGTTCCAGTGGCGCCTGTCAGGCACGGCTCACGCCAAAATCCGTGCGAACGACTTGGCACTTGGTCACTGGGCAAGGCCAACGACTGCGGCTACTGCCTTGGCGGCTCACACCTGATTCGCGCCCAAGGGTGCGCGGACTGAGCGACGACCGAAATGCTCGCGGCTCGTTGAAGGAACGCGGGCGACCCGGCAGACGCCGCAGCGGTCGCGATTCGCAAGCAAGTCGTTGAAAAAACGCGGACGTGTCTCCGATGGTCAAGCGTCCCAGCACTGAATCTCGCGGATACAGCGATGGCGAAATCACCGAGATCGTCAGCGACGTCGCGTTGAACCTGTTCACGAAACTATTTTCAACCAACGTCACGTCCCGTGATCGATTTCCCAGGTTGCACCCGAACTGCTAGTCAACGTGCCTAATTGGGCCGGGAACGCGAGCGAAGTCGTCAGAAACTTTCAGTCGCCTTTTAGCGGGCGGTGAATGTAAACTGTCTCAATAATCCGTCTGGATTTGAATCTTTACACGGACAGGCGGATATTCGCGACTCTCTATCGCCATGAGGCAAGCAAGACCCGAATCGGGCCGCCCCCATCACGATCGCCGGCATCGAAATTCTGTCGCGATCAGTCACCATCTGGTCCTGGCGCGTTTTAATGAGGGTATCAAAAACAGGGCTGCCGATATCCCAAGTATCTGCGAGATGAATTCAGCGGCTCAAGAAGACCACGCGTTCGACCGATCATCAAAACCGAGGTCGATTGGCTTCTGCCGATTCCGCGAGGAAGACGAAGATGCGACCAGAAAAAACGTCGGGCTCGGAGAACGGGAAGACAAACTCAAGGACGCTTCCGCAATTGATGTTGACGGAGATCATTCCGCCCGCCAGAATTGTCTCACCGGACGCCAATTCGAAGGTTATCGTGGACTATTATCGTCCAAGATATCGTCATGGGAGTCTCGCAACACCTTGACCGCCGGGCCGTTTACCGGTCTTCCCGGATGGGATCTAGTATTGTCGGCCAGCGGGCCCGATGGGCGTTGCTTTCGCATTCGGTCCCGGGCTCTGACCGAATTCATTCTTGTTGGCAAACTCATCAAATATCACGTCACCCAAGGGCGTTACTGGGCTAGCTTAATCGGAGGCTAAAAATCGACATTTCTCAGGACAGCGTTTCGAATATTTGCTCAAGGTGCATATGACAATTTTTCTTGCTGAAAAGATGCGTTACTGCCACCGCGCGGCAAATCAGCGGCTCACTTCACTTGCGACGATTACCTCGTCTCAGGCTATCAAGGCAAGGCAGCGGTTTGCACCAATTGGGCAACGATCTTATTTGCTAGTGTCAGCACAAACGGACTTCCATATCCAGCGAGACTCCAATTTCCTTCTGGTCCTGCTGTGCCAACGAAAAGAACAGTATCGGCTTTGTTGTAAGAAGCCCGTGCTTGCCTCGGAATTCTCCGGATCTGGCGTCATAATTCCGGTCGAAGGTCGATGGTTTGGAGGACGGTATTCTGGACGTGGCCGAAGCTTGGCAAGGCATCGCTGAGTGGGGAATTACTACGAAACTCCAGTGCCGTCAGTCAGCGAGCGGCTTTTGTTCGGCAAGGCTATTGACCGAAGTGTACGCCAAACTTAGGGTTGGTTAGCGACGTGACCGCAGTTTCAGCTGTTCGCTTCGTCCACGGACTGTGTGCTGAGGTGCGATGGCCTGACGCGAAAAATTGGATCGTCTGATTCCGCTAACACCAGCATCGTACAGGCGAAGGAGAAGGCGCAAGACACGTTCTGCGGAACGCTACAAAGCCTCCAGTCCTTATTCGGAGGCAAACCGACCGCAATCCGCGATCGGCGACGATCCGCACCAGTTCGATTGCTTTGTGCAAAAAGAAAGACGGGTTCCCCGAGATTGAACGAAGCACGGCTCGACCTGCACGCAAGGGGACGAGTTTTGCGGTTCTGGATCACCTCATTTGGCGACTTCCACAACAATCTGTCGGCAAAACGGACATCGGGAGTACGCAAGACTGAGAAAAGATTTCAGCGGCGGCACTCGGAGTGATGAAGGGGCGGCGGTGTCGGGACGCCGTTTCTGAGTCTGAACAAGACTGCCGAAAACTTGGGCGTGAGTTTCCGGCAATATCTCCGGGAATGGAGGTTCGTGGTCTCGGTGAGATCCCGGTTCTCTCGGACGTGATTGCGGACGACGCGGCGACCGGGAGATTGCGGCATTGGTGATCCAAATTAAATCACCCGCCGTCCACACCAACTTTCAGGTCGCAACCAATTCCGCACGGCTCAGCAGCCTGAAGGTGCCCCGTGGTTATTGAGCAGTTGCGTTAGGTAATCTCAGCGAAGTTCGCTTAGAACGATTTGATGCATCACCTGACAACGCAACGCGCGGTCTCCTCTGACCCCTGGTTGCACGACTTCAAAGGTGGCAGGGCGAAAGATCGCGGACAGGCGCATTTGGGAACTGCGTGATCTTTGGATTCGCGGACTGACCAGCGATGGCATCGTCGATATCGCGGAAACGTTGGCCCCGAAGATGTGGTACAAGACACGCACTACTGAAAATCCTGGACTCGCGTGGATCAGTTCGCCTGGCCGTAAGCAGTTTCACGACCTGGGCGATTGACAATCGCGGACCCGGATCAGCATCAAGCAGATGGGCGCTAAGCATTCCAGGACGTGTTCGCGGATTCATCTGGCAGCAGTGACGCGGTTGCGGACCGAAGTAGCGGACAAAAAGAATACTGGCTGGTTTCCGGCTGG
>Ga0163217_1017564_pt1 | contig 12062 bp, 12 predicted proteins | sample SynspAceP_FD_185933 | JGI IMG/M metagenome (GOLD analysis project Ga0163217, IMG submission 185933) | Saline lake microbial communities from Ace Lake in Antarctica - Synechococcus sp. Ace-P (PacBio error correction) | ecosystem: Environmental > Aquatic > Non-marine Saline and Alkaline > Saline ... | reverse complement strand
AGTTTTTCAAAGCCTGATAAGCTGCTCGGAAGTTTTGTATGGAACATTCAATCAAAGATGCCGCATCATGGGCTAGTCGAGTCGTGGACATTTTTTCCGACATTGTTAAACGGATTGATTGCGTTCCCAAGCGTCGATGTTCTCCCAAGGCAAAACCGAGTTCGGTTTCCAAGCAGTTGAATAATCGTGGCCCGTATAATTGGCTTATGGATGACCTCATGGCAACGGATTACGGCTGCGTGTAACGTGTCGTTTGCGGGTCATATAGTCGTCAAAATGCCGCATAGGACCAGCCACCAATCCCAATACGATTTTCATTCCGCAATTTTATTGTCGATTCAATGTTGTAATCGCTTCGAGTGTCAGCAAATCTGAACGCCCATTGCTGTTCAAGCATAGGAGGAAGTTCTTTCGCACTTTATCCTGATGTCCGTGAAGGTCGGTAGACGGCGATATAGCCCTTGCGGCATAAGCTGGCCAGGAATCAAAGCTTTAACTATGTTGGCCACGGGGCCGCCTGTGGAAAATTTTGAAAATAACCGGATAAGGATTTCGCTGTATAATCTGAGGTTAGTAGACGAAGCTCGACGTCCTGTTCTTCCACCCTCTTGACTTTATCGCTCGCGGGCGAGTTGACGCCGTCGAGCAAGTCTCTGGTTAAGTTCGGATAGACGAAACGATCGCCACGGGCCCATTTCGCACCATATACATCGGTCTGTTGATGTGAGAGGAAAGAAGTAGGCAATCTCGCGTTTTCCCAAGATCGAATTCACTAACCACAGAGTTGGGTTGGTTATGCCGAGGTCCGCCTGCCTGTCCTCTACATCAACTTCCATGAGGCGAGTCGCCTCATCGGCAGCAAGGCATAAATGGGACTTGCCGATGGCGCGTAGCGGGCGAGTAGACGAACGATTCATAGTTTTGGCTATGATTTTGACACGCCATAACCGCTCGGGGGCAATCGCGAGGTGTCCGACATTCATACCAAAAGTTTCTCGCTCAGTGGAGTAACATGAACAAATTGATGGCCATCAGGCGACAGCGTAAGGGCGCTGTATCTGGCCTTTATTTTCGTTTTCTGAGTTAATTTGCGTGAGTGGGAAGGCTTTCGCGGTGGCACGCAGCAACCGTCCAAATGTCGCTATTGCTGTTCGAATTTGGATCGCATGGCGTTTAGTACAAGGCGATTTTCTTTGTCGTCCAGGACCTCCAGACCGGGTCTCATGGGTCATAGTCGACCGCTTGTGATTTGAACGGTCCGTCTCTTCATCGATAGATAGAGATGCGTGCGTCGACGGTCGATGTAACCGACATAGTCTTTCTTGAATGCAGGCGATCAAATCACCCGACGTCGAATCGCGTCGGTTTGTCCTCATGTCTTCGGCTTTCGGCTTTGGGCGTCTGAATGACCGAACCATTTGATCGCCGACGGGGAATAGGCGATGAGTCACACTGTTTTTTACCGTGTATGCTTGACGCGCTTCCCAGCACGTCGAATCAACACACGACTGTGTTTTCCGCATTTCTTCATCGTCGCACGACTCCCAAAAAAGCTAAAATCTGTCCATTGGCTCCAGCGTGGACTGGACCCCAACTTTATAGTTGGCTCATGGGATACGCGTTTTCCCGTCGGTGGAGCTTATCAAATTTGGGAAAAAAGACTTGTTTCATTTTCGTCCATTGCCGCCGGACGACTAAGCGACCCACAGCCGTCTTTGGACTCATTTCACATCATTGACCGCTCTTTAGCGACCATTCAAGTGATCAATCGTAAACGTGGACCCCAGTGGTTTGCCTTGTCGCAAACGCATGGCGCAGTGATGAAAATGCCATGAGCAGCGCAGACGTTAGACCGTAAAAACCCGGTTCTGAAGAGAGGGGATCGGATCTGCGTTGAGAGCATTCCATTTTTTCTACTGCAGTTTTGTTAACGCTTGATCAATCAAACCCATAAAGCCGACAATTGCTTGATCCGCCTTCTATTGAGAATCCTGAAGCAAATGTCGGAAAACAGGATCGCGAATTTGGGCTGGTAAGCTCTCAGCACTCCACTTTGTTGTCCCCCGCCAAACGCAAAACCGTGTTTTGAAGAGTTCAAGCCTCTTAAGCCAGTTCAGAGTAGCTGACTCTGAGAAACTCTTTTCGTATCGTAACGTCACCAAGCACTGCAATCTGTCGTCATTCTTGTGATGAAAAATACTCCACATTCAAGATAAGGCGGGCCGGCTCTACATCGTGTTACTAAGGTCGGGGTTGGGGTCGGTGAACCTCCTTCTCCGCCGTGAGCCTTCGCTCATAGATAAGCTGGTTCGCGCCAAATATGTCTCATTTGCTGCGTTCTCGTCCTAAGCGAGTTCCGTAGTGGCGTGTCTCGGGACTTCCACAATCTCGCCCGGAAAACCAATATGTAACAAGGCTCAAGGCCAAGGTAGAGCACTCGACCCAACGTCCACGTGCCCGTGTTCCCAATGTCCAGTGAGAGGCTATGCCTCGTGTCTCCGTTAATCTCGAGCGGCAGACTCCCGTGTCGGCATGACCATCTGACACAATCTCGATTCATGCGTGGGTCCGGGTACTCGACCACTGAAGCAATATGAGCCCAAACCAGGCAACTTAACGGTACCCCGATACGAGGGCTATGCCCGTAGTATATGGTGCGGCTGTTTCATGTACGCAGCACCTGTAATCCCAGGTAAGCTCGGAGGTGCGAGATTCTTAGATTTGTCAATCTCCGGCGACGACGGCTTGCTATTGAATATCATACATTCACTCTGTTCAGTACGAAGGCACACACAGTGACCGCGCAGCCCAGCCGAGAGCGCTCGCCAACTCTAACAAGTGGTGTTCTCTGTACCGCACTCTTTTTAATTTGATCGATATTTCGCCATCTAGATGGGCGTCGGTTCTGGGAACTTCTGACGAGCTACGAGCCAGTAAAGGTCATGGAAATCACCCGCTCGTCGCGCCGCAGTTTGCTCGGGTCTCGAGAGTTGACGATAGGTGTGACAGGGAACATTCTTTGCGGCCGACGTATATTGTTCCTTGACCTGCGCGAGTCCTCCTAATTAGCAGGGAAGAGCCTCGATTTCCCGTGCTTCCATCAAAACGTAGTACGAGGCCCGCACGTTCTCAATCGAGCCGCATGTCGCGCGCCGCGGCGTGCTGCTTAGATTGGCATGGGCCAGTAGGCATGCTCCTCGAGCGTGACATTGTGCTCGGAAGCATTTGAGAATAATGTTTGCGAGACATCTGTGACGCCGGATGTCGCCTCAGACAGTATTGCGTGAAATGAGCGTACATGCAACTCCTAGAACGATTGTCAGCCTCTGACTTCGGACGCAACCGGGCGTTGTTCTCCTGCCACTCCTCTAAAGATTGAAGGCGCTATAATGAAGATCAACGGGACCAAGATTTGATTATGCGCACAAAGCGTCTCTGTCTCACTTGTCCAATACTCTTGGCCTCATTCCCCCGGCGCCTGTCGGCCCTCCCTCCACCCCCATTGACCTTTAAGTCGCTCCTCCCGGCTGCACCGTAGAGTCAGGATCGAGGCAGATTGTTAGATCCGGCCATAATAATTGAGCAATCGAGCTGCAATTGTTGACCTTGCAACTCTCGACGCGTAATCCGGCAACTTACTTGATACGTGATCGACTCTACAGTGCGCAGCTGTGTGCGTCATCAACTCACATTAGTACACAGTCCGGGGTTCCGGTCTGTTAGATGCACTAGATTTGAAATGGGGTAATAGAGATGGATACGGATGATCAAAGTCGCTTCGTTACCTCACGCTCATCTGCCTTCTATCACCGTCCTATAGATCGCAATACGACGTCCTCGTCAGAAAACGTACGACACGATTCGCGGGAATGTTGTGGACGAAAGACGATTGATTTGTCGTCTACTCCAAATACAGAGTCAGTCACCTCGGGCTGCGGCGCTGAACTTCTCCGCAAGTCCAATGCTAGACTTCCAGTTAGGAATGTGTAAGTCTCGCGCTGAGCATGACTCTCGCGTCTCGTCGGCGAGAGACTATTCCACAGGAGTCTGGAGTTTAGGAATGGCACTCTGTGTCATTACCCGCAGCGTCTACGCTATGCAGAGAGTGGGGACCGCCAGTAGACAATGCGCGCGAACTTTCAAGTTTCGGGTGCGGAGTTCTTAAGCGCCAGGCACCGAGAGAAGACGGCAAATAATCTTGGCACTCCGAATCGTTTTTCTTGTGACCTTATTGGATGTATCTCACGCACCGCCAGACTACCGGTTGCTCTCCTCGGTCACGCGCTGGCTTTCTGCGTTCACTTCGTCATCAAGACTGTTGAGGTCGATTTGTCACGATACGCAGTGAAATCTCTAAAGATCGTATCTAGGCAGAACTGCAACACGGGTAAGTATGGCGTGCGTAGCAGTCCTATTATTGGTAACGATGAACAGTTTTTATGGGCGAAATATGCGCCGCTATGTGCCATTGGAGCAGCGAGCCTGAGAGGTAGCGCGACCGTTATAGAAGATGTCCGGCGTCGACACATTATTAATTTCTCCGTTTGAGTCTACGTTATGCGCGAGACGTTTAATCTGGCCGACTTTATCCGCCAGATGCAGAAATAGCGGTATGGCGTCACTGTGGGCGCTGCAAAGGTCGGATTTCTTGTTCCAATGCGGACGCGAAACTTTACGGAAAACCCCGGCCCCCGGGGCTGCCGCCGGCCGCGGTTACCGAGACGAGTGGTGTTCCCGCCGCGGAACTATTTGCGTGGCGACTCCCGAGAGCAACCGTTCCAATGTCGCTATTGCGTCTTGTTGTTATTTACCCGAAATCTGCTATTGGAGAGTCGCTATCACTCTGCGCTTGTCTCTCGCTCGGCACTGGCAACATTATCAAATTATAGGGGAAGCGACGAGTTCTGTTGCATGGTCGGCGTCGAGGGCACATAGCAGACCGATGTGCGTTGGCTCCGGCTCTTTTTTGACGAGTAACGCTACCTGACTCGGCAAGTCCATCCAGCGTCGAAAAGCTCGTGTCAGTATATGTATTACGTGGATATTGCGCCGTGCCCGCTCCGGTGATACCTATGCTTTACTTTACCATATGGTCGATGTAGATCTCAGTAGAGTGCGACGATCGCCCGTTAGTACGCGCCGTTCGTCGTGTTCCCTGCCTCGTGTTGGTGCTAAACCGACACATGGCAGGCGTAACAGCCTTCTTTTGTGAATGGCAGGCCTAATATGAATCAACTTTGCACCCCGACAGAATCTTGACACTGCGCGGCAATCAACCTTCGCCTTATGCGCGATACAATTTCGACATTGGATATTTGGAATTTTACCCGACCAACCATCTCCGGTTCCCTTTCTGTCGGCTTCAGTGCTGCGTGTCCTTCTAAAGTGCGTTTGCTTATATACTTCCAGTGCCCTTCTCCGGGGCCGAGTTCTCTCACATTATTATTGTGACCCGACGGAACCCTTTGCCTGAGACTGCAAGCTCTCGACTGGAAGCTGTGCGTGAGACAGCTCAGCGGGACGCTAGCTGGCGATCAATGCGCTCCACCGTTGCTCGTCTTTACTCATGCTATCTTGGTCGAAGTACTGCCTCCGATCACGCTGTGGACGTCAAACGCTCATACACGAGTGTGCACGGCGATCTGTTGTACCGACACGTACAGGCGGGCTTCATATTTTCAGACCAACCTGTCTCTGTGTGTAGAGTTTTAGCGCAAGCTGACTTTCGATCCTCCGACGGTCGCCCGCTTCGCATTCGCTGCTCCAGTCTAGCACCCGTACTAGAAGAGCATCATCGCGCTTTAAGCTCCTTGATGATAAGGTCCGTCCATAACGGTGCGTGTATTCCAGGCAATTTCACTCGGCGGCGTAGGACTTTACTCGTGACCCCATTGCAAAGAAGCGCGTCGTTGTATGTATCGGGTCACCTGCGTATGACGGCTTCACTGGCGAGAGTATCTGGCAGCGTTCTTCTCAGATACACGGGTGGTTGCGTTCATCCGCACCGAAGTGTCTCGCGGGACAAAATTATATTTCGAGGACGCGTGATCTGTCCTGCGCCGGTATTTAGTACCTACATTTCTCGGGGCGCGCGACGAATACTGACTCTCACAATGTTAAGCTTGGACGAATCTGTGACAGGCCGTCGCGTAGCAGTAGTCTTCGGCCGCACAGTCTCTTTTACTTCTAGGACACCGTTTCATTATCCGTGTATAACGAATTTCTTTTAGGTCACACGTTCACATGATCGCGCGCTAAGCGAACTTCTCGCGTCATGCAGAACGTCTGTGCGATCCACACGCACGACTCGATTCGTGCCTTGTCTGCTTGTCCCGTGACGGCCGCTTTGAAAACGCGTTCTGGCTCTGCCCAACAATTGCGAAACAGTGCGCCGATTCCGGCCATTTCTTAATGTGGCGGACCGCAGTGAGAGGTGTAACAGGCATAATATCGCCGCGACGGGGAAACTAAGGACAGCAGCGCAGCCCAGAGCGGGCTTTCTAGATAATCTCGCTTTGAAAGAGAGCCAGACTTGCGCCCGAGTGTCTGAAAGTTCAATGGACGAGATCGGCAATCCAACGAGATTGTCGTAATCTGCGCTGCGAAAGGGAGTATGTCCCATCATTATATTTTCGCCGGTACGCAGGGTGAGTTGTTCCTTTAATAACGTGCGCCTTGTCAGAGTAATGAACGCAAAAACCAATAACGAATTACGCGATCGCTCGCTACAATAACACCGGATTAACGCGGAAACTAGCTTCAGGCGAGCTCGGACACAGCCCTGACTCGACTTTCAACTAAATCAGCACTGCGAATCTCGAAAGCAAATGTCGAAAACAGTAGGAGCTACTTTTGCGCCTCGCGTGCGATACTCGCGTTCTCAATGGCTACCTATCATGTCGGTTTGACGACCCAAGGCGGATCTATGGTACAAGATGTGTGAGTTTTCGGGATCATTGACCGAGCAGCCAGTTGACTGCTAGCGCGTAAGGTGTGTTCGCGCTTCACTTTTCTCGCAACGCACGGACGCATAAGAAGCCGCATAGTTCGTGGCCTTCACACGCGATAATCGACACGCTCTAAAGACGCGGCCCATCAACGCCTCATGACACTGCGCCGGAAGACAGGTGGTGGTGCACTATATATACCCTACCTGGCGTCCCTTCTTGCAAAGACGGCCAGATCTGTCATCGCAACGTGCCAAGAGTATGCATATATGAAGGTCTGACTTGAAAAGGGGTCGCTCCGCTGGTTTACGAAGACCGGCCGCGTCAACACGTCACTATGGCGGGCTATCTGCGAGCACTCCATCCTTCCTCGAACAATCTAGGTCGATCCGTCATAACTTAAGCTAGTTGCAAACCAGTCCTCCGCTTGCTCCATCATGCGGTGCCCCATAGTTCTTTGCCCGAAAATTGCGTCTCGGTGTAAGGACTGGCTGACTCGGTCTCCGCAAAATCCTGTTTCGCGCCAAATTGGCCTCGCTGTCTATAGCGTGACGGAGTCCAGTGCGCTTGCGGTTGGTCAGTTTCATCCTGCGGCCCGGACACCCACTCCCGACGATACTCTTGCTGGGTCACCTCACCGCAGAGAACCGCAAGCGTATGTCTCTCAAAACAGGTTGGTCAGGTGTACTATAGCGTCAGCGCTTGAGGCGGCAAGCCATATGACCAGCTCTCTCTTGGCCGCAGAAGAAGCAGACCCTGAAGTGCCATTCGGCCACCTGGCAGATTCCTCGCGAGCTCAGCTGCCTGCCCACAAGCGCTACACTGACGCTGCTAATTCCAGTGGTTGAGGAAGGCCTGACCCCCGAACATCGCCGTCCTGGAAAACACCGGCGAGCCGGTAAACCCCACCTCATAGGTACCGCGAATTGCGTTCTAGGGGTCAAAGGGATCTGCCCACGATTCAAGGCCCCCCGCTATCATGACCCTCGGTACAAATAATGCGCTTAGTGTTCCGCCCCCTAAAATTTGCCCCATGCTTGCACTTACACGGTCACGGTTTTAGAGCTAGTACTTGGTGCGCCCTCAGTCACCGCAAGCACCCATCGTAATCCCAGAGGCCGGGGCGGATCTTGATTCATCCTACGGCGACGACGTTGCCTATGAAAGTAAATTATTCATTCCGCTTGTCGGATAAAAGACCGCGCACGGCGATGACGCGCTCAAACCACCAACAGCGCTGTCTCTTGACGCCCTTCATTCACGGTCATCGTACTCTTGTACTGGCTTGAGGCGAACTTCCCCGACCACGACCGTGGCAGTCGGCGCGCCGTTGGGTCTCTCGGTTGAAACCGATCAGGGCCGGAAGGGCGATATGTCTCTCGTCCGCGGGCACAATACGGACCTGATTTCGTCTTCCATCAGCGTGTCATTGTGCGCGACCCCGTCCCGGTAAAGGCCGCACCCCCGCCCGGGGGGGCGTTGCTCCCCATAGAGGATATAAAGACATAGCCGGTGCCTGACCTGCCGACGTCATCGATTGGACTCGGCCCGGAGCATATCGATGATACCAATCTGAGCAGGCTACCTCCACAGAGGATCTCTCTGATGCCGGATCCGCTCGGACAAATCCGGCGACGACAACCCGCCCCATTGGCGCGCGTCATCAAACCGTGTCCTCAAGTAAACCTCTTGTTGCAAGTCCCTCCAAGCGCTTCACCGGTGACTCAATGGAGAGACACGCGCCAGCCTCTGGTTTCGCAGTGTCGCCGGTACACGGATGAAGGCGCCCTATATGATCGAATTACTCATCGAGAGCCTACAAATCGTCGCCACCCAATACATTCGCGCTCGTTTCTGTGTCCGAGTCCCTTACTCCAATAAACCTGACTTCCGCCGGCTCCGGCACCATATGAAGGCACTGTGTCGCGCTCCCAACGCGGAGTCGTCGGGTTCCACTCATCCTTCGATGAGCGAGTGTCAATTAGACAGTAATGTGAAGCGGCTCTCGTCCCAATAAGGCTGAGAGCGTAGATCGTGAGCACCCAAGTCGGCGCTGGAGCCTTGTGCGCCGGACGCGTCCACGGGCCACCCTTCTGTCATAGCCTTGGTGATGATTTGAGCAGCGGCCTGTTATGATGGCTGACCAGATGAGCGATGCGTCTGGTGCCCAACTGTTGACGTGGCAGTGTGAGCGATTGGAATACGCAGGCGTTTACTTACGCCCGCGCTACCTCTAAGACAACGTGCTATGTCGAACAGATACGAAGTTTCCCGTTTCAAATTCGCCCTAAATAATAGTTTGAAGTCGCCGAGCCGTCCGGCCGGGCGTGACCCTCTCCGACGACATAGATAGGTGGTGGATTACCGGGACTGCCGTTGCCTGGCCATCCAAAACAGTCCACACGTGACGATCCCGGCCGCCGAACTGAATCCGTGCTGTATGTCAGAATTTTGGCGAGAGCTGTGCGGGTAATATGGTTATAGGACTCGCTCGCGTAGCATCCGAGATTCAGTTATGCTGCGTATCGCCCACAGCGCCGGTATGGGCGGCTCGGGAAATCTTCACGTACCGAGTCTCACGAGAGCACTAGCGCGTTAAGCAGGCTCATGGGCTCTGGTGATCAGGAAAAAGTTCACGAAGCAGTCTACGGAGCCTCAATATATGTGATGGCATGCATAAACGTGTGCAGGAACGAGACGCACTAACCCTCGAGACGTGCTATGCACCACGCTTGCTAAGGCGCCGGTACGAAATTTTCAATAGAGCCAGAGACAGAACCAATGCCCATAGCTCCGATACGGGCTGAGCCAAAGCCCAGACTTTCTATGGGCTGGAACCGGGATACTAGCAACTGTTGCTCTGAGTGTCCGACCTCGAGATTCCTCTTGAAGCGTGAGGGCTATTCAGACGCGTTAGGTACGCACCGCAACCCCCAGCTGCGCTTCTCGACCGCAGCTAGGCCTGTGTGTGTCTCTGGCGCGCGAGGTCAAGCGCCTAAGCCCTCTTCACGGACTAATCCTCGGCAGTTACTCCATCGCAGCGACAGAGGCCAGCGGCGGCTGTGTAAATCGTGATGTGAGACGCTGGAGACGCTTTCGCACGGCAGACAATTTTCCCGAATCAAGCAAGACCCGCGTCACCCTAGTCGGGAGCGCAGTTTTAATCGCGCTCGGAGCTGTGTCGTGGAGCAGTCGCTATAGTAGGGCGCGAAACGCCGTAGCCTCCTCGAAGGGTGCAAAGGCGCTGGACACTCGAAAAGAGAGTTATCCGACGACAAACGATACAAGGATAGGACGCAGCACAGAGATCTGAAGATAATGACGGTTGTCGAATCTGGCCGGAGCCGACAAGTTAAATCATGCCGACTTTATCGCCACAGCATACAGAACCATCACAGACTGAGCAGTCTGCGTCAAATCGCGAATGCACGTATCATCGAGAGTGATCGACCGCACTGCGCGGTGACAGCAGTTTACAAGAGGACGACTATGTTGAGTGCTCGAGATCGAACAGTACACGATCTTTGGCTCTGGAGCCAAAAGCTTCCGTCCCAGCCGCCCGCCAGGCTGGCGGAATGAGTGAAAAGAAGCGAAAAACCCCCGCTTCCCGCAGAATAGACCGGATACTTTATGAGAAAGAATCTCTGCCCGGGGATCCTTGCGGGTTACGGCAATGCGGCACGTTTTCAAATGGGCACGGCGACCAGAGCGTCGCAGCGGCCCGTGTCGCCCAAGCAGACCAATGTTGATTTGCTCGGCAATCTTTTTGACGAAGCAACCCTGACCGCAACACCGCTGAATGTCTCTCAGGATATACGGATATATGCCGTCCGTGAACATGCGTACGATTTCAATTGATCGCTGTGATCGGCGCGCCGCCCTATTACGCGCCGTCCGTCCGTCCCGCCTTTGGCCGACATGGCCCCGCCGAACAGCTTTGCCGTCTGAATGGTACGAGCCGCGACGAATCGAACTCGCGCCAATCCAAACCCTTCAGCCTTATGTGCATGACAATTTCAGGACATTGGTTTGGAATTTTTACTCCCGACCAAACCTATCCGTCTTTCGCGTTGGTGCGTTCACAAATCGATTGGATATGCCAATCTCCCGGCAGAGTTCGATACTTGCCGTAAGAACCTGACCGAACCCTCGACATTTGGATCTGGAGCTGGTGCCTGCCAGCAGCGACGTCCTAGCTGGGGATCACGACGTCCAACACCCCTTCATCAATGTTGGCATGCAGAGCAAGATTCTACGCGTGGAAGTTCAACTATATCCAGAATTGCGGCAAATCTGTTGCACGCCGCTGACGTGGGACGGCTATCATCTTTATCAAACCAGACCTGAGCGTCATCAGATAAAGCGAAGCGACTTTAGCCAGACGGACGACGTGTCCGTTCCTGAAACAGTCTGCGCCGTGCATGGAAAACCATCGCGCCCGCCTATGCAAAGGTCGCTGGGACCTGACAGTGTATCATGGCCAATTATCGCGGCGATTTTCCTTGACGAATTGCAAGAAGCCAGAGCTATGACGCGATATACGGATGACCGCTTCGCGCGTTGAAGCGTCCGCTAAATTTTACCGGTCAGGCGGCGTCAGTTGAGCACCGATTTTATCTCGAAGGACGGAAACCTGACGGAACGCGCCGGACATCATTACTATTTCGGCCGACTGAAATCTTCGCCTCATCGAGCAAATAATGACGAATTTGGCCGGGACAGTCGTCTTCGAGCCGCCCGCTTCTCCTATCCTTAGGACCCGATACATGACCGTAAGAACATCTCTTGTCGCCTCTACTTCGCGAGCGCTTCCTTGCTCAGCGCTTGCATGCAACCGACCCAGCGATCCTGCCTTTGAGGGCTTGTCCCCGTGACGAGCCGCGTCTGATGAAACCCTGTCGCATGGCCTGCAGCGATTTGGCGCACAGTGTCCGCATAGATCCGGCCCATCTCCTCCCATAGTTGGCAGCGGGACGTAACGCTTTATATCAGCCGCCGACGGGACAAGCAAATGCCGGCTTCATTCCTACCAAGATTTATTGCACGTTGAGGGCGAAATTTGCGCGAAAAATGTTCACTTTGCGATCAGGACGCCTCAACAATGTCGAATCTCAC
>Ga0163217_1016164_pt1 | contig 12062 bp, 7 predicted proteins | sample SynspAceP_FD_185933 | JGI IMG/M metagenome (GOLD analysis project Ga0163217, IMG submission 185933) | Saline lake microbial communities from Ace Lake in Antarctica - Synechococcus sp. Ace-P (PacBio error correction) | ecosystem: Environmental > Aquatic > Non-marine Saline and Alkaline > Saline ... | reverse complement strand
GATGAACTGTAAGGTCAACCTATACAAACCATTGGCTATACCAACGGCGAGGAATGAATTGGATTTGGCAATGAAACCGACGGCAGGACGTCAGCTATGCAATGGATATTAATACTGGACAAAAAGTATTTCTGTAATTAACACTGAATCTTCAGGCTTCATCAAGAAAGCACTAGTGCCATTAACATCCGGAAACTCACAGCGGCGGAGGGCTTTTCACATTTTTTCCCAGAAATAGTTTTTTCAGTTTTGGCTTCTCTTGGGCTGATGGTATCTGGGCAAGGTTTTAAAAAATGTATCGGGTTCCATTTACCTATCTTGTCTCTTATATTTGGCCAAATTTTTAAAAAATTTCTATCGGAAGCCCGCAACTGACGGTTGGTTTGTCAGCTCCAATTCTGATGGTTCGCTGTGTGTTCGAGTATTCGATAAAGGAAAACCATGACAACACTCACAAAAAGATTAACACCGGCGTTGTTTTCGGTGCTACTGCTTTATGCGCGCATTTACGATTTGCTTAAGCAGCACTGCGCCACATTTGTGGGGGATTAGTCTTTATGCCGTAAAACTAAATTTGAACGTGTTTTTAACTTTTTAAAAGCAAGATCACTTTTGGCAACTTAGCGGGAGGCCTCGCGACTTTTATAACAGCCTTGGTTATATTTTTTATATCTGAAAATCAAGGACTAGAGGCAAACAATCCGTCTTTGATACGCGTGAACTCAGTTATTTTTATTTCCTGTCGGTTTAATGTATAGCTTTTCGTTATTAGCCCGATTACAATTTTTTGCAAAAATCGAAGTCAAGGCATTTCAAAATTTGCTGCCTTGTTCGCTGCTTTTTTTACCAGGGCGTCTTGCTAATAGGCCGTGGTTTATTGGGGGTAACTCGACTCATGAGTTATGGCATTATCAACAATTACTACTTTTTTTTGAATGTATTCAGTAAATTAACCCTAACAAAGGGCATCCAGTCATTTATCCACAGCAATTACGGTCTCGCAGTTTCGTTTGCTCAAACACCGAATCTGAATGTGATGCACGGTGCTTTGTGGTGAGTACTTTTATTTGAGGGGTTTTAAGAATGAAATTGATTTGTGTGGAATGTTTGCGTTGATACTAATGAACCGGTTGCATGTGTAAGTGCCAACTGATGATTTATTACACAGTAAAAAAATTGCAATCGGATAATAATCAAGTGATCGTAAGGACACTAAAAGCGTGATTCAATAGGTGTTGAAGACACTAAACATACTACTTCCATTAAAGTGGGTTTGATATTATTGCCAAATATTCACAGGAGTCGTATTCGGGAGTTGTAGCCTGTAGCAAAATTAACATTTATTTATCATATGAGTGGTGGAAAGATCGGTTGTTGTTTGTGGTACAGGAAAACAGAACGCTATAAAGGGGTTCCAATGTGTTATGGTGTGTTGTCCTGTAGATTCTTTTTTATTGATAAAAGTACCCTTCAGGCTTATACTTATTTGATCGGCGTGGCACAAGTAACTGACAGTCTAACAGATTTTGCATTAAACGATGCCCATTCTCGGTGTAGACTAAGTCAAGAGTGAGAATGAGGTTACTAGAGCATTAATTGTTTAACTCCAAGCTATTTTATATTTATATGTAAGGAAAGGTAATTAGTAGGATTGATTATACCAAAATATATTAAGACCGTCTATTTCGAGTATGTTTGATAAGCGTAAGTGGCTTGGCTTATGCCTTAATCAAGAAAATAGGAAGAAGCATTTTGAGTGCGCCTAATGCAGAATAGCTGTAGTATATCTATTTGGCTATAGTTTCACGTAGCTTACAGCGAAAAAATCAAATCAAAAAATAGCCGACAAAGAGGCACTTGATCCATCCAGAACAATGGGAAACGTGCCGACTATTTACGGAGTAGTTCAGAAGACGCAGTGCTAGGTTCCCAAAGCCCTAGGAAAAAAGCCGTTTGGTTAATTCAAAAAGACCACTTGTCGTTCGAATTCGCATTTTTTTCTATGGCCAAATTACAACTTGAAATAGGGCAGCTGATCGACGCTTTATCAAAAAATCTTCAAGCATGCAAAACTACAAGCATCTAACAAAAATTGCAAAGATAGAGAACTCTCAAAGAAGAGAAATAAGATGAGCTACTTGAAAGAGCTATGTGAAGATTAAAAATTGTCAAAAGGAGTTGTAAAATAAAAGAAAGTTGGAAACAAGGTTTTACTGAGCAATGGTACATATTTTATGTCGGTTGGGGAACATTACGCTAATAAATGCAGGGCTAGCACAAGCAAAGGACGAGGATGGGGCTTAAAACTGGGTTTTAAATTCGTATCCTTTTAGGACCAGATGAGCGAGTGTGTGAGTGGTTTTACCTTGAATTTTTCCGTTGGAATTCTTAAGTAAAACAAATAAGCTTTATGGAAAATCTATATGGAGAATAATAAAGACGGATGTCTCAAAAAGATGGCAAGTTCCAAATTCAAGGGCTAAATAAACCTGTCGTAGTTTTACGCTTTGCAGACTTTTAAATTCGAGTTGAACAATGGAAAAAAATAAACCCTAATAAAAATTGCTCGAATAGTAACGTGGACAGGCGGTAAGCGACGTGTTAACAAAGAAAAGCACTTTATTTATCATTTCTGAAAATTGGAGTGTTGATGAAGAAGATATGTTGTTTGTTGCTCGCTGCATAGAGGCAGTTATGCGTAAGCGCGACCATACCTATTTAAATTGGCTGTTTAAAAAGAATAGAAAAGCCACTTGGCTGTCATGTTGGGAAATTAAGCTAGGCTTTTGGTTAATTCAAAAGTTATCAAAAGTTATAACTGGGTTAAATTATTGGTAAATTATTGAGTAAATGTATAGATGAGGAAGGTGGAAAAATGAGTTCTGTTTGCTTTTGTTAGAAGAAAAGTTTAACCGAAGGTTAAATATCAATATTATGAGACTCAATATTAATCAAGAGGTTCCTGCAAGGAACGGTCTTTCACTCTTATTATTTCACAATATATAGAAACGCGGCTGGGGGAATGTGAGTGGCGAGTTATTAACGAAAATAGACGGCAGAAGCTTAATCATACGGTTCATGCAAAGCTAAGGAAACCAGGAAAAGCACCACTGATTTTAAGTGAGTGGGACGAAAAACAAGAAAAGCAATTTTATTTGGCCCAAAAAGAAGTTGTTTTCCTGGTTTAGGCCGAAGATTGTGGTTTCACTGCAAAACACTGCGCCCGTCAATAGGTCGGATAGCCTTAAGCGGCAAATGGGTCTTGTGCACAGTCTTGATGCTAACCATTGATCAGCAAATTAGCTGCCGGTGTGTGTAGTTCACTGAGAGGGGAGTTTTCCAAAGGTGGAAATGTTATTCTTGCTATAAGGAGTGCGAAGCGGCAATACATTATTAATAAGCTTATTGTAGTATAATTTTACCGAAATAACCAGTGGCATCAATAACAGAGAGAAGTATTGGCAAAATAACTGAAGAGAAGGAAATAGCTATCGTCGAGCGTCCGTTATTAGTTTGTGGGTTGTTGTGCTCCTCCTACCATTCATTTTAAACTACTCGTCATATTATAGACAGATTTCGGGGAAGCTCTAAGGGCAAATTTCGATGGGCATAGGTGCATTTGAGGATTATTTACTCTTTTAGTCGGTTTCTTTGCGATTTAGATTGCACTTACAGGTAAAGAAGTTCTTCTAGAATCCCTACGGATACATTGAGTAAAATGAGGAAATAGGAACTAATTAGGATGTTGATTTAGGTACACGAAATAGCTGGAACAACTCATAGTGGAGATTTAGCCAGTAAATTAATAATATCATATGATAGGTAGTGTGCAGCCCTGTTTCGTATGTGGGTTCGCGATTGGTGTTGAACGCGTTTCGGGCACAAAGAAATTATGCTTATGGTGTGCTTTCGCTACTACTTTTCCCGTAAGCATTGCCTATTGCTGCAATACAGAAAGGAAGGCGCTTTATTGCATCAAAAAGTTTCTTATTTAGTGGTGCGCTTTTAGTTGCAGTAGTGACCTTTGGTTAGCCAATTTAGCCTATCAAGTTTTAATGGTCCAATTACTATCACACTCAAGGATACCCTAGGCATTGAATTGAAGCGTCAGTAGTGCGCTAATAAAAGTAGCGCTGTGATAGAATTACAAAAAAAACACACATTTTTTTTGGGATAAACTCTCATGCATTATACGCCTCATTCAAACAGTGTTTTACCTTTCTAAGTAGTTAGCCTTTTCTGCTACGCTCAAGGGCTTCGCAGTGGTATTCTGATAGTGGCCCGGTATTAGGGGGAACTAATATATACGTTGAAGTTTGGGGCTGAACAACGCCGATCAAGGGCAACTTGCCTTTTGAGAACGTAATGGTAGAAAATGGAGTCGTATTAACCAAACTAATGGAGTCTTCTTACATGGAAACTTAGATGAACTAAGCTTTATCAATACAAATGCTGCGGCAAGAGCCGGTGGTAATAAGGTGATGAAATGTTTGAGTACTACTTCGATAAATCATGTGAAAATTGTCAGAAGCTTACGAAAGGGGGGGGAAAAAAAGAGAGTGTCGGCAGGCCAAAGCGTATGATTTATGCACCTGTTGCGAGTGTGGGTATTTGAATGTGGTATAATTATATAGGAAAATGAGCGTCCAACGAGGCCAACTAATTGCCTCATTCATTGCAGCAAATTAATTAATAAACGAGTATTGCAATACTGATAACAAGAAAAATAGACAGATTACTTTCTGACGCATGAAAAAGTAAAAATTGAAGATTTAGAGTTGGAACTATTGCCACACAGGGGAGCAGTGCACGACATCTGATAACTCTATTTTCGTTATTACAGCCGCGGGAATAGGGCATTATGAAGCATTGAACTTAGTTAAACGTAGTTGCGGTCTCGTTAATTGGGAGCCCGTGCGCTAGGGTAATTAAATGCCCTGGATTGTGGGGCATAACGTGATCCCGACACAGACAAAGACCAAACAAGCAGTGGTTATGCCACTTGCAAGGACTCTGCATGTCGACTTCCGGTGATTTACGAACGTTACTTTTGAAGATAGGGAAAACGCTATCGATCATAATTTGTCGCCTCAAAATACACCGGGAAAGTCAATCTTTACGATGTACAGTCTGGTATCTGATTATGGTCCATAGTAGCCCATTTAATGATGCGCTCTCTACTGCCGTGTTTGTAATGGCGTTGCGAGAAGGTTTGGGGCATGATTAAAATCGTATGACGGTTAGATTGCTGTGGTAATGGTATAGATAAGCGTAAAAGTGGCATTTATTCGAATGGACTGCAAGAGTGAATTAAACGAGCAATGGGTATCGAAATTTAAGGGTGCAGCCAACGTATGCTTAAACTGTTTGGGAATACTGGAACCTATGAGCTATTAAGCGATGATTCAGCTTATGCAAGCCCTTAATAAAAGCTTTCACAACAGATCTTTTAAACTATTACCTCCCAAAATGCGTTGAAACTGCCGTCGATAGTCTCACTTACTAAGTAATTCAAAGGGTAACTAACTGCCTTGACCACTTTAAACTAGGTATAATTTATGGATTTCGAGCATTTAATAGCAATCGCCGCACACATCGGCCAGCAGCCTGATGTGTTTAATTAGCATGCAAAAGGACTGGTCGCAAGGGCGCACCCGTTTTTGGCGGCTTGTCTGGCAGCGATGCTTGTATAGGCGCCAGCCAAAGAGTATGTTGAAGACGATTCGTCTGCTTACGCTCGATGCACGACAAACTTTGTTGGCCCATGCCTGTTTGACGTCCCTTTTCAGATTAGTATAAGAAATTGTGCGTGAAGGTAAAAATGTTCTCTTCAAGTACTGCTCCGCGCTAGTACAAAGATGATAAAAATTGCGACTTACGCAAAATGTGCTTTGCTAAAGCTAGGCAATCAAAAACAGCGTTTAAAAATGAGACCAGCGCATAATTGGCAATGACCTAAAAAAGCCAATTTTATTGCTCTAACGACTACCCAAAGTAACGAGCATCCAAAGTTCTTTGCGACGCCACTAATCACGCTGCAATTCGATCATGGTGGGTCTGCCTTTTACGGCAAAAAGAGTAGTCATTATTACGGTTGGATGCGCGTTTTAAAAAAGCCACCACAGGACTATCAACGAGGCGCATATTATCAGTATGATTGATGCTTGGCCTTCCTACCCTAATACAACAGTTACGCTGGCCGGCGCCTGCGAGGCACGGTTAAAGCTGGGAATCTTGACCTTATCTATCCTCAACAGAACGCGTAGCGCCAAGTGATTGGTTTGCTTATAAAAGAAGATACCGCCCAAGCGCAGATGGTTATGGTCATACTGAGGGCAAACAATTATGGGATATTAATGGAGATGTTTTTAACGCGCTATCACGGGCAAACCACCGCTTGTATTTGATTAAGCCCCAATAACCATCTCTAGAACTAGAGTGTACTCATGTTGCTAACTCCAATCACACCATTTACGCATAGGCTCAAACGTCCGGTCAATGAATCCATCAAGGCCGCAGTTAACCTAAACCCGTTTTGCGGGAACAAACCAAAGTGGCGACATTTGCCCTTGTCACCGGCAAACGCAAAACGGTGTAAAGATAACCGTTTCGACCAACAAGTTGGACGTGGTTCGCAGCCGGTGTTGAGCTGAGGTTTCACGGAAGCCATCTCGCTGCGCATATAAAACCAATTTGTTGGCTAACTGCTTGTTGTTCTGGTGTGCACCCATGTAATTTGAGGGCGTACCGTTAGGATTGTAAACCATGAAAATAAGAAGCAGCAGCGGTGGACGATTTATCACCCGTCCAACAGCACCTTACCGCGACCGTTTCTGGAGTCGTCTATCATACCGTTACTAGAATACTGAGCCCATCACTGACTACGTACATCAATTACAGGACACAACCGACCGATGCGGGCCATATTTTCAAATACCGCCCCCATACACTTACCAGCACCACGCAAATCTCTACTCACGACGAAAGCGATTAACCGCGTTGTCTGGTAATCGTAGTACCGGCCCATAGGCCAATCAGGTGTCGCTGCACCGCAGCGAAACACCGTTTCATCACTAATTTTCATTCACTGATACGCATGTTCCTTATTTGGAACTCACGGTCACCGTTTCAAATTTTACTGCCTTGTGAGTTAGATATACAAAATTACTCGGTTGTTCGCCCACAATATTAGGGCTCTCAAGTTCAGGGTTTAATGAAGATGGATCGCCCAACAATCTATCGGGCGATATCTGTCACCTTTTATCATAGGCCACAACGTACGAGATTTTTTCAGGTTTTTGCGTCGCGACTTTAATTTTCTGTTATCAACACGATTCAGCTTTTCAGTCACTAATGCGTTGAACTGATTCCGATTAACCGAAACAGCATTCCCTTGACTTAATAAGCCCAACGAGGTGTAAGGTCGGTCTTCCAAAGGCCTACAGGTCTACCAAAGCCGGTTACGTCGGGTTGACTTGTCAGTAACGGCGTCAACTTTTGTTGGGCGTTTTGTGTGAAAGATATCTATTAAACTGCGAGCAGCTGGGCCAGGTATTAGAGAACTGTCGGCACACATGTCGGAGTTACTTGAAACGCAATTCAAGGTCAATAATGAAGAGCCGTCCTGAACCTGCACGATTAATCCCGTACATGGGTTATGCGGATATTCCCTGTTGCGTTTTCTTGAGCGCGCAGGGAATAACAGCACCATTTTACATTAGCACGCGTTACCTACGGCTAGTTTGTCTTGGATCCCACGTAAAAAGCACTGTCAGCGTGGAATGCTAAGCCTAAAATTCATTATTGATAAAGTCAAGATTAAGCCACAACAGGATTGGGCAATACTTGGGACCTGTCACCTGGTAAGCCTGACGGCTATAGCCTTGTGGTATCTTAAGAAATCCATTTTGCCCGCCACGCCCACCAATTAATATCATTGTTGAACCCGCAATAGTGTTGCACACCGGCTTTAAATCAAATCATCAATAACAGGAGTTATTCTTTGCCAGCCACCTGAGTCGCAAATTCCACAGCCTGGCTTTTTTAACGCTTCTAAAAATCGGGAGAAAGCTTTGCATGCTGGCTTTGCCAGAACCTGAAACCAAACATATCTACAAATACTAGAGCCGCACCACAAAACACGCATCCCATTAGCCAGCGGTCGAAGCCTTGAGCCCAGAAAGTCGCGGCGAGTTAACTGGCCTGCTGTTGATTTTGGTGAAAAGAGCGGAGTTGCGATCAGGGTCTTGGCACCATTTTTACCGCCCATACCACCATGATCAGTTTTAGCGCTAGCTGACGCCGACAGAGTATTTTTATTTGAAAATGTACGACGTGGTTTTTGTTTTTTTTTCATTTTAATCACCTATTCGCACGGCATATTGCATAAAAACAAAACAGCGATGCTACTGCGCGAACGCGGGAGAACGGCTGCACAAGTTGCTTTTGCTACTGTTGATGTCCGTTTGCGCTGAACAAGAAATTGTTGTTTGAACAAGTAGTTAAGCGGTCTATTAAGTTGCTTTAATTCGGTTGATTACGTCTGCTGATGCTGGGCATGGCTAACTTAAACCGCATTGCCGATCATACGGTCAATTAGTGGCTTCAATGAGTGCCGTTTTTTCGCTGCACTGAACCCATTGTTGGCGTGATTGATTAAAAATCAAAACTTGGAAGTAAGCGGCCTCTTATGCTTGTCACCTCAATTAATACATCCAATAGCGTTATTGCCATTGTAATTATTGCCATTTGATTCGAAGCTAAGAAGCTTTTGCATGTCAGTTACGCTTGGCAAGCTGGTTGATCGCAACTGCTGATAGGTGCTGTTTACATCAGGGTTGAAGATGACACACCAGTAAGTATACCTTACTCGCATTTACTTCAGCAAGTTGCGCATTACCAAGATCGGGATTGCGGGGCTAAATCGATGGTTCGCCGCTACTGGGATGGTCCGCAGTTGGACGGCAAAGAAAACCGCGTCTCCTAGCACTTCAAAGGTAAGGAAGAACTCATTCTTTGAACGGGTCCCTTTTGCACTGGAATAATTCGTACCTTTGGAGAAAGCTGCTTTGACCTAATTCATTATTAGAACGGCTTCTATACCATCAAACGGTTAAGTTTAAGCGTGGCAATACTTGACCGCCTTTTTGATTCTCGTCCATTCCACGGCGCAATACGCAATAGCGGTTTAAACGTTTCAAAAAAATTTGCCCATTTATCTAAAAGTTCGCTAATATCGCATCAAGGCTTATCCATGAGGGTTCGGTTGAATAAATTAGCTATATGAATCAAACTGACTTACTTCAAACACAATGTAAACTTTGCGGTTACGTAATAATTTCTGAGACACCAAAGAGGCAGGTGAAAAGAATTTCCTCACCGACACCGGAACAATCGAAGTTTTTCAGCACACGATGTTGACGTCATGAGGTTAAACTCGAGCGGTTGTGCAATCGCCGCCATCTGATGGTTTCCGGCCCATGGCCACATCACCCGAAACTCGTTACAAGGACAAATGCAAAACTATCATCCCAGTTCACTCAAGCCGGCTGCTTCGGATGTTATCTTGTATCACTGTAAATTCACCATTCACAAAATTTGACGACCACCAACACATTCATAGTTAACCACAACATGTGCAGTGCGGCTTGTAAATCTTCATCGCATCACGAGTACTTAGCCTGGCGATACCATTAGTATCGGTATCTCATGGACGGCAATAGCATGTCGTTATAGTTGTAGAGTGTTTGACCTAAATGAAATTCGTCTGTCCGCGACCACCCTTGAATAGCTTGACAATACGAGCCGACCTCTGTTGTTACGTTTGCAGAGCAAACCCATGCTTCGATAGGCCAAAAACTCGTCCGGTTGATACAATTAATCATGAATTTTTTTACTGTCGGTCGTTGAGCCCTGTGCCTTACCAGCAGTTACTGAATTGCCATTTGCACCAACCATCTAACACCGCTTAGGTGCGGTAAGGTTGAGTGCTGGTTCGACACCGACTGGTATCCAAACGCAATTATTGCCGAGGCGGTTTTTTTGAATCCCATTTTGCAATCAGGTTAGTCTCCAAAACGACACCACGGTGCTAGTGTGCCATCAAACAACGTAAGCGCGTTGAGCTAACTAGGTTGGCATCTAATTCAGTTACGTCGATAGCATTCAGCCATTGCGCTTGAATAGCGTCCGCTTAGGGCTTGGCCATCAGCGCGACAGTTGGTCAGTCCAGCAATTATGAAATTACAGTGCTCGTCTCAGGCAATCTGGCGATTCAACAAATCCTATTCTTCCGGCTAACCACTCTAAGTTCATGTTAGTAAGAAGATTCGCCCGCTGCCAATTAGGCTTCAGCGAATATCTGAAGACGCTAAGTACGGCGAAATAGGAGATTGTGAGGCATTGACTTCGGTGACCAGGAGTTCAATCACAGTGCCCACGCGGCGCAGTATCAGGGTAGAACAGTGTGATTCGAATAACCTGAGTCAGTCGGGGAAATTGTTGTTTGACACTGGGAATTTAACCAACAGTTGTATTTAATTCATATGCTTGTATAGCAACTCTTCCTGCTTATCCAATTTGCCAGATCCAAGGTGAAAGAAATGCAGCACAAGCTGATGGCATTCACTTAGCCGTAGCAGTATTGTGGCCCGCCGGCGACTTTGCTTAACAAGTTCAGACCGGAGATACGTGAACTATATAATTCAGGGGGTATTACTTTCAGTCATAAGGCCAAAAGCAAAGAGTAATATCTCGAAAACGAAGCACAAAGGTGGCGATTTGCTGGCCCTTGTGAAATAATTGACAAGCCCACCTACAACTCATGCTGGTTTTGCTAAGAGCAGGATTATCCCATAAAAACCAGACTAAACTAGTAAAAGTTGTGCACGTCATCCGTGGTTGCTGGTCGCCGAAGGCCTGACCAAAATGGTAATTTATGAATTAACTTGGAGGCTTGTGCTGAACCGGAGGCGGTAAGAGGGTTCGGTTAGTTCTACGTGTGTCGCGGGGCCTGACCTCCGCCGACAAACTGGCCGGAGAAGGGAAATAGCGTGATACTGGCTTGCGCCAATGTGGCGAACAGGGCGCCGAACCAGCTTAGTTTAGAATAAATAGTGACGCACCACTGATGTTAAGGTCGTCGTCGTGATTTGCGAACGTTCAGTTTAACCAGTTGCAATAGTTAGACCCTTTAGGAATGCTGCGTCGAGGTTAAAGCATGTTCTATTCCCCCTTGCAATATAGTCGTGCGAGTAGCGCAAAAGACACGTTTAGATGTGGTGTAGTTTCTGTACTGCCATAAATTTGCGAGAATTTGAATGGTTTGGAGTCAGATTGCTGATGACGTGTCAGCTTGGTGATATTGATGTGGTCTTGATGTGCGTGGCAGCGGTAGTAAACATAGCGTTTGTTGAATTACTTTTCTTAAGCCTGGCAATTTGCGAAGTTTGGCTGTTAGCAGTTCTTCGTCAAGTGGACTGTAGCGCCACTGCCTGTGCCAGAAGTGCTCAGGACCATAACCATACGTTTGGTTTTGCCCTTGCGCCGCAATTCGTTTTCCCCAATGTAGTCAGTTCATGTACGTGACATAACGCAAATGGGAGAGTTTAATTCGAGTGTGTATACCAGTATTTAGCTGTGCACTCGTAAAGTTGTGTTCAGTGTGTAATGGTCGGGTCGACTTGCTTCGGGCATTGGTAAAACGATTTGCGGTCCATTGTATACCATCCGGATCCTGTCTGCAACGTGTGTAAGTCCGTAATTATTATATACGCACAGATGCATTGAGGTAAGGGTCCATCACAGGTAATGACAACCGACAAAGATTAGTAAAAAATACGGGCTGTCGCCAACCTGGACTGCGAGCTCAAATTCGTTGGCGATATCTAGTTCTGCGTGGACGGCTTTGTGTCTTTGAATGCTTTCAAGTCAGAAGTCACATATGATTCATTTAGGGTGAATCTGTGAAACATAAGGCTCGGTTGGGTTAACCATCTTTAAAAAAGGCCTTTGCCGCGCCTCTCGTTGGTCATTACAGGCACCGCGGTCGCTTTGCCGCTATG
>Ga0163217_1112609_pt1 | contig 12063 bp, 12 predicted proteins | sample SynspAceP_FD_185933 | JGI IMG/M metagenome (GOLD analysis project Ga0163217, IMG submission 185933) | Saline lake microbial communities from Ace Lake in Antarctica - Synechococcus sp. Ace-P (PacBio error correction) | ecosystem: Environmental > Aquatic > Non-marine Saline and Alkaline > Saline ... | reverse complement strand
ATAAAACTCGTTCAGGCCATTGGCTGCACAGGAATCATTTCTCATCCATGAAGGCCAAAACGATACGGAACCATTTATCCGGAATTGATGTTTACTGACCAATGATAAATTGCCTGGACTCACTGCCGCCGTGCTTAGATTCAGACACTCGCTGATTGCTATTGACCCAACCTGACGGAATCTACACCGGAAATACCTGCAGACCCGAATTCCAAACTCGATCGAAAAAGTCTCCGCGCACAGCTGACCCATTCCAATTACATTTCCCTCCAAATCCCCCTTTGGGCCGGGGTGGAATTGCTGATCCAAATATGCCATGGCCAAAAAGTCAGACTATCTTGGGATTTCAGGTATTCATCGCCAATGGAAGCGGGTATTGGATAGATTGGGGGAATTTGCCCTACGGGGGCAACTCAGGCTGTTACCCATTTCGAAGCCTCAAAAACTCTACCACCTAGCCCACCAACAAATGGCCTAGCTCCATGGGCTCCTATACAAAGGAGAGTTGCTTGTCAATAGATGAGACCAAAGCTTCCTTGACTTCGGAAAGTCATTCGGAGCTTACCTTCCTATTGAATCGTCAGTTTGGAAGGCCGAATTTCTCCAAAGCGATATCCTGAGCTCATCAAAGCGACGAAGAGAGTCAGAAAATCGGCTCTGGGTCGAGCGAATACAATTCGAAACTTGCCAGGGCGACTGGGTCAAAAAATCAAAAGCCCCTAAATTTCACTACGATTACCTTTATTTATTTGACCATGACCTGACGTACCAATCCATTTTTGAAAAAGTAAAAAGCGAGCGGAAATTTGCTTGGAATAGCTGATTTGCCCAAAGTCAATCAAATCTCTAGACGATCTAGCTAATTACGCAAAACGGAGCCGAGCCACAGCCTTTTTAATCGCTGAAAATCAAAAAGACCTGGCTCAGATGGATCATGAAAAAATTCCAATGTTTTATCGGCTTCTACTTACTCGCAGATCGGATCAAAGACAGATTTGCTCATGAAATCGCTTCAAGTCAGTAGGTTGACTAGCCCTTTGCATCATATTTTTGGGAAAGTTTAAAGTGCCTGGAAATGGGCCTTTCGCCTAGAAAAAATTACGTTCCCCTCGCGTCATTGGGAGATCATTACCGAAGCACCGACCAAATTTGACTTTTGATGTTTTCCCTTAGCTCCAATCCGGAAAATGGATGATCTTGAAGGAGGTTCGGAATGCCGGAAACATGCAAAATCTGCAATTATCAAATTGATTCATCAGGTTTGGACAAGCATCAAATCCCAACCGATGCCTTTCAATTGTTGCCAGCTGATCGAGCTGCAACCAAAGCTTTACGGAAGCGGTTGCGATTTGTGATGCTAATTATCCCAAGAGGTCTCAGAGTTTTGACATTTCGTTCGGAAAATAGCAAAAGTCCGGTGATCGAAAACCGGAGCCGGCATCGTGCATACGTATGGATGAGACGTCAGATTTGACAAGCCAAAGCGATTATCCTCAATTGCTAAAACCGCAAGACCAAGCGTTTGCAACATCCTTGGACTGCCTGATTATTCAAGAAAAGTCAATTGAAGAATCATGAATGAGATGATTCAACCACTATTAGAAAAAGAGGGAGATCTTTGCTGATGCTATTCTTTGAAGCTTTGCTCAAATATAAGATTTAGCCTTGCCAATAAAAGTCACTTTGGAAACAAGTTTTCAGTCTTAAAACTAGCCATCAAAACTGTCTGAGAACCTGGATTAAGTTGGATCATATTGCAACCGTTACTCTTCCCAGATCTGAAGCTATTATTTCCGAAAATCTTGAACATCATGCAACGTTTTTCCTTAGAAGTCGATGCCGGCTGCGTTTATGTGAGCTTCACGCTTTTACCGATGAGTATTCATTTTGGCTTGGCGCAGAAATCGAATCAGCACTCAAAGCTTCCATGCCCGTGAGTTCCCAGGGACTTGCCGAACTCTGCAGCTACAAATGGGTGGTTGCCGCAGGAACATGGGCAGGTAGGATATAATAGTTGAGATGAAAGTTTGAAAAGTGAGAAAGTTAGAAAGTCAAAAAAAGTTCAAAAGTTTGATAGTGGAAAGGATTAACTTCCCTTTTGGAATACGGGTTAAGCTTTGAATTAAGTATGTGGTAAAGTGGGTGGGGATTTTGAAAAGCTAAAGTGAAGAAGCTTAAAAGATTGAGCTAGAGATTCAGAAATAAAATCTTGTCTTCAGAATAGCCACCCTCAACTCCTAAAACACGTACATTTCTTACTACTTAAATCAGAATTATATACTGCAATTATTCTGAATTTTCCGATCTAAATGAAGACTACTTGGATTTTCAAGTAGCAAGAACACGCGAACCCTAATTTTTTGAAACGAGGACGGGGATATAAGGGCGGAATTATTCATTGGAAAGTACAACTCCATGATGGAAACGAATGCAGTGGTTGAGTCAAAAAGAAAATCATAATTGCTATTTGAATCCAAATTGATCATATAAATCAGGGAAAACCGTCGGTATAGAACACGATGAAGAATAACTTACCTTTACGGAAATGGCGAGATTACTTGATTGGCAGCAGGATGATATTTATAAAAACATATCCGAAAGCTCAATTGATATTAAACTATCAAAAGAGACCTTACACTGAATAGGCAAACCAGAACCGTTAAAGATTGATTGGCCGGCTAGCTACTGTCAAGAAGAATTGATCTGGCATCAACGATCTATAAAATGTGAATGGAGATTAATCATTGATGCAGATATTCATTATGATCGATGAACGGTTTGGTATAAAAGTTGAAACTTGCGATTTGAAGGTTTTCAATTTGCTATTGGCAGCTCACCTTGTCACTATTAGAATTCATTTTGAATCAAGCCATTTTTCGAATCATTTTTTGATCTCCTGTTAGAATGACTTATTTCAACCACCAATTAAACACCCAATTGGAACGTCTCCCTCTCGCTTCCGACGCTCCAATGCCGAAAAAATCATGAATATTTCCAAAACTCTAAAAGCCGAAAATAGCGCTGGTGCTTCAAAATAGAGCAGATGCTTTGTCTGGAGGCGGCTTTAAGAAGTTTGGTCCCACTTTCACTCGCGAAGGAATGGAAGCAGGATATTGTTGAAAGACTTCAAGCAGAGAATCATTGGGTGATTTGGTTCAGGGTTTCTTTTGAAGATCCGGAGGACTTGATCCGAGCTTTTCCAGATCACTGTAAATATCCATCCGCCTTGCTCCCCAATACGAGGAAAGGAATGTACGGCAGTCATGTGGCACAACGTCAAAGCACGGGAATTACTGAGACTGTATTACCATTCACTTTCAGATGAGCATCATGAGGGTGAAAATTATTTCCAAGCGGCAACGTCAGTTCACAGCGGATACACCAGAGACGATCGCTGCCTAAGTCAGCATTAGAGCATCGTATTCCCAGACATTGATTGGGAGTTGTTAGGGTTGGAAAGTGAGAGTTTGGAGTTGACGTGGAAGTTGGATGTTGAATTGGAGGTGGAGTTTGGTGAAGTTGGAAGTGGGAGTTGTGAGTTTGGAAAGTTGGAAGTGGAGGTTGAAGGTTTGGAAGTGGACTTATCGGTAATACACTTTAATTTTCAATTTTTTATAAACGCCTCTCCGATCTCGCTTTTAGTCACTGAGAGCAAAATCTTACTCAAAATGGCTAAGAACTATACAAATTTATACCCAAATCACCACAAAGGATGGGAATCAATAATAAGTCCTTGGATGCTGGATCTATAACTTAAGTGACTAACTTGAATTAAATAAAAATTATCACCTAATAATAACTATAGCCTTCCGATTCGGGCAGAATATAGCTATTAATATGTTGAAGCAAATCGTTGTCCTCATGCCAAAAAGACGCAGTGCAAGTAGAAACATGACTGATAACATGACAGACATCGAACTAATCAACAATGCGGATGGACAAAAAAGAAAAAGGTCACCGCATGAGAAAATTTTGATTGATTTCGCCAGCGCACACAAGCACATTACAAAGCCGCATAACAAATCCAGACCAAAGCTTGCAAAGAGCTTGCTTTCCTACCACGACTTTTAATTATCCGAATGACTTAAATGTAAAGCAATGAGAGTACTGGTTGAAAAATATTCGTTCTATTTCGGATATTCATATTCGATAAGTAATTTTATGATCTTGAATATTCAGAACAGATTAATAGACTGAGTTATGGAGCTTATCTTCTCAAGGAAGTCAATAAACGTTCAGAAGTCTAGCGTAAGACCGAATTAGTAAAACCGATTAATGCGAGTTAATAGCAATATGTAATACAAACTTAGAGTTGATGAATTTTTAATGATTGCCTTAGCAATCGATGTTGACTCTTGCTGGTGCTAATGAAGTCTGCAAGATTTGGAATAGTAAACGATAACGGAATGACTAAAGATTTCATTTACTGTTTCAGCAAGAAAAAGAACAGCCCAAATTAATCGGCCAGAGAACTTTTCTACAGCCTGTGGAGCAATCGCGAGTTGGTAAAATATGGTATGAGCCGTATGCCAAAATTGTATTATAATTTTGAAAATCATGATGAATTCAAGGAAGATCCATCCTTAACATTATAGATAATGGAATTGGCATGACGATGATGTCATAAAGGAATGATGAAGATTGAACAGATGATAAACTCCAGAACCACTATCTTGATGGCAGAATAAAAAACTGTGCGCTAAAGAATAGGAGATTGCTTTAGATAGATTGGGTTAGCTTCAGAGAGTTTACAGTTTTGAAAACCGGTTTGAAGCTCATTTGAGTTTAAATGGAGGCGAACTTTGATAAAGTGGAATTCTATTCATGAAGTGAAAGCAGATCTTAACTAATGAGAATTAACTTGACATAAAATACTGAGTTTGCTTTCAACAATTCAAGTTTCCGAAATAAATAGTTTAATAGAGGCAAACGCCATTTTGAGTCAGGAACTAGTTCTAGAAAATAAACCCTATTAAGGATGACTGGGATGGGAAGTATAAACGCCTATTTGATAACCTTGAGGTCTTATCCCCCCAAGAGCAACCAGAGTTTGTGCAGTACACTTTTTTTCAACCTCGAGATATTGGTGATTTGGACAAGTAAATAGTACTTATATGATGATTTGACTACAAAAATTTCAGCAAATATTTACGGATGATGCAAATACGAAAACCTTAGAAATAACCGAATTGAATTAGATGTTGAAATTAGAGAACGCTATAGTGAGTCTTAATTATGACCTCATGAAAAAAAATTTCCTTATACACTCCAGGACTTGTTAAGAAAAAATCTGTTCACATTAGTAAGTCGATTCATGAATGTCGGGTTTTTTCAAAAAACATAGATGAAGAAATTTAGTAGAACAAATTGGAAGTTGTTTCACCTCTTTATTTTTTAAAAATACATCGACTCGAAGATAAAAAGCGATTCCCTACAAAAAACAATATCGCCTGCAAATAGAAGCATGGCCTTAAAAAATTGGGGGTGTCAAAATATTTCGGGGATGATTTTCGGGTGAGACTTATGAGAAAAATGGTCAGGATTGGCTCAGCCTTGGCGAAGACAGAACAAAAAGCCGCTGGGGTGCCGGGCAAAAAATTGAGGCATAGAATTGAAATCAATCAAATTGCTGGAAATCAATATACAAGAATTGCTAACATTACGTTTTCAAGATAAAATCAAGGTCGTGAAGTATTCAGGGAAAATGATGTTTTGATGTTTAAAAACCTCATAATTGAAATTATTTCAATTTTTGAGCAGATTCGTAATGTTGTAATGTACTCACTGTCAGAGTTGCAAAAGAACGATATAAAGATCGAGAAGAAAAAAAGAAAAGCTCAGAAGAAGCAGATAGGTTTCTTAAGGAGAGAGAAAAATCTACCAGAAAAGGTACGCAGAACCGATGATGATGACACAGACCAAGGACAATACACAGAAACAGAAAAAATTACTCGCCGAGCGGCTAAAATATATGACGGAAATAGAGGAGAAAAGACGGGTGAGATTAGACTGCTCAGAGTTTGCAAGTGGGGATTGATTATTCCTCTTTCGCTCAGAATTAAAAAAGGGTTGCGAACGAGATTGACTCCAAAACAATTTTTCTGTTACTGAATTAAAAAAAATATATCAAACAAGAGGATTTAAATCAGTCAATAAACAAGACAATCCTTTTATATGATTCCATATTAATCAGGATGAGGACTTAAAAGTAAAACATTGGCTGGAGTACTCTTTAAAATACTTGAAGAGAGATAACAAGAAAAGATCTAATGTGAATGTGGAGAGTATTTTGAAAGATTTGAAACCACATGGAGCCAATGCTTAAAAACAAGAAGAGTGAAAGTGAAGCTCAAAGCTCATCTAAAGATTCATCAAACATTATTCGGCATTTGAAAGTTGATTAGATGCTATTTTCCAGTAATCTGTTATCCAATTCTCTTTCGGCTTTTAAGGAGAAAAAGTAATTTATTCAAGGAAGGTTACCATTGATTAGGAAAGTTATAGCGAATCCGTTGAAATTATTTTTAGTGATAACGGGTTGTGAATGGCACCAGAATACAACCTAGACCCGGAAATAGAATATTGAATTCAAACGAGTCCTCAAAAGAGATAGAAAGAAATAATATTGGATACTGGAATGGGAATTTATTACATTGTGAATTGTTATTCAAGATTACATTGCGAGGCAAATTAAAATTACTACACTTTGCCGAGGGTTTCTATTGGAATACGTTTACCAAAAAGAAGTGATTTTAAAAATAATTTGTTAGATATAAAATTATGGTTATGTAGATGAAGACGAAAGACAAAGAACTTTCTACCATATTTAAAGATTGATGGAATGTGGTTTTTGAAGTTGCTCTATTGAGGATACGAACAAACGAAGTTGAACTTTTGGTGGATGATATATTATTCAGGCTTGGAATATTCTGGTTTTTGGACTTTCGTTTAGATGAAAAGTGTAGTTGGACTTCAACGCAGATCAATTAGTCGATGTAATTCAGATAGGAATTTATATTATTCCATTGTTTGTATGGACTCCCATGAAACTGATTGCACGGGATCATATGACAAATGCAATTTGTGAATGGTAAAGAAGAAATGTTAGGTTTTTTGAAAAGTGGTAGATTTTTCAAACAGAAACTTGAACAAAGATTGCCACAGTGAGTAAAAGTTCGAATTTTTCTGATGCAGAGGAATTGAAGTGTTTAAGCAAAGTTGAGGGAAGAGGAGGGCAGAGTGCTGTGAGCCAGATGAGGAGAGCAAATACGAGAAGAATTATTGTTGTTTAGACAAACCGTTGCCAGCGAAAGGCATAGAGCCAGAACATAGCGGAGGCAGAAAGGCGGATGAATTAGTAGTTAAACAGAGGAGATGGAACAAAAGACCAACAAATGATGCACCCTTCAGAGAAACACACACCTTATCCGGAAGAAACCGTGCAGAAGGCCAGAAGGACAGCATCTTACTAAAACCCGAGAGAAGATGGGAAGGAGCGGGTGCGTGGAGGGATGTGTCAGAGACGTCTAAGGAGAAGAAGCGTATACGTGATCCACTGGGTGGCCGCCAGAACCAATGCTGGCAGTCATACGATTAAGCCAACAGTATACGACAAGGTGTATGCGGGCGTGTACGGTAACTTCATGCCGTAAACAAAGAAAGGCCGTCGGTTGACGCACGGATTCACCCCCCCCGATAGTGGGAAGAATGGGGGTGTAGTGACCCAGAGGAGGAGGAACACAAAACGATGAAAAGGCGAAAAACGGGCAATTACGCCGTCGGAGGACACATAAATGAGTGGCAAATTAGTTCACAGAATGGAGGAGTAAAGTGATGGCGTCGATAGTGAAAGATGTTGAAATTACGAGAAGATAACAAATGAAGGACTTTGGTGGAGAAACAAGAGGAACAAAGGGGAAGAGGAGAACGTAACTTCAGTAGAGCAAATGTGCTAGGTGACAATGACGAAATCGGGAAGAAAAGTTGCAAGAAAGCAGGTGGGGGGAAAGTGAAGAAGGAGATTATCAAGATGTCTAAGACTCCACTGTCCCCAGCAACAGTGTGCGGCGAGGGAGTTGTATCATTCAGGTGTCAAGGAACAACAAGCCTAAAAGGAAAAACACAATGCGACTGAATACAGAAATACCCAGACGAAACAGAGGGTGCAAGAAGAAGAAACGTTTAACGGAAGGCGAAAGGCTGGAGTAAGGCCAACATTGCAAGGGTGTGTTGAAGAAGGTGGTGTACTGTCGAGTGGTAGGCGCCTGTCAGACAAAAGTGGTAAAAGTGGGTGGCGTGTGATACACCTAGAAGATTTCAGGATTGGGGATGGTGGCCCATCTGCTGGGCCAAGTAGATAAAGGAGATGCGTAACAGGAGAGTGGCGCAGCGTGGCGGGGGGGATGCCGGCCGGTACAGCAGCCAAGAGAGAAAAAAACGACAGCTGAGATTTACAAGAAAATAGGGAAGCAGATGTAGTGTGGGTGGAGAGTCAGAGAGTCAGTGCGATCACAAGGCGGGGCTGGTGGCGTAAGCAAGGAAGGGAATGTTGAGAAGAGTGTGGAAAGCAAGCTGATCAGGGACGGAAGCGGGGATGTGTGGATGGAATGGCAGATGAAGGCTGGAGGATGGAACGGATAGTGGGCAAGCACGCCTTACGGTGGGCGCCAGAGAATGGGAGGAAGAAGCGAAAAAACAGCGCGAGTTAAGGGGCGGGTGCAACGTAGGGTCAGCCGGCAGGTATGAGTCCAGTGTGCAAGGGGGGAAGTGGGGCACTGGCGAACCAAGGGGGGCTAGGGAGATATCACGATTGAATTACGTGGGCAAAACGGAAGGGTCGGAGGGGCGCTGCGGAGTTAGTGTGTCAAGGCGGAACAATCAACCAAAAGCAGCAGACGTGGTGGAAGCGGAACAAAGGTTGCAGGCAAAGCAACTGATACGGTGGGTATGCACATGCAGGAACACCAAGATGGATTGCAGTCAATTACAGTGAAAATGAAAAAACGCTCGTCACTTAATGGGAACAGATAAAGTGATAAAGTGCTATGGTGGAATAACCATCGCGACTGCTGGAATCGCAAGTGGACAGTGTAAATGTAATGAGATCAACAGGGCACACCCTGGTTAAAGATGTGGCAAAACTCGGGAAACGAAAAGTGTGTGCACCGTGAAAAAACAATGACATGTGCACCCAAACGAAATGGAGACAGACTAAAAGAATAAGAAGGATAGTCTAATGCGAAAAGAAGTCGCCGAGAATGTGTAAGCAAAGATAATGGACGCTAGTGTGATGAAGGTAATCCCGGTAAAAGAAAAGACAACTGCGGAAAACAGAAGCGAACTCCTACCTGGATCGTGACCAAGCTGCCCGGGAAAGACATAGCAATATCCTAAAATCGAACGAAACATCTGATCAAGAGAAAGAAAGAGGATGGTATAACATATCTGCGAGCAACCAAAGCCGGAAAAACTTAAAATACAAGTCCCACACATAACCCGAAACCCAACTACGTGAATGCAAACATCTACAATGTAGGGCGCACATAGCAAATATCGAACTGAGTAAATAACAACTATGGTCACACGAATCAGAGCCAGACGCAAACCGGAGCCTAATGATGCAAGACGTGAGTTGCTGCACAAGATACATACTAAAAGAGAAGATGAAGATAGATAGATCTGAGTCCAAATATAATAATAAAAGAGTGTACCATATGCAAACACAAATGCACACTACCGCCGTGCGTGGCGCCCAAGACAAAAAGGCAGGCACACAAATTATATTCAGAGTGATAACAGGAATGAAAATAAAACTGCACCGCCGGAAAAAAAAATGCACGAGGCACAACAAAACCTAAGAAACAGTGGCCCCAACGTCGTACCTACAGCAAATATAACGGACAACACAGACATGTCGACAAATTTAAAATGAAAAAGTAAACATATAGCAGTATCCTATGACAAAAACGAAAGTAGCTATAAGTGACAACCTAACCGACAATGAAAGAAAACAAGACCTCAAAACGGCAAAAAAACATTAACAACCAATCGACTGACAGTCAATACTGTCTACAGGACAAAATGATATATGATGACGAGATGCCCAACAGACAGACCAAGCACGAGCAAGACAGGCCGATAAATCCCATAAAGGACTCAACCATGACACCGACCCAGTACAAAAAGTAGGAAAAAAAAGAGAAAAGACTGAAGGACCATATCCCACAACACAAAAGGTAAGACAAACAAAGACCAAAAGAATGCATCAGAAAAATAGCCGATACCGCCAGTCACCCGCAACAAATAGTATCTCAAGGATGATGACCCCATGTACCGTCAGAGCATGAAGTTTATCGTATTGCGGAACAGACACCAAAACAAGACTTACCGCTTGCACATGTCGGCCGATCCACCATCTCGGCCATAAGGCCCAGAAAGTTCAATTTGGTCCTGAGTACATAATGAACGAATAGGCGAATCCCGCGTCGCCACTGCATCTTGTGTGAGCAATTTCGCAACACCTGTCCACCGATCCTCAGTGACTCAAGTAGCAAAAATGCGTACTAAAGCAGAGAGATATATATGAATCTTCAGCGAGCTTAGCGGATATTGTCGAAGCTATGAGAGACACGCGCAAGGCGAAAAAGCAAAAACAGAAAAACCAACCTAACTGCCCACATCCATAGTGCACCTGGACGGACCAAGCCAACCCGCCTGGACAATCGCCGAATAATATAGCAAAAATGCCACGCACAGAATCAGAGCGAATACGAGTGCGACCGAGAACTCCCTGCCCTAGCCATCGCGATCGATCAAGGCAACGCCACGCTTCACGCTAGTATCTGACTGGCTCGGCTGGGTAGAAATAACGAATAGAGAAACATGACGTACCCGGATGGTTCTTTCCAGTCGATGTCTGTTAGCGTTCTAGGCGCAGCACCAGCGAGTGACGGCGGAGCCCTACCACGCGAACCCGATGTTGAACGAACGATGATCGAAAGGTTCAGGCCGCCACTCCAATTAATAGAGAACAGTAAACCCACAAATGAGGGGCTCAATCGAGCCCACCGGACTGACGACCGTGCCCCGGGCAACGACCCGAAATGTCACGTATGAAGACGTGGGCCTGCCAACGCCTTACGAGGGTAACGGCTATACTCGAGCATGCGTCTGGGTCTGCGATAAGCCTCTGCTCAAGATACACCGGTCGTCGAACAGCCGCGGCTGGCGTCAAAGGTGCCACAAATCTTAAACGCCAATGGTATTCGGCCAGCAACGAGACCATAACACGAGCCCCTTTGTACGTCGCCTGAGACGATAACCTATCCCGAAAGACACCGAAATGTCAACAGGAACCAGGCAATGAACAAGAGTACAATGAATGCGGAACACCAAAACCAATAACGGCTGAGAAAGACAATCGCGATCAGACCGTGGCGAATCGACCGCTTCGGGCGAACGGGCGGCCGAGCGAAATGGAAACTACGGTGCGACCGTCGTCCAGGTGTGCGCGCATCCGTTGCGGGCCTGTCCGGAGGAGCGACTCGGAGATGTTCACGGAAGCATCCCGCAGCCTCGAAACATTCGCCCGCCACGCTGGCATGCCCTTCGGCGGCCCAAAGGCGCAACGATTCGGCGCGCGTCGCTGCCCTGAGTCTGGCCGCAGCCAGCCGGCGAGGTTGCCACCGAGCCGCTTTCGATAGTGAGCGTTAGAAACGCTTGCTGGGGCGCCTGCCAGCGGCGGCCTGCCTGCGCCGCGAGCTTCGGACAAAGACTGATCGGAGGGCGGCCGGCCGTTGTTGATATATTGCCGGCGAGCCGGCCGCGCCGGAGAGCGGGAACGGTTCGCCAAAATGAGTGCCCACTGACGGAGTTGCAAACTTCCGTGCTGCTGCCCGCGCCGCGAAATCCCAGTCCAGCAAGACTGGCTCCTGAGCCGGTCGTGCCCAACACCTGTCACATGTACTGACCGTCGGGCCCTGATCGGCGGAGACGACCGAAACGGTTCTCCACGGGTTTCGGTCGAGGCCGGCGGTCTCAAAAGAATCGCTTTGTTTCCAACCC